>Ga0307516_10002953_pt1 | contig 22258 bp, 24 predicted proteins | sample 19_EM_MG_FD_203310 | JGI IMG/M metagenome (GOLD analysis project Ga0307516, IMG submission 203310) | Populus trichocarpa ectomycorrhiza microbial communities from riparian zone in the Pacific Northwest, United States - 19_EM | ecosystem: Host-associated > Plants > Roots > Unclassified | place... | reverse complement strand
TCCGGTGGCAGCTCTTGCGGCTCCACCTTCATCGTTCTCAGGAAAACGGGTTCCATAGTATCTGCGACTGGGAGTTCCAGTTTTCTCATTGCGAGTGATCCTTCGTGCAGAAATTACTAGCGCCTGCAACACGGTTGGCTCGCTTAATATGAGTAAAACCTTTTTTTTCTCCTATTCTGTTCGAGTACTGGCCTCGACTGCCATAATCATCACCGTCACCTGGTTGCCACCATCCTCAGAGTAGCCATCCTGCTCGTCACCAATCTACTCAGCATTCGACTCTCCATACCATGTGTTGTCGTTCTACACGTCGCCATCATACTTGCCGCCATCGTACTTGTCGCGTTGTATTGCACAGCTTCCGAGTGATTCTGATACACTGAGAGCTGCGCTAATGACATCAGAAAGGTCGCCAGCATACTCGTCGCGTCTTATGTACTCCCAATCTACTTGACTCCAGCGTGCTGACCGCCATCCTCCTCATCGACATCATACTCGTCGCGTCATATTGTACAACTTCCAGCTGATTCTGCTATATTGAGAGCTGCAGTAACCATGTCATGAAGGTCGCCAACATACTCGTAGTGTGCTCAACGTATCTTACTCCCTATCGTACTCGATGCCGGCATCCTCAATGCCATCCTCCTCAATAACATAGTGCTTGCCGCGTCTTACTCACCATTGTACTCGCAGCCATGTCCTGACTGCCATTCTGCTCATCGACATCATACTCGTTGTATGGCACAACCTCGTGCTATTTCCAACACTGTGAGAAACTACACTAAGGTCGTGAAGATCACCAACATACTCATCGCATCTTACTCACCATTGTACCCGCCGCCAGGGTTCTGACAAACTGAGAGCTGTGCTAACAATGTCACAAAGATCGCCAACATACTCATCACATCTTACCCGCTTTCGTACTCACCGCCGGGGTGCTGCATGCCATCCACATCAACATTGTACTCGTCGAATCATGTCATAATACTCGTCGCATTGTATAGTACAACTTCATGCGGTTTCTGACAAATCGAGAGCTGTGCTAACAACGTCATGAAGATCATCAACATACTCATCGCATCTTACCCATTGTCATACTCACTGTCGGGGTCCTGCCCATGATCCTTATCAACATCGTGCTCATCGAATCATTTCATAATACTCATCGCGTTGTATGGTACGACTTCCCGTGGTTTCTGACAAACCGAGAGCTGTGCTAACATCACGAAGATCGCCGACATACTCATCGTATCTTACCCGCTGTCGTACTCACTGCCGGGGTGCTGCTTTTCTTCCACATCAACATCGTACTCGTCAAATCATGTCATAATACTCGTCGCGTTGTATGGTACAACTTCATGTGGTTTCTGACAAACCGAGAGCTGTGCTAATGTCACAAAGATCGCTAACATACTCATCTCATCTTACCCGCTGTCATACTCACCGCCGGGGTGCTGCATGCTATCCACATCAATATCATGCTCGTCGAATCATGTCATAATACTCGTCGCGTCGTATGGTACAACTTCCTGTGGTTTCTGACAAACTGAGAGCTGTGCTAACAACGTCATGATGATCGTCAACATACTCATCGCATCATACTCGCTGTCGTACTCACCGCCAGGGTACTGCCCGCCATCCAAATCAACATCGTACTCATCGGATCATGTCGTTGTACTCATTGCATCGTATGGTACAACTTCCCGTAGTTTCTGACAAACTGAGAGCTGTGCTAAAAACGTCACGAAGATCGTCAACATACTCATCGCATCATACTCACTGTCGTACTCACTGCCAGGGTCCTGCGCGCCATCCAAATCAACATCGTACTCATCAGATCATGTCATTGTACCCATCGTGTCATATGTTACAACTTCCCGTGGGTTCTGACAAACCGAGAGCTGTGCTAACAACATCACGAAGATCGCCAACATACACATGTCATAATACTCATCGCGTCGTATGGTACAACTTCCCGTGGTCTCTGACAAACCGAGAGCTGTGCTAACATCATGAAGATCGTCAATATACTCATCACATCTTATCCATTGTCATACTCACCACTGGGGTCCTGAACACCATCCTCATCAACATCGTACTGGTCGGATCATGTCATTGTTCCCGTCGCGTCGTATGGTCCAACTTCCCGTGGTTACTGACAAACTGAGAGCTGTGCTAACAATGTCACGAAGATCGTCAACATACTCATCGCAGCATACTCGCTGTCATACTCACCGCCAGGGTCCTGCCCGCCATCCAAATCAACATCGTACTCGTCGGATCATGTGGTTGTACCCGTCGCGTCGTATTGTACAACTTCCCGCAGGTTCTGACAAACCGAGAGCTGTGCTAACAACGTCACGAAGATTGCCAACGTACTCATCGCATCTTATCCGCTGTCGTACTCACCGCCGGGGTCCTGCACACCATCTACATCATCATGGTACTCGTCGAATCATGTCATAATACTTGTCACGTCGTATGGTACAACTTCCTGCGGTTTCTGACAAACTGAGAGCTGCGCTAACAACGTCACGAAGATCGTGAACATACTCATCACATCTTACCCACTGTTGTACTCACCGCCGGGGTTCTGCACACCATCCACATCAACATCGTAGTCGTCGAATCATGTCATAATACTCGTCACGTCATATGGTACAACTTCAGGTGGGTTCTGACAATCCGAGAGCTGCGCTAACATCACGAAGATCACCAACATGCTCATCGCATCTTACCTGCTGTCGTACTTGCCGCCAGGGCCCTGCCCGCCATCCACATCAACATCATACTCGTCGGATCATGTTGTACCTGTCGCATCGTATGGTACAACTTCCCGTGGTTTCTGACAAACTGAGAGCTGTGCTAACAATGTCACGAAGGTTGCCAACATACTCATCGCGTCTTTCTCTCCATCGTACTAGCCGCCAGGGTCCTGACCGCCATTCTCATCGATGTCGTAGTCGTTGTATGGTACAACCTTCTGGTGTTTCTGACACTCTGAGAACTGCGCTAACGTTATGAAGATCGCCAACATACTCGGCTCATCTTACCTGCTGTCGTACTCGCCGCCAGGGTGCTGCCACCATCCTCATCACAACATCATACTCGTCGCATCTTACTTGTCATCGTGCTGTCACGTCGTATGGCAACGGCTTCCCGCAGTTTTTCACAAACTGAGAGCTGTGCCAACGTCCCAAAGCTCGCCAACATACTCGCTGCATCACACACACTTTAGTACTCGCCGCCAGAGTCCTGCCCGCCATTCTCTTCACCACCATCGTACTCAGCACAACCTCCTGCTGTTTCTGACACTCTGAGAGCTGCGCTAACATCATGAAGATCGCCAACATACTCAACGCATCTTACTCGCCGTGGTACTCACCGGCAGGATCCTCAACGCCATCCTCCTCACCAGCAACGCACCTGTCGCATCTACTCGCCATTGTACTTGTCGCTTGTTACTCGCATCGTACTCGTTTGGTCGTACGTCACAGCTTCCTAGTGGTTTGGACACCTTGAGAGCTGCGCTAACGTCACGAGGCTCACCAACATACTCGTCGCGTCTTACTCGCCAGCTTCCAACTGTTAATGCTCATAGTGCAGTGGTAACCACGTCAAAAACCGCGTAGGTAGGCGGTGATACCTTCGATCAATGAATACGTCGATGGATGCTGGGTAGGCCACTATGGATGCGACGCTATGTGCCCACACTGGGTGCTCTGAGGTTGCGTATATAGCTGTATATTTGATATAATGAATACAACTGGATTGAGTCACTATCCCTAGAACCACCAAAAACCACTTGCATCCTAGATTGCGGATGCGATAGAAGGTTCGCTGCGATATTTAGTGCCGTGACAACTGGGTCCATATGCAATTGCCTTGACAGCTGCGTCTGGACACGTGGTGCTGTGGCAGGCTCCATCCGGATGCCATCTGCCTTGACACCCTGCGTCCGGAAGACGCAGTGCGTCCAGAGCGCAGTTGCTATGACACTCCTCCTCCGGAAGGGATATGCCGCGGCAGCTGCGTCCGGATGCATTATGCCTTGACAGCTGTGTCTGGATGTGTGGTGCCGTGGCAGGCTCCATTCAGATGCCATCTGCCTTGACACCCTGCATCCGGAAGATGCACTGTGTCCAGAGCGCAGTTGCCATGACACTCCTCGTCCGGAAGGGTTATGCCGTGGCAGCTGGATCCGGACGCATTGTGCCTTGACAGCTGCGTCTGGACGCGTGGTGCCGTGGCAGGCTCCATCCGGATGCCATCTGCCTTGACACCCAGCGTCCGGAAGACGCGCTGCATCCAGACTGCAGTTGCCATGACACTTCTTGTCCAGAAGGGATATACCGTGGCAGCTGCGTCCGGATGTGTTGTGCCTTGACAGCTGCATCTGAACGCATGGTGCCATGGCAAGCTCCGTCAGGATGCCACCTGCCTTGACACCCAGCGTCCGGAAGACGCGCTCTGTCCAGAGCGCAGTTGCCATGACACTCCTCATCCGGAAGGCATATGCCACGGCAGCTGCATCCGGACGCGTTGTGCCTTGACAGCTGCGTCTGGACGCGTGGTGCCATGGCAGGCTCCGTCCGGATGCCATCTGCCTTGACACCCTGCGTCCAGAAGACACGCGCTGTGTCCAGAGCGCAATTGCCATGACACTCCTCCTCCGGAAGGCATATGCAGCGGCAGCTGCGTCCGGGCGCAGTTGCCATGCCAGTTGTGTCCAGATGCACGGCGCCCTGGCGCACTGCATCTGAACGCACACCGCCATGGTAGCTGCATTCAGATGCCCAGCACCATAGTAAGCAGCGTCCGAGTTAGCGAGGTTGCGTCCAGAACATCTCGACCGTCTGGTGCATCCGGACGCTCTGGACGCAATTTTTTTTTCTTCCTGATGCAGGCCAAGCACAAATCCAATCCCACCAAAATATCATGAGTTCCTAGAAGTGTTCAGCAAAAAGGAGCCTATGGCACCTCCGCCTCACTGCACTCAGGACCATCATATCCCCCTAGCGGAAGGGAAGACGCCCCCATATGAGCCCTACAACCTCTGAACAAAGAAAAAATGAAGGTTCTCAAAGAATAGCTGGATGTCAACAAGAAGCGGGGATGGATCCATGCATCCACCTCCAGGGCCGGAGCACTGATACATTTCGTAAAAAAGAAGGATGGAGGACTACGCCTGTGTGTGGATTACCGACAACTGAACGAAATCACGATCAAGGATCGGACTCCGTTGCCACTCATTGGGGAATCCCTCGATCACTTATCCAGCACCACCATTTACACCAAGCTTGACATCCGGGACATCTATTACAACCTCAAGATCAGGGCTGGGGATGAATGGAAAACACAATTTCGCACCCAATATGGACTATACAAGTACTGTGTCATGCTGTTCAGACTAACCAACGTGCCAGCCTTGTTCCAACGATGGATGAATGAAATCCTGTGCGAATACCTAGATATCTTCTGTGTGGCATATTTGGACAATATCCTCATATTTTCACAAAGCCTGGAGGACCACCGGAAATACGTCCGAGCAATATTGAGACGAGTCAAAGAAACCGGACTGACCCTGAAAGCCTCCAAATGCGAATTCCACACCACGGAAATAGAATACCTGGGATACGTGATATCCCCACAAGGCTTGCGCATGGACGAAGAAAAAATCAGGATGATCAAGGAATGGAAGGAACCGACGAATATCAAGGGAATTTAGAGCTTCCTGGGATTTGCCAACTTTTACCGACAGTTTATACAGGATTATAGCTGGATCACAACGCCCCTGACCCATCTGACAAGGAAAGAAGTGGACTGGGAATGGGGCGACGAGTAACAGGTGGCCTTCAAGACGCTCGAAATATCAATGGTGACAGAACCGATACTACAAGGCTTCGACCCAGAGCAACCTGTCACAATCAAGACAGATGCTTCAGACTATGCCATCGGAGCCATTTGCTCATAACCTGACGATTACAGAATTCTGCACCCAGTAGCCTACTGCTCTTGGAAACTGAAAGATCCAGAGCGCAACTACAACATTCTCGACAAGGAACTACTAGTGATCATAAAGGCACTACGAAAATGGGATACCTATTGCAAAAACAACGGGACCGAAAATCACGATCCTTACTGACCACAAAAACCTCGAATATTGGAAGACAAAGAAAGACCTCAACCTATGGCAGGCCCAGTGGGGTGAGCGATTAGCCAACTATGACTTCACAATCAAATACTGACCTGGGAAACGGGCTGGCAAACCAGACATCCTCTCAAGAGAGTCAGGAAACTCTCCCTGGGAAGGGGATATGAAGCGTCAGCAGAACCACAGCCAAATTCTTTTACCCAGAAAAGCGTTCGAGGTACTCCAGGCCAATACAACAGAAACCATCAATCTCGAGATAGACAAAGAGTTCCTGAATGAAATTTGGACACTAAATGCTGCAGATAAAGAAATCCAAGGAATCCGGAGAGAAAAGGCAAGTAGGACCACCCGCAACAGGAAGATCGCACTAGGAATATGCAAGGATAACAGTGGGCTGCTAATATATGACGGCCTCATATGGATCCCTGACAACAACACCTACGACTCCGCATTTTAAGAGACCATCATGACATGCAAGCAGTGGGACACCCGGGCCAGGCAAGAACCCAGGAACTAGTTAGCCGATATTTCTATTGGCCAGGGCAACAGAAGTACGTCCACAGATACGTCGACCACTGCAACACCTGCCATCGCATCAAGCCAATCTGACACGCCCCATTTGGATTGCTCAAACTACTGAAACTCCCGCACTGACCCTGGGATGCGATATCAATGGACTTCATCACAGCTCTGCCCACAAGCAATGGAAAGACGCGCTATGGGTAATATTCGACCGAGTAACAAAAATGGGACACTTTGTTGCATACAAGGGTACCATGAATCCCAAGGACCTAGCAAACCAGTTCCTCCAACAGATAGTCAGACCTCACGGACTGCCAAGCAGTATTGTATCAGACAGAGGGTCTCTGTTCAACTGAGACTTTTGGAAGCAAGTAATGGAAGCTCTCGCAATATCCCACAACCTCCATACAGCCTTCCACCCACAAACAGATGGACAGACGGAACGAGCCAACACCACCCTAGAGCCATACCTCTGGGCATACTGCAACTATCAGCAGGATGACTGGGAAAAACTTCTGCCAATTGCCGAGTTCTGCTACAACAACACCCAAACTGGAACCACAAAAATAACCCCTTTTTTTGCCAATTATGGATATCACCCCTGGTTTATGCCAGACCTCAAGCACACAAAACAATGAGATAGCGGAAGTATCGGAATATGTTGAGGCATTGAGAAAGCTGCATGAAGAGCTGCAAGCAGAGATTAAGGAAGCACAAATGGCTCAAGCAGAGCAAGCCAACAAAACACGACATCCGGATCCGGTGCTGAAACCTGGCGATAAGGTCTTGCTCTGCCAAAAGAATATCCAAACAACCAGGCACTCGAACAAGCTGGATCACAAGCATACAGGCCCGTACACCATCCTCGAGAATGTTAGCTCACATGCATATAAACTGGACCTACCGGCCATGGTCAAAATCCACCCAGTCTTCCACATCAGCCTCCTCAAATCCACAGCCAGAACCAAACCTATCCCAGGACATCACCAACTGCCACTGCCACCTGTAGTCATCCAAGAACAGCAAGAGTGGGAAGTAGAGAAAATCTTCGACTCCCAACGCCATAGAAATCAGATCCAGTATCAAGTCAAGTGGACTGATTTCTACAACCCCAATCGAACCTGGTACCCAGCCTGGAATTTCGAAAACTCACACGACCTTGTCTACCAATTCCACAAGGAATATCTGGAGAAGCTGGCACCTGAAAACTAGCACCCATAGGATGTCCGCTCCACAATCCATGGCCGCCACGATCGACACCAACGAAGGCTGGACCTTTGCAAAAAATGAAAAAGATAACACCGAAAACAATGACTGGGGCACTGCTGCCCATGCTACTACTACTGGCGGATGGAAAGTTCCACCCCCACCCTCACTGCCAATGTCTGCTGTAGGACAGCCTCACATCAACCACCACACATCCCTTCACTGAACAGCCTGCTATAACGACTACTGCAGTACCCACCGCCAGAGTAAGAACAACAACTACTACCCCCGCCAGAGCCGCCGCTGCTGTGGGGCACAGATCTGTGACTGCCATCTCCCACACCCCAATGAACTACTTGAAGTAACCCGCGAACAATGCCTCAACCCGTCAAGGCCTGTGCGGACTGGCACTGGGGAAAGCGGGTCTACCATGACTGCCAGTTCTGCGTAAACATGAAGAACCACCATCTCCGCTACGGCGCTGCGGTTCCACACGAACACCTAGCTGACATCACACCACCACTGGAAGACCAGAAGGCCACGAATACCGGTGATATGGCCGCGGCCCCCATGATGGCCACCGCGCGACAGGACGAACAACTCACCCTCCTGGAAGAAATTGTCACCATGATAGACCAAATCAACACCTGGGACACCTGCCGCAATCACGTGGTGCACCAAACACTCGCCCAGCGCAGGAACGACTTGCATGACGCAGACCGACCGCAACTCCAGAGAATGACCCACACCCTGGAAACTATCATCGCCGAGCAACAGTGAATGAATGAACAACTCCAAGCCCAGCAGCAGGCTAGCTGACCTGTCAGCATCTACCACACCCCCTTCTACCACCGCACCACCGCTACCTGTTCTGACCTCGCTAGAGCTTCGGTCTGGACAGGGGGCATACTGTCACGAACCTTGTGACACTGGGGTTGTATCGTAACCGGAGTGTGGAGAGAATCAAAGGTAATCAGGCTACGTTCGATAATTCACAGCGGAATAATCTTAGATCTTGTGTGTGGGTTCGGGGGTAGGGTTGGTGAGGACGTTCGTGCTGAATTTCCTTCCGGCGGGGCGGAGAAACCTCTGTCTTATATCTGCATGAAGCCGTCGTGAGAGATGGTGACTCGGAGTTGGATTCCCCCGAGGTGCATGGTCCTCATGGGCGACCCATTGGTCCTAGCAGGGTGTAGATAAGGGGAGATGAGGTTTCATGCAAGCGGGCGGGGTGCTTTCCTACTGGACCCTCTTCCGTGCACCATCAGCAGGAAATGTGGCATCCCCTCCTTTCGGGGGAGAGGTCATAGCCCAAGTCCGGCGGTCCGTACGCCATCAGCAGGCGACGTGGCATCCCCTCCGGAGATATGTGTCTTAGATCCGTCTCGGCCGTAAGCTTATCTCCAGACCTTATCTCCCTCCTAGACTCTCTGGGTGCGTTCCGTCATCCTTACGTACCTCTCTCTAGCTTGGCTACGTACCCGAGATATTTTCAGGTGTAACACTACCTCCCCTCTCCCTTAGCCTCGTCCCGAGTGCTAACACGGTTCTTTCTATCTAGGTAGCCCGTCTCTTTTCTGGATGTATGTCTCTTCGTGGGGTAACTCTTGCATAGTTACCATGACTGTAGTCCTCCTCCCCTACAGCCCTCCCAGTCACCGGATCAGGACATGACTCTGTAATCCGTCGGAATGACTGGGCCCTCTGAGTAGGCCGGTGCGTACTCATACTGTCATGTCATATTGAGTCGTACTAGCCGCCACGCTGCGTCAAGGCTTGGCCGGCTCGGTGGGGTTCCAGGGTCGCAGTCGGCACAGGGAATCGGGAGAGGCATGGTGTCCTTCGTGCTAGTAACCCGTATACTCGGCAGTGACCGCGCCCACATCCTTCCGGGGGGAAACTAGTATTCTGGAGCAGTGACAGCGCTGTCAGGGACTTACTTCACTGCTTATGTGCCACCTGCGCCGGTTCCGCCAGTCCAAGTCAATCGCCAAGAGGTCGATACGTCAGTTTTGAACGGTTTTCCTGACTCTCAACGTCTTTCGTTTGCGTGCACTCTTCGTCGGGCACCGCGTCGGCGGCTTTTTTCTTGGCTGCCCGAGAAGCGGGTCTTTTTGTCGGTCTCGTAGTGTCCTGGTGCTGAAGTCCTCCGCCCCTTCAGCCCCCTACCGCCAGATCCTCGGTGGAACTGGTCTAGCCCTCAGTGAGCCGGTAGTCCCTCGGCGCGCCTAGATTTCGTTGATGAAACTCTCGGAGTTTCTCCATGCCGCCTACTGAAAAGTTGTTGAATGGTTCTTCCGTCCAGTCTTTTTGTTCCAGATAGTCGAGCCACTTGACAAGGTATAGGATCCTTTTGTTATTTCCTTGGCCGCATTCGACCGAGGACATAACTTCGTCGACATCGTATTCCTCTGACTGTTAGATGTCGTCAGCCTCTGGGAGCACCTTTGACGGGTCCGGTGGTGCTCGGTGCTCGCTAGTTCGGTAGGGTTCAAGCAGCGAGACGTGGAAGACATTGTGGATCTTCCATTTCCGGGGCAGCCCGAGGCGGACGGTCAGGGGGGAGGCGGTTTTGTCGATCTGGAAGGGACCATGATTCTTGTGGTCCAGTTTCTTCGTGGGGTGATGTGTTTTGATGTTGCGTCCGTTGAGCATCACCATGTCTCCTACTTGGTATGCTGGGGGTTCCTTTCGCGCCGGGTCGGTGTATCGGCGCATTCGCTCCTGTGCCTCTTCCAGGCCTTTCCGGAATTCGTCGTGTACGGCGTGCATCCAGTGGGCATAGACTTGGCTTGCTGGGTTCAGTGGTTCCGTTGACGTGGGGTTCATAGCCGCTGGGTGGAAGCCATAGTTGGCGTAAAACGGAGACATACCATTGCCCGTAGTGGTCGAGTTGTTGTAGGTGAACTCGGCCATCGGCAGCAGGCGTACCCAGTCGTCCTGCTCCTTGCCGACGAACGCTTGGAGGTAGGTTTCGATCATCTGGTTGAGCTGCTCCATCTGTCCGTCGGTCTGCGGATGGAACGCCGTTGACATACGGGGCCGGATTCCTGAAAGTCATAGGAACTCCTTCCAGGTCTCCGAGGTAAACCTGAAGTCACGGTCTGACACAATATCAGCGGGGAGGCCGTGATACTTCCATACCTCTCGGGCAAAGATGACGGCCAGATCTGCAGCTGTCTTTCCCTCTGTTCTCAAGGGGAGAAAGTGCGCCATCTTGGTGAATCGGTCGATGATTACCCATAGCTGGTCGCAGCCTTCCGAGACTGGGAGTTCTGTAATAAAGTCCATTGCTATGGATTGCCATGGGGCGTAGGGCAGCTCTAGTGGGGAGGACAGCCCATAGGGTGGGTGTCGGGACACCTTGTTCTGTTGGCATTCGGGGTAGCTTCTGACAAAGTCGATGATTCGTTAGTTCATTTTTGGCCACCAGAAGTTTCGTCAGATTAGTTCGATGGTTTTGTCCTGCCCCATATGTCCGGCCACCTTCGTGTTGTGTTCTGATTCCATAATTTTTTGCACCAGTCCCTTTGGCACGCAGAGCAGATTTCGTCGCTACAGTAGGTTGTTTTCGTAACTTAGTTCCTTGACCTTCCGGTCCTTTGGTGACAGTTACTCTGCTGCCACGTCCTGTTTTCTTGCCTGTTCGTAGGCTTTGTCCGTCTTCCCTTCTTCCCTGACGTTTGTCAGGAATTCTTCTGTCCACTTTCTTTCCAGGAGGGATGCCAGCCGTGCCGAGGAACAGATGAATGACCGTGTTAATTGTTCCTCGAAGTGATTTTTTCCCAAAACCGTCGTGACCGGCTGGTTTTCTATCCCCCCCTTTTCTGGGCGGTACTCTGGATGCCTGGATAGTGCATCTGGTTTGCTGTTCTGTGACCCGGGTTGATAGAAGATGTTGAAGTCTATCCCGGCTAATTCCTGCGCCCAGCGAGCTTGCCGTCGGTTTAATACTTTGGTGGTGGTAAAGTATTCCAGATTATGATGGTCCGAGAGCACTTGGACCTGGTGGGTAGCTCCCTGACAGTAGCGTCTCCAGTGTTTGAAGGCATCTACTATTGCTAGGAGTTCTTTGTCGTGGATTTCGTAATTGATCTCCACGGGTTGGAACTTCCTGGAGTGGAAGGCTACCGGGTGGAGGCGTCCTTCCTTGTCTCGTTGTGATAGGACGGCTCCTAGGGCGAAATCCGATGCGTCCATTTCGACGATGACTGGTTTTGCTGGGTCAAAATGAGTCAGGATTGGGGCCGTGGTGAACCGGTACTTAAGGTCTTTGAAGGCGGTTTCTGCTTCATGGTTCCATGCCCACTCCTTTCCTTTTCCCTTTTTTGTTAATTCCGTGAGAGGTTTCGCTATTCTGGAGTAGTTCTTTATGAAGCGTCGGTAGAAGTTGGCGAATCCCAGAAAGGATTGGACTTCTGTTAGCTAGTTCAGAGTTTTCCATCCTAGTACCGCCTCCACTTTTTCTTCCGACATCTTTATTCAGTTTCTTCCGATTATGTATCCTAGGAATTCCACTTCCTTGACCTTCCAGACGCATTTTTCCGGGGCGATTGCCAGCCCGTTCGTTTGTAGTCTTTTGAGCACTTCCTTAACCGTGCGGTCGTGTCCTTCTTCGGTGTCTGCGTAAACAAGTATGTCGTCCATGTATGCTATTACTCCCCCGTCTAGCATGTCGGAAAACACATGATTCATCATGTCTTGAAAGGTGGACAGGGCGTTGGTCAGCCCGAATGGCATTACCTGGAATTTGAAGAGACCGTAGCGGGTTCGAAATGTGGTATTCCATTCATCCCCCTCTTTTACTCGGATGAGGTGGAATCCATTTTTTAGGTCCATTTTGGTGAACCATTGTGCCCCTCGAACTCTGTCCTGTAGTTCTTGCATCAGCGGTAATGGGTATCGGTTTGGGATCGTGACGCGGTTCAGCCCTCGGTAGTCGACGCAGAGGCGGAGTCCGCGTCTATGCGGCCTAGGTACGAAAAGGATCGGGAATCCCACTGGCGACGTGGAACCCCTGATTTTTCCTGTTCGTTCCATTTCCTTCAGCCATTCCTGGAGAGTTTGGAGCTCTTCCTCCAAAAGGGGGTATATGGGTCCCCAGGGTGCCGTGCTTCCCTCCTGGAGGTAGATCTTGCAATCATAAGGTCGATGTATTGGAAGAGCGTCGGTGGCTTCTTTTCCCATTATTCCCAAATACTGCCAGAATTCCATGGGGACTTTTTTTAGCGGGTCATCTTCTGCTGCCAATAGGTACCCAATAACCCGAGCGTCAGGGTCAGTAGCTACCGATTCGTCCCAGGTTAGCGAGTACCGGCCGGTTTCGTACTTGGTGCACTCCTATATGCATTTCGGGCTATCAAATCGAATTTCTTCGATTGTCCAAGTCCCCTGGGGTGGGTGTGCCGTTATCCAGTCGAAAGCGAGGAAAGCGTCAATATTCGTCTCCATTGGTGAAATTTCGAATTTCTCCTTGGAATAGTGTCTTCGGTGTTGGAGGAGCATTGGTTCTGTATAAAATTGTCATGCTCCTTTGACGCTTTCTCTGGTATTGTTTTCTATGCTGTGAGGTTGCCGATGTGCTTTCTTTTTGATCCCGAGTTTTTCTACTATTTATTGATTGAGGAGTGCAACGGTGCAACCGGTGTCCAGTAGTACCCGAATCGGGTGTTTCTTTTTCCCCAAGTGTAGTATCATAGTGATAATTGGGCGAGTGCAGCTGGGGACTGTCCTTGGTTTCTTTGATGGGGTTCCCGCACTTGGTTCCTCGTTGCTTCATTTCTCGGATAGTCTGCATATTATTGTCGAGGTCTTAGGCCGCGGCTGTCCCCGACCTCCTAAAAATCTGATTCAGAGTCATCCCATAGCGGGGCAACGGCGTCGGAAACCATGATCTCGGCCGCTGCCACTTCTTGCTGCTTGGCTGCCGGGTGCTCCTCTACATCTTCGTCCCGTTTCCTTTTCCCTTCCCAGACTCCTGCAGCCTTCCAAGGGGCTCTTGGTAGTGTGGTTCCTTGCAATGTGTTGAACGAGAAGCATTCGAATGTTTTGGGCCCGGGTCGTCCGCATCGCCAGCAATCGTTGCGGTTTCGGAAGTACGTGTGACACTGGGGTTGTATTGCAACCGGAGTGTGGAGAGGATCAAAGGTAATCAGGCTACTTTCGATAATTCACAACGGAATAATCTTAGATCTTGTTTGTGGGGTTTTTGCTGAGCGGGCGTTCAGTACTGTCCTCTCTTCCTCTTCCACCGAGCAGGATTTTGCCTAGCTATATATAGCCTTCCGGCGGCGTCATGTGGTTCCTCTAGAGAACCCGTACTTCCTATCCTTTTCTCAGGAGATTTGTCTGCCAGTCAAGGCCCCGGAACCCCACGGGCTCGGTCCTCACAACTTCATTGGTCTTGGTCGGTCTAACGATATGCCGACTGATCCCCGCACTGCGTAAACCCCTCAAGTCCTGTGGGTGAGTGGTTTACCGGCCTATCAGAGAAGGAGGAGATATTGGTTCTATGACCTCACCCCTCGTATCCCGTATTTAGTTGCGTTTGCAGTTGGTCCGGAGATTAGCCGCTTAGGTCCGTTACGGCCGTAAGGTCTAATCCCGAGGCTATCTCCCACCTAGACTCTCCGAAGCCGACTGGGCTCAACTTTCCTCCTTCGATCGGTATTAGGTAAAGTCTCACGTGCCCTGACTACGTAGATAAAAACCCCAACCCCAACAGCCTGGCCACCAACACTAGGCCCAACACACACACGTACACTAACGCCGCTAGAGCACCATCTGCCCAGCCACATCTGCCGACAGAGCAAGCCACACATGCTACCAACACTGAAGGTTGGGAGAACCTGCAGAAGAAGAGTCAGGGAAAGAAGACCGCCACACCCAAACTCGTTCTGACCCGGTACCCCCAAGCCGAACGCGAAGTTACTTGCCATTTCCCGGCTGCGTCCCCTGCTGAAGCCGCCACCCATGCCGAACGAGACTACATCGCCTGCCAGGTTATCACAGATGCTGTTCGCCACCAAGTCAACAAAGCCCTGGTTGACAACCAGGATGTAACCGCACCCCCCTTCCTCTAGGCCCAGGTCACCATGTGCGGATCCATCATCCTCACCACCGGAAACACCCAAAACAATATCATCTACGAGGACTATGCCACAATCATCGCAGAGGCCCTCTCCTACTACGGCAAGTGCGAGAAGGTGGAAATAGGAAAACACTACAGCCAGTTCCTCCTGCACAGTGTGCCGACCCACCTCTCCCTACTGGAGATCTCCGACAGCATCACCACTAACTGCCCCCAACTGATTCAGGGACAGACCCCGTGCTGGCTCACCCCAGCTGACCGACACGAACACAAAACAACCTCTACGATCGTTATGACTCTTACTGGCAGTGTCAAGATGACCAACATCGAACGCTAATACCTCACGATTTGCAACCGCGAATGCCAACTCCACGACTACATCTCATACGGAAGAAGTACCCAGTGGCGCAACTGCCAGGGCTATGGACACCCAGCTGCCCTGTGCAGGAATCGTTCCCGCTACGCAGTCTGTGCGGAGGCCCACAAGATGAAAGACCACCTATGCACCATCCTGACATGCAAGAAAGGCCCAGCCTGCACACAACCACCGATCTGTTGTGCCAACTGTGGTACCCCCCACAAAGCCACAGACTCTAACTGCCCCCACCGAATCAAGATCTGATCTTTCAACAACACGAACACGAATGCTACGACCAACCCGGGAGACGCCCCCATGGCAGAAGTAGCTGAATAAAATGCCCTCACCCACCGTTGGGTCTGTGCAGCTGTTCAACTGTGCAAGAGGCCATGCAACTACAATTTCAACACTCTGAGAGTTTGCAAGAAAAACAGAAAACCTTATCTACCTCGTCCAAGAACCATGGTGCGATAGATATGGCAACCCACCACTTCTACCAAATTTCAACCATTTCCTCCCAACACCCACAAAGCCCAGATGCACCACATATATACCGCCAACTCTCTGGGCTCACCGGCACCACCACCTTCACAGTGCAGGACTCCTTCCTGGGCACCACCATCACACTACAACAGGAACCGCACACCATATCCTTCACCATTTTCAACTTATATTCACCCGGTAGACCAGAACCGCTGGTGGCCCTCCTCCCCTTACTCAGCATCCCAACAAACTTCATGATCATGGGCGACCTCAATGCACACCATCCATGGTGGCAGGACCCCCTGCCCCACACAGCCCGCACCTCCCCTGCAAGCCACACCATCATACACTGGCTTGAACACAACAACTTCCACCTACAGAACGAACCAGCAATCCCTACCCACCACCCAAGGAACAGGAGCAGCCCCTCCACCATCAATCTATGCCTCACCTGTGGTGACACAACTAGATGTACCCTCCCTCTTGCAATCAAAGACAACACCACCTCAGACCATAGCTCCCTTACTGCCACCCTCTTGCTACCCTACACTTCCCCACCACCCAAACCCTACCGGTGTTGGAACAAAGCCGATTGGAACAGTTTCAACAGCCACATCCAATCCGTGCGAATAGACCTCTCAGAACTTCAGGGCCCAGAGGTCACCCTCCGTGTGATCAGCAACATCACCCTACTCATCCACCAGGCCACAGAAATTGCCGTCCCCTATAAGGATCCAAGGAAGTCTACAACAGCACATGCCCATCTACCTCACCAACTGGGTCATGGCATTCAACACGGACCGGAAGCTTGCATTTCGCTCCGACCAGAACACTGAACAACCTCAACCGTACGAATGCGGCCTACCACAAGGATCCCCTATCTCACCAATCCTCTTCCTCACCTACAGCAACGCAATGCTGGAAAAGAAACACGACCCCTCCGATGCAACCGCCACATCCTATGTAGATGATATCTGCATGGTCCAAATGTCACCCACAGTGTCCAGAGCCAACACTCTGCTAGAAGAAAGGACAAACCAACACCTTCAAAAGGGAGCCCACCTAGGACTAACCTTTGCCCCTCTGAAAACAGAACTCCTGTACTGCCTCCCCCTCACCAGCAGGGAGAAGAACAAGAGCCTCACTTCTTACCCCCCACTTTGAATTGGGAACAACACCATCACGCCAACACAACAGATCAAATACCTGGGCATGTTCATCGATGAATCACTCAGCTTCTTCCACCACGCCACCATGGCTGTGGCCAAAGGGAACAAAACACTCAGCCTAGGCTTTCTACGCCACCAGTTACATGGTATCCCCGCCCACATTGCCCATCACCTAGCGATGACAGTGATACTGCCAACCATGCTCTGGGTATCCCCAGCATGGTGGACTGGCACCCCAATGATAATGGCTACCCTGAACACCACCTACAACTCGATCACCCGATGGATCACAGGGCTCCCACTCAACACCAGAACATCCAACCTCATCACACTCACCCATCTCCCACCCCTGGAAACATACCTGGACTACCTGTTGCTATGATATGCAATACGCCTCCACTTACTCCGTTCCCACCATGCACTGGGCCCCCCACGGGCAGTACAAAACATGCCCCCCAACCTCCCAGGACTCCACCGCCTATACAACCTGAGCAAACACCTGGTAATGGGCAAACTCGAAGACCGAACAAGCACCTCAACAGCGGAGGGGGCTCCTATTATCCCTTCCCCAAATCCAGAGAAAACAACCTAACCCCAACAAGCACACGAACAATGGCTCGAAAGACAAAGAAACCACACCATCATCATCTACACTGACGACTCCAAATTTGATAATGGGTCAACCGGATGTGGATGGGCAATATACCACTGTGGCGGCCAGCACCTGTACCGGCTGGATGAAGGCTGTTGCCACCTAGGCAGTCGGGCCGATGTGTATGTCACCGAACTCCACACAGTCCAAGAGGCAGTCACCACCCTCCTCACCACCACAGCCCCACGGGGCACTATCATCTGCATCGACAATCAGAGAGCAATTGCCACCCTCAACTTTAACAAACACAACTACGAGTACACCCATCGAGCCCTTCAGTCCATCAAAGACCTATGCACCCTTGGCTAGCAGATCTCCATCACCTGAAGCCCATCCCATTGCAACATTAGGGGCAACGAGAGGGCTGACAAACTCGCCAAACAAGGGGCCGGCAACACGATCCGGTGCTGCCTTGCACTCACAACCAAAACTTCGTTCCTCGTGCAAGCGTGAGCACAACTCATGAAACAATGGAAGTCCCAACTTCCCCTCATCACACCATCCTTGACCTTTCCCAAACACCTCCAGGAGGTGGATTGGGTCGACATACGAGTTCTTTGCCGGGTCTTCTGCAACTGTGCACCCACAGACTCACCCCCTAACATTACTGCTGATCCGTGCCCGTGTGGCACAGATCTTGCCACCTCACACCACCTTCTTCGGGATTGCCAGCTGCTGCATACACAGTGGGCAATTCTCCAACACGCTACAACAGGGGACATTCAGACCCCGCAATTCATTATGTTACTCGAAAAGACCCTCCCACTTCGCCAGTTTCTCCGCACAACTGGCCTACATCAGGAAAAAAGTGAAAATTTAAGCGAGCACGTCGGTAACCCCTGCCAGCATCCGATGCTCCGGTAGCTTTCCTAGCTCCAATAAGCTTTCCAAGCTCCAGTAAGACTGGTCATACTCCCATAAGGTTTCCTAAGTATCAGCAACTGGTACAGTTGGTGTCTCAACTCCCATAAATGGGCAGTGCGGGTGTACGCACCTGAATGTATTGTCACAATCCGATGGTTTGTTTTCCAGATGCGTATATTCACAAATTCACAGTGTTTGATACATTTTTTCTCCCATTATTTGCTTGTCTACCACGGTCGCACTTTTAAATCCGGCAAAATGAAGGGTACTGGGGAACACCAGTTTACTGGTGTGCCTTTTCGTACGTATTTATTCACAGCAGCACACATTCAAAGATATATAAAATATAATTCAATATTTATATTACTCCTATGCTAGTCGGTTCATCACCTCCTTTGCTCAGTACCCTCCCAGCGCTTCAAATGCATTTGTAAATGCTTATGCAAATGCTCATGGCAACCACGCACACAGACTTGTGACTCCAATACTCCTGCATAGATTAGGCGCCCGTTGACTGAGGTGTCCCGAGGATGAGCTCCTGGCAACGCACATCGGTGATCCGAGTCTGCGAACTTCTGTTCACGCTTCGTCGCTAGATCGCGCCTTTGGGATTTCCGCTGTCGGGAGACACTGTTGAAATGACCAGCCTGTGTTGCCTTTGCCAGCTGTGCTGCCAACTCCGAGAGTTGTTCTCCCAGCTCGTCGAACACCTTTGCAAATCCTCCCCGCTGGCAAGTGCTCCCACCGGTCTCACGCGTAGACTATCCAGCTGCTGAACCTCGGTTACTCTCCCGACAATGAACGTTGCTGATCCGTGTCTGCGAACCTCTGTTCATCCTTCGCCACTAGATCGCGCCTTCGGGATTGCCGGTATCGTGAGTATCTGTTGAAACGACCAGGCTACGTTGCATTTGCCAGCAGTGCTGCCAACTCTGAGACTCGTCCTCCCAGCTCCTCAAACGTATTCGCAAATCCTCACCGCTGTCAAGCACTCCCACTGGTCTCACGCGTAGACTATCCAGCTGTTGACTGAGTTGAACCTCGGATACTCTCCCGGCGACACACATCGTTCATCCGAGTCCGCGAACCTCTGGTCATGCTTCGTCACTAGATCGCGCCCCCGGGATCGCCGGAATTGGGAGTCTCTGTTGAAATGCCAGCTGTGCTGCATCAGGAAAAAAAATGTGTGTCCGGACGCACAGGCTGCGTCCTGACGCATCAGGCACTCGGGACGCTCTGGACGCACCCTGGCAGCGCACATACCGCTCCCAACGCAAAATGCACAGGCAATGTAAATTCGGACGCAGCTCGCCACGGCATCTGCTTACCGGACAGAGTGTGGCAGGGCATTTTCCTTCTGGATGCACGGTGTCAGGGCATTTTCCTTCTGGACGCACGGTGTCAGGGCATTTTCCTTCTGGACGCAGGCGTGTCACGGCATTTTCCTTCTGGACACAGCCGTGTCAGGGCATTTTCCTTCTGGACGCAGCCGTGTCAGGGCATTTTCCTTCTGGACGCAGCCGTGTCAGGGCAATGGCATCCGGACGACGCGTGTCATGGCACCGTGGTTACACTGGCTGTCAAGGCACGGAACATCGCAGCAAATACTCGCGTCGCATTCACAAACACGCAGCGGGTTCCAGGCATAGTGACTCAGTCCAGTTCTATTCTTTATATCTAATGTACATCTATATATGCTACTACCACACTTCGCGTTTCCAGCACAAGCACCCAGCGTCACATCCATCGCCACTGTTTTTGACGCGCGTAGCATTGCTCTGAGTGTTGGAAACAAAGGAAAGTTGGCAAATACGACACGACGCGATGAGCCCGACGCGATGAGCACGATGCGATGAGCACGACGCGATGAGCACGACGCGATGAGCACGACGCGATGAGCACGACGCGATGAGCACGATGCGATGAGCACGATGACTATGAGGAGGATGGCAATGAGGACGCCAGCGGCGTGGACGGTAGCGAGTAGGACACGGCGAGTATGAGAGCGAGTAAGACGTGACGAGTACGGGAGCGAGTAGGACGCGACGAGTATGAGAGCGAGTCGGACGCGGCGAGGACGATAGTGAGTAAGACGCGGCGAGGACGATAGCGAGTAGGACACGGCGAGTATGATGGCGAGCTTCATGGCATGGTTAGCACAGCTCTCAGAGTGACAGAGACACCGGGAAGTTGTAGAATACACAGTGACGAGTCGATGTCAATGAGGGTGCCGGCGGCGAGGACAATAGCTAGTAGGAGGCGGCGACCATGATGGCGAGCTTTGTGGCATGGTTAGCACAGCTCTCCGAGTGACAGGAACAGTGGCGGGGAGTGGTACAATACGAGGTGAGGAGTAGGATGTCAATGAGATTGCTGGCAGCGAGAACGATAGATAGCGAGTAGGACGCGGCGTATATGATGTCAATGCAAAGCACCAAGCCATTACCAACACTTGCACTTGTGCAAGGTTCGGCGTCCTCATCGCTCCTAGACCTCTTTTTTCTTCTCCTTTCACCTCGTCCTAGATACTCGTCGTCGTCCTTCGCATTGCCATCATACTCGCCGCCATCAAATTAATGATATCTTATTCGTCGACATTTTCCTCATCAACATTTTCCTCATCAACATCTTACTCGTCGCGCCATTCTTGCTACGTTACTCGCCGCCATCCTCACTGCCATCAAACACATCGACATCCTCCTCAACGACATCATACTTGTCACATCGTATTGTACCAGCTCCCACCGCTGTTCCTGTCGCTCGGAGAGCTGTGCTAACCATGCCACAAAGCTCGCCATCGTGCTCGCCGCCTCCTACTAGCTATCGTCCTTGCCGCTGTTACAGTGGGTAATTGGAGGAGTGGAGTGATGAAGGAAAAATGGAGTGAGAGTGGAGAAAAATTGAAAGTGGAGTGAGTGAAGATGAATGAGGGAAAGGCCTAGGGTAGGAAAAAGATGGGGTTGAGGAGTTTAGGGCAGTGCTAGTGTGTGGGAGGGGATTTTCCCCAAGGATAAATGGTTTCTTCTTGTGTTGTTACAAGAGCAGCCTCCTACGAATTCATACCTTTTTCTCTACGTCCCCGCCCCCCGTTTTTATACGAATACCACATATTTTGGTTGGGTTTGGCCCTTCCATTCTTCCGTTGAAGAATCCCTCACAGCGCCCATTCTGTTGGCTCCTCAACACTGGTGACCACGGCAGGGAGCCAGCTGTTGTTGAGGATTCTTCTTATGACCCCGTCCAACTTTTACCACCTATTTGGTTGCTCTGAGGAGAGGGACGCCCGTTGTGGGTCCAAACTCAGAGAACTATCGACCCTACGCAAACGCCGAACGACGTCGGGGGGTGCAAACAAGATACGCAGTGGCGGGATCTGTTTGGGACAACCGAAGTACGAGAAGCAACAGCAGCTGGGTGTAGGTGGCACAGATAGTGGACTCCTCCCAAGAACAATCCACCAGCAGACTGCCTGCACCCATTCCGACAGGAAGTCTTTGAGATTTCCAACCCCCAGAACATACAAATACTGATATAGAGAGCCGACGTGGCTACCCAGATTACAGACGAGGCTATTCTGGCCGCTGCCTATATCCGTTCCAAGTTTCGCATCTCCGGGAAGTCTGATTTCATCTTCAATCAGGATATTACCTTCATCGAAAAACTCTTCAAGGAGTACCCCGACCAAGAACACATCCGCGACCTCTACCGCTCTGCATTCTACAAAGTACGGGACGAAGAGCTTCCAGACGAAAAGTGGTTG
>Ga0307516_10002952_pt1 | contig 22263 bp, 17 predicted proteins | sample 19_EM_MG_FD_203310 | JGI IMG/M metagenome (GOLD analysis project Ga0307516, IMG submission 203310) | Populus trichocarpa ectomycorrhiza microbial communities from riparian zone in the Pacific Northwest, United States - 19_EM | ecosystem: Host-associated > Plants > Roots > Unclassified | place... | reverse complement strand
CTGGTCGCCGGCACGGCCAGCGCGCCGACGATCAACCTGCTGACCGACGACGACTCGGCGCCGACCAGCACGTCGCTGCCCGTGCGCATGAAATTCGTCAACGGCCTCAACGGCGGCGCGGGCAGCGCGATGCTGACGTCCAGCGGCGTGGTGGTGGGCGACAGCGTCGCATTCGGAGCCGCGTCGGACGAGGCCAACATCGCCGCAAGCTCGGCCGCGGCCGACCTGCAGGTGACCTCCGCCGGCACGACGCTGTGGGAGGTCAGCGGCCAGACGCTCACGAGCGGCAACGTCTACACGGTGTTCCTGCTGGGCGACGCGACGGCGGTGCGCGGCGTCGTGCGCGTCGACAACTAGTGTCGTGAGTTGGAAATTCGTTGAATAGGTCTGGAGCGAAGAAATGACGGTGCCGAATCCTGTCCAAAACGTCCGCAGACTAGGCGCGTCCGCGACACGATGCCGGGATGCCTCGCGAGCGGGCGCAACGACGGATGCGGGCGTTTTGGGCGGGATTCTTCGACGAATTTTCAACTCACGACACTAGGGGCGGGCCGCACGACGTCGGCACCCGGCGTTCACGGCGCAGGACGGTCGTGCACGTTGCCGGTGCCCGCGCAAGACGACGTTCGGGGGTTTGACCAGGTCGTTGGCGTGCCGAAGTTGGCACGTTGCGCGGGTTCCGACCCCGCGTTGCTGCTGGCCCGCACTCCTACAATTGCGGAGATGAAATTGTTCGCGGCGGATGCCGAGCTTTCGATACTCGAGGGGGTGTTGAACCGACCCTGGGGTGACGACGTGCTCGCCGCCACGGTGGCGCTCGCCTGGCACCTGCGCCAGCGTGACAGCGCGCGGGCGCTGCGGCTCGTCGACGGCGTCATTCCCCTGTTGGTACCGCCGCCGGAAGGCAGCAACCGGCCCGACGCGCATCGCGTGCGCGCCGCGCTCGCCGCGTGCGAGGCCTCGGCGCTGCTGTGCGACTTCGACGTCGCCGAAGGCTGGCTGCTCGAGGCACGCCAGCACTTCGACCTGCGCGTCGATCCCTGCGCCGAAGGCGACGCCTGGCTGGCGGAATCGGCGCTCGCCAAGATGCGCGTCCAGCGCGCGCGCGAGATCGCGGCCCACGAAAACGCGATCGCGTGCTTCCAGGCCATCGCCGCACCCGATCGTCTCGCGATCGCCCGGATCTGGCTCAGCTTCGAGCGCGGCTACACGCAGTCCGGCGTCGACCACTGCATCGGGCTGCAACCGCCCGGCGACGAGTGGCCGGAGGCGGCGATCGCCTGGGATGCACTGTGGAGCGCGTCGCGCGGCATGGCCTTGTCGTATCGCCATCCGTCCGAGTCGGCACAGCTGTATCGACAGGCCGCGGCGCAGGCGCGCAAGGTCGGCATGGTGCGCCTCGAGATCGTCGCGATGATCAACGCCGGCGCCGCCACGCAGGGCCTGGGCGACCTCGACCTGGCGGCCGAGTGCTTCGAGATCGCCGCCACGCGCGCGAACGCCACCGGTTGGCCCACGCTGATCGGCACGGCGAACACGCGCGTGGGCGAGCTGATGCAGACGCTCGGGGCATTCGAAGAAAGCCGCGCCATCCTGACCGAGGCCATCGTGGCCCTGTCGATCGGCGCGCCCGGACTGCACCTGGGCATCGCCTGCACCTCGCTGGCCGAGACGCTGCGCGCAATGGGCCGCGCCGCCGACTCGCTGGAGCCGATGCGCCGGGCGATCGCGCTGTACCGCGAGACGGGCTACACGCAAACGCTCGCGCTCAACCTCATCTTCCAGGCGCGCGGCCTGGTGGCCGCCGACCAGCCGCACGCGGCGCTGGCGGTGTTGGCCGAGGCGCGCGCCCTCGTCGTTGCGAACGAACTGCATTCACTTCACGTGGGCATGACCGACGTGCTGGCCGATGTCCACCACCGGTTCGACCTGCCCGCGCCGGAGGGCATGACGCTGCCCACCGCCGCCTTGCACTACGCCGAGGCTGCGTTGGTCGAAGGCCGGCGCGTCGAGGGCTGGAAGGTGCCCGCCCGCCTGTTCGCCTTCCTGGCCGAGCGTTGGGCCGAGGCCGGCGAGCACGTGCATGCATACGACTACGCGCGCCAGGCGCTGGAAGCCAACGAGAAGGAGGCGATCCAGAAGATGAACTACCCGCTGGCGCTGGTGCGCCTGCGCCGCCGCAGCACGCTGGGCGACGGCGCGGCCGGTGCCGGGGGGGCGGCATCCGCGACGCAGGACGGCGCCGAGGAGCGCCAACGCCGCCAGGCCTCGCGCACCCTGACGCCCAAGGAGAGCAGCATCCTGCTGCTGCTGGCGCGGAACTACTCGAACAAGGAAATCGCCAAATCGATCGCCGTCAGCGACGAGACGGTGAAGTGGCATCTCAAGAACCTGTTCAACAAACTCGAGGCGGGCTCGCGCAAGCACGCCGTCACGCGTGCTCGCTCGCTGGGTTTCATCGCCTTCGGCGCCTGAACCGATCCAGTGCCGCGACCTGACCCGGGACGGGCCACAATCGGGTCATGCGTCAAGCCATCGAACAATTGCAGGGCTCGCTGATCCGCGAGATCGCCAATGCCGGCATGGGGCGTGCCGACGTGCTTGCGTTCTGGTTCGGCGAGAGCGACGAGGTGACGCCCGAGGTGATCCGGCGCGCCGCCATCGAGTCGCTGGAACGTGGCGAGACTTTCTACTCGCAGAACCTGGGCCTGCCCGAGTTGCGCGAAGACCTGGCGCGCTACACGTCGACGCTGCATCCGGCGGTCGGGGCCGAGCGCATCGTCGTCACCTCCGGCGGCGTCAACGGCCTGATGCTGGCGTCGCAGGCATTGGTCGATGCGGGCGACGAGGTGGTCGTCGTGACCCCGGTGTGGCCCAACCTCGTGGCGCAGCCGGCGATCATGGGCGCCACGGTGCGCTGCGTCGCGCTGGAGCCGAGGGCCGGCGCGTGGACGCTGGACGTGGACAAGCTGCTGGCCGCGGTGACGGGGCGCACGCGGATGCTCGTGGTCAACGCGCCCAACAACCCGACCGGCTGGACGCTGACGCGCGCCGAGCAGCAACGCATCCTCGACCACTGCCGCGCGACCTGCACCTGGCTGCTGGCCGACGAGGTCTATGAGCGCCTGTACTTCGAGCCCACCGACAACGGCTGTGCGCCGAGCTTCCTGGACATCGCCGCGCCCGACGACCGCCTCGTCGTGGCGCACAGCTTCTCCAAGAGCTTCCTGATGACCGGCTGGCGGCTCGGCTGGCTGGTGGTGCCCGCGTCGATGACGGACGCGCTCGGCAAGCTCATCGAGTTCAACACGTCCTGCGCCAGCGTGTTCACGCAACGCGCCGCGCTCGCCGCCCTGGCGCATCGGGGCGAGATCACGCCGGCCATCGTGGCCCACCTGAAGACCTGTCGCGACACGTTGGTGCCCTTGCTCGCCGCCATCCCGGGCGTGCAGGTGGCCGTGCCGCTCGGTGGCATGTACGCGTTCTTCAGGCTGGACGGCTTCGACGACTCGCTGGCGGTCGCCAGGCGGCTCGTGGCCGAGGCCGGGCTGGGCCTGGCGCCGGGCGCGGCCTTCGCGCCGGAGGCGAGCGGCTGGCTGCGCTGGTGCTTCGCGGCCAAGGACACGGGGCGGCTCGTCGAGGGCGTGCGGCGACTGCGCGAATGGCTGGCCGCGGCGAACCCGACTGCATCGGCCAAGGCCTAACGTGCCAGCACGAACGCCTGATCCAGCGTGAAGAAGGGCGTGTCGAGGTCCGAGTCATCCGGAGCGCGGCCCGGTAGGTGTTCGACATAGTCGCCGACCAGCGACGAGCGCACGCCGAACACCACGTCGGAGTCGAGATACGCATCGCCGGCGCGGAAGATGTGGGTCGTCAACGGCTGGTAGCCTGCAGCACGGATCATGAAGTGCAGGTGCGCGGGACGCCACGGATGCCGGCCCGTGGCGGCGAGCATGCGTCCGACCGGGCCGTCGACCGGAATCGGATACGCGGTCGGCACGATGCTGCGAAAGCGGATCGCGCCGTGCGCGTCCGTGCGCAGCACCGCGCGCGCGCGACGCGCGGCGCCGAGCTCGGGGCGCTGCACATCGTAGAGGCCGTCGTCGTCGGCTTGCCAGACGTCGACCTCCGCGCCGGCGATCGTCTCGCCGTCCGGGCCGCGCACCACGGCGTGCACGAACATCGGCAGGCCGGGCGCACCCCGCGCGATGTCGGCGCCCTGCGCGACGTGCGGCGCGTCCGCGGTGTGGAACGGCCCGAATACGGTGGCCTCGGTGGCCCCGACAGGCTTGGCGTGGTTCAGCGCGATGGTCAGCATCGAGACGCCCAGCGTGTCCGACAGCAGGATGAATTCCTGGCGCGTGTCGCTGCACGTCTGGCCGGTGGCGGTCAGGAACTCGATGCCGGCCTTCCACTCGTCCTCGGTGAGCCGCACCTCGCGCACGAAGTCGTGCAGGTGCGTGACCAGCGCGGTCATGATCTGCCTCAGGCGCGGATCGGGCGTGGCCGCCAGGCTTTGCAGGACGGCGTCGGTGATCGTGTGGTCGTCGATGTTGCGCATGGCGTTTCCGCGGGGTGGGCTCGAGCACGTTTGTACCCTCAACGCGAGTCCGACAGGCGGACGCGGAAAGACGAACGGCGCCTTGCGGGCGCCGTTGCTGGTCGGAGCGGGAAGGATCAGGCGGCTTCTTCGGCCTTCAACACGCCACGCCGGATCTGGTCGCGCTCGATCGACTGGAACAGCGCCTTGAAGTTGCCTTCGCCGAAGCCGTCGTCGCCCTTGCGCTGGATGAACTCGAAGAAGACCGGGCCCAGGTGGGTCTGCGAGAAGATCTGCAGCAGCAGGCGCGGATTGCCGCCGTCCTTGCCACTGTCCGTGCTGCCGTCCAGCAGGATACCGCGCGACTGCAGCTCGGCCACCGGCTGGCCGTGGCCGGGCAGGCGCGCGTCGAGCATCTCGTAGTAGATGTCGTTGGGCGCGGTCATCAGCGGCACGCCGGCCATGGCCAGCTTGTCGATCGTCGGGAGCAGGTCGTCGCACAGCAGCGCGATGTGCTGGATGCCCTCACCGTTGAACTTCATCAGGAACTCCTCGATCTGGCCGGAGCCCTTCTTGGATTCCTCGTTCAGCGGGATGCGGATCATGCCGTCCGGCGCCGTCAGCGCCTTCGACGTCAGTCCCGTGTACTCGCCCTGGATGTCGAAATAGCGGATCTCGCGGAAGTTGAACAGGCGTTCGTAGAAGTCGGCCCAGAACGTCATGCGCCCGCGGTAGACGTTGTGCGTCAGGTGGTCGATCAGCTTCAGGCCATGGCCCACCGGGCGGCGGGCGACGCCCTCGATGAACTCGAAGTCGATGTCATAGATGGACTTGCCGTCCTCGAAGCGGTCGATCAGGTAGATCGGCACGCCGCCGATGCCCTTGATCGCGGGCAGGCGCAGCTCCATCGGGCCGGTGGGGATCTCGATCGGCTGCGCGCCCAGCGACAGCGCGCGGTTGTACGCCTTGTGCGAGTCCTTCACGCGGAACGCCATGCCGCACGCCGACGGGCCGTGCTCGGCCGCGAAGTAGCCGGCGGCGCTCTTCGGTTCGCGGTTGACGATGAAGTTGATCTCGCCCTGGCGGTACAGCAGCACGTCCTTGGAGCGGTGCCTGGCCACCAGCGTGAAGCCCAGCATCTCGAAGTACGGCTCGATGACGCCCGGCGTGGGCGAGGCGAACTCGACGAACTCGAAGCCCTGCAGGCCCATCGGGTTCTCATAGAGGTCTTGCATGGCGGTCTCCGCGGCGGGTGAAGCTGATGCAGATCATAGGGAAAAGGCCTCGCAGCATTTCTGCAAATCCACGCCGGGACTGGCGATTTACGCAGGAATCCTGCAAGATTGATGGATGGACGCAGAATTAAAGCTGGATACCGTCGACTTGCGCATCCTGCGCGTGCTGCAGGCCAACGGCCGGGCCACCTACGACGAGGTCGCCGCCGAGGTCAGCCTGTCGCCGTCTGCCACGCTGCGCCGCGTCAAGCGGCTCGAGGACGCCGGCGTCATCGCGGGCTACGTCGCGCTGGTCAAGCCGGAGGCGGTCGGGCTCTCGCTGACGGCCTACATCACGGTGCGGCTCGAGAAGCATTCCGAGACGCACAAGAGAAAGCCCATGGACGCGTTCCGCGCGTCGGTGCAGACCTGGCCCGACGTCGTCGAATGCAGCTCGCTCACCGGCGAGATGGACTACCTGCTGCGCGTGCTGGTGAGCGACATGGCGCACTACTCGCGCTTCGTCATGGACACGCTGCTGAAGCACCCCAGCGTGCAGGACTGCAAGACCAGCTTCGTGCTCGATCGCGTGAAGCAGACGACGGCGCTGCCGCTGCAGGAGACCAGGAGCCGCTGATCGGCGCCCGCGCCGCGTCAGGCCTCGAGCCCGTCGATGCTGCGCGCGATGTCGTCCTGCACCGCCTTCGCCTCGCCGCCGCCGGTCCACTCCGGGGTGCCGCCGGCCAGGCTCCAGCGCCGTCCCGGCAGCGTGACCGTCGCCTTCCAGGTGAGCAGCGGCCCCTCGACGTGCCACGTGGCCTCGTAGCGGAACGACGTCTTCGTCTCCGCGTGCACGTGCGAGCTCGCGACGACGCGCTTCATGCGCACGCTCACGGGTGGCCCTTTCAAGTTCGGGCGGCCATCCTAACCGGGGGGCGTGACGGCTTCAATACCGCGTTCGCCGGCCTTCAGCCGCCGACCTGGGCGCCGCTGTCCAGGTCGATGACCGTGCCCGTGAGCGCGCGCGCCTGCATCGCGAACAGGTAGGCCTGCGCGGTGTCCTCGGCACTCGCCATGAAGCCGATCGGCAGCGTCGCCGCGAGCTTGCCGGCGCGATCGCGGCGCGCGTCGTCGCTCAGCACGCCCCAGTTGGGCGTGTTCACCGGGCCCGGACTGACGCCGTACACGCGCAGCGGCGCCAGCTCGCGCGCCAACTGGCGCACGGCCGCCTCGAGGCCGGCGTTGATGACCGTCTTCACGACGGTGTTGGCGGTGATCTTGCGACCGAGCACGCCGGTGGTGAAACCGATCGAGCCGCCCGGCGCGAGCCGCGGGGCTGCGTGCTTGGCCACCAGCAGGCTGCCCTGCAGCTTGGTGGCGATGGCGTCGCGCGCGGCGCCGAAGTCCAGTGCCGTCAGCGGCGACGGGCCCACGACGCCGCCCGCGGTGACCACCACGTGATGCAGCGTCCCGATGTCGCGCAGCAGCGCCGCCACCTGCGCCTCGTCGGCGATGTCGCATGCGGCGATCTCCAGCGTGTCGGCGCCGACGGCGGCCAGTCGCGCGCGATCGCGCCCGATCGCGATCACGCGCGCGCCGAGCGCCCGCGCGCCGCGCGCGACCGCGAGGCCGATGCCGGAGCTGGCGCCGAACACCGCGATGGTCTGGTTGGCAAGGGAAGTCGAGGTCATGGGGAACTCCTGGGAAGTGAAACGGATGGCCTCAATGTCGGCTATTCCAGAATCAAACGGAATCCATCAAAATGGCCAAGCAACTTCTCCAGGAAATTGAAGATCAGGATGGCCACCGACCTGCAGGACATGGATCTTTTCGTGCGCGCCGTCGCCGCGGGCAGCCTGTCGGCCGCCGGCCGCGAGCTGGGCCTGTCGCCGGCGGTGGCCAGCAAGCGCCTGGCGCGGCTCGAGGCGCAACTGGGCGCGCGCCTGCTGCAGCGCAGCTCGCGCCGGTTGAGCCTCACCGACGGCGGCGCGCTGTACCTGGAACGCTGCCAGGTGATCCTGGCCGAGGTGGCCGAGGCCCAGGAGCTGCTGGGCGGCGACGACGGGCAGGTGCGCGGCACCTTGCGCGTGTCGGCCACGTCGGCGCTGGGCCGCCGCTGGGTCGGACCGTTGGTGGCGCAGTTCGCCGCGAAGCATCCGGAGGTCGCCGTGCACTTGTCGCTGAGCGACCGCCTGGTCGATCTGGTGGAGGCCGGCATCGACTGCGCCGTCCGCGTGGGCCCGCTGGCCGATGACCGCTTGATCGCGCGCAAGCTGGCCGACAACCGTCGCGTCGTGTGCGCCACGCCGAGGTACCTGAAGAAGCACGGCGCACCCACGACGCCGGCCGAGCTGGCGCACCACGCCTGCCTGGTGTTGACGCCGGGCGCCGCGCTGCATGCCGACTGGCGCTTCCGCCCGCCGCAGGGCCAGCCCACGCACGTGCGCGTGCGCGGACGACTCGTCTCCGACAGCGGGCAGCAGATCCACGACTGGATGCTGGCGGGAAACGGCCTCGCGCGCCGCTCGTTCTGGGACGTCGCCGACGAGCTCGCCAGCGGCCGGCTGGTGGAAGTGTTGCGGGAGTGGAGCGACGACGAGGCGCCGATCTCCGTGATCTACGCGTCGCGCCGCCACCTGCCGCAGCGCACGCGGTTGTTCATCGATGCGCTGGCCGCGCATTTTGCCGAGGCGACGACTGCGGGGTAACGGGATGAAGGCGGGGCGAAAGCCCACGGCACCAAGGCCTTTCGAGACGCGCTCCAATGGGCGTCGAACAGCACGCTGGCGACATCTGCGGTTGCCGGCCCTGAGGCATCCCGACCCTGAAGGAGACTTGCATGAGCAACAACATCGAAGGCAAGGTCATCGTCATCACCGGCGCCAGCAGCGGCCTCGGCGAAGCCACCGCGCGGCTGCTGTCCGCGCAGGGCGCCACCGTCGTGCTGGGCGCGCGCCGTACCGACCGCATCGTCGCGCTGGCCGACGAACTCGTCCGCGCCGGCGGGCGGGCACTCGCGCTGCAGACCGACGTCACCCGCAGCGCGGACGTCAAGCGCCTGGTGGACGGAGCGGTGGAGAAGTACGGCCGCATCGACGTGATGATCAACAACGCCGGCCTGATGCCCAGCTCGCCGCTGGAGCGCCTCAAGATCGACGACTGGGATCGCATGATCGACGTCAACATCAAGGGCGTGCTGTACGGCATCGCGGCGGCGCTGCCGCACATGCAGGAACGCAAGTCCGGCCACATCGTCAACGTGTCGTCGGTGGCGGGCCACCGGGTGCGCGCGGGCACGGCCGTCTACTCGGCCACCAAGCACGCGGTGCGGGTGCTGACCGAAGGCCTGCGCCAGGAGGTCAAGCCGTACAACATCCGCACCACCATCGTGTCGCCCGGCGCCGTGGCCACCGAACTGGTGGACAGCATCACCGAACCCGACGTGCAGGCCGGCGTCAAGGCGTTCTACGAGATCGCGATTCCCGCCGACGCGTTCGCCCGCGCCGTCGCCTACGCGGTGGGCCAGCCGGACGACGTGGACATCAACGAGATCCTGTTCCGGCCGACGAAGCAGGAGTACTGAATCAGGCGCCCTCGTCGACCTCTCCTTCGCCGTCCGCCAGCCGCGCCAGGTACTCGCCGGCCAGCCTGAAGCTCAATCGACCGGCCACGTGCATCGCTCCCAGCGAACGATAGAACCCGAGTCCGCGGCGGTTGTGCGCGCTGACGTTCCAGTCCAGGCGCGCGCAACCGCGCTCGAGCGCGTGACGCGCGACGAACGCCATCAGCGCCTTGCCGATGCCCTGGCCCTGGCGCGCCTGGCGCACGTAGAGCTCCTTGAGCAGCAACTGGCCGCGGCGTTGCGGCGCCGGGTCGACCAGCGAGTGGAACAGCACGATGGCCGCCAGGCCCACGAGCTGGCCCTGGTCGTCCGCCGCCACCACCAGCCGCACCGCGGAGTCGGGCGCGAGGAGGTTGTCGAGCAGGTTGGAGCGCACGTCGTCGCGCGAGACGGGCGTCTCCTCGCTATAGAAGACGCACATCTCGTGCATCAGGTCGACCAACGCGTCGTGCTGGTGTTCGACCACCCAGGCAATGTGCATGCGCTTCCCTCGGCAGCGGTGCGAGGCGGCAGGCGGCCGCCGTTCATGCCGACGTTATACCGGGTTCGCGTGCAGCCCTGCCGGCAGGGCGGTGGCGAAGGAACGCCAGGCGTGCGACGCGAAGGACGCGCCGCGCCGAGGCTTCAGTCGACGGCGACCTCGGCGAGCCGCTCGGCGGCGGCCGCGAGGAACACGAGCAACGCCTGTGCGGGCATCGGGCGCGCGATGCCGTAGCCCTGGCCTTGGTCGCAACCCAGGGTCTTCAGGTGCGCGAGCACGCCGTCGTCCTCGATGCCTTCGGCCACGGTCTTGAGGTTGAGGCTGCGCGCCATCTGCACGATGGCCTGGACGATGGCACCGCTCTCGGCGTCTGCAACGAGGTCCCGGATGAAGGACTGGTCGATCTTGAGCTTGTCGACGGCGAAGCGCTTCAGGTAGGTCAGGCTCGAATAGCCCGTGCCGAAGTCGTCGATCGACAGCATCACGCCGAGCCGCTTCAGGCGCATGACGGTGGCCAGCACGCTGTCGACGTTGCGGATCAGGATGGACTCCGTCAGCTCGAGCTCCAGCAGCTCGGGGGCGAGCCCCGACGAGGCGAGGGCGCGACGCACCGTGTCCTCGAGATCGCCGCGCGCGAACTGCACGGCGGAGATGTTGACCGCCACCGACAGCGCAGGGCGATCGGGCGCCTGCCAGGAAACGGCCTGGCGACAGGCTTCGCCGAGCACCCACGCGCCGATCGGCACGATCAGGCCGCTCTCCTCGGCGACCGGGATGAACTCGACCGGCGGCACGGCGCCGAGTTCGGCATGGTTCCAGCGCAGCAAAGCTTCGGCGCCGATGACGCGGCCGCTGCCCAGGTCGATCTGCGGCTGGAAATGCAGCGTGAACTCGCCGCGCTCGATCGCCTGGTGCAGGGCGCTGCGGATCCGCAGGCGCCTCAGCGTCTCGACATGCATCTGGTCACTGAACAGCCGCCAGGTGTCGCGGCCTTCGGCCTTGGCCTGGTACATCGCGATGTCGGCCTTCTTCAGCAGCGTGGGGAAATCGGCCCCGTCCTGCGGATACAGCGCGATGCCCACGGACAACGAGGTCGCGATCTCGTGGCCGTCGACGACGAACGGCGCCTTGAATTCGCGCATGAGCCGGTCAGCGGCGGGCCCGATGTCCGCGTCGCTCGCGAGGCCCGTGAAGACGATCAGGAATTCGTCGCCGCCCTGGCGGCTGACGATGTCGCTGGTGCGCGCGAACTTGCCAAGCCGCAGCGCGACGACCTTGAGCAACTCGTCGCCCACCGGATGTCCGAGCGAGTCGTTGACGCTCTTGAAGCTGTCCAGGTCGAGGAACATCAGCGCGACGTGGGTTCCGGAACGCGCGGCATCCGCCACCGCCTGCTCGAAGCGCGACTCCATCACCGTGCGGTTGGGCAGCGCCGTCAATGCGTCGTGGTGGGCCAGGAACTCGATGTGGCGTGCGCTGGCGTGGCGTTCCGTCATGTCGCGGATGGCGGCCGCGACGAGGCCGCCCTGTTCCGTGGCGATCGAGCTGACGCTGATGCCGACCGGGAATTCCCGCCCGGCCTTCGTGACGGCCCAGAGATCGCGCGGCCCCGCGCCCTCGACGCCGTCGCCCGCGTCGGCCGCCACCGGTGCCAGGGCGAAGGCGGAGAAGCGCGCGGGCAGCAGGACGCGGATCGGCTGGCCGACGAGCTCGTCGGCGGCATAGCCGAACATCAGTTCCGCGTTGCGGTTGACCAGCGTGATCACGCCGAGGGCATCGGCGATGACCAGGCCGTCCGGCGAAGAGTCCAGCAGCGTGCGGAACTTGCGTTCCTGCAGCGCGAGCGCGTTGACGTCGGACTCGCGCCGAAGCCATGAGCGATGGATCGTCAGCGTGAACACGAACGTCACGAAGGCGAACAGCGTCGCCAGCGCGGTGGCGCGCATGATCTCCGCATTCCAGTCGGACAGGTAGTCGGCCCTGGCCAGGCCCACCACGATGATCATCGGCAGGGCACCGATGCGGCGGAAGGCCATCGTGCGCTCCACGCCGTCCGAGCTGGCCTGGCCGCTGAACGATCCCGAGGCCGCGCCGCTCGCGACGGCGTCCCGGATCGACACGGCAACCGTCTTGGTGCCCACGTCCTGCGCCACGGAATGGATCGCGGGCCAGCGCGCGATGACACCCAGCTGCTCGTCGCGCAGCGCGATGATCCCGTGCGCGCCCAGGTCGATGGCCGCGAACTTGTCGATGAAGTATTGCAGCGGGATCGTCGCGTAGACGACCCCGTCGAACCGCCCGTCGCGATCGTTCAGGCGGCGCGCCAGCACGATCTCCCATTCGCCGCTGACCCGGCTGACCAGGGGCTTGGAGATCACGATGCCGGCGTGCGGATCGCGTGCGAGCTGGGTGAAGTACGGGCGATTGGCCAGGTTGACGTGCGAGCCCTTGACCATGCCCAGTCCACGGATCACGTCGCCGTGCACGTTGGTGATGCGCAAACCGTGCAGGGCCGGCAGGCGCGCGCCCTGGCGCAGGATGAAGGCGTCCAGCGCCTGCGCGTCCAGCGTGGGCTCGGATCCCGCTTCGAGCACCTCGTCAGCGATCGTCTGCAGCACCAGGTCCACCTGCTCGACGGTCGAGGCCAGGTCGCGCTCCTGGAAGACCGCGACCGTGGTGGCCGCCGTCAGCGCGCGTTCCTCGTAGCGGATGCGACTCTTGTGCAACGCCAGCAGCGCCAGCGCGATGACGATGGCGTTGAGCACCGCCACGATTGCCACGAGCCGAAGCAGGAAGCGCTTCGAGCTGTGCAAGGAGGCGGCGGAATCGAAGGGGAGCGACATCGGGATCCAGTCGCGCGAGAGGAGGTGTATGCCGACCGGCCGCGCGTCGAGCTGATCGCCCCGGCCATGCGAGTTGCCGCCACGGATGCAGCCGGGAGGCCGGGTCACTCTTCATTTCGGATGATTCGCCGAGATCTTGAGGACGATTTCCGGCGTGGTCGAGGCTGCCCGGCAGCCGGGCGGAGCGGCACTGCCGACTACCAGGCCCCGTATCGCGCCACCACGCCGCGCCACAGTGCGTCGCGTTCCTGGGCCAGGTGTGCGCCGCTCGCGTCCCCGCGCGCGTCCGCACCGGCGGCCAGGTGCACCATCACCAGCTTCAGCGCCGGGTCGACGTAGATCGCCTGGCCGTGGATGCCCAGCAGCACGAAGCGGCGCTGCGCGCCAGGCAGCAGCCAGACCTGGTACCCGTAGCCGAAATAGCGGCTGCCATGCGAGTCCATCGCGCCGGGCCGGAACTGCGGTGGCTGGCGTTCGGCATCGGTCATCGCCAGGATCCAGTCGCGCGACACCACCTGCTGGTCGCCGACCCGGCCGTCGTTGGCGAGCAGGGCGCCCAGGCGCGCGAAGTCGCGCAGCGTGGCGTTGAAGCCGCCCTGGGCCTGCTCGACACGATCGACCGGATCGAGCAGGTAGCTGGCCGCCGACTCGGCCCCCAACGGTTGCCACAGGCGTTCGTCGACATAATCGCACAGGTTGCGCCGGGTCGCGTTGCGCAGCACGAGGCCCAGTACCTCGGTCTGCGCGCCGGCGTAGTTGAACGTCGCGCCCTGCGGCGCCGCGCGTTCGGTGACCGAGCGCGCGGCCTCGAGCACGCCCTTTCGGCGCCTGATCGCGTTGAATGCGGCGCGGTCGTCGCGCTCGCTGTAGTCCTCGACGTAGCGCGCGCCCGAGGCCATGCGCAGGAGGTTGACCAACTGCGTCTCGCCGTACAGCGTGCCCTCGAGCTCGGGCACGTAGCGGGCGGCGGTGTCGGACAACGAATGGATCGCGCCGTCGGCCAGCGCCTGGCCCATCGCCAGCGCGACGAGCGTCTTGGCCATCGAGTTCGACAGCATGCGCATGTCTGGCGTGCGGTCGTAGTTGTAGCGCTCGGCCACGATCTCGCCGTCCTTCAACACCAGCACGCCGGTGGCGCGCTGGTGTTGCAGGTAGTCGTCCAGCGTCAGCGTGCGGCCGTCGAAGCGGTAGCCGAAGGCCGGCGGCGACGCCGCCACGGGCAATGCGAGCGGATGCCGGGCCGGTGCGAGCATGCAGTGCGGCGCGATCCTGTCCATGGCGCTGAACGAGCCGACGATGAACGCCGGGTCATGGATCTGCGCGAGCCGGGGCGCCGCCGGGTAGCCGGCGTCGCGGCCCAGCGCCACCTCGTCGGGCGCGGCTCCGGCCAATGGGGTGGCGAGTGCAAGGAGGGCGAGCAGCGGGCGCATGGTCGGCCAGGGAGTGCGAATCCGGCGATGCTAACCGTCGATTGCGTCCCGAACATGAAGCCCGCGTCGGGAAGGGCGCGACGCGACGGCTATTTCTTGGTTCATCGCCGATGTGGGGACGGCCGGGCGCTCCGCGCGCAATCACGCGCCACGTCATCCTGCGCGAAGTCGCAGGATCCACGCTGGCGAACGACGTCGCCGCAGGGGTGGATTGCGCGACTGCGCGCGCAATGACGAGGCGTGATGGTCGGCTTCACGTTCGACGCGGTGGTCTCCCCGCAGATCGGCGAAGAACCTATTTCTTCGCCGGCCTGGCCCGCGCCACCACGGGCTTCTTGCGCGGCTGCGCCCGCTCGCCCGCGTGCTTGACGGAGGCGTTGACGAACGTGTCCTTCATCGTCTCGTCGCGGCCGCGCGGCGAGCAGGTGGTGATCGTGCGGCACGGCGCGTCGGACGCCTTCAGGTAGGCGTGGCCCATCTCGCTGTCGAAGTAGACCGAGTCGCCCGCGCACAGGACGGTCGGCGCATAGAGCTCGGTGTGTAAGGCGACCTCGCCCTCGATCACGTAGGTGAACTCCTCGCCGGGATGGCGGATGAAATCGCCGAACTCGGCGAAGAACTCGTCGAGGGTGCGGGCGTGGAGTTCGACGTGGATCGGCACGAAGCGCTTGTTGAGCAGCTCGGTGGCGAGGTAGCTCTGGCTGTAGCTGCGCGTCTCCACGTGCTGCCCCTCGCCCGCGCGGTGCACCACGCGGCGACCGCCATAGGTCACCGCGCCGCCGGGATGGGGCGTGGAGTCGAGCAGTTCCGCCATGTCGACTCCCAAGCCCTTGCTGATCAGCATGAGCTTGTCGTACGACAGCGAGACGTGGCCCACCTCGAGCTTGGACAGCGTGGAAACGGCGAGGCCCGTGCGGCTCGCGAGCTCGGCCAGCGTGAGACCGGCGCGCTTTCGCATGGCGCGGATGGCTTCGCCCGGGCCGGGGAGAGGAGCTTTCATGCCGCGACTCTAACAGTCGCGCGCGCCCGGAAAAATAATCTCCGTTCTGGTGCGGGTTTTCCAAAATAGAAAAAACTTGGACAAAGTGGAAAACTACGGCTACGCTTTGACCAAGGCCTGGACTCCAGGTCGCCAGGTTCTCCTTCAACAAGGATCTCCCATGACCCATCCCGCCCAGTCCACGCCTGTCCGTGCGTCGAGCCGCCCGGCACGTCCCGGCCTCGCCCTGACGTCGATCGCCCTGGCCGTCGCCGCCCTGTTTCCGTTGCTGGCGATGGCGCAGGCGGGCGCGCCGGCCGCCGCGGCCAGCGCCGCCAGCGCCCCGGAGGCGTCGCAGACGGTCTTCATCACCGCCACGCGGCGTCGCGAGCCGGCGCGCGAGGTGCCGATGCAGGTGGACCGGCTGTCGACGGTGGACCTGGAGCAGGCCGGCGCCAGGAGCCTGACCGACTACCTGGCCGCGCAGCCGGGCATCGACGTCAAGACCACGGGCGGCGCGGGCATCGGCGCCGTGAGCATCCGCGGCGTGTCCACGGGCGACCAGACCATTCCCACCGTCGGCACCTACATCGACGACGTGGCCTACGGCTCCAGCAGCGCCTTCGCGGCAGGCTCGACCACGGCACTCGACATGTCGTTGCTGGACCTGAACCACATCGAGGTGCTGCGCGGCCCGCAGGGCACGCTGTACGGCGCCGGCGCGATGGGCGGCGTGGTGAAGTACGTGACCAACGAGCCCGACACGTCGGAGTTCTCCGGCAAGGCCTCGCTGGGCGTGAGCTCCACGCGCGGCGGCGGCGTCGGCACCACGGTCAGCGGTGTGCTGAACGTACCCCTGAAGGCCGACGTGGCGGGCCTGCGCGTGGCGGCCTTCCGCGACCACGAGGGCGGCTGGGTCGACGCGTTGGGCCCCGCGGCCGGCAAGAACGTCAACAGCGGCGACACCACCGGTGGGCGCGTGGTGCTGCTGGTCGAGCCGACCGCGCACTTCCATGTCCGCGCCACGGCGCTGGCGCAGGACATCCGGCGCCGCAACACCGACTTCGTGGACTACGACGCGAGCACCGGCCGCCCGGTGAACGGCCCGTCCGACCGCGAGATGGTGCTGCGCGAGCCCTACTCGATGCGCACGAGCCTGGGTTCTGTCGACCTCGAATACGACTTCGGCAGCGCGCGCCTGAACTCGATCACGTCGGTGCAGCAGACGCGATTGACCCTCAACGAGGATCTGACGGCGCTCTACACGCCGTTCGTCGAGCAGATCTTCCTCTTCACACCGGCCACCGTGGAGGAGGACGTGCATTCCAACGTGCACAAGACGACGCAGGAGTTCCGGCTGACCTCGGCCGCCGGCGGGCAGGTCGAGTGGCTGGCAGGGTTGTTCTACGACCACGAGACGGGCAACCAGCAGCAGCACGTCGGCGACACCGTGGAAGGTGGCGGCCCCGGTGATCTCCCTGAACTCGCGCAACTGGGCCTGATCAGCCGCTACCAGGAACTGGCGGCCTACGGCGACGTGACCTGGAACGCGACGTCGCGCCTGGCGCTCACGGCCGGCGCACGCATCGCGCAGAACAAGCAGGACTACAGGCAGGACGCAGCCGGCCCGCTGGCCGGCACGTCGTTGAAGCCGGCCCATTCCAAGGAAACGCCCAAGACCTGGCTCGCCACCGCGCGTTACGCGCTCACGCCCGCGAGCAACGTCTACTTTCGCGCGGCCAGCGGCTACCGGCCGGGCGGCCCGAACGCGGTGCTGCCCGACCCCGAAACCGGCCTGCCGACGGGGCCCACCACCTTCGAGCACGACTCGCTGTGGAGCTACGAGGCCGGCTACAAGGCCGACCTCCTGGACAACACGCTGTCGATCGAGGCCGCCGCCTACGACATCCGCTGGGACAACATCCAGCAGTTCTTCTCGGTCAATGGCAACAGCGTCGTCATCAACGCCGGCAAGGCAGGGATCCAGGGCTTCGAGCTCGGCGCCAGCTGGCGGCCAACCGCGCGCTGGTCGGTCACCGGCAACCTCTCGACCATCGACGCTCGGCTCAAGCAAGACGCGAAGGGCCTCGGGACGTCCGGCCAACGCCTGCCCAACAGTCCGTCGCTTGCGGCGACGCTGGGCACCAAGGCCTCGTTCGACCTGGGCGGCCACGCGGGCTACCTGGGACTCTCGCAGCGCTACGTCGGTGAGCGCAACGCCGGGTTCGACGGCGGCCTGTCGGCCCCCAACTACCGCCTGCCGGCGTACTGGCTCACCGACGTGCAGGGCGGCGTCGAGTTCGGCCGCGTCGCGCTCGCGCTGTACGTGCGCAACCTGTTCGATCGCCACGCCCAGGTCGGCGCGGGAACGGCGTCCGAGGCCTTGGGCGGCCCGGTGCAGGTCACGCCGGTGCGTCCGCGCATGGTCGGCATGACGCTGACGACGAGCTTCTGAGCGATGCCCATGACTACCGAAGGAAAGACTTTCGACTTCATCGTGATCGGTGGCGGCATGGCCGGCGCCGCGGCGGCCGCCCATCTGTCGAAGCGGGGCTCCGTGGCGCTGCTGGAGCGCGAGTCCCAGGTCGGCTACCACTCCACCGGCCGGTCGGCGGCGCTGTTCTCGACGATCTACGGCAATGCCGCGGTGCGTGCCCTGACGCGCGCCAGCCAGGCCTTCCTGTTCGAATCGCCCGGCTGGTTCTCGCCGACGCGCCTCGTGAGCCCGCGTCCCACCCTGTTCTTCGGCACGGCGTCGCAGACGGATGCGTTGACGGCGTTCCGCAACGACGCGGACATCGCCGCCCACACGCAGCGACTGGACGTCGCGCAGGCGAGCGAGCTCGTGCCGGCGTTCCGGCCCGGCTATCTCGGTGGCGCCGTGCTGGAGCCCGGATCGGCCGACATCGACGTCGCCGCCCTGCACCAGGGCTACGTGCGCCAGGCGAAGCGCGCCGGGGCGACCGTCGTGCTGGAGGGCGAGGCCACCTTCATCGAACGCGTCGGCGAACGCTGGGTCGTGCAGACGCAGCAGGACCGCTACGCCGCGCCGGTCATCGTCAACGCCGCCGGTGCATGGGGCGACGAGGTGGCGCGGATGGCCGGCGCGCGCCCGGTCGGCCTGCGTCCGCTGCGCCGCACCGCGATGTTGATCGACGCCCCGCACGGGCTGGCCAGCGCCGGCTGGCCCGCCGCGATCGCGATCGACGAGAGCTTCTACTTCAAGCCGGACGGCGGACGCCTGTTGCTGTCGCCCGCCGACGAGGAACCGAGCGCGCCGTGCGACGCGCAGCCCGAGGACCTGGAGGTCGCCATCGCGGTGGACCGCTTCGAGCAGGCCAGCGGCGCGCGCATCGAGAAGGTGTGGCATCGCTGGGCCGGCCTGCGCGTGTTCAGCGCCGATCGCACGCCCGTGGTCGGCTTCGATCCCGTCGCCGAGGGCTTCTTCTGGCTCGTCGGCCAGGGCGGCTACGGCATCCAGAGCGCGGAGGCGCTCGGCCGGCTGACGGCCGCGCTCGCCTGCCGCGACGCCGTTCCCGCCGACCTGGTCGCCGCGGGGGTCGCTGCCGACCACCTTGCGCGCTCCCGTTTTTGACGCCTCTCCACGCAGTTCCCACCTTTCAACGGACAAGCAGATGAGAAACCTCCCGACCCTGGCCGCCCTCGCCGCCGCCATCGCCCTGGCCGTCACTTCGGCAGGCCTGTCCGCCGCGCCGCCCGACACCGCGCCGACGCCGGCCACCGCTCCCGCGGCCATGCCCGCCACCACCCACGAGCTCACGGCGCAGGACGCGCAGGCCTGGCTCGACGGCCTGATGCCGACGGCGCTGCGCACGGCCCGGACGCCGGGCGCGGTCGTCGCCATCGTCAAGGACGGCCAGGTGCTGCTGGAGAAGGGCTACGGCCTGGCCGACGAGAAGCGCGGCACCCCCGTCGATCCGCAGCGAACGCTGTTCCGCCCGGGTTCGACGTCCAAGCTGTTCACGTGGACGGCCGTGATGCAACTGGTCGAGCAAGGCAAGCTCGATCTCGACGTCGACGTCAATCGCTACCTCGACTTCCAGGTGCCGCCGCTCGACGGCCAGCCGATCACGCTGCGCCAGATCATGACGCACCGCGCCGGCTTCGAGGAGCGCATCAAGGACCTGGTGGCGTTCGACCTCCCCGAGACGCCGCTGGGCGAGGTGCTCGCCGGCAACATGCCGGCGCGCATCTATCCGGCCGGTACGGCGTCCGCCTATTCGAACTACGCGACGGGCCTGGCCGGCCATATCGTCGAGCGCGTCGCCGGCATGCCGTTCAACGACTACATCGAACGCAACGTCTTTGGGCCGCTGGGCATGAAGCGTTCGACGTTCCGCCAGCCGCTGCCCGACGCCCTGAAGGCCGACATGTCGGTCGGCTACGAGGAGGCCGGCAAGCCCGGCAAGGGCTTCGAGGTGGTCAACATCCCGCCCGCGGGCTCGCTGTCGTCCACCGGCGACGACATGGCGCATTTCATGATCGCGCACTTGGCCGACGGCCGCTACGGCGACGCGCAGATACTCAAGCCCGAGACGGCGCGGATGATGCACGCCACCATCACGAAGCCGTTCCCCGACCTCAACGGCATCGCGCTGGGCTTCTACCAGGACAACATCAACGGCCATCGCGTGATCGCCCACGGCGGCGACCTGAACTATTTCCACAGCGACCTGTACCTGTTCCTGGACGATCACGTCGGCGTGTTCATCTCCGTCAACGCGCTCGGCAAGGAGGGCCTGGGCGAGGGCATCCGCGACGACGTGTTCCACGAGTTCGCCGACCGCTACTTCCCGCACGCCGAACCGGTGCAGGCCATCGACGAGGCCACCGCGAAGGCGCACGCGCAGCAGATCGCGGGTCGCTACCAGACCACGCGACGCGGCGAGACCACGTTCCTGTCGCTGATCAACATGATCCAGCCCACGGTGATCACGGCGAACCCGGACGGCACGATCACCACCAAGCTCCTGCTGCAACCGCAGACCTTCGTGGAGACGCGCCCGTACTTCTGGCACCAGGTGGGCGGGCACGACATGCTGCAGGCCAAGGTGGTCGACGGCAAGCTGGTGGGCTGGAGCACCGACTACCTGGCGTTCGCCTTCGGCTACGAGCCACTGCACGGCCTGGCCGGCGCCGGGCTGGAGGTGCCGTTCTTCGTCGCGGCGCTGGCGCTGCTGCTGGTCACCGTGCTGGCCTGGCCGGTGGGCGCGATTGCCCGCAAGTGGTACGGCGCCGCGCCGCTGCCGCCCGCGGTTCGCACGGGCACGCGCTGGACCGCGATCGCCGCCCTTGCCGCGCTGGTGGCGGCGGTTGCGTGGACCGCGCTGTTCGCCGTCGTCGCGGCCATCACCACGCCGCACCTCGATACCTGGGTGCACGTCGTGCAGCTGCTTTCGTTCATCGGCTTCGTCGGCGGCTGGCTCGTGGCCGGGTGGAACCTGGTGCAACGCGTGCGCACGCCGGGCCGGCGCGGCTCCACGACCTGGGCCGCGTTGCAGTTCGCCGCGTTCACGATGCTGCTGTGGGTGGCGTACGCGTACCACCTCCTGAACTTCAGCGCGGGGTATTGATCCATGTCGACCCTGCCCGCCCGCACCTGGTTCGGCCAGCCGCCGGGCCTGACGATCCTGTTCCTGACGGAGATGTGGGAGAAGTTCTCCTTCTTCGGCATGCGCGCGCTGCAGGTCTACTACATGGTCAAGCAGCTGCACTACGACCAGGCCAGCGCGTCGCTGGTGTACGGCACCTATGCGGCCGGCGTGTACCTGACGCCCATCGTCGGCGGGATGATCTCGGATCGCTGGCTCGGACGCCGGCGCGCGGTCATCCTCGGGGGCCTGCTGATGGCCTGCGGCCATTTCATGATGGCCTCCGAAGCGCTGTTCTACCTCGCGATGGTGACGATCGCCTGCGGCAACGGGCTGTTCCTGCCCAACCTGCCCAGCCAGGTGCGGCCGCTGTACGCCGCCGACGACGCGCGCCTGGCCGGCGCCTACAACCTCTACTACATGGGCATCAACCTCGGCGCCTTCCTCGCGCCGCTGGTTTGCGGGACGCTGGGCGAGATCTACGGCTGGCACGTCGGCTTCGGCGCCGCGGGCATCGGGATGTGCCTGGGCCTGGCCGTCTACGTGCTCGGCTCGCGCCACCTGCCCGCCGACGCCGCGGCGCCGGTGGCGCCAGAGGCCGCCACGACGCCCGCGGCGTCGCGCCACCAGTTGCTGTTCCTGCTGGGTGCCGGCCTGGCCGTGATCCTGTTCCGCATCGCCTACGAGCAGACGGGCAACACGCTGGCGCTGTGGGCCGACACCGCGGTCGATCGGCGCGCGTTCGGGTGGCTGGTGCCCGTCACCTGGTTCCAGTCGCTCAATCCGCTGTTCGTGTTCGTGATGACGCCGCTGCTGGTGGCGTTCTGGAACCGGCGCGGCAGGACCGCCGCGCCGTCGGCGCCGCTGCAGAAGATGGCGTTCGGCGCGCTGGCCGTCGCGGCGTCGTACGTGCTGCTGGCCGCCATCAGCCGTTCGGCGGATGGCCATGGCGCACCCGCGCACTGGCTGTGGCTCGTCGTCTTCTTCGGCGTACTGACGTACGGGGAGCTGTATATCCTGCCCGTGGGCCTGGGCATGTTCGCGCAGCTCGCGCTGCCGGGACTCGGAGCGACGACCATCGCCGCGTGGTTCCTGGCATCGTTCGCCGGCAACCTGCTGTCGGGCGTGGTCGGCACCTGGTGGAGCACCACGTCGCCTGCGGCCTTCTTCCTGGCGATGGCGGGCATCGCCGCGCTGTCCGGCGGCCTGCTGTGGTTGCTGGCCGCGACCGAGCGCCGCCACTTCGCCGGCCTGATGACGACGACGCAAGATGCGAGGAGCCCGGCATGACGAATGAATCCGGACGCGCCCGGCTGGCATCGATGCTGGTGTGGGACAACCACGCCTGCATGCCGCTGACCCCGCACGACACGTCCTTCCTGCCGCAACTCCAGCGCCATCGCGCGGCCGGTACGAACGTGGTGGTCGTCAACGTCGGCTACGGCGACGACGGTGTCGAGGCCCACCTGCGCGTGCTGGCGGCCATGCGCGACTGGATCGCCGCGAACCCGCGCGACTATCGCCTCGTCGACACGGTGGACG
>Ga0307516_10002951_pt1 | contig 22265 bp, 10 predicted proteins | sample 19_EM_MG_FD_203310 | JGI IMG/M metagenome (GOLD analysis project Ga0307516, IMG submission 203310) | Populus trichocarpa ectomycorrhiza microbial communities from riparian zone in the Pacific Northwest, United States - 19_EM | ecosystem: Host-associated > Plants > Roots > Unclassified | place... | reverse complement strand
AGGTTGAAGATCGCGGCCGGGTTCACCTCACGGTAGGCGAGCAGCCAGTCCTGATCATCGTCGCCGCGGCCGGCGTAGGGGAGCGTGACCACGCAGTCCGGGACAAGCGCCGTGATCGCGGCATTGAGTGACGCGATTGGAATACTCGCGACGTCACCGTTGCGCCTGGCCTGCGCCAGGCTGCGCAGCGGTTCCTTCCAGCGCCCGGGGAAGCGCATGGCGAAATAATCACGATTGATCGGGTACGCGGGGTCGAGGCGCAGGACGGTGACGGCGAGCTCGTCATAGCTGGGCATCTCTAGCGGTCTCCCATCGTGGTGAGCGCCTGGTGCAGAGGCTGGTAGAGGGCTTGCACCAGATGCCGGTCGGCGTCCGTGCCGGCCGGGTCGAAGTACGGGGCGAGCACGTCGCGCATGCCGAGCAGCAAGCTCGTGCTGGCATCGTCCAGATCGGTCGCGTCGTCGCCGCGGCGGGCCGTGTTCGGGGCGAAGGCGGCGTCGCAGAAGTAGACGCGGGCGGCCTGACCGCCGCGCAGCAACCGGCCGACCACCTGCCAGATCGTCACGAGCTGGGTCCACGCGACGCGGTTGCGCTCGTCGGGACCGAGCCGGCTGTAGGCGACGAGCGCGTGCAGCAGTCGACGCCACTGCCGCTGCGCCGCCCGGCGTCGTCGGTTGCCCGCAGAGGCGAGCCTGTCCGGCGTGGCGCATTCGTCATCATCGAGCGGCTGTGGACGGAGCTGGTGCAGCGCGTACTGATTGATGCGCTGGGTGACGTAGCTGAGGTCCTTGGGCCGCGGGTGCGGGCGTACGAGGAAGAAGGCCGCGCCGATCGCGGCGATGCCGTCCTCGTTGAGGATGTTGTGGCCGCGCTCGACCGCGAGGATCGGCGCGACCAGCAGCCACGCGTCGTCGTCGATGCCGAACGCGGCGACATCCGTTCGGCGAAGGAGGTGGCCGTCGTCCCAGCCGGTCTCCATCTCGTCGTCGCCCACAAGGCAGCGCACCTGACCTTGCCACGACGACTTCAGCCGCAGCAGCTCATCGGTCACCGTCCGGGCTTCGCGGTAGCTGCCGACCAGCAACATGATCTTTTGCCGGCCGAGTGGCAGGGCCGCGCGTTCCCGCTCCAGTCGATTCGGCTGGCCGGGACCCGCGCCCGGCCGCGTCAGCGCCGCGACCATCTGCTTCAGCGCCGTGGTCCTGGCGGCGCCGTAGCGGCCAGACACCCAGATGGGGGTGGTGCGTTCGCCTGCGTGCTGGATGTCCAAGGCGAAGGTGGTCCGAGCGATAGCGGCAAGCTTCTCGGCGGTGGGCCGCAGGATCGCGTCCACGGGTACGTCGATGTGGTAGCGCGGCGAGGTGCCAGCCCAGCTGGTGCCGGACAGCAACAGCACGTTCGGGCCGTGGCCGTCGGCGGGGAAGAGGTCCGGCAGCCGAACCAGCAGCGCGCGGCCAACGCCGGTGTAGCGGAAGAAACGGAACTCGCCGAGCTTCCCGTCACGGCCCTCGACGTCGTCCTCGACGTACTGGAAACCGAGCACGTTGCCCATGGGGGATTCGGGGACGGCCACCGCGAGGTCGGAGGGCGGCCGGCGGACCTCGGTGGGCAGGGTGTCGAAGAGTTCGAGTTCGGCGGCGACCTCCGGCCAGAGGGCGAGCATCAGGTTGAGCCGGTGGGCCATCACCGCGACCGCGACCGAGAACTCGAGCCGCCAGACGTTGCGGTCGAGGTCCGAGGGCTCGATCTTGCTGCCGTCGACGAGGTCCTGCGTCGTGAGATCGGTGAGCCACTCGCGTACGACGTCTTCCCGCCCTTCTTCGTCGGTGTCGGACAGCAACGACCTAGCCAGACCGGCGAGGCCGGCCGCCAGACCGCCGGTCGCCTCGGTCGGGTCGTCGATGAAGCGGTTGAACTCGTCCGTCGAGCGCGCACGCCGTACTCACCAGGTCGAACCCGTACGGCCGAACCGGCAGCAGACGGCCCGGCGGTGGCGGCTGAAGGCGGTGCAACCGCTCGGCGTGCCGGGTCCGATTGAGGCCCATGACCGGCGCTGCCTTGACACCGTCATAGCCGGAGAGCTCGTGCGCGACACGCAGCGCGGCGGAGTTGTCGCCGACGACGATCGTGACCCGGCGCTCGTGCTGGGCGGCCCACACCGCGAGGATCATGACCAGCGTGCTCTTGCCGACGCTGACCATGCCGACCAGGTGGAGCATCCGGTCGATACGCAACACGTCGCGGTCGCGGAAGGTGTCGTCGGCCTGGCGAACCTGCAGGGTCACCTCCCGCAGCCGCTCGGCCCAGTGGCTGGACCGACGCCCCGCTTCACGGTCGGCGTGGTCCATGCCCTCGGCGGTCTCAACCAGATCGGCCCAGGTGACCTCGATCGGACGGCGCTCGCGTACCGCGAGGTCATGCAACGAGGGGTCCGGTGCGGGCGGGAAGTCGTCTGGGACGTCGACGCCGATCGGCCGCGCGGTCATGCGCATCCGGTACCGGCCCGGCTCGGCGACCCGGGACCGGGTGGCGGCGAACGGCAACGGTTCGGTGAGCGCCTGCTCGTACCAATCCCAGCGCTCCGGGGCGATACGGCACGGCAGCCGTACGGGCCGACCCGCGTCGTCGAGCGCGTACCCGCGTACCTCGTCGGGAAGCGCGAGATAGTCGCGCAGCTCCTTCTCCCAGCCGTAGGCCCGCTGCCCGGGCCAGAGGACGGTTCTGGCGTTGGCCAGGCGAATGACGGCGTCAGCGGGAACGCCGGGCACGGCATCCCAGACCGCGAGGTAGCCGTCGAGCAGCGCCGGCACGCCCGTGGACGCCTGACCGGGCGCCACCGTCTCGAGAAGGTAGAGGCAGAGCTCGATGTCGAAGATGCGGCTCGGGTTCGGCTGGTCGCCGAGTGCCCGCCGGAAATGGTCACGTACGGTCTTGCTCTGCCTCACGACGTCGTCTCCATCCGGCGGCGGACCTGGGCGAGGAACTGGGACTCGGTCACCGCGGCGATACGGCCGCGCCGCAGCTCCGGGCAGGCGTGGCGGAGCCGCTCCATGTACCGCTCCTGCGCTCTTGCCTGCTCCTTGGCGATGACGATGAACGCCCGCTCCGCTTCCGGCGGCACGGTGAACAGCCGGCCCCGCAGGCTGCGGCCGAGGCGGACGGGATTGCGCCACGCCTTCACGTCGACCACCCACGGCCGGTCCTCGAAAACCGCCAGGTCGTAGGCGTCGAAGTCCGGCCACAGCGCCACCGGCGCACCCATCGCCTGTGCGGCCTTGGCGATGCGCAGCTCCGCCCGTCCCGGCGCGGTGATGAAGGTGCGCAGCTCACGGCGCAACCGGCTGACGCCCTCCGCCGCGGGATGATCGGGCCCGGGCCGGTGCGGCGCCGGGCAGGAGTCGTCCTCGCAGACCCAGGTGCGGTCGTCGTCCAACGGGACCCGGAGGCCCTGACAGCCGGCGCAGGTCCGCACGATCCCGTCGGCGACGGCCTCTGGCGGCACCGGCGTGTACGCCTGACGGATATCCTCGGCGAGAAGAGCCAGATCACCGCGGGCCCGGTACGCGTCGAGGTCCAGCTCGGTGATCGCCGGATGCTCGATGAGCAGTCTGCGGAACGCCACATAGGACTCCGGGGCGCCGGCGGCGCGGGTCTTGTCCATGACGGCGTGCATGAGGGCGTTCTCGCGCATCTCGCCCTCGACGTCGCCGCGCAGATAGCCCAGTTCCTCGCAGGTGGCGGTGGGCCGGCCGTAGGCGATCAGCGACTCGTCCATGTCAACGTCCGCATCCGCGAGGGCGACCGGCCAGTCCCCGAACGGCTCGGATGCCCACTGCAGCAGCCCGACGGCGCTGTCGGGCGGGGTGACGTCCTGGTGCCAGGCCAGCAGGGTGAGCCGATTTAAGGCCAACTGGAGATTTGCCGGGTAGGGGAGCCCGCCGGTGTACTCCAGGAGGCCGCTCGCGAGCTGAGCGATGAGGATCTCTTGATTCGGCAACCAGGACGGCGCCAGGGCAGATTCAGACACTGTTCGATCTCCTTGCCGCGTCTGATTTCAGATAGTCAGCGCAAAACTGATCTTGCGGACGCACACGCTGTCCGTTAGTTAGCCGATCTTCGATATGTCGGTGATCTTGATGCCGACCTTGGCCTTGCTGCTACGGGTCGACAGGGATACCTCGTCCTGGTCGTACTCGTCGCCGGTGAGCTCGAACGTCCCGATGACCGGGCCGTCCTCATCGCCGGTGATCTCGTACGTGACCTCCCAGGTGTCGTCCGGATCCAGATCCGGGCCGCCGTAGCCCACCTTCACCTGCACCGTGACGTTGCAGCCGGCCGAGCCGAAGCAATGCTTCTCGGTGACCTTCGGCGTCAGCTCGAGATCGGCCGCCTTGAGGGTCGGCCCCGGCGTCGGCTCGGTCGCGGGCACCTCCGCCACCTCTTCTTCCGACACGTACGTGGACGCCGGCTCGCTCGTCGCCGCGGCCGCCGTCGTGCCGCCACTCCTGGTCGCGGCCAAGGTGATGAGGACGGCGCACAGGACGACCAGGAACGCGGCGGCCGCACCAACAATCCAGAGGGTGGGCTTGCGGCGAGGTGGGGCCGGGACCGGAGCCTCGATCACTTGAGGTTCACCTTCACGCCATCGGAGAACATGGAATCGTGTAGCTCCAGCGACGTGAGCTTGGTGCCTTCCGGTACGTCGAAGACCAGCTTGCCCTTTACGGTGTTGCCCGGATTGATCTGCTCGAAGAGGACCTGGCTGGTGCTGTTGGCGTAGAGGGCGGCCGCCGAGTCCACGGAGTACTCGACCTTCTTGGCGTTGTACGCCTTCTGCTCCGAGTCGGAGAACGTCTGCGCCTTCTTGCCGATGTTCTTGATCTGGATGCTGACCAGGCAGTACTGGCCCTGGGCGTCCTGGCCGATCAGGTCGGTGCCGACGTGGCTGACACCGCATTTGAGCCCGGTGACGGTGAACTGGAAGTCCCCGTCGCGGGCGGGCTGATTCAGGCCGGCGGTGCCGCTGTCCTGCTTCGGGGTGCCCTTGGTGGTCTTGTCCGCCGCCGCGGCGGGTTTGTCGTCGTCCGTCGAGTCCGAGGCGCTGTTGCCGGCGCAGCCGAGCGTCACGATGAGCGCTACTCCGCCGCCGAGGAGCCAGGCCCATCGGGTGCGCTTGGCCCGGGCTTGGGCAGGGGCGGGCTGATGCGAATACGTCATGGAAGCACTCCGTGAACGGAAGGAAGGGATGTTTGCGCGCTGATGGTTCCCGCAACACGGTCAATGAAAGCAGTGTCTGAAAGCTATGTCAACAAGCATCACGTATGGCAGGTGTGTACACCGTCCACGTGCAACGACTGATCTGGCTGCGCGCTCCATCCGGGCTTGGTTCTCGTAGGCATCTAGTTGCCTGCGCCCGGGGACGAACCGGAGAACGCCCTAGCTGGCCGCGGTTCCTGTGGTCAATCGCCTCTTCGGCCTTCACCGAGCGTGCCGGGTTGGATGGCACTTCTTGTGTTGACACTGTTGTTGTGCTGGCAGTACTGCATCGCCACACCAGCGTGTACTGTCGGGCCGTGAGCGCCGAAACCCCAGGCAAGCTGATCTCCGCCGCGGAGGTGGCACGCCTCGCCGGCGTGACGCGCGCCGCGGTCTCCAACTGGCGCAGACGCCATCCGGAGTTCCCGGAGCCGGTGGGTGGCGGGCGCAACGCTCTCTTCGCTCTCTCCGAGATCACCGACTGGCTGGATCGGCAACGCAAGCACAGCGACGTCTCCGACGAGGTGCTGGTCTGGCAGGAAATGCGTGCCCTCCATGGGGACGACATGGTCCGGGGTGTTGCCGATGTGGCCGAGATGTTCACCGGCGGACATGGGAAGCGATTCGACGAGACCACTCGGCTCCGGTTGGACGGGTTGGCCGAGCAGACATCCCCCGCCGAGGTCGTCTCGGCACTCACCGACCGCGTCATCGCCTCCGGAGGGGCACTTACCACTCGGCAACTAGCCGCCGCGGTGGCCCGGTTCGTCGGCGACGTCACCGGCACGGTGTTCGACCCGGCGTGCGGCGCCGGATCCCTGCTCCTGCCGTTCGCAGTCGGCTCGGCGACGAGACTCGTCGGTCAAGAGATCAACGCCTCGGCGGCGCGGCTCGCGCGAGCGCGCGGAACCCTCGCCGGCGCGGATCTCCAGGTCAGAGTCGGTGACTCCCTGAAAGCGGACGCCTGGCCCGATCTCCGCGCGGATCTGGTGGTTTGTGATCCACCGGTGGGCCTCGCCGACTGGGGGCGCGACGACCTGCTGATCGACAGACGCTGGGAGTTCGGCATCCCGACGAAAGCGGAAGGCGAGCTCGCCTGGCTGCAACATTGCTATGCCCACGTCGCGCCGGGTGGAAAAGCGATCATCGTTATGCCCCCGTCCGTGGCCTACCGGAGGGCCGGAAAAAGAATACGAGCCGAATTACTGCGCCGTGGAATTCTGGAACAGGTGGTGGCATTGCCGCCAGGAATGGCTGCATCGCATCCTCAGCCGGTGCACCTTTGGATATTGCGGCGAGTGGCTGAGACGCAACAGCCGGTGCGTTCCGTGGGCATGGTCGACCTGACCGGAGCGGATCCGAGCGGGACGCTCGAAATCGGCGCGAACCAAGCGGTGGACGTGCCGGTCATCGACCTGCTGGACGAGAGCGTCGACCTGACACCGGCAGCGTACACGTCCGCGGCACATGGGAATCAGGCGGAAGAGTACGTGGTCGCGAGAGAGTCGATGTTGGACCACCTGCGTCGGGTGGCGGACCTTCTTCCGGTGCTTTCACCCGGGCCCGGTGCGATAGACGGCGGAACTCTTCGAGTGGCGGACCTGGCACGCGCCGGCTTGGTCGACATCGGCGAAGGAACCGCGCTATCGACCAGTGAGCAGCTCGATACCGACTTTCTGCGTGGATTCCTGCGTAGCGCAGCGAATACTTCCCGGAACACCAGTGGTAGTGGAACATATCGCGTTGACGTCCGCGGATCGCGAATTCCCCAGATGGGAATCGAAGAGCAGCGGAGTTACGGTGCCGCGTTCCGTGCGCTCGATGATGCCGAAACCATACTGCGAGAGCTGAACAGGTTGGGCCTTGACGCCATCGCCCGTGCGCGCGAGGGGTTGGCCTCCGGCGTGCTGCGTCCCGATCCGTTGCAGTGAAGTCCAGTCAGGACGCGGGCGTCAGGAACGGGCTTGGGTCGCCGCTCCAGGAGACGAGAAGCGCCTCGCGCGCCCGCGTACAGGCGACGAATAGGACACAACGCTCGCGGAGCAGGTCGCTGTCGTGCTGCAACCGATCCACCTCGATCGGCGTGATCTCCTTGGCGAACGGAACGGCCTTGGCGGTCACGCCGACCACGGCGACGCAGCGGAACTCCAGCCCCTTCATTGCATGCATGGTGGCCAGCCGTACGCCCTCGTCGTCCATGCCGGGATTGTCCTTCACGCGCACGGTGGGTGTGCCGGCCGCGGCGAGGCCGTCGTGGACCTTGTCCAGCAGCAGGTTGAAACGGGTGCAAACCGCGATCTCGCCAGTCCGTACACCGCTTCCGAGCCACTCTTGAATCCGCGCGACCAGCGCCGCCACCTCGGCGTCCTCGGACGCGTACCCGCCGGTGTATGGCTTCCTGCCGTGCAGGAGCGATCGGTAGCCCGCCAGCGTGTCGGTGCCGGCGCCGCCGAGGTCCTCCACCGGCGTCTCGAGCAGCATTCCGGTCGACCAGCGCAGGATTTCCTCGGTGCTGCGGTAATTGATCCGCAGCCGGCTGCTTCGGCCAGCGACGGAGATCCCCATCGACGCCAGCGACACCCGCGTGTCGTAGATACGTTGGTGCGGGTCTCCGGTGATGAACAGATCGTCGGGACCAGCCGCTGCGGCCGCACGCAAGACCCGCCACTGCGCCGGGTGAAGATCCTGCGCCTCGTCGACGACGACGTGGTCGAAGCCGTTGCTGGCTGTGCCCGACTTCACAAGCAGCTCCGCGGCAGCGGCGCACATTTGTAGCTGCGTGGTCTTACCCGCAGCACGCAGCTCGGCGAGAAAGTCGTGTACCGCGTCCCAAACCCGGTCCCGCTGCTGTAGTCCCAGGGCGCTCCCGCGTCCGCGCCGGATGGCCTTCCGATACTCCTCACGGCTGTGTAGCTCTTGAGCGAGGACCACATGGCGGTACTCCTGCGCCAGGAACTGTTCCGTCCACGGCAGGTTGTGGCGGCGCTGCACCCGGCGCCAAACCTGCCGCTCGTCCACGTCGGTGATCGGCGAAGGGGCCTTTCCGGACAGCGCGCGAACCGTGCGGTAGGCGTACGCATTGACCGTGGTGACCTCGACCCGGGCCAATAGCTCCTCGTCGCCGAGCAGCAGCGCCAGGTTCTCCCGCAAGGTGTCGGCGAGCGCGTTGGTGAAGGTGGTGAGCAGGATCCGATGTTCGGGGTGGCGGTGCAGCAGGTGCTTGACCCGATGCAGCGCGACGACCGTCTTGCCGGTGCCCGGTCCGCCGGTCACCTGGGCCGGGCCGTTGTAGGACACCCGGTAGGCGACGCGACGCTGCGATGGGTGCAGAAAGACTCGCCACGCGGCGAACGGTTTGTCCAGCGCCTCCAAGAGTTCGTCTGGGCTGCTCACCAGGGTGATGCGGTTCTTGGTGTTGGCGATGGCCGTCGCCAGGCTCTGCTCGTCGGGCGCGACCGGCTTGGCCGGTCGGCGCTCGGCGACGACGTCGCGGTAGACCTCGTCGGGGCTGAAACCCTCGGCCAGGTATTGGAGCACCTCGAACTGGTCCTCGGGCAGCAGCGTGCCGAACGCGTCCAGCTGCGGCTTGTCGACGATGGTGCGCACCGCCCGCAGCACCTGATCGTCGATGCCGAGATCGCTCAGGACGGTGTCGGAGAACTTCGCGAACAGCAGCGACGGCGCCTTGGCGGCCTGTTCCTCCAGCATCGGGGTCAACTGCTCGATCGCGACGACGTTGCGCACCTCGAGCGCCCGGGTCGCGGTGTTGATGGTGTAGAGACGTTTGGCGGCCCACGTGTACGCGTCGTCGTGCGGGACGACGTTCAGCAGGAGGAAGGTGTCGCTGCCGTCGTCCGGCGCGAGCACGACGCCGCGCCAGAAGTCGGTGATGCGGATCGTTCGCATCCGAGCGTCCCGGGCGTTGTTCACCGACTCCAGGTGCAGCCCTTTGTCGGCGTACAGATCGGCGATGGGTAGCTGCTGGAACTTCTCCATCGCCTTGCGTACGCCGGCCTTCACCGGCTTCTCCAGAACGTCATAGCTGGCCCAGAAGCTGTTGGCGAAGGCGAGCTGTGGCACGGGCGGACCTCCCGGGTAGCGCCGCGGCGAAGGAAACTACTCAGACCGTATCCAGAACGTCATCGGCGGACATCTGTGCCTCGCCGCGGAACCACAACAGACTTTCCAGCAGAGTTTCGCGGGCGTCCGCATCCGCGAGGACTGCCAAGGCGAACCCCGGACGAAGTGCGATCTTCGCGGCGGGGATGTCGACGCCGGGCAACTCGTTGAGCCGACAGCGGAGTTTCTCCCGCAATGCGATGTCGTCGAACGGCGGGCGCACGCTCAGGTGCTGGAAAACCACCTCGAACTTCCCGCTGGGATATATGACCGCCGGCCAGATGTCGCCGAGCTCGTGTCCCCGGTCGCGTGCCATGAGGAAGCAGGAAGTCTCGCCGCCGGTGCCGTAGAGCAGAAAGCCGCCCTGATCAGTCCAGGCTTCGGTCAGAGCAATCGTCGCCACGGTGATGGTTGGCCCTTGCATCGCGGTCAGCTGTTCCGCGAACCGCTCCGCGAGGGGGACGTCCTGATCGGGGCGCGCCCGGGGAAGCCGTTTCGGTAGATCGTCCGGGGTCAGACCGGCAAGCTGAGCGAGATCTTCCACGCCGATGCGCTGCGCCTGGCTGGCCCGACCGTACATGTCGAACTCCACGCCTTCGGCGCGCAGCACGTCGATCGGATCATCCGCCCGGTCCGGCTCCAGCCACCGGAAGCCCGGCGAGACGGTCCCCTCCACCTGCAACACCCGATGCGCATTCGGAGCCGAGTGGTTGGCCAGCCGGAGACCGACCGGCTGCGGCGCGGTACCGATCAATGCCGCGAGATCACCGTACGTGGTCCAGGAACCGGCCGGCAGTTCGGCGAGGGCCTTGTTCATCACGTCCCACGGCACGTCGGACTGCTTGCCGGCCTGCGCGGTGGGGCCGGGCCACAGGGAGATGATCCGGTCGGCGAGGGCGTCGGCACGGGCGTGGATCTCCGGTCGGCTCCAGCGCTCGCGGCCGGCGATCTCCTGGTTCAGCACGATGCCGCTCTTGGCGAGCTGGACCCTCTTGACCGCGAACGAGCTGTTGCTCATCTCGGCGTTGTAGCCGGTCAGCGTCAAGTTTCCCAAGGTGTGCACCAGAGCCTCGTGCGCCTCGTCGACGTTCTCGTCCGGACCGAGATCGGCGGCCAGCATCTGCCGCCACTCGGTCGTAGGGGACTGCGGTAGCACGTGCTCGATGGTGAGGGAGTCCAACGCCACCGGTTCCTTGCTGCGGTATGACTCCTCCAGCCACCGCAGCACCAGGTTGCGCTGGTGGGGACGTCCGTTGAGGTAGTACGGGATCGACCGGACATGGTCGCGAACGCCGGCGTCGGTGGCGTAGTACTTGCGGCCCACCGACAGATAGGCGCGGACCGCGTCGTCGACTGGCAGATCGTCACTCATCTCGGTGACGATGGAGAGCAGAATGCGGTTGGTGTTGGCGGTGGCCCGCCCGATCACCAACCGTCGCACGAGAAAGCTCTCCACATACAGCATCGCCGCGGCGATCTGCTCGGACGGCGCGGTGCCCTGCTCGCGGCGGTCAAGCAGGTGCAGCAGCAGCGGGTAGACAGTGGTCGTACCCCAGGCACTCAACCGTTCCAGCCGGCGCCGTACGCCTGGGTCCTTCTCCTCTTCGGGGTGCAGGATAGTGCGCAGCAGCGCTCCCAGGCGGCCGAAGCGCCGCACTTCCGCCTCGGTCTCCTCCTCGGAGTGCAACCGGTCCAGCCGGGCCTGCTGACCGGCGTAGATGTCGGTCTGTTTGATCCGGGCGTCACGCTGCACCAGATCGAGCCAGAAGAGCAGCTCCAGCTCCGCCGGGGTCAGCATCTTTTGCAGCGACAGCCACAGCGAGTGGTAGACGGCCTCCGCCCGGGTCGGCAGCTTCATGAACAGGTAGTTGCGCAGAAGATCGGCCTGGGTGAGCTTGAGACCGGTGTTGTTCAGCGACTCGAAGATCCTGTGAACGTTGTCGCCCTGCTGCGCGGTCACCGAGACCAGCGCCAGGCCGGAGATGACGGCGTCCTCGATCCGCTGGATGTCGAGCAGATCGTCCGGGTCGTCGGCCGCCGCCAACTGCGCGACGAAGAATCGGTACGCCGCACCCACCGGGTCCGCGCCGCCCGCATGCGGGGTCGAATCCAGGCAATCGACGTACGCTGCCCGGTCGGCCTGGGTGGGTACCAGCTTCAGGCGGTGCTGCTCCGGGCGCCACGGGTTGATCAGGTACTGCTGGCTGAGCCGTTCCCGGTGCTCAGGGGACTCGTGCTTGGCGCGGTAGTCGCGGAGCGCGCACAGCAGGATGGAGAGAGTGGTCAGCCGCTGCTGGCCGTCCACGACCAGGAACTGCGAGACGCCGGCAGGGCCGTTGCTCGGGCTGGGCGCGAGCACAAGGGAGCCGATGAAGTGCGTCGCTTTTGGGTTGTGCGTACGATCCTCGGCGAGCTTGACGATGTCCTCCCACAGGCGGGAGAGCTGGGGTTTGCTCCAGGAATAGGTGCGCTGGTAAAGCGGCACCTGGTATTGCTTAGCGCCTTCCAACAGTCCTTGAAGGCTGGTCTCTGCTGCCGCAACCATTAGGAAGCAATCACCTTTCCTGTACGCGACGTCTCTGGTTCATGCCTGGAGCGGGTGCGCGGAAAACTTGAATCGGATGGGTAGTCGGCGGACAGCGCATTGTTTGCCGCCATTGTCTACTGTGCGGAGTGACGCGGCCCGCGCCCGGGCGGTGGTTTCAGCGCGGGGGTGTAGTTCTCCCCGTCGACCAAAGGGCTAGTAAGGCTCACGCCGACCGCCGCCATCCGGTCGTATTCCGCCAACACCAGATCTTTGGTCCTATATGTCCCGTACTTGGCGATCTCGTTGTGCTTCAGACCACCATTCTCGGTCTGGAAGCTCTCCAAGATATAGTCGACGTCATCCCGCTTTATCCCGTAAAGATGGAAGAAGTACGCGTCGAGCTCGGCCCGGATCCGCGCCCGCCGCCTCTCATCCCACCGGAACGGTGGGGTGCCGACCGAATCCCCGAGATCAATTGCCAACGGGTCCATGTCGTGCGCCGTATACACAAGTTCGAGTACTCGTGGGGTGATAAAGGGGGTGTGCGGGTCCAGTGAATCTGGTGGTGGTACGGGCAGTTGCTTCCAGGTCATCAGGCTCATGTGGATGCCGCCGACTTTCTGTCTCGCAACGAAGTCGAACACCAACGAACTCTGAGCCGCTATTAAAGCCGCAGCCAGGTTCGCCGAAACCCGTGGCAGCATCAACGGAAAAGTATGTCCTACGCCGCTGCGCGGGAGGAAGGCTGGGATGGCGGTGCGCTCGTCGGTTGTGCGGCAGACATCACGCCATCCGCAAAGCCATGGCCGACTCCACGACGAATCTTGGAGACGTAGTTCGACTCCGGGGACGTCGACGCTGGTTTTGCCCCTAATTGTCGCTATTAGACCGCTCTCGGCGATCCAATAGCGCGGCATTGCGAGAGCTGACGGATCTAGCTTTTCGCTTAAGGCAAGGTTGCGGCGGTCGTCGCTGCCGGTTCCGAAGAATGAGTTCCACCGGTGGTCGAAGTGGTGGGCCATCTTGCCTTCGTAGAGTGGCAGCATCCGTTCCGAGCCCTTGGCAAAAAGGTTTCCGGCTAAGGACCACCCCTCCATGTCGAGACTCTCGCGTGTGCGGAAGAGATCAGAGTCATCGGTCATGTGGAACGGAGTCGGGATGAACTCTACGGGCCAGGCGCCTTCTTTCCTTTTTGATTCGTCAGCCAGCACCGGGAATCGACGGTATATGTCTAGGGTCAGGTCGGCGTCCCGACGGGTTCGGAAGATAGGTAGATTACCTGTGTTTGGATTGAGTTTCTCTATTTCTTCCGTTGTGAGCGCGAATGTCCGGGAAGTATTTTCCAGATCCTCTGGTTCGGTGAGGAAGAAGGCGAACTTTGCCGCAGGTTCCCGCAGTTCTCTCCCGGTGAGTGACAACAAGCAAAATTTATAGCTGGAATGTACTCCGACGAACAGCGGTTTTCCGTTCTCAAAGTCGTAGAGTGAGGCGATTGCCCCGCGGCGATTTAGGTTCGCGAAGAGGTGCTGCGCTGCTGCACCCGTAGCGATGCTGGTTGGGATGATGCAGCCGACGCGGCCATCCGCGCAGACCAATGAGGTCACCTGCTCGGCGAACAGATGGTCGATCTGCAGCGAGGTAACACCCTTTACGGTGAGTCCTTTGGCGCATAACGGGAAGGAGCCGGAGCTGCCAGCGAAGAGGAATGTGGACTTTACCGTGCGGCGGGCGTTTCTGTAGTGCTCACCCCCAGCCATATTCTCCATCATCCAGCGAGTGATCCGGGTTCGCCGGGCGGCTCCGGAGATCGCGGCAATCGTCGGGTCCACCACGCTGAAGTACTTTTTGTCTTCGAAATCCACTTTGTCCCATGGTGGATTGGTCAAAACGCAGGAGAATCCGCCGTGCCAGCCGCCGACTGGGTCGGGTTCGGACACGTCCGCGAGCACCGAGAAGATCTCGGGGAAGGATAGGTGCCAGTGGAAGAACCGGTACTGAGCCCGGAGCCGTTCGATTTCCTCGAGGGTGGCTTCCGGAACCGCCTCGCGGGCCCGAAGCCGCCTGAATACCCGCTGAGTGACTGGCTCCGGTGCATCTTTCGTCTTGTGCCAAACGAACGCTGCGCACCACGCGTCGGCGACCCGCTGTGCGTGAACGTAGTCGGGCGAGGTCGCCCAATTCCGGTACGCGTCAGCCTGCTTGTGTACGTCACTGAGTTCGTTGGCGGGTGCGTCGGTGATTCTGCGCAGCTGCGCCGCGAAGGTGGCGTTGGTCGTTTCCGCCTGCTGCAGGACGTCGAAAATGCTCATCTGGTTGGCGCGCTCCTCGGCGTTGCGCCGTTTCAGGCTGAGCGCAGTCTGCGGGTCATCGCCCTCGACGTGCTTGAAAGCCTTGTCCGGGATGCCGGCGTTGATAAGGGCGGGCGTCGCGCCGATGAGGGCGTTGCCGTGCTTGATGTGCGAGTCCAGGAAGCTGAGCGCCTTGCCGGGTCGCAGTGTCTCCAGCCACAGCGACACCTTGGCGAGTTCCACCGCCATCGGGTTGAGGTCAACGCCGTAGATACAGCGGGCGGCGACGTCGTGTAGCGCGTCCCGAACGGCGTCGAGCGTGGGCTCCGGGTTGCCTTCCCGAATCGCAGCCACGCGTTTGGCAATGCGGCGTGCTGCGGCGACCAGGAAATGCCCTGATCCGCAGGCCGGGTCGCAGACGGTCAACGCGAGCAGTTCCTCGATGATTCTCTGCTGCGCATCCGGCATCCTTGCCTCGACCGCCTTCTGCTCGCCACGCTTCTGCGCCTCGTCGATCACCGGGTCGAGGTTTGAGTCGAGCAGGACCTCGATCAGCGAGGTTGGTGTGTAGTACGAGCCGGTCTTCTTTCGATCGTTGCCGAGACGGTTCACCAGCTCAAATGTGCCATCGACGGCGCTGTGCTTAGGCACGTACTCAAGTAGCGACTCGTAGATAGAGCCCAGCTCTTCCGCGCCGATGTTGCGGTAGTCCACCTGCCGCCAGCGGGCGGAACTCTCGTCACGTACCCGGGAAAGGTGCCGCACCGCCTCCAGCAGGTCGATGTTAGCCAGAGAAAGACTGTTCAAGGGTGCATCGGCGGGCGTGTCGTCGAAGAGGCCGCCCAGTCCGGGCAGCCCGAGTTCCGGACGGCCGTGCTCGTCGCCCAGAGCGTCAAACACGATCCGCAGCGCCTGGTAGAGGTCGGAATGCGTAGTGCCGCGGCGGCGCAATGCCTGGCGGCGTAGTCGAGCGGAGGAGAAGTAAGCCGCATACCTCTGCCGTACCTGCTCCGGGGTCTCCTTGGGATGCAACGCCTCGCGGTCATCGGCGACGAACCAGAAGATCATCCGGTAGGCCATGCGCAGGAGGGCGGCATGGAGGGCGTCGGCGTCGACTTCCTGCCTGAGGCGACTATTGGCAGGATGCCGCAGGAATCCGGTGCCTAGTGCTTCGATGGCCTTCTTGACGCCTTCGCGGTGGTTATCCAACGCGCGCACGCCAGAGGTGATCGCCTCGACTCGCCAGTTCTCCAGCCAGCAGCTCGATGCGGCGGCGCCTTCGGCCAGTTCGAAGCGGGAGACGTGCAGCAAGCGGTATAGCAGGACGAATTCGCTGAAGAGCTCGCCGTCGAAGATGGCTTCGAGGTCGAATTCGACGTACGACGCGGTGGCCAGCGCATTCGAGTCACGCAGCAGGCGTAGCTGGCGGCCGTTGGACAGCACCGCCCACAGGTGGGCGTCGCTGCGGTTCAGGCATTCCTGGACAAGCGACTGCGGCGGCACTGCGCCCGGCGCAGAGCGAGTGTCCAGCTTGGCATTCCATGGAATCAGGTGGATCGGCACGTGGTTCCAGCGGTGGCTGATCGCGAACGTCTTGCTGCCGTCGTCGGTGCCGATCTCGGCCGCGCCGACCGTGGCGAGGCTGCCGAAGCCGAGTTCGTTGAAGAGCGGTTCCAGCCACTGGCTGCGGGCCAGACCGGTCGGGTCGGCCGGGACGTCCGCTTCGCGGGCCACCGGCAGCTTCTCGCGTAGCTCGACCCAGATCGACTTGAGGTAGCTCCAGTGTCGCTCGGCGTCGTCCCGCACGGAGCGGGCGCCGATGACCCGGTAGTCGGCCGGCTTAGAGCCGCTGACGTCCTTGCCTTCGGAGATGCGGACCAGCATGTCGGCCGGCAGCAGGCCGCCGACCGTGTGCACGGCGGAGAACACCTGGTTACGGGCGGTCGCGGACATCAGGCGTTGCCTCCGGTTGCCGGCAGGTAGACGTATGTGCCGAGCACGTCAGCGGGTTTCTGGACGACGACGTCGAGGCCGCGGACGATCTCGCCGGACGCGCTGCGGACGCGCCGGTGGGATGTTTCAAGCTCCTCGGCGAGCTGCTCGCCGTACTTCTCCAGATGTGTGGTGACGGCCGGTAGGCCGTCGAGCATGCGGCGGATGGTGTTCTCGGCGAAGCCACGGTCGGTGTTCTCGTCGGCGGTGGCGTCGAGCAACTCCTGCGCGGCCTCGGGCGACAGCCATGTCGCGTTGGCGGGGGAGCCCTGGAAGGCCAGCATCCGAGCGTCCTCGGCGATCAGCTGCCGGAAGCTCGTGCGTGACGGCAGGGTCAGATGGAACCGATAGCGGACCAGCAGCAGTGTGGTGCGCGTCGCCACCGCCCTAGTGCGGATCACCCCGCAACGCCGGGCCGGGCGGGGACCGCCGGCCTGACCGTCCAATGCCGAGTCCAGGACGTGGCTCGCAAGCGCGCTGACCACCGGATCGGTGCGGACCAGTGCGGCCTCGCCGCGCCCGACCGCCGGCGTGTTGCGGAACGGGATTGGCCGTCCGCGTTCCACGACGTCGCCACCGACGAGCGGAGCCAGCGCGTCCCGGAGGCCGGCAGGGCTGCCGCTGACGTCGGTGGTGAAGTCGCCGGAACCGCCAGGGTCGTCGCGGAGCACCCCGTCGAGGGCGCCGAGTGACTGCCGTACGAAATCTCGGATCTCACCGGCCCGGCCCAGCGTCTCCCGGATGGCCGCGACCTCGACGGCGACCTCCTCCGGGTGGATGGAGCGCTGCGCGAAGCGCGAGCGCGACGTCTTCTCGCGCTCCGCCGCCGAGTTCCACTCGGCATCCAGCGCGGCGGCCTTCTCGTCGATGCTCGCGTCCAGGTCGAAGAGACTTCCTTGTTCATGTCGCTGCTGACCGCGCAGCAGCATCCATTCCACGATCGCGTCGGTGACGCCGGTTGAGGCCTCGTCCGGAATGGACACGGAGATGCCGAGGTCCTTGCGGATCTGGCGGTGTTTCTTGATCAGCACCTCCAGGACCTTGCCGTCGATGCCGTTGTCGGCGCCGTAGAGCGTGATGACGCGGACGTCGCTGCGCTTCTGACCGAACCGGTCGACCCGGCCTTCGCGCTGGTCGTGCCGGGTGGGGTTCCAGGCGAGGTCGTAGTGAACGACCGCGTCGAAGTGGTGTTGCAGGTTGACGCCCTCGGAGAGGCAGTCGGTGGCGATCAGGACACGCCGCGCGGCCGGGTCGTCGCCGGCCTCGACAGCGAGTTCCTCGATGCGTTGTAGCCGCTGTTGCGGGGAGAGGGTGCCGGTGACGGCCTGGACCACCGTTTTCCTGCCGAGCTTGCCGGCCAGGTGTTCGGCCACGTACTCGGCGGTCGGGATGTAGCGGCAGAAGACGATCGGGTGATAGCCGGCGGCCAGTAGCGACTTGAGGTGCTTGGTCAGGGCAGCAAGCTTGAGGTCAGCGTCGGTGCCTTCGATTACTTGGGCCCGGTCGGCCAGTTCGGCGAGCCGGGCGCCGGTGTCCGGGGTTTCCGCACCGGGCGCCACGTCCAGACCTTCGAGGGTGTCGCTGTCTGCGGCGTCGCTGGTAAGCGGCGCGCCGAGCAAGTCGGCCTCGGCGGCTGTGGCGGCGGTTGCAGCCGCCGACCGGGTACGCAGTGTCTGTGCGGCCGCCCGCGGCGAGGAGACCAGCGAACGTAGCAGGGCGATCGCCGACCACCAGGCGATCCGCGCCTCCCGCTTACCCTGGGTTCCGGCCACCGCCACCCGTTCGCTGGCGTAGCCGATGGCGTCGTCAAGCAGGTCCCGGTAGGCGGGGGAGAGTTTGTAGGTCTCGTCTTTGAAGAAGCGGTCGGACGGGAACGCGGTGGTCTCGGCGAGGCTGTCGTCCTTCAGCCCGTCCTTGACTCCGAGGTACTGGCGGACGTCGGCGCGCTTGCGGTGCACGAAGTGCTGGGCCAGCAGCCGCCGACCGGCCTCGGTGTCGAAGTTGACGGTCGTGAGTTCCGGCTTGACGATGCCGAGCAGGTTGCGGAAGGCGCTCTCCTTGCCGCTGTGTGGCGTGGCCGTCACCAGCATGAGGTGCCGTTCGGTGTCGGCGGCGACGCGTTGCAGTAGCTCGTAACGCAGCTGGTTCTGGCCGGACGCCGTCTCGTCGGCGGCCACGCAGGTGTGTGCTTCGTCGACGATCACCAGGTCGGGGCAGTGCCGGACGAAGTCGTCACGGTGCCGGGCCGACTTGATGAAGTCGGTGGAGACGATAACGTTCGGGTGCCGATCGAAGAGTGATTGGCCCAGGTCGAGGCTGCGCTCCAGGCGGGAAACGGTGGAGGACAGCACCAGCTCGGCGTCGATGCCGAACTTGGTGCGCAGCTCGCCCTGCCACTGCTCGGCCAGCGCCGGCGAGCACAGCACCGCGAGGCCCTGGGCGCTGCCCTGGGCGAGCAGCTCGGTAGCGACGAGGCCGGCTTCGACCGTCTTGCCGATGCCGACGTCGTCGGAGATCAGCAGACGCACGGTACGTTGCCGCAGAGCCATCAGCAGGGGTACGAGTTGGTAGGCGCGCGGCTCGACGGCGATGCCGGCGAGCGAGCGGAACGGACCGGCACCGGCCCGGAAACCGATCCGTAGCGCGGAGCGCAGCAGGCCGGCGGCGTGCGCGTCGCCCAGGTCGGCGGGGTCGGGCGGCGCGAATTCCGCGCTGCGGACCTCCTCGAAGCTTGGGAACACCGCCGCGACGTCGTCATCGGCGCCGCCGAGCGGGCGCAGCACCAGCATGTCGGGGGCGCTTTCGGGCAGGACGACCCAGTCGCGGCCACGCGCCGACACGAGCGAGCCGGCGGTGAAGGTGGGTGACATGTGCGGGGAATTCCTTCCGTCGTGCCGCGGGATCAGGTGGCCGAGCCAGGCCCGAAGTAGGTCGAGTGGTCTTTGACGATCGCTGTCCAGTCCCCGTCGTGCGGAAACCGGACGACTTCCCAGCCGAGGTCGTAGAGGCGTTCCTCGGCCTCTGCATCACGCTCGGCAACAGCGGAGTGCTGGTGCATCGGCCCGTCCACGAACACGGCGACGTTCGCGCCGGGAAGCACGTAAACGAAGTCCGGCCGCGCCAGCGCCGCGCCGACGAGGTGCTGGGTCTCGTCGGGTAGCCGGTGACCCCGCGCCTTGAGCCAGGCGAGGAACTGCTCCTCGAGGCTGGAGTCGGCCTGGTCGGTCAACCGGGCCAACTGCTCCGAGCGGGACTCGCCCCGGCCGGTGTCCAGCGCTTCGCCGCCCGCGAAGCGCAGCAGCAGCTCGCGTACCGAGTGCCGGTCGATCGCGGCGTGGTCGAGCTGGTTGCCGTAGGTGAGCAGGCACTCGTAGCAGCCGCGGGCGCATGGCCGATCCGGGTGCTCGCCGCCGAGGTCGTTGCCCTCGCCGTCGAAGTGGCAGATGGACAGGGCTTCGGCGGCGGCGCGGGCAAGCGCGTACGGTTCGGCTTGCAACTGCCGCAGGACGCCGGCGCCGCCCTCGGCTGCCTCGGTGAAGAGCATCCGATCGCGAGGGCCGTCGACGGGCGGCAGCAACTCGCTGGTCAGCTCCGAGTCCTCCAGCTCGAAGGCGGCCTCGATGCCGCGCTCCAGGGCGTACATCAGGGAGAGCGCCACCTCGCGCCGCAGCGGTTCGGCCAGTTTGACCACGAGGATGTTGCGCCGGTCCTCGACGTATGGCAGCACCCGTTTCTTGCGCCGCTTCTCGTTGCCCTCGGCGTCGACCACAGGCATCTCGCTGGAGTCACCGGACGCCTCGCCGGCGTCCCGCTCGTTCATCCAGCGGCCGTCGGCCGGGTCGAGCCAGAAGCCCTCCGGCTCGTCCGGCTTGGCGCGAACCCGACCAGTATTGGTGATCCGTACCGTGGCCGAGTCGCCGTACGACAGCGTGGCGAGCTTCCGGGTGGCGTCCGAAACGATTGCGTCCCGGCGCCCGGGGCGCAGTCCGTGGCTGTTGAACCGGTAGGACGTGACCAGCTTGAAGCCCGCTCGGCGGCGTTCCTCCTCGTCGGAGGAGATCCGCTCGCGGCGCTTGGTGTAGACCGTGTGCAACTGAAGCAGGCCCGGAGTGGGCGGGGGAAGCTGCTCGCCGCACATCTCGCAGATGGTCGCGTGGTCCTGTACGTCATGGTGGTAACCGCACTGGACGCAGCGTCGCGCCTGGGTGGTCGTCACGTCGCCGTCCGCGTCGGGCGGCAACTGGATCCGGGTGACCTGGTACCGCGCGCCCTCGTGGTAGATCAGCGCACCCGGGCCGAACTCGCGGATCGCCAGGAAGCGGGGGCGCTGCAGGTAGTCGCCCTCGCCGATTCGACGCCCGGAGGTCGGCACGTACGCCGCGAGGGGCAGGCGGGGGAACGAATAGCCCGGCAGGAAGCCCTCGCTGGCCAAGTACCGGTAGGGATTGAAGTCGGACAGCACCGACTTACTCTCCACCGTCTCGTTCTTCAGCAGCGCGATCTGCGTCTCGGCCTCGCGCCGCCGCCCGACCGCGATGGCCTGGTCGCGGTCCTGCAGGGTGTGGTCCAGGACGCGGCGGTTCTGCTCGGCCTGGTCGATCAGCGCCGCCTTGAACAAGCCACGCCAGCGGTCGAAGGCCTGGTTGAAACGGATGGGAGCCTGGCGGACCCGGTCGGCGATCCAGTCCTCGTCCCACCAGGAGCTCTTGTCCCGGAACTCGGCCAGCAGCCCACCGAGCACCTGCCGCGCGGCGACGACGGCCCGTTGTTCGGCGTCCTGGTCGGCCAGCGCGGCCTTGATGTGATCGTGCAGTTCGAGGGCCGGATTCGGGTTGCGGGTGCCCTCCGCGTAGCTCACGTCGATGATCTCGGGAATCGCCCGGCCCAGCTTCAGGCCGGCCTCGGCGAGCCAGAGGGCGTGCACGTGGGACTGCACCAGGTCCTCGTTGGCCAGGTCGAGGCGGGGCGGGGCCACGACGCCCGCGACCATCCGGTCGGAGCGGCGGAAATAGTACTGGTCGTGGCTGTTTCCGGTGGCGCAGTAGGTGGTGACCAATGCGGGCTGCCCGGATCGCCCGGCGCGGCCGCTGCGCTGCGCATAGTTCGCCGGGGTCGGCGGTACGTTGCGCATCATCACCGCGTTGAGCTCGGAGATGTCAACGCCCAACTCCATCGTCGGGGAGCAGTACAGCAGTTTCAGTTCACCCTTACGGAACGCCTCCTCGCGGCTCTCCCGCTCCGCTGGAGCGACCTGGGCGGTGTGCTCGCGAGCGAGTAACCCGCTCAGGTCACCAGCGGCGTCGCGGTACAAGTCCCGAAAGAACGTGTTGACCCGCGGGCCGTCGCCGCTCGCGTACGTGCGGGTGAGCGGATCATGCGTGCCGGTTTCACCCTTACCGGCGTGCCAGACGAGGGCCGCGGCGGCCACCCGATAACCGGTGACCGGGGTACCTGCGGGCCGCCGGAACCGCCCGGTTCGCTCCTGGGTCTCCTGAACCCTGGTCAGCAGGCCCGCCTCGGCCAGCACCTCCAGCAGATCCGCGATGACGGCCTGAGCCTCGTCCACGGTGAGCTCCGGGTAGTGAACTCGACGCAGGTACTTGCCGAACTTGCCACGGCCGGAGAGGAACAAGCCGGAGCGGTCCATGCCCGGCCGGGACGGCTGCGGGTAGGCGGTGCCCACCTTCGGTCTGTCGGTCGGTGAGAGCACCCAGGGGTCGATGAGCCGCTCCTCGGTGGCCCGCTGCAGATTGTCGAAGTCGTCGCGGAAGTACTGCACGTCGACGGCCAGCCCGCGGCGCATCTCGTCCAGCAGCGCCTTCATGACCTCCGCGCGGACGTTTGCCTCGGCACGGGCGAGGACGTGCTCGCGCTTGGCCCACAGCGGCTGTTCTTTCGCGACCCAGTCGAGGTCGGCATAGCCGATCTCGATCAGGCCGGTCTGCTCCAGGTTCGGCATCGTGACCCGCCAGCCGCGCTCCAGGTCGAGGTAGAGGCGGAACGCGACGACGTCGCGGAATGTCCTGTCCGCATTCTTGACCAACGCTGGCGCCGCATTGGGGTTGCGGCTGTAGTCCGCGCGC
>Ga0307516_10002950_pt1 | contig 22268 bp, 29 predicted proteins | sample 19_EM_MG_FD_203310 | JGI IMG/M metagenome (GOLD analysis project Ga0307516, IMG submission 203310) | Populus trichocarpa ectomycorrhiza microbial communities from riparian zone in the Pacific Northwest, United States - 19_EM | ecosystem: Host-associated > Plants > Roots > Unclassified | place... | reverse complement strand
GCATTTTCAAGAAGCCTACTAGTGTACAGCGTTTTCCGAATTCGAGTCAGCTGAAACGGAACACACCCATTGTCTTTACAGCTTGTAGGTGGGTTGACCAAATCATGGTGGGTGTTTCCCAAGACACCGTGGGCACGACGAAGACAGGTGATTTGCCTATCCGGACTTGACTGTCTCGACACAGCAGGATACGATATCGCCCGCGGGGACTATCAGCGGGGCGAACCGTAAACCGAATTGTCGCCTACTACAGCGTGGAACAGGGTGATATTTCGCGAAACCTTAACTGAAAAAAAAAAAAAAGTACACGCACATAAAAATACAAACCCAGGCTGTCGCCGACATATCAGAGGTGTGTGCATGCTCGAACCTGTTTGCTGTGCAAAAAACCCAGTTCATCGGACATTGCCGGCCAGAGATAACAGCGAATTTGAGCAGACCACTTGACTAATTGGGCTCCGCAAAGACGGAAAAAAAACCATTTGACCCAGGAATACCTTCCATATCTGGAAATATGAGACCAAAATGCCGAGGAGGAAACTTGCAGTGCCGTTGGCTGCATATATTAGAAATACGACGCCTCCAAGTGACAGGCAACGCTCTCATCACCGCCGTTTTCTTTCTCTTCCCTCCTACTACTACATCCCTTCCAGTCTCCTATCAAGGCCGTTCCGAGCCTTTCTTTACGACCCTTCCACGATTCTGCACGACATCTTGTTCCTTGTAGCCTCTTATTCTTTTCGTGTGCGGCCCTCGCATACGTCTCATCCCATCCCAGTATCCTATTCATCAGCACTCACCACCTCTCAGGCATCCCCCCAATCTTGCGTGGTGAGTATCCGCTATCTAATTAAAGCCCAGTCTCACCATACTCCCACATCGCTCCTCAGACTCGCGCCTCTTTTTTCGGACCATCTCCATCTCGTTACTTGTTTCTCCATCCCTTCGAGTGATTTTTTTTTTTCCGTTTCGCAAAGGGGTTCCTTGTCCTATGGATAGTTGGAGAGTAGCTGTTCTCGGTGATGGTGGAGTAGGTAAAACTGCCTTGGCCGTTCAAGTATGTGTCTTCATTTCTCATCCCACATGATAGTCGTTCACGGACCCTTATCTTCAGTTTACTCTTAACTGCTTCGTTGGTATGTCATTCCTCGTCATATTCGTCTGTCGAGGGATCTCGTGTGCCAACCCTTTTGTCCACAGAGGTGCGACCGCTCTCTGTTTCTCGCCTGGTCCCTTTCTGAACTGGTTGGGGATAGACGTATGACCCTACCATAGAAGATGCATATAGGAAGCAGTTGATCGTGGACAATAAAATGTGCTTTGTGGAAGTCATAGATACTGCTGGCCAAGGTACGTCGCCCGTCCAATATTCCATGATTATGTTCTCAAGGTAATGTAGAGGAATATGCCACCCTTCGTGACCAGTGGGTGCGGTGAGCATTGTGCTAACCTGTAACGTGACTGTCTAGCTAAATCCATCCACAGGGAGGGTCAAGGCTTCATCCTCGTGTACTCGATCGCTTCCCGGTCCACTTTTGAGCGCCTCGAGGTGTTCCGACAGTCAATGCTCAGAGTCAAACGACAGAAGCCGATTTTCATGCTAGTCGGTAATAAATGTGACAAGACATATGAACGGGAGGTATCACGTGAAGAGGGCATTGCACTTGCACGAACTTTTGGATGCGAATTTATGGAGACATCGGCCAGGACGGCATATAATGTCGAACTTCTCTTCACCAACTTGGTTCGTGCGCTACGGCAGACGAAACGTCTGGAAACCGGTGGCCTGGGTAACAAACAGGGTGACAGACCTCCGAGGGATGGCAAGAGGCCCAGATGTGTAGTTATGTAACGGATATTTTCTCAGGTCATCGGTGATTTAGATTCTACTGTTCGCCCCTTACCTTTGTTCGATGATACCTCCACTGATTTCCACGTCGTTTATGCCTTGTTCACCTCCCAAGCATTCACTTTCCGGTTTTCTTTTTTTCTTTCCATCTGATGTCTTCCTGTCTAACTGAACTCCGATCGCATTCTGATTCCTCACTTGTCGTACCACCATGTGACATACGCGATTTAGGTCTTTGATGTATTCTGCACACCAGGGGAACACAGTATCTTCCTCCAGTAGCATGTCCCATCATAGTGTTTAAAGTCACTTGTCTGTGCCACTCGTCGGATACCCTCAGTGGTATGGCAAGAGAGGATCCACACTGGCTAGTACCAGTGTGGTGCTGCACGGGGACGAGAAAAGTGCTGGCATGCTCCCGAAAGGGACATTTTGCCTGTAGCCTTGTCCCCACCCGCCTTCACCCAGTTTTTCGTCGGGTCGCTGCCAGCTCGCACGCTTCGGCCTACTCCCCTCGTATGTGGTAGATGGTAGTTCACCTAAACAGCCCCGGAAGGGCGGCGGTCGGGGTAGCGGTTTAAGCCCCCTGACGAGAGCTTTCGCAGGCTCGAAACCGCACGCCCAAACCCGCCCCTTTACCTGTCCCTGTGTGTACTGTACGTGGCCCCGATCTTAGGAGAGGGGCGTCCGACGGACACGACAAACAGATTTGATCGCCCGGGATACCTTCTCTTCGCACACAGACTATACACTACCCCCCTTCGGGGGGTAGTCTGGGCATATTTTCTGCGGATGCCGATCACGTTGATGGTGTCTGTTGACCACGTTGCCGCAGTAGTACGAGGTTACTTGCAGTGATCGGTTCAGCTTTCAGTGAATGTCTCGCCAATGTCTGAACAACCTGATTTTCGAGTCAAGTCCATCCCTGACCAGATTGAGTTCACAGTCCAGAGATGCACGCTAGAGAATTCGGAGGTCTTTAGTCTGTTTTCAGTTTGCGGGGATTGTGCGTCTGGGCTGACAGTGTCTACAGGGGATATGTTTGCGTTGTGTGATCGAAAGCGTAGTACCGACGATGACATGGGTTGCGTGGAGCTCGATGAGCCTGCTGAGGTACTTCGAACACTGTTGAAGTTGCTCAGTCACCCACCGGCGCCCCCTCTACTCTCTCTCCGAGCCTATGACTCGCCGCATGAGTTCTGGATCAAGCTACCCTTTTCGCGACGATATGATCATGACTCTGTGATCCCTTTGCCGGTTTTGCCAGGCATGATCCGTCTGGCAGACAAGTACTGCTTATCGGAACCGCTTGTCCGCTCGCTACGCACTCACTTACTCGCGAATGCGTTCTTGCACCCACTCAGAGTGTACGGGTTTGCAACGGCGAACGGGTTCGACGACATCGCCGTGCAGGCGAGTGCGTACCTGCTACATCCGCCACTTGCGTCTTATAGCAGGGAGGACGTGTCGGTCATTCCCACTGTCGCGGCATACCACGATCTCGTGCAGCTTCACGCACGCAGGATAGACAGTCTGCGAACGATTCTATTATCCGAGGACGTTTTTCCGTTCGGATATGGGGCGTGCGATGTGCACCGCGACGAGACGGTGCGAGCATGGAACGAAAGACGGACGCAGCTGGCCCCTAAGATAGAAGCAGGTCAGCCCGATACGGTTGAACTCACAGTTGGCGCTCGTACCTGATATGGATCCCCCATATACTTTCTTTTTCCAGCCAGTGATCTGGCCTCGGAAATGAATGCACTTCTGGATCAGTTCTCGTCATGTCGAACGTGTAGCAAAGCCTGCATAGCAGCGACAGAGATGCTTGCGGTGAGGAGAGTTGTGTTCCGACCGGCACGACTCATCTCACAATATGTTCAGTATAAATGCCGTCGTGTTGCGAGAACCATCAAGCGTCGTGAAGAGACCACCTAAGCACGCAGCGGTATCGTAAATAAACGACACGGCACATGTACATCATGTGAGCGTCTCGCTATACCCACCAACATGAGTCTTCCCTAACGTCATATCTCAGCACAAACATGTCGCAATGTTCAACTTGTCGCGCTTGAAGTAGTACTAGAGGACGAACCTCTTCATGAGCAATCCAGTTCTGTAAGCAGTCGCGTAGTCCTGCTTGTTTACTACAGGTCGCCAGCGACATTATACCACCAATCATTTCGACAGTGAATATTTGGTGCTTCGGAGAAAAACAAGGTTTTGTACCGACGCATGGTCTTTCGTCATTCAACGGATGGCCCGTACTCGTTCTTGCAACTATTTAAGTGGTAAAGATCATTACGATCGTTACATGAGATTGTGATACCCAAAGAGTCCCTTCGAGAAGAACAGGATTGGGACGACCAAGAAGCAGTAGAAGCGCGCAGGGTCCAGGAGTCGTTCGTACAACTGAAAGCACGACAACACAAGGACATAAATGGCGGAAGAACAGGTAACCATTCAATCATTCGAAGAACTCATCTTTGAAGTTAAAAGAGGCGAGTGAACACCATTCAAACTAGGGAAGATGTTCGGGTCATCATCGGACAAATCGGACAATCAGAAAATCACTCACCCCTTCTTTATCCGCTGGTATACTTGCCTCTGATGCTGCCCGGATGATAACAAATCGTCTGTGGTGATCCATAATCTCGGGCTGCAGTTGTACTTTAGCCATATCTTTGATAAGTTCATCATTGACCACGGATGGGAGTTGGGGCACCGTCAAGCCCGAAGTTTCCATCTGAGCCCTCAGATTTGCAGTACACGTCTCCAAAAGCTCGGAACCAGAAAGAACATGTTCTTTGATGAATGACGATAACCACTGGAGCTTGCTTCCCATGTCAAAACCAGGAATTCGGATCAAAGACACTTTGCCACTGTCAATGAGCTCCAAAATAGGTTCCAGGTATGGGCTACCATCCAAATTCAACCACGAAACAGTTTATGTGCATCCATAAATGCTCACCTTGGGGAATTACTGTCCATGCCAAGTAAATTGCTAGCAGCTAGAACATTTGGTGTAACAAAACATTCCCAAGCTGGATGTTCAGCAATCTTGATCATTGTCTGATAGCATCCAACTGGATCTTCTGCTAGCACAGTTGCAGTGAATGTAACAATACCACCTTCAGAATAATGATCAGGATACTTCCAAGTGCTATAACTCATGACCTACCCAGGGGAAATATTTCATGAAGACCCCATCTCCAACTCTCAACACTAGGATGAGTCCCATAGGTATAGAAATGAGTTTCTGGATGCTCAGATAGCTTTGCTACAAGAGAGGGCAAAGTTCGGATGGTTGGAAGAGCACCAACATGGATGAAAATGACTCGAACTTCATCCTTCAAGTTGGACACAGTTGCTCTTGTAGCACCAAGGATAAGCTGAAGTAGAGCAGTTTCTAGTCCAGATGTTGACTGGCCACAATCTGAAGAAGAAAACCAGATTCCATATGTTCGATTTGGGTTGTCAAAGAACTCCAGCAAGTTAGAAGGAAACCCAAGACAAAAAATTGCCTGGTATACAACAGGCTTCCTGTGGAGCCAATGGGATCCCCCAAGATGTGGGTATGAGCCCTGGATGTCATAGACCGCTCTTCCCCCTGCCTCTACAGATGAATGTGAGGTTATTGAGAGAGGAAGGAGTACAACCAGGAGTGAATCATTATCTGGTTTTTGATCATGGAGGATCTCCAAAAACTTGATCAATCCATTAAAGAGGGCTGGGAATATGGCAAGCACTGCAACTTCTGTATGGTCCAACAGCAGAGGAATTATGGCAGTCTACATAATGATAAGTTACTAATCTGTGATGCCTAAGAGATACAACCCACCTGCTGTTGAGTAACCATGTGATGTTTTAAACCCTGGATCAATACCTCATCATGAGCTTCAGTTGACTCCAACTGGGCAGAATACTGAGGCTTGTTACAGGACCGAAGGATTGCTGGAAGTTCCGTGGTTAGATATAACTTGGATATTTGAAGTGAGTTAGTCTGGGACATCAGGAGACTGATGACAGAGCTATCTGCCAATCCAAATGGATCTTTAATCGTGACATTGCAAAGTAGTTCTTTTTTTTCAGCACAGGTGATAAACAATTCACCAGACCATTTCCATTTTTTGGGAATCCTGACGGTTTTTCAGATACGTGTTAGAAAACACAGATTTGGCGGTACCTGGATGGTGCGGCTGGTTTAGGTGCTACGACATGTTGTGCATCTGCAGTGGTAGAAGTGCCTTCAGGCTCCCTAACGACACGTAAATCAGTGGCTGGTTTATTGAGAACGAGTACTTACAGAGGAGTGTTAAGACTAAGACATTCGGTGTTCAGTGATGTCAGTAGTCCGTCATCGAGAACTCACGCAGCTATGTTAACAGTTCTCAAGAACTGTTCAGCCATGACTTCCTCTACAGACTTTTCAGGCAAATGGGCAGAAGGCCGTTCGAAGCTGCAAAAAGGGTATCAATCCCACTCACACATGTCAACAAGCCACTGACGTTACTGGCTCTTCTGTGGAGAACGATTCGAACAAATTCTCCGCGGGCACTGCTTTCTCCACGATGGTAGCATTTGGTGGTGGTGGTGGTGCTGTGTTTGCATTGGGCTGCTTTGTGTAGTCCTTCGCTTGAATGGTAGGAGAGGAAGGTTTGCTTTTCCTGAAAGACAGAGATTTCCACGGGGTCGATAAGCTACTTTGAACGGGGTTTGCATGCTTGAGTCGTGGCGCTGCAGAGAAATGCGACGTAGAAACCTCAGGAGCGGTGCCGGGCTGCCGCATAATGTTACTCGAGGCAAAGTACAGAGCGAGGAATGTAAACCTTGATCTGCACGACTTTGCGCCTCTTCAAGAGGGTTTTCGCTAATGCAACATCGTCTGAACTTTCAGAATGATCGTCATCACTAATCAAGGTTGACACTGAAACCTTCCGCTTTTCCTGTCGTCCATGAGGACAAGAACCGCGACATAGAGGAAATGTTATCACTGACATTTTTTGTCTTGCTGTCCTTCTCCGCCTTCTTCGGCGTAGATTTCGTAAAGGTTTCACCAAAATACTTCTTTTCTTTATCTGAAGAGGTGTGAGTTGGTGGGCAAAGGAATGTTGCATTGCAATGAACTACGAACTAATCCATTCTTCACGAGCAGAAACCTCATATCCGATAGGATAATCGTCGTCATCCGTTCCGACGTGTCTCCAGAAACTCCCCAATAGGCGGTCACACTGTTTGACATTCTCTGCTGGTTCCCAGCTATTTCCGCCAACTTTAGCAGATGTCCCGTCAGCTGGAGGGAAAAGTACCTGTCTGCATCTGAGTCGTATCCTGCCCACTGACGGCACGTGAGTGATGAGCGGTGGGCAACGGAAACTGGCACAATACCTTTACACGATATTCCTAGGGTCATTATTATAAAATATGTTTGAAATCAACGCGTTGTTATAAGGGTGAGCCATACCCAATCGCCGTCCTCGCCGACACGGGCCTTTGTGATGACCTCTAACAACCACGCTGAATACCCAGTGGAAATCAGAGAGTCGTGCAACACTCACCGACGTGATAAACTTCGTCTTCCTCATCCTCTTCTTCGACCTTCTTTTTTCTTGCCATGTGTTTGTATGCTGGCAGGCAGTAGTGAAAGACGAAGTGGACGATCAGATTCAGTGGGCACGCCGATACTTGTCCAAATTAAGCTCGCGCCTGACTCTGGCTCTACAAACGAGACAAACATCTCATAGTAAGTAGGGTGACGCCCGTTCATCTTCATCATGGCCTCGAAGGCGAAGTCCAAGCAAGAAGAGGCTCTCCAGTTTCTTGATGATCTTGATTCCCTCAATCCTCCTGCTGGCGGAGACAGAGACCCAAATATTGTCGCACCTGCAAAACCAGGACAGGAGCGGGATCCAGCTGATGTGCTAGCTTTCATTGACGAGATCACGCAGAAGAGCTCAGAGCCTACACGGATAACATCACCGTACATAGAGCGCCCCACCTCCCGTGCTGGCACTCCTTCACTGCGGAAGAGCACCGAACGTGTCAAAGTTGGTGCTCATCCTATGTCTTCTTCCTCTTCGTTGTCTGGGAAGCCCGAGTCGGCGTCCGCTGGCCCTCAAACACCAGTAAGGCCCGAGCTATCGGATGCCATTTCTTCTGGCGCTCCCCGGTGGGGATGGTCGAGCGTCTGGTCAAGTGCATCTGCCGCTTATCAGCAAGCCAAGTCTGTTGTCGACGAACAGGTGAAGAGTTTACCCAAGAACGACCAAGTCAGCAAATGGAGTGAAGGCGTGCTGGAGTATGCGAAGAATGCCCACTTAGACAAGCTCGGTACGTCGAGCCCACTATGAGATAGATTTTCAAACTCACTCGGAGTAGGCGAGGATTTCAAGAGAGTAGGCTTGTCTACTCTGAATGACATCCTCAATGTCGTTGCACCTCCCATTTCCGAGCATGAAGTTATTCAAGTATGGCTCAGTCATGATATGAAGGGATATGATGGTGTAGAGTCTCTGGTATACCGCTCATTGACCAAGGTATGTGATACGTACACAATTGTATGTCGATTCCTGCTCACCCATTTCAGATAATGGAACAAGTAGAGGGAGGCGATATAATAGTCAACAAGGGCAATGAATCAAGACCTAAAGATTTCTCAGACTCTCGGGACATCAATGCTGTGGTGGGGTATGAAGCTGCTCTTAAACTCGCCCAAGTATGCCATGTGCTTCTTCATTTCCTCCCAACTAAGTGACTGTCATAGGCCAACTTGGACCAGCTTATTAGGGATAATTCAAAGCAACCACACAAGGAGTCATCAGCTGAGAATCCCGTTACCTACTCTACCGTCTACTTGCGCATCCAGCCTTTCAGCACTTCATTGACACTCCCTCGAATCACTGGTAGTGACACAACAGAGGGACCATACTTACAGTTTGTTTTACACCTCTCCGACCCTGGTCATAACCTCGTGCATACCACTGTAACTCAGGCAGTGCCATTGGGATGGTTGGAGATATGGGATCAGTATGACTGGGTAGAGGATTCCGTGGCAGAGTCCTTGAGGGTTGCTGTCGAGATTGTTGGCCAGGAGTATGTGGTAGCCAGGATGGGTTGGCACAACAAAGACAACCAACAGGTCCAGGATCAGGAAACGGTCTCTTGAACTCTACTTATGATCTATGGTTATGATAACTCGCAGAAATAGTCTGGGTGCCAGCAATGTTTATAATTAGCCATGTATCTTCAGCTGTTTCAAGATCTTCTATAGTGTCAACTTCAACATTTAAGCCACTAATTCGACGGTGCTTCCGGGGGAGGGACAGGCTTAAGCTCCGCAGGACGTATCGGTTTGGTTCCATCACCAACTTGTTCCCAGGGCGAAAGAGACTCGAAGTTGCTGTGGCAAGGATGATTGAGCAAAAGAAACGCAGAATATGGTAAATGAACAAACCGAAATGCTTGTGTCAGTTGAAGTGGTTCATATACGATGCGCTTCCGTTCTTCATCGTACCGAATCTCCGTGTAGCCCTGAAGGGGTGTAAGTATTGCATAAGAATGCACTACGGAGAAACTCGCCGTCAGTGGAAAATCTTTGCGCAATGGGTGTCCCTCGAAACCTGCTGGAGAATATAAGTTCCTATAGGAAAGGCTTCATAAGAACAAACCATAATCGGTAAGTATGCGTCGACTGATGGGTGTGCATTAGTCGAGGAACGTTGATTGTCAAAGTAAAGGGCCTCACAGGTCAGGGTGACCAGAGAAGAATACGCCAAACATATCCCATGTCTCTCTCTCATACCAGTCAGCACCTTGGAAGATGGGAATGCAACTTGGAACCGCGTCCGCTTCACCAGCATACGTCTTCACCCGAATCCTGCCTGCGTGTTTGACGCTTAAAAGATTGTATATAACCTCGAATCGCTTCTCTCTCTCAGGAAAATCGACTGCAGTAATATCGACGACGCTCTTGAACTGACATTGCGAGTGATCACGGAGGAATGTCAGGACGGGAATAACCGCCGACGGAGCAACGTGGAGAATGAGTTCATCTTTGAAAACGGAGAACTGTTGGATAAACTTGGGCAGGCACTGCGTGAGGTAGGAACCATAAGTGTGCAGGGATTCGGTGGTCTGCGCATATTTTGTTGCTGTGGGGTTCGGTGAGGTGGGTTCGGTGAAGGGGGAAGCTGAAGGACAACAGTGAGGAAGGCGTAACAACGGAGGTCCTTCAGATACTAACCCCTGGCCGTGGAAGACGACTGGATGCACCGTCGAGGAACCGACAATGGGTGTCGTGTGCAGGCTCTTGTGAATATTCTGCAGCCCGTCTGAAGAGACATGGCGGTCGGCTTGAACGCGGGTGTCGGAGCCGTGCTACATACATAACTCAAAACTGGTAGCCTTTGACCCTTGAAGTAAGCGATGACCACGACGACCACCAACAGTGACGGACTATTGGATTCGCTGCCATACTATGACAATGATCTTGAACGGTATCCTATCCTCAAAGAAAAAGTGGAGAGGGAACTTGCCCGAGAACCAAAGCCACCTCCGAGTCTACACCCCCTGGTTCCCCCTCCATTTGAGCTATTCGAGGTATGCAACTGGGTTACTCGTATCCACTACTCTGACAATGCACGATAGAAAAATCCGCTGCTGGCTGCAGAGCTTGAACGAGTAGAGGCTCATCACCCTCTGCCGCCCCTTGATACTGTGAGGCATCAGTTACCTGGACCATCCTCGAGACCAGGGACCGATGAGGAGTGGCGACAAGCACTTCGCAATGCACACGCTCAACTAGAGCATCAGCGAGTTAGGTCCGTATTACTTCTTTCTACCCACGTCGTGGCCCTCAACCAGAGTTAGACATACCAATCTTGCCTTGCTACAGACGTACGGTTCAAATGCTTGGCGAATACACAACTACCGTCTAGAGGAGGCCGCAAAGCAGGCTGAGAGAGCTCTGGAAGAGCTAAAAGAGGGGACTACTGAGTTAAATAGAGAACGCAAAACCTCGCAGGTAGTATCAAGGCTGTTTGCAATACTGTCCACTGCTAACTTGCTTGCAGACCCGATACGGCACGCAGTTGACTGCGTTGGAAACAAGATGGACGGAGTTGCTATCCAGTATTCTACAGATTGAGATGGCCAACGTCGCATTGGATGCCGAGGTGAAACGTCTGTACGTGGTCGAGGCTCAACTTTCCGGTACATAGCTAGTAGTGTAGTATTTGACTTTTTGCTGGTTGCCCAAAATGGAGAATTCATCAACGAGCGTCCTCGACGACTTGGCTTGGTGCGGTGAGACAGCGCACTTGCAAAATCTGAAACTTGGAGCAAAGGTGAGCCTGCGCTAGCCATGGCGCTAATAATTTAGCGTGTCTCGACGCCGCTGTTAACACGTTTCGTTCTCGGTTTTGCCCATTCTCGGGTCACACAAAAGCAACACCTCTGCGTGGTAGGAGGCGCGTTTATGGCCAGTATCGACAACCCAGACCCAGGTTCATCGCAATCTTCGAAAGATGGACTGTCAACAGGCGAATTAAGAGACGCAGACACTTCTGCGAACACCTCTGCAGAACCTCCTGTCCCAGACCTACCTCTCATTAAGAGCCCTGTTTCATCACCTTCAGCGACCACAGACGTTTCTACTGCTCCCTCACATCAGTCACCAGCTCCCGGCAGCTCTTCGTCATACACAGCTTTCGCCAATCCTCCTCCCAAGAAGTTCAGCGCAGTGAACATCAATAAGAAATTTCTCCAGAAGACCTCCACCAACTCTTCAGTACCATCTGCCTCTTTGAGCAACCCAAGTACGATCAAGACAGGTAGTTCCGCTCGTAAGTCTGCACGTTTACTTGTCCTGTCCTGTCTCAATATGTCATTGGTCAGCTCGACCGTCCACTCAGCCTTCCGCCTCCCATTCCAGGCTTGTAACTGCCAAGCTTACATCCACAGCACCATTACCCGCAGCCACCGGCCCTAGTTGGTCCCGCCCTTCTTCGGCCACTCCTTCGGCTTCCTCAACGACACCTACTTTATCCAACGCCCACCCATCACAACAAGCTGTGTCCGGATCTGCCGCACCCCAACTTCCTCACATAGGGAAAGTAGTTCAACCCCAGCCCCACTCCCCCGGATCCACAGCACCATCAACAAAGAAGGATGGTTCGTCAGCGAAGCCAGCTTGGGGGACTTCGAAGCCCACATCAGCATTGTCATTCACCGACAATGCTAGTGATTTCCCCACCGCTGCAGAAGTGGCGCAAGGCATGTCGAGCTTTTTGTGTCCTAGGCAAAGCATAACCGAAATTATGTAGGATTAAATGCGAAATCGGAGGACGGCAAATCAGAAGTGTCATTCTTATCGAAACAATCAGGTGAGGCTGATGCCTTCAGAGGAGTACACCTGGACCCGAATGCACACCATTGGGATGAGGTGAGTACAACTCGGTTTTATCCGAAGCTCGCTGAGCATGCTGTAGATGGAAGAGGACGATGATAATTTCCTTGATAATGTGATTGAATTTGGTGATGGGCGACAATACAAAGTAGTCCCAACGGAACCGGAGAAAGCACCAAGCGATCAAACTGTCCAACAAACAGGTAGCGAGGCTTCCGCTGAAGTCGCTGACCATACTTCGAGTGAGGTTGTCGCTAAAGAGGACAGATTTGCAGATGATTTTGATCGCAAGTGGCCGCGCTCCAAATTCTCGCCGACTGTTATTCAGAGAGATTTCTCCAGTCGATCATCTCGCCAGGCGTCGATCTCTCCAGCCTCGTCACAGCCTAGTCATTCCCCTTTGGAGAGCCCGAGGGTATTATTCAATGAGCGTTCCAACCGACTGGAACCGTACAGCAATGTATATCCCCCTACTCGCTTTAGCGGGTCGCATGGGGTTCCAAAGAGGGACGGTCGTGCAGAGCCATTCAACCGTGATCTTCCGCCTCACAGCCCTGCATCCCCAGTGCAGCTCCTGCAAAAATCCGTTGAGAGCAGCACTTCCACGAGATTGCCCCGTAATTATTCGCGTGACATTCCGTGTAGCGGGCGTTACCCGGACCGTGATTTCGGTCCTTTACCAGCATCTCACTATGGGCAAAGTCGAACTCGCGGCAGGGACGCTATCCTACCTCCGGGCCCAGGGCCCAATAGTGCTCGTATTACAGATGATGTTGGCCGTCGGCGCGGCTCAAGTGGAGCTCACAGTGGATCTCAAGTAAACAACACTCTCTTATTACACCCTCCCAACCCCTCGGACGGCCCGTCACCCCACTATGTTCAGCCGCAGGGATCGCCTATACAACCTTCATCCTCCATTCTATCAGGGGTGCCAACGATTGACGGCTCAATTGATTCCGCCAAAACGGGAGTGGCGTCCTCTGAGGTGCCACACCAAAATGTACTGCCAACACTCGACGTGGAAACTATGCACAAAACTACTATGCATATAACCGCGGAGAGGGCAAGACAAAGGCGTCAACTTGAAGAAGAGGAACGCGAAAGGGAGAAAGAGCGTGCCCGGAGAAAGGCTGCTGAACTGGAAGAACAGATGAAGGCCACTGAGACAGGTAGGAACCAAACCCAGGTTAGTCCTCAATTGGTGGGTGGAATTGTGGGTTGACCCATTAATTAGGTTTCTACTACCGGGGAGGGTATTGAAGAAACAGTTGGTTCTCTTGAAGCCACAGCTGACTCTGTTCCTGGGCCACAGATGACTTCATCTGGGCTACGGACGACATTGACCCTTAATCGTACTCGGTCTTTTCATGAAAGCAAGTTTCCCCCCCTTGGTGCCTCTGATGAGCCGACCTCTCCAAACCTGGCGGAATCATGGAGGTGTAAAGCACGTGTTTCTTCGCAAAGGCCCTCATCACCGACTCGACTACCCGTTCCAGCACCCTTACCATTACTCCACGCAGGTGATGAACCAGTCACCAGCAATGCAGATGAAAACCTAGAAGTCGTGGATTTTTCGGACCTCGGCAAGCTTGTTGGCGAAGACGTTCCAGGGCCACATCAGTCTTCCGCAAACCAAAGTCGACCACGACAGCGTGGTAGGAGTGCTGCTAGCGAGTTCTTTGAAGATACACCTACTAGTCAGGGCCCCTCTGAGCTCCCAGGGCGTGAGGTTGTCAGTCTTTACACTGAGTCATCACCCACCGAAACTACAGAGCGCTCGACCTCTGAACGACAATATGGTTCGATACAGGGTCCTTCAATAACCAGCTTTGATGGGTTAATGTCCTCGGGAACTTCCTACTCCTTAACCTCTCTTCATCGTCCGCACAAGAACTTCACATCATTTCGCGAGCCTCCTATCGCGGCTTTGGATGACGTCATGTCCCGCATCAAGGGTGCACTGGACAATATGCAGGTTGACTCTGCGAAAGAGGCCGTGATTGATATCGCTGATGCTCGTCCTGGACTTGGCAGTAACAAGTTCACGAAGTTGAAACCACCTGGGACAACCAGATCGCTTCCAAAAGAGGCGAAGTGGTTACCTCCTGCACTGCGGTCACATCGCTCATATCATCATCATCATGACCAGGAAGACTTTTCTGTGACAGGGTGCGACCCGCCGCACTCACCTAGACTCGCGCCACGCATAGTTGTGAAGCTTCCGAAAGTCTCTCATCCTGTGGAGCCAATACAGAAGCGACAGTTACGTTTGTCTACCTTCCCTGACTACGTACGGTGGGATATCTTGTCCTGGAATCCACCTGTAGATGGGATGACCAAGCGTGGCTTCTCGATCAACGACGTATTGTTCAAGAAATTCAAAGGTCACCGATATCAGGTCACGCTTCCGAGGTCCGTTAGGACTGGACCAAGGGTACATATTCCTACGATGTCCTCGAGGGTTAGTCCACTCTATGGGCGTCCGAAGATCCTTGATGATCTTGTGTCGTGGCGTCGAGGAGCTCCGTCTGACACCAAGGATCAGAAATCCGATAAGCCAACGAGCTCTGTTCGTCCTCCTGACGTCACCAGTCACTCTCCTCGGCCTTCCGTAGCTTTCCCCGAAAATCTTCCGGAGCCAATAATTGTGGACGATACGTCTACTAAACTAGAAAAGCAGCTAATACGACCAAGGAACCAACCCAGGCTGCCACCAGGCTCGGTCATCGGTTTCTATCGTAACCCTACTCTGACCAACCAGCAACCAAACGGTACTGTTCATTTCACTGTTGTTAGTGAATTAGAGGACGGGAAAAACTCGCCGCAGTTAGAGGCAATCTCCCCGTCACTGGCGGAAAGATCACTCTCAACGGTGTCTACCAATCCGAATACCGACAGTGTCACCTACGAACACAACAAAGATACCGGGTCCCTGAAAACTGGCCTGTCAGATAGCAAAAGTCCTGAAGATTCTGTTAGTTTTCCTTAACATGTGTATTATCTGGACTGACAAATCCTAACTTGGACAGACGGAACGCTCACTTCTAACCCCAGCGTCAGCGTCGTTTGGGACACCATGGTCAAAATCTCCGCTAAGCTTCTCCACCAAGGATTCACCCGCAAGAGCACCTGATCCAGAACACCTCAAAGCGGTTTGGTCACAAGCTGCTGACAAGGAGCCCGCTCCTGTCGTGAACTCGCTAGAGGGAATCGCCGACGATCTAACCTCTTTACCATTTACCATCCAGGACGTGAAATCTGAAGACGGAGAAACCCCCCCTCCAACGAGCTCTGCAGGTCCTTCAAAAATGTCACTTCATGACGTTACTCGGGCCTTTCAGCAGGTGCCAGCATCTTCCAGTACCTCCTCGCATAGAGCCCCTCCGATGTCTCCGCAGTCGGTCAGCGGTCCCATTACGCGACCATCTAACTTTAGCTACCCTACTCCCATCCAACCTTCCACTCTCCCTGTACGACCCCCTTACACGGCATTCCCGTCCACGATGCTTGTGCATTCCCCTAGCCCGAATTTATATCCCCCCGCTGCGACAAGTCCTATACCGCGAGTGCCAATGAATGGACCATCTCAGGTGTACAACCAACATGTCTGGGTCCCAATGCAAAGCCCGCAAAACCCTAATGGTACGATGAGACCAATGGCATCACCGTATCCTACCCAGATGATGGCATATCCCACCACGAATACTGTGCATCATGTATATGGGCCCTCCAATCAGAATCCGTCAACGCCGGTCAATGGAACCGTACACGCTCGTGGAGTGCCAATAATGAGCCCAGTTATGCATCCTGCAGCACCTACAAACCTGCCAATGTACGGGGGAAGTCCTGTCATGATGCACCCACCTCCAATAATGCCAGTGAATCATCGAACCCCCTACATGGGTGCTGCTCCCCCAGTGCGTGGACCAGTGCGCTCAGATGTCACATCGAGCAGCCCTCTGATGCAGCAACCACATCCCCATCCGCACCAAGCTGTATATGGCCATGTAACCACAGGTTTTAATACTCGTCCATGGTGTTGATTATGTTCATACGCTATTTATCTCATGTGCTCAATAGTATTTTTTATCATTTTCACATGTCTGCATTAGTGAAGGTGTCTATGAGGTAGTGCTATCTATGCATGAGCGAGCTGAACTGCCTTGGCGGCAGCTTCATCAAGACTGTCAAATGGTATAATCTTGAGGCCAGATTCCCTGATCATCCTACACGAAAATTAGCCGCGCTAAATGCACTCGGTACACAACTTACTCCTTTGCCTCGGCTTCTTTGGTACCTTTGAGTCGGACGACTAATGGGATTTCTAGACCAAGCTCTTTCGTTGCCTTGATTACGCCTTCAGCGATGTAGTCACACCGCATGATACCTCCGAAGATGTTGATGAATATGCTCTTCACCTTCGGGTCGCTAAGCAGGATCTCGAAAGCCTTCTTCACCGTTTCTGGCGTAGCCCCTCTGAAAATATTATCAAGTGAAGTGACCGTACCCAATCAAAACTTCGTACCCTCCTACGTCAAGGAAGTTGGCGGGGTTTCCGCCATGCAGCGAAAGAACGTCCATGGTCGCCATTGCCAGACCAGCACCGTTGACAAGACAACCGATGCTACCATCTAATTTGATGAAGTTTAAGTTCGCTTTCTGAGCCTCTACTTCAGATGGCTCCTCTTGCGAGATGTCACGAAGAGTAAATATATCCTTTTGCCGGAATTCGGCATTATCATCAAAACCAAGCTTTGCGTCCATGCTGTTATTCGAAATGTCAGGATAGATCATTTGAACCATGTCGGAAAGCAAACCAAAGGACACGACCGTCAGTGGTCTCAGCCATGGGATTGATTTCGATCTGTGTAGCATCTTTTGCCTTGAAAAGCTTGTACAGGGAAACAAAGATGTCCGCGGCCTCCCGTTGAGCAGCTTCGCCCTTGAAACCGAGTTTCTTTGCAAGCTCGAGAGCCACAGCGGGATCTACGCCTTTTTCAAAGTCGATTGGTGTGGTGATGATCGCATTAGGGTCCTTCGCAGCAACCTCCTCAATATTCATACCACCTTGATTTGAGGTGACTAACACCGGGCCTTGGGTCACGCGGTCGTTTAGAACGGCAACATAGTATTCGTGAGTAGGATCTCGGCGCTCTGCAAGCATTACCTATACAACGATGAGAAGCCATCACAAGGGTAGTAGAAAACACGCACAGCATTGCAGAATCTGCCAGCGGCACCGGTTTGTTTCGTGATTAACTTGGATCCGATCATCTTGCTGGCATAAATTTTGGCCTGCTCAGGACTGAGAGGGATTAGTACATGAGAGCTTTCAAACGAAGACGAGCATACTTGTTTACAACGTGTACACCACCCTGGAAACCATTGTCAAACTTTCCCTTGCCTCGACCACCTGCAAGAACCTGAGCCTTGATGACAAGTTCGTTAGTACCTATGAAATTGGTTTATAATGCTTAATGATAAGCTGATCGAATAATTACCGAAATTCTTTGCGACGTCGAAAGCCTCTTCTGGTGACTTGGCTGGTATGCTCTTAGGCGTCGGAATTCCATACTAATATACACGTCGACGAGGCACGGAATGAGCGATTATTGCACCGCGGGGTGAAGGCGCGTAAACCCACCGAGTTCAGCAACTGCACAGACTGGTATTCATGAAGAGAGAGAAAGCGCCTTTGGCCAGTATGGGCTGCCTGTAAAAAAAAAAAAAAAGCATACTCAGTCTGGAAGGTTATCAAAGGAAACAACTTACACGAGCCAGTAAACGAGCTTGCCTGAGCGGGGTGAACATGCCAATGGGAGAGAGAGATATCTGCTTTCGCCTCCGTCCAGCCTAAAGGGAAGAACCGGCATGTATATTATGTCAGCCACTACACCGGAGTTTGGTGGTTCATCATGCATAGAGATTACATCTTCCAGTAAGGTAGACAAGGCGACACGGACTCTCTGATATTTACTAGTTGACAAGTGCTAACTGGCAAGGTTACAAGTTAGCGGTGGTTCTAACTTCTAAGTAAGTTCCCAACTCATCGATTATATTTGTTTGTTGTGCCACAACATCGAGCATGCAGACTGCCGTAAAAAAGTTACACACATTACAAGCCCGAGCGACGACGACGGTTGATGGTCCTGTTCATCTTCCTGTCTCTGATCCGCCATTTGGCCCGGAGCATCTCTGGTAGAACGACTATACACGTCCTTGCCCTTGAGTTCGAACAACCTATATCTTGTGTTTACGTGGGTTATTCGAAATTCGGTGGAAGGAACAGACTCATCGGATGATCCTTGTATGGTACATACACTTCTATCATCTCTTGCACTCAAATACCAGTTGGATTACATCACTTCGACACGCTCGCTCCCATGTCAGAGACCTCCCTCTGTAGGTCAACACCCATCGAACTGGCCGACCACCCTGAACCCCTCGCCCAACTGGTTTTCGTATCTACCACCGTGCTGCAACAGGCGCTTGACCTCGTCACCAATGTTCTCACTGATGATGGCCAACTCACAACCATGTCCAAGTTTCTTCCTGGGTCCACTATAGGTATAACATTGACTTGCTCGTGGTACATCCCACCGCCTAATTAAATCTGAGGGAAACATCTGCGCCATGCGCGAGATCACTTCACTCTGCTACTGGACTGCATTTCCGGCAATGAACCATTTATCTTTTCCTATGACACTCGCAGTCGCAACACTCCCATGGAGAGCAGCCTATCCGAAGCTCGTATAGCGTTCACAGAAACTATCGCACGTGTCAAGAACCTCCCTCCTCTCGCGAAATTGGATCAACCAATGACACTAAATGCTGTAACGCCTTTCCTCCGCGCATTCGAAACCACCTTCGGCCGAGAGGTAAGTCATCGAATGACGTAGAACCTGAGGTGCACTTCATTTCCCCTTTTCCAGTTTTGGTTCGCTGGTTTGCACGCTGTCCATCATTGGTCCATGGTATGTGTCACCTTTCCTTAGATTCAGTCAACCGCCAACTTTCATTTTTATATCGCAGGTCCGCGTGATAGCTGGGGAACAAGTATGTTTTCTTTTTCCATTTCACGTTGAGAGTCGTCCCTGAAGCTGAAAACTTTCCAGGGAATTGTGTTACCTGATGATTTTGGATTCGCTCCCTCCACTCTGGTCTACAAAAGCAGTGATGCTCCCCTAGGCAGAGCCAAGATATGATGTACCACGTTCTATCGCAATGGTACACTGTGCGGCATTAATCTGTACTGTATTAGTCAAATTAGTACGTGAATGGCTAATATATCTATCAGGATCAGGGGAGTATTATCTTGAGCGTACAAGTGTTATGTGCTGGATGCAAAGGGGCCCGGGCCTGGGAGTTGAACGTTGAGCGCTGTGTCAAGGTAATGACGATGTGAGTGGAGCACAGGACAAACAGTCTGCAGACTCCACGAGAATCATTTGTGAGATATTCAGACCTCTTGATTGTGTTGGGCATAACTGCCACCGGCATCTCTGTTTTTTTCTACCTCAATGAATAATGTGTAAACCTGTTTAACCTGGTACAGTGTCGTTCAAAGCTGTAGCATGTAGGAATGTATTTTTCTGAGACAAAATTCATTGTTAGAGGAATAGTGGCGGTTTGCAGAAACTGCCAAACTCGCCAACAACTTGTGGGGTGACCACCTCCTCCAACTTGGTAAGCGCGGATAACCTCACTTGTCGATCAAGCACGCCGGACAAGATGGCTGGAGAATGGACAGCCGTCGAAGGTGAAAGTCACAAGAAGCGCGTGGTATGTTTTCTTGAGACTTGCCAGCCATTCCACTGGAAGATCGTCTCATCTGTCTCACTGTAATAGTGCTACTTCTTCGACTCGGACATTGGGGGCTTCCACTATGGCCCCGGACATCCGTGAGTACATTCAGGCAAGATCGTGGTCTCTGAAGTTCACACTGTTTGCAACTTAAAGAATGAAACCGACTAGAATACGGATGTGTCACTCCCTGGTCATGAACTATGGGCTATACAAAAAAATGGAGATTTTCGTGAGTGAGCAGTTGATCGCATGCACCAAGTCTCAATCGCCTTGTCATCGTAGCGCGCAAAACCTGCCACGAAGCGCGAAATGACCCAGTTCCACTCCGACGAGTATGTCGACTTCCTCAGTCGAATAACACCCAGCAACATGAATCAGTATATCAAGGAACAACACAAATGTTAGTTTTCCACTCTGTTAAACATGGTACTGAAACCATCGGACATAGACAACGTCGGTGATGATTGCCCAGTGTTCGATGGGCTGTTTGATTATTGTTCTATTTCTGCTGGTGGATCCATGGGTAGGTGGCTATAGGTTTATTTTAACACCCATTGCTGAAGAGAAAAAGAGGGCGCTGCGCGGTTGAGTAGGGATAAGTGTGACATAGCAATTAACTGGGCAGGGGGTTTGCACCATGCAAAGAAGAGTGAAGCAAGCGGCTTCTGTTATGTGAATGGTAGGGGCTTTGGCAAATCTTGGAGGCATGGCACCAACTAATCCAACCGTTCTGTAGACATAGTGCTGGGTATATTGGAACTACTCAGGTCTGAAATTCTGTCCTTCCAGAGGAATGTGGCTAAGGCTCTACGTGAAACCAGATACCACAGTCGTGTGCTCTATATTGATATTGACGTCCACCACGGAGATGGTGTAGAGGAAGCATTTTACACGACCGATCGAGTTATGACCGTCAGTTTCCATAAGTACGGGGAATACTTTCCTGGAACTGGTGAACTCCGTGTGAGTTTCTCCGCCTTATATCACGGATAGTCGAATGGATGTCAGAGCAGGATATTGGCATCGGCAAGGGAAAGTACTACTCTCTCAACTTTCCTTTACGAGACGGTATTTCAGACGAGAACTACAAGTCTGTATTCGAGCCGGTTAGTCAATCTCCATAGCATTCGTTGCCTTACTGAAACTCTCCTAGGTCATTCAACAAGTAATGGAGTATTATGATCCTTCGGCCATCGTATTGCAATGTGGAACAGATTCACTATCTGGTGACAAATTGGGCTGCCTCAACTTATCTATGAAAGGTCCAAATGAGAGTTCCCTTTCTTCCCCACATCATTAACCAGTTACCAGGACACGCTAATTGTGTTAGATTCGTCAAGTCTTTTGATAAGCCATTACTTCTACTTGGTGGAGGTGGATACACCATGCGGAATGTCAGCCGAGCGTGGGCCTTTGAGACCGGCCTGGCCGCTGGGGTTGAGCTTGGGCGAGGTTTGTGTTAGCATAACGTTTGTGTATTCTCTGACAGAGCACTCTTAGAAATACCCGTCAATGAGTACTATGAGTACTTTGGACCCGATTATGAACTTGACGTAAAGTCGTCCAACACGGAAGACATGAACACTCCAGAGTACCTTGAGCGAGTGAAGAACATTGTCCTTGACAATGTCCGGAGATTGAAAGGGCCTCCCAGCGTCCAGATGTCAGGTGTGTTGATGCCGTTGATGCCTTGTATTTGTTTGTCTCATTGGGATGGATAGATATTCCAAAGTTGCCGATAGACGACGTAATGGATGATATAAATCAAGACGAAGACTTGGTGCCCCCCGATGAACGGAGACCCCGACGTCTCCTTGACTCCCGAGTCCAAGCTGACGGCGAACTCTCTGACTCGGATGACGAGGGAGAAGGTGGGAGAAGAGACCGCGTTAGCTACAAGGATCGTGGCAGTGAAAGCAGAAGTCGTTCGAGTGAAACCGAAAATGGAACCATGAGGAAATTCGGAATTGGTGTGGGCATACTTAGCTCGGGCCCTGCTGGCTCGACGCACGGGGCTGGGCCGAGCGGACACACGACTGTAGTTCCACAGACTACTGCAGCTACCTCGATGGATGTTGATGATACACCGTCAACAACGGAGCGAGGAGTAACACCGGTGGAGGCGATCAAGGCGGTGGATGGTGTTTCTTTGGATGAGCACAAAAACAAGGACGACATGGCTGTGGATGAAAACCCTCCCGCCGATGG
>Ga0307516_10002949_pt1 | contig 22271 bp, 28 predicted proteins | sample 19_EM_MG_FD_203310 | JGI IMG/M metagenome (GOLD analysis project Ga0307516, IMG submission 203310) | Populus trichocarpa ectomycorrhiza microbial communities from riparian zone in the Pacific Northwest, United States - 19_EM | ecosystem: Host-associated > Plants > Roots > Unclassified | place... | reverse complement strand
GGGGTGTTTGCATCAGAGTGGGAAGAAGGGGGGAATAATAGATGTAAGGGAAAGAGTTTAAAAAATCAGTGAGAGTTTGCAGTTAAACTTACTTTGAAGTGAGGAACAAGGATAATCTGTTGAAGGTAAAAGTGGTGTGATAGTGGTGGGTGGTTGTATGATGAAAGAAGATCAGAGCAGTGGTGATGTTAGTACTTAGGAAGATGTGATTGGAGGTATTGGTGGTACTGATGGGATAGAGAGTTGGTGAAGAGAATGGTAGTGGTGTTATTTTGAGAGGATGAGAGTGCTGAAATAACCTGGACAGAAAGGAGTAAGGTCAGATCAAGGAGTTGGGTTAGGAGGAAGAGAGTTGTTGAAATGGAAGTGACAGGGAGGAGTAAAGTCAGATCAGGGTGGAAAAGGTAGTAATGGTTGGGTAAGGAAGAAGTGAGTTGTTGAAATGGAAGTGACAGGGAGTCAGATCAAGATGAGACCCTTCCCAAAGAAGATGATGCTGCCAAGAATTCCGAAACTCACTAGCATGTGAAGTGGCCACTTGTGTCACTCCATCCAAATGAGTACTGTTTAGTCGAGGGATAAAAAATTGTGGTGGTGCTATCAATCATGGACAAAATGGTAGGATATAGTATGAACACTGTCAAAATTGTTTTTCATGTCCTGGTACGATAGCAATATGCGTCCAGCGGGAATCTTTTTTTTACCCCCCCCCCCTTAAACTATACAGTATCTACTGTTGTGACCTTTAGGTCAGAAAAACCGCACTTAGTAGCCACGTGCCGTTATTGAGGGGATGTATCCTCCGTCAATTTTCCTTTCCTTGAAAGCAATCTCACACCTACCGATCACCACGGATACCCTTACAGAGAACGCTGAGGGTTACCCACCCAAATATACTGAATCATATGTAGCTTGTAGTTGTTGCCCGTGATATGCCGCACGCCTCACAATCGACCCGGGCGAGCGATGAACAGTGACTCAATGGAATATAAACGGATATAGTAGTAGGCTTTGGTAATCGTTCCAGAGTGGGTAGGCATGCAGTAGACCAGTGGACTTGCGGTTTGACAAAGAAAAGTTTGATAGACATGCGTGGCGCCTTCATGGAAACAACTGACATCCCGTCCGAGTCCCTCAACACACCCCTCTACATCGTCCAAATCGGCCCCTTCCCATATACTAGCACACCCAGGGATTCGAAGATGGGTGCGGGTGGTGTCAAGATCGTGGCAGCTGGTCAATTAGCAGTCCTCACACCTTCGAATATTGGGTGAGTTCATTTGTATTTTTGTACATATGTGCCAACATCACGGCACGTTATGGGAGATACCTAGTACATACCAAACCCGAAGTGTGGCTGCCTTATGCCGTAAGAGTCAACGCCGGTCCAGCTTTGATACACACCCTCCCGGATCGGAGGTGTTGAGTGGTGTTCTGGAGTCGTGAACCTCGAGATACTTGCATTTCATATACAACTACATGCCGTGTACCGTATGTGATCTGGTCTATGCTCGATCTAGATGGGTTATGGCGGCCGGAGCGAGCGAAAGAGTTGCGCACCTCAGGTCCCGTTTACGCCAACATACCGAGGGCAGCCCGCGGCGCATGAACGTGTTGTAGTGATCATGGCGAAAAGTATTCAAAGGTGATATATTCCTATATATACCATCGTCACAGTCACTGCTGCCTCCAGCTGACCGCACAAGTAGAGCACACATGTTCAGACCAAAGACCAAAAACCACGGCAAAGGAAAGCGGCTCAGCCACAAGCCAATCCAGTAGAGTACGAATCCCATCCCCTTCTGCATGCGATGCGAACCAAGTAAGAAGAAGAGAAGTATCAACACAATCATCATGACGCCAGGAGCAAGTGAAATGAGCACGGAAGAATGGAACGAGGCCGGATCGCGCATGTGACAAGCTGTGACGCCAACTTACAGCTCGACTGCAGACACAGCAGCAGGGATACCCGCCATCTTCGCTGCAACCAATGCAATCAATGCAGCGCCAACACCGCTTCCGTCCTTAGCAACACCCATTCTAATTCTCCTCTCGTTGTCAGCTCCCACTTCTGGAACTTCGCGCAATGCTTCACGCACAAAGCCCTCGAAACCAGGGTAGAACTCGACGACGCTCCCATCCACACCGATATCAATGACTTCAAGTTCCTCCTTGGCCGTCGCTGCGTCCTTGTCGCTCTTGACTGTGGTGCCGGTGGCAGGGACGTCGACAACCGGTGGTTGGCCTATGAAGATGCTCTTAATCGCCCGGATCACCTGTTCCAGGAGAGATAAGCTCTGCATCGGCACGAGCGGCTCCGATTGTTTCACCTTTCCGGTGGCGACGAGGACAGCGGCGATTGGGACAGCGGAGAGGCGCGCGGATCGCTTTCCGATAGCGTGGGCGAGGATCTTCACGGCACGCGCCTCTTCCGTGGACACGTGTGCGGCAGGGACGCCTAATTGCTCCTCGAGTACAGACTTCGCTTTGGTCAGGTCCTCCGAGTCGTCGGCTTCGATGTACGAGAGCACACTGGTATCCACGCTCCAAGGCGTGTTGAGGGCAGCATCCTCCTTGATCTCAGCCGTTGAGAACAAGTCCACATCCTGCTTAAGACCAAGAATCGCGTTTCTTAGGATCTCCCCCAGGAACATGCCCGATATGCGCTTCTCGAGCATCTGGATACCAGGGTTGACAGAGTTCTTGTCCAGCTGCCTATCGTAGGGGGTATCAGGTAGAACCGCCAACGAGTTGTCAAAAGAGCCCCATTCGATGTTTACCACCATTTCACCAGTGGATTTGTCGTACTCTCCGAAGCCCGAATCAGGCTTCGCCATTTTGGTGATCTTGCTAAGCTTCTCGAGGTATGCTCCGTTCGTTCCGGTTCCGAAGATTGCACCCAACAGGGTACCCGTCTTCCCGGGCGAAGTGTACGAACGCGCCATGAGAGTGCCGACGGTGTCGTTCACCAACGCCGCAACGGTGACGGGTATGCCGAGAACATCGATTTCCTTCTGAAGTAGCTCGCAGACATCCTTTCCGATCGCATCCGCGATATCAAAACCTTTGGTCCAGCGAATCAGGTAGCCCTTGTTCACGGCCCTCTGGTCGACGGGAAAAGAGAAAGTAAAACCGAGCTGGAGATGATGGTCTGGGGTTTCCGCGAAGTGGTCTCCGTGGTGCTCCTCAACGAACAGCTTTACCTGCTGGGCGAGGAACGAGAAGAGCGTGTGCGAGTCCGAGGTCATCATCCATTTTGGGATCGCCGCCTTGGATTGTGTGAGGGTGAATTTGGAATCACCACTCAGGTTTACCGAGCAGACACGGAAGTTGGTTCCTCCGAGATCGACCGCCAGGTACACGCCCTACATACTGATAAGCAATGGAACCACGTTGCTATTCTCGGTGTTCGGTGCAGACCTTTTCAGTTCCGTTCGGGACACTAGTGACGTATGTGGGAATCATGGTCATCGCCTCGCCATCGTTCTGAAGGCCAACGTCTAGAGACATCCGCAATCGTCAGTATGTTCTCCCCCAGGATTGCGCGGACTTAGGAACACCCACCCATCAACCGCAAAAACTCCTTGACGCCCTTGCGCACATCCTCAGCGCCATACTCGAATTCCTTCGAGATGGCCTCCGCCCTCGCTATCAAAGCGTTGGGGTCGATGGGCGCCATAGCTGCTTCCCCCGTTTCAATCTGCGGTAGATAAGTGGGTATCGCTTTACAACAACCACTGCTGCTGAATATCTCTCTCGGTTTAACCCAACGACTGGTTGGTTGTGGTTGTAGAGGTCTTATCCGTCGTGGGTACACAAAACCACCACCACCACCACCACTTGTACCGCAGTGATCGAGATCGAAAAAGCAGACGCCGATGCCTAGCACAAGCAACGCAAGCGTAGCGACCTTGACGAGGAGTCGCGGAGAGGAGAGCGGTGAGGAGAGGTAGAGGGAAGAAGCGCTACCTCGGTCTTCGTTCGACGTTACACCTGACGGATTTGGATCAAAGATATCCGAGGGAGGTATGGAAGAAGATTTAAGAGCAAGAGTCGGAGGGGGAGAAGGAGAAGGGGAAGGGGAAAAAAAGGGAGAGGAACAAGAACAAGTCCCGCCAGTCACGACAAAAGCAGACGGAGACTGCGAGACAGCGGTGCTGGGCAGATGGGGATCATATGGACGCGGGCGGCGCGAGGCGGAAACAGATGTCGCAGTAGCGCACCGGCTTACGAGCTGCTGTGACGCTCCATGACGCCGATTGCTGCCTCCCAGTCCCCCACCGTCATGCCTTCGTTGAGGCACTTTGTCGGACGCCCCAATCAGCATCCTGTGCAACCGGCCTTCTCTCCCACTTCCGATCGATTATTTCCTGCTTGTCTTTTCCACAACCGGGCTCGCTCCACAACCCTGTCGGATTCCGCAATCAGTTATCGTTTTTTTTCCCCTTTGTTTTCTTTTCTCGATAACGACGGATTCCCCAGAATCCGGTTCCCTGCAACTGCGTCTCTTGACCGGAATCACGGTGCAGGACACGAGACACACGAAACGAACGCACCCACCACGCACGGCTCAACGGTTTTATGTACGAGCGGTTTCCGGACGGATATTGATTGGGCCGCGTGCAGGGCGACGGGACTGGTATGTACGAAAGAATGGAGAAAAGTGCGCGAGCGAATAAAAGCAGACGCAGCGGAAGTGAGCGAAAAGGATGGGGTATGTATGTATGTAGACGATATCTTGTCCTGCTATTTGGAGTAGAGCGTAGATATCTACGTACTCTACCGGCACTCTCGAGGCAGGAGCCCGAGGGATGCTAGTTCGACAACGTGATCGGGGTGTTTTTCCGCTCTCTACACGGTCTAGTTATACTAGTTGTGGCAATAGCACTCCGCCTTTACCAGGGCCGGCAGGTATATAAGGAGTCTAGAGAAAAAGAAAGCAAACACGGACATATGTGCCGCACCCGAGTCCAACGATGGAAGATGCCACGCAGCCACAACAAGCCTCAAAGCCCGCCACACCGCACCTCCCATCCCCCGCCGCCACCAGGACGCCAGCCTGCCAGGTGGCAATGCTACACTACTCCCTGGCGGCCGTGCCCGATCCCAGCAGAAGACCAGCCCTCAACTTCCATTGCTTCGTGATCCGGTCCCTTCGTCAACCGTGTGAACGAACCGTCGCTCCCAGTCCAAGTCCAGTCCCAAGACCCGCAGCCCGTCGATCACGCGCCCACCTACATACTTCGATTTACGCCCGGTAGCAACCGCAGAGCGGTGGAGTACTAGCAGCCACCTTCCGTTAGTTGGAGATCCCTCTCGATACGCCACGGCGCTTACGTTCGGTGGTGCGGTTTCCGATGGCCAAAACATGAGGTTCATTGTGCGTCACTCGAGTCCTCCACGGATTGTCTGCGATAGCTAAGCCCCGTAGGCTGTTGGAATCCAGGGAGTACATAGTCAGACTGTACATGTATAGTTACAGATTTGGGACTGGAGATTGACGGCACCGAGCCTGGGATGCTGCATACATATGGGAAGATTGCCACTGAACCGGGCTGGTGGGTTCGTATACCCTTGGTATGGGCGAGTGGGTGAATGGATTGTCTGATGGTTGCAGCGCTGTCGTCCTAGGACTATCCACGGCCCATACCTGTCAATATCCCCCCTCCCCCGCCGAGTCTGATCTGCTTCACTTATTGCTGCTCGTGCTTTGCGGACGGTTAAACTAGCCTCACCACCTCTTCGAGCCAGTCCACAGACTTTGGAGAAGATCGATGATTCTCCTTCCAGCCGTGGCGAGAGGTACACAAACGGCTAATCGATATCTTCATAAAAGAGAGGCTAGGAATTATTGTAAAGAGTTCGACCCATATCCCGCGTGGGGGTTCACGGATCATTCGATGAAAGGAACTACCGATACATGTATCAGATTGAGCAAAAGTATCATTTTAGTGAAAGTGCGGGCATTGCAGACCTTTGCTCTATCGGATTGTCCGAGGGGAAAGGTAGCTCTAGGTTGCAATGATCTAGCAGCAAAAGCCTCTGGCATCTCGAGCGGTAGTCTGCTGTGAATCCGAGGTGTGCAACAAAGGAGGATGCCCTTGAATGGTGTGCTTGAGCTGGGTAGCTGCCTGGTATGCATAACAATGTTGGAACATGTGATTTGTGGATCTCACGGAGGCCTAACTTACGGTACCAGAAGGCCACAACCCGATCTCAGAGAATTCAGGAAGAAGCAGGCAACGCCGCGTCCTTCCAAACACTACGAATTTGGCCCGAGTGAGCTGGTAGCTACATTCGATCGTCATTGTTCCATTCTGCCTCTCTCACTCGCTTAACTCCCCACACCCCTGTGCAGTGGCCCACCTTTTTGCCCCCCACCATCCAACGTACTCACCACAACAAGCCGCAATGACGACCAACGCGCTCCCACCCAACATCGTACCTCTCTCTCCTCTTCTCCGCACTCACCTGCAACTGACATCTCCGGGGTAGACCGAAAACGAGCTCACGACACTCCTGACGCGGCTTTCCAACAAGCCATCGGTCGACTCGCTGCTGGTGCTGGCGCGCGACACTGGCGCGATAATCCGGTCGACGGGCCCGCTCTCGCGCAGCGCAAGCACCACGAGCCAGGAGTATGCCGCCGCCGTGTACAAATACGTACAGGCGTCCGAGGAGCTCGCCGCCACGCTGGAGGGGATCGATGGCGGCGTTATGGGCGGCGTCGTCGTCGAGAAGGATAGGAGGGAACCGGGCGCAGAGGCCGAGACTGTCAGGGATGATGTGCGGCTCTTGAGGTTTAGGACGAGGAAGAGGGAGCTGGTTGTTGTGCCTGGTGGGTTTGCTCTCTGTGAGGGAGAAGGGGGGGTTGAGGGAGTGAGAGCTAATGTGGATTGATAGACGCGAGATTCATTCTGATCGTCTTCATTGACACGCCAGCTGTGCCTGCGGCGCCTTAGGTGGTTCCAGTCTACAGGGCCAGGCACACATGATATAGATTCACGGCGTTCAGGTGTTGTTACATATACGAATACAGATACTGGATCTAATGCCCGATGCTCTCCTTTTGCCTCAATGCCTCGATCCTTTGTCTCCAACCAGTAGCACCTCCCTCCCTCCTAACAACCGCCGCTACATCCACCTGGACACCGTCCATCCTTTTCCTGCCAATGACAGCGACGTTTCTCGTACTCGGTATCCTGAGCACCTCCCGCTCAACAACCCATCCGCAGTCCTGTGCAATCCTCTCCACGTATGCGCATAGACTGGCATACGTACTCTTGGAGATGTTCATATTCAATCTCAGATTCCCGTTCTGCTCACTCTGCAGGTCTTTCGGTGGCGGAAACCGCTTCATCGCGCCGGAAAGATCATGTGAACAACAGGGGATGACAATGAATGAGCAATTACTCGCCGCCGCAAGAATCGGTGTCCACGCCGTCAGTTCGTCCGCGTGATTGGAGATGATAAATGTGCCTTCGTCAAACCGTCCGTCATGTTCCCCTTCCCTTATCTCCACGCCATCGTCTAATAGATACGGCACCAACACCATCTCTTGTAGTCTCTCCCTCGTCCTCGGCTCAAACCCAGCCCAGCTCTTCCTCGCTCTCGCGTCGAACCCGCTGCCACTCCATCCCTCGCGGACGAGGACATCAACCAGCACGCCGTTGCCACATCCGATGTCCACAAATCCCGTCCACTTCGCCTTCCCTTCGCCTAGGTACGTTCTCTCCCATAGACAGATCAAGAATGTCGCGATGAGGATATCTTCAAACACGTGTTTCTTGGGATCGGTCTTCTCTCTCCATCCTTCGACGAGGCGCGTGGCGTGCTTGGCTCGTAGAGTAAGGTAGCGGTCTTGAAACTCCTCGCGGGGTATCACCAGGTCGTGGTGGACGCGTTTTTCGTATCCAGATTCTATTCCTCCCGCCAACTTGATCGCGCGACTGAGTAAATGATACGCAGTCCGTTCCAGCCTCGTAGAGTTCACAACACTTCCAATAGCAATAGGGAAATGGCTATACAACAAGGAGACGCGGTAACCCCGCTCCCCCTCTTCGGGAAAGAGCAGCCATGCCACTCCCCGCACCTTGGGCAGGTAGTACGGCGTGTCCTCGGCCGTGTCGCAGTGGTTGAGACCCACGACGAATTCGCGGATCTCGCCGGAGAGGGAGGTATGGGTGAGGAAATGGCAGGATTGGAGTGCGGGCGCATCACGGCTGGGATTGCGCGGAACGAAGCGGCGGAGGAGCGTACGCGTCGTGGTAAAGGTGGGGACGGCGATGGAGCGTGGCTGGAGAGACTCGGCGGGCGTGAGCGTGTCGGATCGCAAGATCCAGGACGTGTTGTGTTCAGGGTGTTCGAACATCTGCTGGAGCGAGGCGAGGAAGCTGGATGGCTTGTAAGGAAAGCAGGAGGTGAGAATCGGAGTCCATGTTTGCGGAGTATTGGTGTGGTCGAGAGAGTACAGCGTTGGCGGGTGTGAGGGTGGCGGAGGTAGTGATGCCGACGGAGCGAAACTCACTGGAGGTCCCATAGCGATGCGGGGATTTTAAGACTTAAGAATTACGTCTATTTAACACGGCACTAGGTACGGTTTTTGTGTGACAAACAGATTTTTTGTGTTGACAGAATACTACGAGTGATATAGGTAATATGATGCGCACGTGGGAAAGACCCCGTCAGCGAGAACAAATACATGCACGGAGGACCACCCCTCTCAGTAAGCAAAACCCGAGCGCCAACAAGAATACACAACAGCGTATGAGATGGGAAAGAGAGAAATCTATTAGGTTCTCTTCGTCTTTGGTACTGATTCCTCTATAAATCCCTTCTCTCCCCTCCCCACTTACCTCAATTTATGACTGGGATTTGCACAATGTCGGATTTTCTCTAGCGGACCATTCCGCTATTGCAGCCTCAAACAGGGCAAAAGTTGAGAATCGCTACACCTATTAGGGTGATCGTGAGGTGGAAGAGCAGGAACGCATCTCTGATGGGGCCATTAATCTCGTGTGCGCATCATGGATCATTACTCGCTATCGTAGCATTCCGTTAATACGTGGTATTGGGTTAGTCATAAAAAAACTGTATGTAGTCTACCGCCGTATGTATCTGTCCTCTACATAGCAGTGGCCGAAGTGAATTCCGGATTCAGTTAGTGGAATGAAACGTAGCACCTGATCCCGGACTTTGGCGCGGTGAGACACATCTATCCCACCAACCAACTCCATCAACCCAATTCGATCACACCCACTGGCAACAATGGGCTCTCCTCTCTTCTCCGCTTCCCTGATTCCCTCGTCGATCCAATCGGAACTTCCTTCCGGCTACAAAATCCGTCCCTTGGAACGCACCGATTACGGCCTGGGCTTCCTCGATATCCTCCGAGTTCTCACTGCCGTCGGCGACATCACCGAGGAAGCATGGACGGAGCGCTACGACTGGATGGCGGCGCGCTCGTCCGAGTACTTCGTCGTGTGCGTCGAAAACGACGCCGGGAAGATTGTCGGTGTGGGATCACTCGTTGTTGAGCGAAAATTGTAGGCCTCCCAATCAACCAACCCCGCCGGGTGACAACGCTGATTCAAGGATCGGATAGCCTCCGTAACCTCGGATCGTGCGGTCACATCGAGGATATTGCTATTGCGTCGGAGCAGCAGGGGAAGAAGCTGGGTCTGCGGATTATTCAGACGTTGGATGCCATTGCTCAGGCCGCCGGATGTTACAAGGCCATTCTCGATTGCTCGGAGAAGAATAGGCCCTTTTACGAGAAGTGTGGGTATAAGCTTGCAGGTATCCAGATGGTAAGCTGCAGCACCCGAAAGAAAGTTGTGGGAAGGAGGGCTAATAGGGAACAGGCGAGGTACTACGATGGTAGCACGCCGAAGGATGCGCCTAAGGCATCGGCCTAGGTTCTACATACTGGTGACGAATAGACGGTACTGGGATTATTGGAGTACCGTGGGAACCCGCAATGGGGTTTACGGGCCTCTTTCTTTATCACCGACCTGTCCAATCCGCATTAATTCATCATTGCCATGCCTAGTGCACCCCTCATGCTCTAATGCCTTACCATATTATCAATGCCTACGTTCAATCCGCTACCTGTGTTCACACAGAAGCTGATATCTTCGAAGGTGATGCGGGGATATCCAGACGAGGCGATAGCTTCATTGGCAGTCCCATGCATTACAACACTCAGTCCAGATAATCGCGTATATGAGGATTCATAGTTGGAGCCCCGAGAGACTGAACTACCACTCTCGACTATACAGCGAAGATCACTGGGCGTCACGCCGCGAACACACGCGGGCCATACATTTTCCGATGACGTATTCCCATTTTTTGTAATTATCATCGCAGAACGCCCACAGAAGCCCCCTGATTCCAACCCGCCCAACCTTTAGAACTTAGCGAGTTTTAGCAGCAACCTTGGGTGCAGCACCCTTGGCACCCTGCTTCGACACTTTCTGGGCCTGACCGCGGGCAGCACCGGCAGCGCTCTTGGCCTTCGCAGCCTTCTTGACACTCTCGGCGGCAGCCTTCTTTTCCTTGCCCTCCTTGATGGCGGCGGCACGGGCAGCCTGGCGAGCCTCGGGGCGCACCGAACGCTTCTCCTTGATGACATCGAGCGATAGACCAACGATAGCACGCTGGGCCTTGACGGTGCGACGGGTGCGCTTCTTGGTGGTTTCCTGTGGCGGGTATTAGTAGTCGCCCTGCTTATGCGTATCTCCGAGATGTGACAGTGACGAACCTCGTGAACACCCTTCTTTTGCTGGCGACGGAACAGAACAGTCCAGGCAATCCGTCTAGGGTTCTTACGCTGCAGGAAGAGCGATTCCGACTTTCCGTTCACGAAGCGGAAAACCTTAGAGTCACCACGTACAAAGAGCTTTCCCTTGGAGGGGTAGATCTTGCGACCTAACAGCAGCGGGGTTCGTTAGATTATGTTCGATAGGTAGGAGCGATATACGCGGTCGGCTGGTGGCGGAGTGAAGGCATACCGGAAAACGAATCTTGCTCGACCTGTTCGCACCAATAGTCAGCTTTTCAAGATCCAATCAAGCTAAGTAGCAACGTCCACCCAAATATCCAGCTGCTGCTGCTGCCCGGAGCTGCGCTTGAACATTTCCCTCTTTGCCTCTCCGCAAAGACGATCCCAAATCTTCCCCTCTGCTCCTTCCAGCACCTCCCTAGCTTCCCAGCAGTTCCCCTCATGTTCAAACATAGCTCTTCCTGCTCCTCCCCCTTCTCCATAGCCAGCGCAACAGCCTCGTAATTTCGGTCGCGACGCAGCGCAAAAACATCAAACGTACCTTCATTGTAACTGGTTAGTTCGGTCGGGGAGGTCGTTCGGTCGTTGTTGTTGTTTGGTATTTCGTTTGTGACGTTAGGTTGGGATGGTTTTCCACTCCCGGCCGTGGTGCGCACAAGGGTTCGTGTGTGGGTCTTATGGCCAAAAGACAAGTCACAACTAGGGGAAATGTGTGTGCGAGCTTGGCGTTACACATTGCGTAGCACTCGGCTGAAGAGATTATCTAGGGATCTGCAGGTTCAACACTGCGTCATGAAACCCACGTGCAACCTCAGAAAGCCTCTGCGGTAAGAATTCTCTTCAATAACTCCACAGTAACTAGTTCTATCCGATTGCCAAAATTATTGATTTGTCCTGTTCGCCTGCTCGCGCACTAACTAGCGATTTAGATTTTCAATGTATCCGCGGGAGACGTTGCTGGATTTGGAGGTTGGGGAGTTGTTGGTTGTTCTGCTATATGCATCACAACTCCTCCTGCTGTTATGGATCCTTCAGCATCTTCTGTGCCGATTCTCATCCATACCACCTACTGTCACCTACCACCTAACCGGTAAACAAAGCCGGCTCTTCCTCATAGATCTCCTCTCCATCTTCTGCCAACCGCTGGGATGATAGTTAATTCCAACCGGAAGGTTTAGAGTAAGTACGGATTTGATTATCTACATGGGTGCTTCCGAACATTCGCGATTTTCCTTCGACAGCTCGCCTTCCTTCTAACATCGATGAAAGAATTGTAAAGCTATTGGTCTTGAGCTTATCCTTCACACATTCTTTCAGCTTGTCCTGCAACCCTGAATCCTTATGAATCCACCAGTCGCTTGCCCTGTGCAGTCGACGCAGGAGCCACAAAACCTCATACTCTCACAATCTCTGGTAAGTGTTGCCGGGATATTATTGCCATGGTAACGCACTCGTCGGGTTTGTAATGTTGCTAAAATATCCGACCGCTGGAATCGGTTGGTGATCACCGAAAAACGGCTTGAAAGTGGCAGATCCTTGACGATGGCGATGCGTGGCTCTACGCAGACGGCACGCGGAGTGAGCCATATCCTGTGCTATATCGCCGCTCATTGCAACAACTCGTCCTCATGAAGAGGCATAGGGAGGACGGGCATGTCCATTCTTGCCAGGGCTACGATGTGGATGAGCAACTTCAGTAGAACGGACTACTAGAGAATAGGAGCTTTAGTATTCACATAAACGCATTAACCACAGCTACGTGCTACTTCCTAATCTCTAATATGACCATCCATCTTTCACCGGCAGAGCTCGACATGCACATCATATCCATTCCATGGACTGCATATAAGGCACTCTACGAGAAGATTAACGCAAAGAGCGCCCTACCACCGTCGTACGAATTTGGTGGCAGTGGTGGTTTATCGCGGACGACGGCAGAGCAGTGCTGGGTACGCATTTCAGTCGACACGCTGTGGACAGAAAGAACTAGATATATCTCTTACCAGATCTCTTGGAACGAGAATGGGTAAGCGCATGGTGTTTTGTTGTGAATTGCATTGTAGTCACTGGCTGTCGTCACTATTTGATGCCCAGTATTTGCAGACATCTTCGAAGTATCGTACATATAAAACTTCTGTGTGGGTTTAGAACAGAAAGGCTGCTAGCTATTTACTGTTCACGACCAGCTGGACGACGCTGCGGCAGTTTGGGGGCCGGGTTTTGCCTTGCGGGCGAGTAAAAGGTTAGAATAGGAATGATGCGTGTCTATTCTCATGCTTTCGGAAGCCACATGCTGGATACATTACGCACAGTAGTAAAAAGTTCACCAGCTGCTCATTGGTCGAACGTAGTAACTAAACTACAGCTTCGCCGCCCCACTTGTCCTTGTACCCATCAGTTCCACCCATCTCGGACAGCCCAGTGCCACCAAGCAATTACAAACTCTCATTCAAAAAGTGCACTAGCTTCTTGTATCCCTTCTCATAGTACTCCAAATTCTCCTTATCCTTGAGGTTCGCCCTCGCGGCCATGAACCCATGGAACGTTCCCTCCCACCTGAACACTTGACTCTTCTTGCCGACGCCCTCCAACGCGGTCTTGAACGCCTCCACCACCGCCTCATCTTCATCCTTCGTCGCCAAGAGGAAGTGAGGAATCTTAATGTTTCCAGCGTCGGCGGCGTCCAGCATCGCCGGATGCAGCTGGGCGCTCGCAACGAAGCCTTCGCCGGCACTCAGCAGCGTGACGATCTTGCCGCCCCAGCAATACCCGACCACCGCCCACCTCTCCACTCCCGGGTAGGCCTCCTTGACGGCCGGCACCACCTCGCTGCGGATCTTCTGCACCATCGGTCCAGGGTTGGCGATGCCCCCGAAAAACGCCTTCAGCTTTTGCTGCTTCTCGGGGGTGTTGGGCGGGAAGTTGGCGATGTCCATCGGTGCGCCGTCGAAGAGGTCGGGCATCACGACGAGGTGGCCCGAGGAGGCGATGATGTCGCTGCCTTGGAGGGTCTGCGGGAAATGCATGCCGAAGATGTCGTAGATCACCAGGACACCGGTCTTGGAGGTGGTCGGACCAGTAGTGTAGGTGAGCAGGGAGGAGATCCTCGTGTACGAGCCTTGGGTCTTGTAGTTGTCGGTGTCGGAGACGACCGGCGGGATGGTGCAGCAGGCTTTGGAGGTCATTGTGGATGCTTCGACGGATGCTCTGAAGGTGAGTCTGTGGTCTATCGGTGGCGAAGATGACGCTGATGGAGGGGAATGCTGCTACTCTATTTATTTAGTGGTTACATAGTTAACCCCACCAGAGTTAACTAAGTACTTATGTACTTACGTACATACATAACTGACGTCAACAAACGGTTTACTTAGCGTAGATATCTACATATCTAGTCCAGCCGATAAACAACCACTGTCCGGAAAAGGGGCTCGTCTATCTAGACTAGTAGTAAAAACGGAAGACATGGTAGGATGTAACACTCTACACCGGACTAACTCGCTGTTTTCTGGTGTCGATACCAATAAATCGAGGGGATACGGTATTTACAAGTGTTGGGTTAATGCAGTGTCAATTCGACCTCATTTTTCTGCTACGTACAATACACACATGATACCGTGATATCCGCACAGCTGTCATACATACCTGTTACCCTATATTTCACCCGAATGGTCGATTAGATTAGTAAACGACAACGTGCACTTCCACCAATTCCATTACTACCTCCTACTTGATATTAAGTACTTCTCATCTCGCTGCAAAAAAAAATTAACAAAGAGGTATCAAACACTGCCCGTCCTGCCTTACACCTTCTGACCACTTCCATAATTCTTTCCGAGGGCGACGCCTTTCGCATTGTTGACGAAGTACTTCCTTCCCTTGAGCAGCCAGACTAGCAGTCCCCACACCTTCCATCCATTGAGGATACCCGTTCCCATAGCAAAGCCACCTCCAATAGGCACCACAAGCGGTGTCTCTTCGTCCTTGTATTCCTTGAACGTGTCCTTGCCCTTTCCCCCAACCGCCGCCACGATATTCTCGACAGCGACCTCAAGCATGGGCTTAGTGGAAGTCAACTTCTTCTGCTTGACGCCCGCTACATCTCCGACCGCCCAGATGTTTTCACGAACGGTGCTTTGCATATGCGCCGAAACCTTGAGGCTCCGGGACTCATCCAGCAGCTCCGCCGGTAGGAAATGGGTATTCGGGATCAATCCGTACGTCGGGATGTGAAGGTCCGCCACGATGATCTCACCATTCGACAGTGTGAGCGTCAAACCCTCATCGCCCGCAACCTCATTTGTGACCTTCACGCCGTTCCGCACCTCCACACCTAGGCTCGCCAGCATCTTTTGCGCCGCCAACCCAACATCCTCCCTAACCATCGGCAGACACCGGTCACCAGACGACAAAATCACAACCTTCTTCCCCTTCCCTTTGTACAGTGTCGCGATCTCGCCAGCCGTCTCCACACCCGTCGGGCCCGCACCACTCAACACAATAGTCTTTGCGGCCTCGATCTTAGCCTGGCATTCTTCAAGAGCCTTCGATGTCTGCACATGAGTCCCTATCGCTTTGGACGGCCAGGCGCCCACGGAAGCCGCCCCGGTGGCCACGACAAGATGCGCATACTCCACTACCATCTCCTCACCCTCCACACCTTCGTCATTCACGGTTCTGATCGTGACTCTGTTCGCAGCAGCATCGACAGCCGTCGCTTTGCCCTGAACAAACTTGAAACGATCCTCGCTGTAGGCAGAGAACCCCGGGGCAATTGGTGGAAATAGGTTGTCGGCCGAGAACTGGTCCTTCTTGGCTACGGCGCGCGGGGCGGCAATGTTCCAGTAGAGGCGCGTGGATGGATTGACGAGAAGGACTTTGTACTCGGACGGCAGCGACCGCAGGAGTTTGTGCGTGGTCGGAATGCCAGTGAAGGAGGCGCCGAGGATTACGATTGTGGGTGTGGATGTAGCCATTTGAATGCGTGGTGTATCGGTGGTGGTGGTGGTGGTGGTGGTGGTGGATGAATTGTAGACTATGGAGACTGTCCGGTGGGAGGGTTTTTATGTGGCTGGCGGTAAGACCAGATATCGGGGAGGGATTGAGGGTGGGAGCTAAGCTGAAGACCGTGTTTGTGGGATCGAGCGGGAGGGAAGGGAAGGGAAAGGCCCAATCTCGAGGTACATATGATGATAGTCAGAAGCGTAACCACAAAGAGTAGCAATCAACCGAGACTAGGTAGATACTGGAGAGTAGCACTGCAGTGTAGATTGCGGACTGAGGACTGCGGACCGCAGACTTGTGTCTCGCATTCCATGGCCTTATCTAAACAGACGATAAAATTCGCTGCGGCAGATCGATCTGTCACCTTTGTAGCACCTTTCACGTAGAGTAGTCTAGTTCCGAATAGTTAGTTGCATGTTCGTCACTGCGCTGGTCCCTGCATGCTCATGAGTGATCGATTCATGCGTTGGGCACGCTAGCACGCACTAGCCTTCTGGGGAAACTCGGTCGGCACAGTCCAAATTGCAATGACTAATGAGGCACTGCCAGTTCAGCCAACATCTTCAACGCAAAACGAATCATCTTCGGCGAAACGAACAATGCACAGCACGACAGCGTCCCGGCGAAGCGAATCGTGAATTGTTCTCGGCGAGGCGAAGAACCCTCGGCGAGAAGCGCTCCGCACGGCAAAGAACGCATGGCGAGAAGCACTCGGCATGACGAAGAACGCTCGGCAAAGAGAAGGATTTTGCCACAACGGTTCCCATTGTTTATTTCCATCTCAATTTGTTCTGGTGCTAGTATTACCAATGGAACGACTAGGTAATACACGCCATTTTCATCCGAACCTGACAGAAATCTTCGACGCAAACTGCAGTCATTCGGGTTTCTCCGCATGCCCTTCTTCCTTGCAGCATCTATACTGCCTTTTTGCTCTTTCGCAGATGATATTCGTATGTAGTGTTGAACTTGTACCGCACCCTGCTGTTGAGTTGTGTTTTCACCTCGATCAATGGCTAGAACTCATCCAGTCATAAACCACCTCTCTATAGGTATTTGCCAGCTTGGACAGCATCGGGCTCGCGTCGGACTCGCAGTAAATATCGCGCCGGACTCGCAATAGATATCCTGTCGGGCTACGTAGTCCTGCAAAGCTTTCAAACGAAGGTCAGCGATGTGTATGAGGGTAGTCCCACAACTCGTACGTAGTATCATAGTAAAAGATGAGGACATTTGTACCCGTTATTGGTTGTTCGAGTAGTGGCGAAGGCAAGCCCCTGAACGGTGGTTGCCCATATATAGTACACAATTTTTTTTTATTATTTAATCTGATACTTACTTACATGTGGCGTTGAGTTCCGAAACTGGACTAGCGTGCCCAACGCATGAATCGATTTCGCTCGTGAAGGGATACAAGGAACTCCGAGACCGCGATCTGTAAGCGGCACTCAGTAGCTTGTTAATTCCGAACGGAGCTGACTTACGTATCTGGCGCGTGAAGGTAGAATTCCGCCTGATCAATACATACGGAATCAGAGATACTCCACTACAGAATCTGGTTGGTGGCATATGTACTGCAAACAAGCTTGCACCCGAGCGAGCAGGCGGGGAAAATCCGTAACGACCGACTGGGGAGGAGACACGGAGCAACGTGGGCAAGCCTGGAAGGGCCCCGGTTGAGGAACTTCCGAAGGTCCGTGGGCTATGGGCATGTGGTTGGTGGTTTCACGGCGGAGGTCTGGTTCTAGCCATAGCTTGAGTTCCGAGCTTGCGCGGCGGTGAGGGATTGAGGATGTGAGACGTTATATTGGGTATCTATAAGTGACCTACTCTTGTCGGCCGGATTCCAGCATTCGTCGAACGTGCGGCAACTATATAATACAATTGTTGGGCACCAATAACTATCCTTGAGAAAAGGGGGCGGGGGTCTGGAATCGTAACTTATTGGGTGTATGATTCCTCCGTCGAGAGAGTATTTCAAAAATCAAACGAAAGCCAACAGTCTGCCAACTGAAAATTCCGCTTCCTCGTATCCACGGCTCAACGAATGCGACATCGCCACAAGTAAGAAAGCATAAAGCGTACAAAGGCCTCAATTCACGTTGATCATTTTACTGTATTGACGGGCTGTCTCATTTCTGCTGACTATGCAAGCTCATAATGCACGTATTCTCCTCAATGTAGATACGTTTTCTTGGCGTCCTCGAACCGCCCACACCGTGAATCGCCCTGGAGCCGCCATGACGTCCCGGCAGTAGACACGATTACTAACCCCAAGCCGCTCGCTCAACCGCTCGAGCATCCGCTTGCGCGATCACACTGCGCGTGTCACAGTTCGTCGTCCTGGCTCGGGATTGCGGCAAGAAGGGATATAGCGTCCGACGTATGTAGGTATGATAGGAGGAATGCGGGCCGCCGGGGACTGCCGAGCAAGCGCCGGCCACCGCGGGGCGCCGGATATCCTTTAGCCCACTTTTCTTCTTTTTACTTTACGCAGCTGCTTTTAGTCTATTTTGCCTAACGATGCCAACGGTGCTGTCACCTTGCCGTGTCCCCTCTCTCGCCGTGACCTCAGTCTTGTTCTCAGTCTTCTCCTCAGTCTTCTCCTTGTCTCGTCCTCGGTCTTGCCGCTTGCCGTTCGCCGCTCGAGCACTCGGAGTTCTGTTGGAAGTTCTTCTCGCTGCTGAGCATGGCATTGACGCTGATGTTATTTTGTTGCTCCAGAAGCGGCGCCAGACAGATTTGAGCTAGCGACCAGAGCCGGCTGAGCGGCTGGAGTCAGCAAAGGAGCCGGAGGGGCGCGGCTAAAAGGTTAAGCGAGCAGAGAATGGCAGCGCTTGATTTAGAATGGTGCCATGCAGCAGCGGAGGATTTGTCGTTGTGCTCTCCTCTAAGTATCTACACTTAATAAATACAACGAAAGTTGTCGCCCTGCTCGTGATGGTCTCACCCGTGATTGTCTCTCTTCTGGAAATCTCTCTCCCTCCAATCGCCGCAGTCTCTGTTCGTGCTGTGCTTGCTTTGCGCATGCATCGAACCGACTGGTACGCATGCCGGATTCTCCTGCATCCTCGATCATCTGGTCCTGAAGGTCTCGGTCACCGGTCACCTTTCAACACTCGCTCGTGCGATCATTGCTCGCCGCTCACTCTCCCGCTCACTTATCAACTCGTGCGATCTAGCCTGCTGTCTTCCGTCTTCTATCTCTTTACTTTTCTCACTACCAGTTCATCTCGCAGCATAATACTACCCCCGCTGTCTCTCCACTTCGCTCGGTCTCCCTAAATGGCCTGCGCAGCGATGACAACGACACAACATCTAAGGTTGATGAATTTATTATCGATTCCCCCCCCCCCCGCAATGCTAGCCTCCTCATAACCTATGAATTATATCACTGCCATTGCCACAAGTTTGCTAAGCTCTATTTTCAACCGTAGCTGCTTCCATCGTAGCCATCGCTCCTTCGTTTTTCAAACTCCCACTACTATCACTGCTGTCGCCGTCCACTAATACGGACATCTCCCGCCTTGTATCCTCCTCTCTAAAGAAAAACCAACTGACAAGAATGTAGATGACGAACTCTACAATGTCTCCGAAACCTCGAGACAACATTTGACTTCTTTGTATATAGTGACCTATCGTCCGCCCACTCTGTTTATAGAGGTTGCCAATTCCGTCACAGCGGTTCTGATACTCATTTCCCCTACATAGTAACAGCGTTAAGTCTCCAATCCCTCGCCATATATATGCAATACGTTACTGACCGCCTTTATAGGTAGATTCTTTCTTTCTCCATTATGTGAGAAGTGTCTGTTGAAGTAAGTCCATCGTTTCTGACCTTACGGATGCGCTGACAGCACCGTTCCAGATACAGTAACAAATTCGGTTTTTACGGATAATACCGATGTCAGTTCACTACACTGCGGCACTGCCACCCAGTTTGGCCTTACTCATGCTAATGCTCTCTTCCACAGATGTGCTGCTGCACTCCTCTCTGCATTATACCAACGTGGGTCGAGTGCCACCTATTCGTCTCTTCATAGATCTGCTAATGTTATCTTTTTTTCGACAGATATAATAGAATGCCGAGTGGGTCCGCTTCGCTCCCGTCCAGTTTTCCTTTCATGCTAATACTGTCTTCCGCAGATGTGCTACTGCTCCCCCTCGGTATTACGACAACATGAGTTGGTTGTCATTTATTTAGCTCTTCGTGCAACTACTAATATATTTTTTTCCAACAGATATTAGAATAATGCCAATGCCAGCCCAATGCACACCCACCCAGTTTTACTTTGCACATGTTAATGCTGTCTTCCGCAGACGTACTACCGCACTCTACTTCTCTCCGCGTTTCGCCGATGTGAGTCGATTGCTACTCATTCAGCTCTCTTTTGCACCTGCTAATGTTACAAACTCCCACAGATGTACATATTATGATTCAACGTTCACCGCGGCTGTATAAACCCAACTAGAATGGCCCATTGTTGGCCTACAAACAGGGGATTTGGAGAAAATATGTAGGGGAGGGACCAGAATATCAGGAAGATATAAGCATGTGGCGGACGGGGAGGAGTGGTAGTGGAAGCTCGTGTAAACATTAATGAGTTGTCCTAAAGCGAAATAGGCCTAGCGTAAGCACAACTACCAGTTTATGTTTCTTCGTAAATTAAACAAAAATGAGACGGAATGTCAATATAGGTCAAGTAATCAGTATGAATGGAAGCTTTTGTACGCTTTATACTTTCTTACTTGTGGCGCTAATTGTATTCGTTAAACCGTGGATACGAAACAACAGAGTTTTCAGTTGGCGGACTGTTGGCTTTCGTTGGATTTCGGAAATACTCTTTCAGCGAAGGGACTATACACCCAATTCATTTCCTTTTTTCTCAAGTGTACCCCCGAGAAAAAGGGGGGTAAAATAAATAGTCAAAAGACAGTCGTACGACCATTCTTTTTCTAAACACGTGGTTAAAATAGACGCCACTTGGTGATAGTATTGGATTTCTACTCATGTCGGAAAAGTCAGAATTGATGTTTGAAGTCAGAAACTTATCGTTTCTGATAATTGAACGGAGTAAGTGCACTCCAACCCAGTTTCTCTTTGCAGATGCTAACGCTGTCTTTCACAGATACACTACTGTACTCTATACCACTCCGTATTATCTGCCAACGTGAGTCGATTGCTATTATCACCTCTTCATATGCATTTACTAAAGTAATGTTTTTCAATAGATATATTATGATCCAATGTTCTTTCGCACGTACATAATCGGGATACTGTACGAACGGAGATTTGGAGGAAAAGATGGGAAGGACAAGAATGCCACAAGCATGTGACGGATGGGACGCTAGCATGAAATATCAATATGCTTGCCCCCAAATCGAACTAGTGTACCCCTACTGGATCAAGCCCGATGTGAATCTAGCTGCATTAAAGGCGTGAACAAATATCCTGATGTCCGTTGCGACACGCTCAAAAAACGCCCACCGCCCAGTGCTGGTGGTCCCGATGCCAGGCTCAGACACAGGAGTACCTTTTCAAGGCGTGTCCTAAGTGAAAGGCCCAGCAGAAGATCCTGTGGGTGGAGGTGCAAGGAAGGTGGGATGTGGAAGAGTCGGTGGAGGATCCGGGATCTCCTGGCCGATGGGCGGTGCAGCCAGGCGGTATTGGACTTCCTCTCTACTATCTACAGATGTGGAAGGCTAGTGCCGGCTGAAGAAGACGCAAGGAGCGAGGTGTCAGAGGGAGCGGGAAGAGGAGAGGAGGGCGGAGGCGGAGGAACTGGGTGCCAGGGAGGAACCACCGCTGTTCCTACCCACGCCTTCTTTTATGGCATCCGCAGATGAGGAGTACATAGGAGGGCGGGACACAATTTCCTTTGTTCTTTCTCCGGTTCGGGCCCTCTTCCTCTGCAACCTCATTGGTGCATTACATCTTCTCGGGACAAGGCCAGGGCAGAGGGCAAAGGGGAGTTTGCAACGTGCCGCCACCGCGCGGACAGCGGACGGGAAACCTGGATAAAAAGTGCGCCGCCATAGTCTAGATAGTTACCTATGTATGTACGCTACATGCGAGTATGATAAACAAAAAAATGCTCAAAAAACGCAAGAAAACATTGTAATCAACGTGTTAGGATAAATATGTAACAATAATAGCTCTCATGGCTCTCCTCCGCTTCGTCGCGGGTAAATACTCGACTCTAAGTGCTTCCTCCATTCAATATTCGAAACGCGAAATCTGTGATTTCAGGCATCAACACATTCGCCTTTTCGACATGAATTGAAATCCAATACTATCACCGAGTGGCGTCTATTTTGACTACGTGTTCGGAAAAAGGAACGTTCGTATAGCTGTTTTCTGACTAACGTACTGTAGGGGTTACCCGGCTACTACCCATTAGTCGGACACTATTAGAAATGAGAAAAAACGACGATACTCAACAACCATAGATCGGAGAGACACAAAATTTTGCAGACCGCATGTTTG
>Ga0307516_10002948_pt1 | contig 22272 bp, 34 predicted proteins | sample 19_EM_MG_FD_203310 | JGI IMG/M metagenome (GOLD analysis project Ga0307516, IMG submission 203310) | Populus trichocarpa ectomycorrhiza microbial communities from riparian zone in the Pacific Northwest, United States - 19_EM | ecosystem: Host-associated > Plants > Roots > Unclassified | place... | reverse complement strand
CTCGGAAGAGCCTCCAATGACCCTTGCACGATGGATGACAGTGGATCAGGGGCCACGCCCAACCTTGACGAAATGTCCAGGCGTGATCACGACAACCCGCTGGGAGGGTTGCGAGTGAGGGTCTGAAGCACACGATCTATATCAGGAACTTGGGGGGGATGACGCCGAGGGAGGGTGTCTTTCAGATAGATTTCGCCCTACAAAGAAACCCTATCTGAAGACCGTGGGAACCTCCTAAAACTGGTGCCTAAGGTGAAGTTACTAGGGTCTTGTTCTAACAACTTCAACAGGTCCACCCGAAGAACGATAAAAATGGCGGTAAAGAATGCGCAACATCGTATTTCGTAATCCGCTGCAGTGGTATGAAGTTCTTCTGTCAATATTTGTGCGGGAATTTGATCGCGCGGAGGGAAATTTTTCTTGTCACCCTCTGGGCGAAGGTTCATATAGAGTACTATGACATTTTTATGACGCAACTACGCCAATTAAGTATGGTATGGAACAAAAAGATTGATCGGTTCTCACCTCGGTCATCAACCTCGACTTTCCCGTGCCAGAACTCTGCACTATGGAGCAGAATTTGGCATAATATTGCCCTGGAGTGGAATCGCAGAACTTCTTGTTGTTTGCCATCAAGTAGTAGTAGAACCCATCCACAGCGCTACCGTAGTAGGGTTGCATAAAGGCTTCACGCAGTGAGCCAATTGACATATCGGAACCTGGCAGAGAAGCTTCTTATTATAAGTGGCAGACCGATGATGAGATTTGAGGTCGCTAAGCATACAGTGACATTGATTGTTGGCCTTGAATTCGGCCGACCAGAGCATTTCTATCATTGGGTACGTGAGTCGCTGGGATTGTTTGGTCAAGGATAAGATGCTCACTCAACGATCCAATCTTGTGAAAGGATCCTGACAGCCATATTTCTTTGAGAGTTGTGAAAAAGTCGCGATCTCGAGTAAATGTAAGCCTGTACACTGTGTCATGGTCCAACTTGTTCTTGGCAAGTTCGAGCATAAGCGCCATAATCGTCTGGTTCCGCTCCAACTCTTTAGTGGATCCATCCACCTCCTGACGATCGAGTTCCAAGGCAACCTCGCGGTCGACAGTTTGGTGCGAGTCGACATCAAAAATATTGTCGGTAACATAGGACATAATAAAAACTTTACACAGGGATATTGGAGCTATAGGAGCAGGAGAGGAACAAGGAGTGAGGCATGATATCGAGTGAGATTCGAGTCAGTGTGGCAGTGCGGTGGCAGGGCCGTGAAAATGCTAATATTACGCCGAGTTCTTTGCTCATACACATGTCCGCGTCTGACCACCTAGAAGGACAGTGCATTCACATTGTCCCCTCATTTAAACTAGAAAATGGCACACAGTTGCACCAAGTTCCGGTAGCGTATAAAACCTGGGGTAACCTCAACGAAACCCGAGACAATGTCATGATAATCTGTCATGCATTCACTGGGAGTGCAGATGTGGAAGATTGGTGCGTTGCTTCGTTCGATGGTGCTTTGTCTATGTCTATCCCTGAATGACCGCCAGGTGGGGTCCTCTCATGGGCTGTGGAAAGGCTTTTGATTCGGACCGATTTTTTATTTTCTGTGCCAACGCAATGGGCTCCCCGTATGGCACTGCATCACCAGTAACGATCAACCCGGAGACTCAGAAGCCGTATGGTCCAGAATTTCCTCAGACTAGCATCCGTGATGATGTCTGGTAAGCCACTGACGAAATAGACCAGCACAATGATTGACTCGCCCCAGTTTACACAAACTGGTGTTAGACTACTTAGGCGTTACTGGCGTAGCCATCGTCATAGGTGGATCCATGGGAGGTATGGCTGTCCTCGAATGGCCACTCTGTACTCCCCCGGGCTACGTTCGCCGTATCATCCCGATCGCTACATCGGCACGTCACTCCGCTTGGTGTATCAGCTGGGGCGAAACACAGCGGCAATCTATCTACAGTGATCCTATGTACGAAGATGGCTACTACGTTGTCCAGCCGTCCTCTGGCCTGGCAGCGGCCCGCATGGCCGCGCTTCTTACTTACCGCTCCCGCGACTCCTTTGAAAAGCGGTTCGGCAGACGCCCTCAGACCTCCCAGGTCTCGGACTCGGCTGTCCCTGCTCCCCTCATCTCGTCTGCAAGTCTGGCATTGGCAGCACACAACGAGGGCCACCAAAGGCCCTCACGTTCACAATCTCTCGCTGCGTCACCTACTACATCTATGTTATCCCTCTCCTCACAGCCCTCTCAGGAGGGAGATACGACAAAATCGGCCACTCCGCCTCCCATCTTCTCTGCGCAATCGTACCTGCGGTACCAAGGTGCCAAATTCGTCTCTCGCTTCGATGCTAATTGCTATATACATATCACTCGTAAGCTGGACACTCACGACGTGGCCCGTGGACGAACAACTTTGCCACTCGATTCTGGTGCTGCCCAGTCCACTGCGCTAGCGGCTGTACTCGCCACTCTCCCACCTTGCGCGCTGGTAATCAGCATAGAGACGGACGGCCTATTTACGCCCAGCGAACAGAAAGAACTGGCAACGCATATACCTGAAGCGGAGCTCGTGGTCATTCCGTCACCTGACGGACATGACGGCTTTCTTCTCGAATTCGAACAAATTAATAACCACATATTAAGGTTCTTGAAGACGGAGTTCCCAGAATATTACTTAAAAGAAATTCCGGAAGATAGAGTGGGTGACTTCAGGGTGACGAAGACTAGTTTGTTTGGAGAGGCGGAGGCAGACATCACTAGGTGGTAGAGGTCAGAAATGTGTTTTGTTCGCTCAACCGTACGCCATAATATTGCTTCGATCGGCAGTCAGCAGTACTAATCTGCCGATGATAGGAATAAGGCTCGGTCTGGTGGATGTAGGTTCTGTTGGAGTTGCGAAGCATGTAGCTTCGAACGAGTAGATGCTGTCACCTTATTTTATCGTACATCGGTGTTCATCATGAGAGCGGGTTCCATGCATGAATGATTACAGAACCATATACGTATCCTATCTGATACAGTAGCACTGGAAGGAGCGATGAGGATTAAATCCACGAAACCAAAGGGAGTAGACGAATGACTGAATGATCGCAGGTGAAGGAGAGAACGGTAGGACCACGAAAAAAGGTTGAGGGTATTTATGTAAACAAAATGACCAGAACTCATAATAGTACTAACACTGACATCGACATAGAACCTAGAATCGTCTCGCACTCCCAACGAGACCTTCAATCGAGTGATGCTCAAGCTCGTTTCTCGCTTTCAGAATTGAGGCATGCATCTCCTTCATGGCATTACCAAGTTTCACGCCAAAGCGACTCAATATATCGCGCTGCCACGCATCGTATTTTGCGTTCACGCGAGCTTGAACCTGCTCATAGTCGACGATGCAGACGCCAAAGCCGCGCTGTGTCTCGGATGTGTCGAAGGTCGAACGGGCCTTCTTGATTTCCGTGAGAAGCTGCTGCCAGTGGGCGAGCGAGTCGCCTAGGCGGTTAAAGACGTATTCAGCTTCTAGATCCCAGAGGGACTGGAACTGTAGCCATTTTGCGACGTAGTCCTTCAGTTGCTGGACCTTGAGCTCGATCAGGGCGAATGGTCGTTCGAGGGTGTTGTCGGAGAAATGTGTGAGCTACGAACAGTTAATCATCGAGGATTCTTTACCACGAAAAGCACGTACCAGTGACGTGTAAGTTGTCTCCGATGCAACGTTGCGCTGCATTTGCAGCCCAATTTCGTACCGAGAACTTTGGATGCGCCGTAGTCGGCATATGACACCTGTCCGCGAGGTCAGCGCCTCGACTCGGACCATAAACGAAGAAGCACTTACCAAGCCAGTCGTGTAATTGCTTGACCCACGTTGAACGAGCGTACTCTATTGGGGGATCCAGGAAGATGACCTGGTTCTGTATCCGGATTTCATGGACAATTGGCTTGATAGTAATGCTGCCCTCCACGAACTGGCAGGTGCCACGTAACGTTTCAGTTCCATAAACCTGCAGCGTCAAAATTACTTACCTTCTCTTCTCTGCTACCCTTCCCAACTCTTCGCTTCGCCAGATCGCGCAATAGCAGCGCATCACGACGACTGTCGTCATCTGTGCGATCGAATTCGGAGCACCAAACTTGTATAATATGCACCAGCCGTTGTAATAGAATGCCTTCTATCCGTTTATCCAGTTCCGCTACCCAATGTTCCAAATTTGCGTAGCCTTCCAGATTAAGCCGGTCGATCTATGACATTAGCCAAGTCAGCCGCAGAAGGCGCTGGAGATGCGAAGCGGAAACATACTGCGGCCTGTATTCTGCTCAATAGCTCCGAGAAGGCTTCGCTGGTATATGAACATGTCGCGAGGTCTTCTACTGCCCGAAGGATATCACGATATAGATCGATCACGTTGTTCGTCTTGTCCTGCAGTACCGACACCACACTCGCAAACTCCCTGACAAACTGGAGGTGTCGATTGTCCCGCCCGTCTGCACCTGACACGAACCGGGCGGTGTCGTATTGATTGACGAAGTAATCCCACCGGATGTTCATGCCTGCCATTTCGCCGTCAACCCGCACGCGAAAGGTGAACCTAGTGACTGTGCAACGAACCTTTGGCGATCATCCTCTGTGCCTCGTTCCGATACTCCGCAACGAGCCACTCAATTCCCTGGTTCTTCTCCACCAAGTCGAGCGTTTGGCCATATGTCCTTACCGTCTCCATCAGCGACACTGCATGCGGATACACTCGCTTCGCATCCTTCGCCATGTTCGTGATCATATGCGGCACCTGGAACCCGAGCCACAGCAAGTTCCGTACCTCCTTGAACAGCGTGATGGTCTGCGGATCGAAGTTGACCGCGAGCTGGAACCCGCCTCCGCGTAAACGCACGATCTCAAAGAGGCGTCCGTTGACCGCCATGTCTCGCCGATTGATGTCGTGTAGCCAGGCATCGTAAACGGGACGGACGTCAAGCTTCTTACGGAATGCAGAGGACTCGGACTGAAGTTTTTGGCCCTCTGCGTACAACTCCCAGCCCTTTCCCAACACGTCCTCGACACGCTTCATGTAGGTCAGTAGTTGCCGCTCGATTTGGCGAGCCCATATTATGGCGCCGGCGATCGGAGGGAGGTCACGCATTTGGGACATGTGGAATGCTTCTGAGAAGCGGTATTGGGTTTTAAACTGGGGGATTGTCAGCGCGAACAAACTGCGTGAAGAAAAGAGAGTACCTTGTCATGCAGACGCTTGATATCTTCTTTTACCGAGTCAATCAATTGTGTTTGATACTCCTGGATGGCACCTCGAATCTAGCAGAACAAAATGAGATGCGTATCAGTAGTTAGATATGGGCACACCTTCGGTCGCACGAACAGCGCATTGAACTTGGAGAATACTCTGAACATCTCGTTCGCATTACGTGCCGTGCCGAGCCGATCACGCAGCCGTGCAATGATCTGGTTCTCTACCCTTGCCACCCGCTCGTTGTACGCGTTCTCCGCAGCTACCCAAATCTCCGTGCCCTCTGCAATGTGTTCATTTTTAGTATACAATCGAGTGAAAGACAAGCGAGTGACATACCGATCGAGACATCCAGCACGTCGATGCGTTTGACCACCTCGTATGCCTCCTTGACTTCTTCTTCCATATCCATTCCCCCAACTTCTTTCGCAACGCTCGCCAACCCCTTCGTCGGGCCAGTCATCACCGCCAGCTGTTCATGCTGTTTCCTCCAATCTCGGAGATATCGCACGCGCTCCTGCAGTTTCGCGTGTGCAGGCAGCACTTTGATCGGAATGAATTTTTCAGAGCGTTTGCGCGTCACCTCACGCGCGACATTAGTGAACTCCTTGATAAGGTCATCCCATGTGCGGAATATGTTGATTGTTTGTGAAAGTAGCCGATCGAATGTTTCGTATGGCGTGTACGGAAGTCGGTGGGATGTGAGGACACGAAGGAGCTGATCGTTGAAATCACGCGAGATGGCTTCGACGAGGGGGAGCGCACGACGAATCGGGTAGGGTGAGAGCTTGAGTTTGCGGTTGATATGACCAAAGATGAGGACAAGCGATTCTTGGATTTTATCGACGTCCGTGGCTGAGAGAAGTTCGTTGAGAGGGAAGTCCTTCATTAATTGATTATATTTGTGTACTAAGGGCGCATATAAGAGGTCAGTTGGGAAGGAGTGTTCGCAAAACGCACCTAGATCCATCGAAGCGTTGAGGCCGGTGTCCGCGATGAAACTTACGGTCGCGTGGAATCGTTTCGCGTTACGGAGACACTCCATGACCATATTAACTTCTTCACTCCGAAGTTGCGCCTCTATCCCTTCCAGTGCCCGTTCAAGACTTAACCAGAAATTGATTTCTTGAGAAGCAGTGCCGGATGATACGTCTCGCGTGAGTTTGGTGACGGCTTGAATGGACTTGATCCATTGGTTGACGTGCGAGTGCAGTGTGTTGAGGAAAGAGCTGTCGTTTAATAGTCGCTGCGGGATGAATGATATATTCGGTCGTACGTTGCTCACTTGGGCCTGTCGGGGCAGTTGGTTGGCGATTCATTCGATCATAAGTAAGCCTTACCTGTTCTACGGAGCGCTGGATGACGGGGTGTATGATGAGGTGCGTCTCTGGTATTTCGACGTTCTGTTGTAGGTGTAAGAGGGATAGCTCAAGTTCCGCAAATTTCTTCTTTGTCATCGGTATACCTAAACAGCAACGTGAGCAGTGAAGCTGGATCAATAACAATTGTCATCCGCACCCATTTTCGTGTCACCGTCTTTTCCACCGCCCCGCGCGCCGACAAAGGCGTCGAACCATGGCTTGACACCGCAACTCACGACTGCATGCAGGGACTCGTATGGTGTTTCGTCGCCACCGAAGAGGTTCAAGATGTGCAACTGCGTGGCAAGGGGTGACAAAGGATCCAATGCGTGACCGCGTTTGATGAGTGTTAGCGCCATCGCATTCGAAGGGGAATATGCGAGCTGTGAGGTGAGCTGGTAATGATACCGAGGAGGCGCGTCCTCTGGTACGCGTTATTCACCGCTGTGTGGTCTTGAACAGTAGACACGCTCACCTTCTGATTCTTCCTTGACTTTGACGACGTACATGACTCCTCCACCGTCTGCAGCAAACCGAATTACCCTCTCCTCGAATTCGTCATCAAATAGCGAGACCAGCTCCTCTGGCGATGCACCGAGTACTGGGGGCAAAAGCGAAAGGAGATAGGAACGGAATAATGATACGTCGAATGCAGGCGGAGGCGTTGTATCTACAGGGCCGTCATGAGGAAGCACGCCGTTACTGGTCGTCGGTGTAGGTGAGACATTTGCGGTGGACATGATGATGAGGTCGTTAGCGAGTTGAGGAACTTGTCGTTACAAGACCAGTAGGCCTCCGGTGATCGACAAGGGCTCCTAGCGAAGATCAAGCGTTGCGGCGAGAAGACGTCGTCATAGGGTTAATTTAGAAAGGTTCGCCCGAACATTCGACGAAACAAAGCTACCTTGTACTGTCTTGAGTACCACCGCTGGTAAATACGAGATTTTCGCGTGTAGATAAGTTGCTGCGGCTGTGGGCAAACAGTGAAAGTTAGCCTGGAGTTTTGCTCTTCCACTGTACTGGTCAAGCTGAGCCAGGCGGACGCTTTTGCGAGATCTCCCACGGGGTCCTTTAGCTCTTTGACGGTGAGGCCATTGACCAACATCCAAGCGTACGCTAGCCTTGGTGGGCCATCTAGCCTTGAACAGTCAGTCGGCTGGAGCTCGTTGACAATCACGACATCACCACGGGCTCGCCGATGAATGGTCCTAAGTATACCGCGATTGGCACCCTGTTGTCATCCTCACAACCACGTCTGCCGATCGATTCCTCTCGCACGCCAGCTCATCCAACCTCTTGACTGACTCAGCTACTCAATGGTGCGGCTTTGACATTGTCTTTTCATTGCTGCGGTTCGTCCACATGTCAGGAACCTGGTCTTTTCTACACGCGCATGGTCGCGCGAATATTATTAGAGTCGGTGGGTTACCGGTCGCATCCAAGGCGCGAGGGCCCCACATACTTACCTTGTACACCCAGCACGTTCACTTCAGGTTCAAAAGGCTCCTACTATCCTGCAATGACAGCTATATGTATGGCAAAGCTCACCACAATCCTGTTGACACTACTAGAGGTCATCGACATACTATGCCCCGGAATCCCCCACCATTTCGTCGACAGAGCAAGATATACCAGCCATTTTGACGCGGAGAACAATGCAGCTGCGCTGAACAGTGCATGGCAATTCATCATTGGCGTATGTACATGTCTCGTGGTGAGGATCACATTCATATGCTGAGTCATACTGATCCCTCAACTGACATACGTGCTGCACTTCCCAATCGGCCATTGCCCTCAGTTCTTCGGTTACGCTCGTGTCCCTGTCAGGACTGGATTGGAGGTTTGATCGCTAGGTCATGCTCTGCTGCGAGTATGGTTTCATATCTAATTTCCAGCACAAATCAGCTATGCCACTCGTAGCTGATGATCCTATTCTTTCCTAGCGACCGGGCGGCCCATCTACGGGCAAAGGTCAGCGGGTGTGGAACAGAGTGAGCGTTTAGCACACACAAGATCGACCGTTTGGTGGAAGGTGCTCCTCGGATGTAACATGCGAAGAGCTTGACTGGTTTGGAGAAGTCTAAGCGAAAACGCATCGAAACTCTTTGCCAACATCTTCATGGTCACAGTTCAGCGAGATTCATCGCACAATACAAGGACTTATGCACCAACCACTCTTCACTCTGTTCCTCTCGACTTCTTCTCGATCCCACCCCAGGGCGTGATACCTCAGCCAGAATGTCCCGCGATGCTATGCTGCCTTCTGCGAGTTCAAGCATGTACCAAAGGGAAACCGGGACTTGACGGTTCGGTCCCAACTTGACATTGAGGGCTAAGTACATACACTCGTAGTTAGTTAGTCTATACTATCGTGTAAAGCCTCATACTACATACGCATGTACGCTTTGTCCCAACAGAAGAATTGCCCCGTAGAGATGCCAGCCAGGTTTCGTTGAATGCGGGAATAACTAGTATGGTTGAGATTTGAAATTTTTTTCTCGTCTCGTCACCTGCTGGCTCGTGTCCAAGCTTTGCACAACTCTTCGAACTTCGAAGGTGTCATGCAACGGAATGCTCAGTAAGTAATAGTACACACGTTCTGTCATTCGGTGGTCTCTTGGACGAAAAACACTCGGTTTCACGTCAAAGCAGTTCAAGAGAGAGCCCTTCATATAGTCCCTAAATCGTTGATCGATATCTCCCATGACAGGTGCAGCTTGGTGAAATAATGCATTTAGAAATGAGCAACCCCGAAGGAAAGCGTCTCCGAACGAGTAGTCTAAGGTTACGGTAAGTATGGCTTCAGTATTTGAGAGTATTCAACATTTACAAAACAAAGGAATGATAAGCAGAGATAGACGGTTAATCTCCTCCCGGAATGAAAGGGTGAGGGCAAGAGACAATAGAGGCTTGACCATAATCTGACCAGATCGAAAAGAATTCGACCCGGTGCCGCAGCTTTGTTTTCGGTCTTCGAATCTTCGAACCGCAATCGGACCAATCAAATTTCGAACCAAAGCAAAGTTGCCTTGGCCCGATACACTGCCATGAGCCCTCTGCATTGAACGACACCTCGTTCAAGGTAGATTCACTAGGTCAGAAACTTCAATTGCAGACAAGGACTTACAGCATAAATCCTCCAATGGAGCTTGCCATGCAAAAGCAGTCGGAGTTTTCGTCGAACATGGTCAATGAAATCCTTGCCGTTACTTACCTCACTCGGAACTCAGTACGTGAATGTACCAAAAGGCCAATTAAGTACAATTACAGCTACGTTATGTAGACCGTTATCCAGACGTTATACTAGTCACTCCTTCGGCATCCTCCAAAGACTACATATCATCTAGCGGAGGAGCACTAAAATTTAAACGTCTGTTGGATACAGTGCCAGCGCATTTCGTACAGGGTCGGGTCACGTGCCACTGATGGACCTCCACATTACATAAACGTGTTCGCTGATTGGCATCGGACTCCGACCAAGCACCGAGTCGGAATGCTTCCAGGCCTCAATCTACCACGTATAATCGAGAAAATGTCCACAAAATAGTCCCCGTTTACTTAAAATTTTTCGTAAACCTCGTCTCCATCCAATCAGAATACTTGCTGAGTATTCAAAAACTTAGCAAGCTGCTCTTTATCACACCGACAATGACAGAAGTTTGACTACCACGCAGTGCAACCGAGATTGGGGCGAATAAACTCGCAAACGGTTAAGGGAGCGATATAAAATGGTGCGGTGCGCTCCGGGGGACGGCTAGTGCTACACTGGGTAAAAAATTTTCCCTTCGTCTCGACCACGGCTCGTGCGTCATGACCCCCTCGATGACATGGCTGCTGGGGGCGTCTCTTGTTTGCATTGTTGTATATCTCGTCCAGCGCACCGTCTTCAAGAGAAACCCGGCTCCCCTTCCCCCGGGCCCTACACCACTTCCTCTCCTCGGAAACCTGTTCGATTTACCCAAAGAAAGACCAGAGCTTGCCTATGCAGAGTTGGGTAAAACGCTTGGTATGGTATTCCTTAGCACTATGCCTGGAGCCTCTATACGGAGAAGGACTCATAGCCTCTGGCAGGAGACATTATCCACCTCCAAATCTTCGGCCAGCACCTCATCATTCTTAATTCTAGCAAGGCCGCTACTGAGATGCTCGACAAGAAGAGTGTCAAGTATTCTGACAGACCTATTCTTCCTTTTGTCGGCGACCTCCTTGGCTGTAAAGACAGCTTGCCACTCCTTCCATATGGTGATACTTTCCGCAAAACCCGCAAACGTTTCCATCGCATAATCGGAACCCGCACAGCTGTAGAGGGATTCAGTGATGTCGAGTCAATGGAAATCCACAAGTTCCTGAAGCGTGTGCTTGCTGATCCTGAACGACTGGCTGACCACATCCGAATGTGCGTGAGCATTCTCTTAACTGCCTGAGACGTCGTTAAATGTAGCGGGTGCAGGTCTGTTGGCAGCATAGTTTTGCGAATTGCATACGGTTACCAAGTCAATGAAGAGAATGACCCCCTCATTAATCTTATCCGCGAGGCTGTGAGCATTTTTGCAAAAGCTTCTGTTCCTGGAGCCTTCCTGGTTGATTTCATCCCAATACGTACGTGCATTCATGGAATACTATGTATCTGAAGTGATTGCCCTTGTAGTCAAGTACGTCCCAGAGTGGGTTCCTGGTGCCGGATTCCAGAGACAGGCGCGTGAATGGAAGGTACTTACGGACCAGGTGACCGACGTGCCATACAACTTCGTCAAGAGCCAGATGGTACTATCCCATTCTGAATTATGGACATTATTCAGTACTTATTTTGTCTTAGGAAGCTGGTACGGCGCCGAAGTCCTACACTTCACTCTTACTAGAAGGTTGCATGTCAAACCTGAGTGAGGAGGAAGTGAATTCTATCAAGTGGTCTGCATCTGCATTCTTCGGTGGTAAGCAATCGCTCCAGTGTTTCTACCGTAATTAAGCTGTTTACCACTGGTTTACAGGTGGTGCAGACACTGCAAGTGCGTCACGGCTGTAGTCCACTGATAGGCTAACCGTTATTCTATCAGACTGTTGCTGCTATGCACTCCATGTTTTTGGCGATGGTCCTTTTCCCAGAGGTGCAAAAAAAAGCCCAAGCCGAACTCGATGCTATCATTGGGCCTGAACGTCTGCCAACGCTTTCAGACCGTCAATCGCTCCCTTTTATGGAAGCTCTCCTAAAGGAAATCCATCGTTGGCATGCAGTCTCTCGTTTAGGTAAGCTCTTTACCTTAATACTGAGGACGTGTCTTACACCAAAACAGGTGTTCCACACCGCACCTCTGACGACGACATCCACAATGGCTATTACATCCCTAAGGGGACTTTAGTCATACCGAACATATGGTATTAGTACTTCCTCCGAAAACTCGATATCACATTGTTTACTTTCATGCAATAGGGCCATGCTCAATGATCCCCATTCGTACACCAATCCAGTAGAGTTTCGCCCAGAACGTTTCCTTGCGCATGATGGTCAACAGCCCGAACAGGATCCCCACACCATCTCCTTTGGCTTTGGTCGACGGTCAGTCAGTTGTGAAGTTGATACTATGTACCATACTCATTTCTGTTCAGTATCTGTCCAGGTCGGTGCATCTTTGGCCGTGTTTCTAGTTTGAATATCACTCAATTGGATGTCAGGTTTACAACTTGCTGACGCATCAGTGTGGCTACTGACTGCGATGACATTGGCCGTTTTTAACATCACGAAAGCTGATGATGACGATAATGTCGAGATCACGCCGGAAAGTGATAATTCATCCACAGGAGCCAGGTATGAACTTCGCTGTCGACATTGACTATAGCGTCTTTCGGTTCAGGGAACTGACCTGTCGTATTTTTATAGTCACCCGAGACCTTTCAAGTGCTTGATCTTACCTCGATCTGCCAAGGCCCTGGAACTCATTCAACAGGATGTCCAATGCTGAATAGATTTTATACTACTTGAAGACTGATCGTACACTATTTGCTGGAGTATGCTTGTATTTGGATTCCGCTGGCGTGACGTTGCTGGCGAGTGATAAGTACAATGAACACTACTGTAATACAGCTGTTGTTTCAATTTGTTCGGGAAAAACCATGGGCAAAGGAACCCACAAGTAGCCCTAGATACCTAAGTATGTAATCGCCAATAGCACTTTGAACTATTTAGTCAACCAAATGAACGTTTGTTGAACACAGACGGGTTCGACCGCACCCTCTCTTCATGCCACGGCCACCAAGAGGCGCCTCAGATGATCTGAGGGCTCGCGTTCCCATCCTCTATCGTGAGGGCTATTCCGTCAAAGACACTGGGCATCAAAAAGACCTTCGTCTACAAAATTCTCAACCGGTATAGGCTGCAATTTGGCGACGTCTCGAATTCATACCTTCAGTCCTGCTGATCTCACATTCTTTTCAAGCAACCCCCGTGCCTCTGAACGGAACGAGCTATCAAGGGTACTATATATGAACCGCATTGCTGAAGAAGTTCCCGACCCAAATATGCTTGTATTTGTTGATCTGAGGCGACGTGGGATGAACGTACGATATCGAGGAGACGTGGGCGCTCAGGCAAGGGCGTTCGCTGCATTGTTCAGAGGCGATTTGTCCAAGGAACAGGCTACTCAATCATTCCGGCCATCACCCTCGATGGGGATTATCGCATATGACCATTGTGGAGGGCCCTGTTAACACGGAGCGATTTATCAAGTTCCTTCAGGAACAAGTGGTACGGTTCACGGACAATTTTCTATTGGTTTCATTGATAGATAAGCTAGAAAACAGATGCCGTTTACTAACCCTTATCCTGGCCCTCGCAGTGTGCTCGTAATGGATGATAATTGCCGCATCGACCACGGAGAAGATGTCCGCCGTTTGGTTGAAGATGATCATTGTGAGTTTCTACAATGAAATCACAACGTTCCATTAACGTTTTTTCATAGTGTGCAAGTTCATATATCTCCCTGCGCACTCGCCGGGCTACAATCCAATCAAAGAAGCATTTTCCGACATCAAAGCATATCTCCGCCGCCACTCGCATGACTCGCCGTTGATGTCCATCGTCCGTGCATGTCAGAGCATCACGCCAGTCGAAGCCGAAGGGTATTTTAGGTCTTCCGGCTACATTGTGTAATATCTTAGTGCACTCGTGTAATTTCAGGATTTGAAAACAAGTTCCGTACATTTCATTCCATACTTGTGTGACTACAGGTGACTGCATTGAAGATTACACCGGTGGGCTGGTTTAGCATTAGGCTTGTCGCTTGAATGCGTCTGGGTGGCGACAACTTCATTCCCCTTCATTACCAACACAACTGAATTTGTGTTCTTCACACCCAAGATGTTTGAATGACACAACATAATCCAATGACTTCTTTCCTGCGTACAGGCGAGGTGTTCACTTATTTGATAGTGAACGTCTTTGCTTGCTAATTTTCCATTCAAGCTCCAAGTTATGCTGTTTCATCACAGTACTTTCTCATGCGAGACATTTTATCCAGAACAAGAAAGGTGAATGGTCTATGGAAAAGAAGGTTGCGAGTTGAGAATTGGTTCTTCGGCCATTCTAACCTCACTTTAGTACAAGTGCCAAACGGTTCACAAACAACCTCTAGCTGTTCTATAGACCATGAAAGTGGACTCACATCCTCCATCGGGACTACCATCCCGCATCATAATTCATACATGGTACAAATAATACATGAGACGACGCATATCTCTTCGGCGGCAACGGTTGAGAGATCTTCCGAAAAGATCCCTGACTGAGGACCAATGGTGACCGCGCGACAGCGCAATGTGCCGCAAGGAAGATAAGTCGTTCATCTAGATTCCGTAGTACCGGTCGTCTCTTCTCCTCCACCTTGTCACCTGTGCGCCATGACTAGCTTTGTGACTTGGCTGGGGGTGTGTCTTGCTGGTGTTGCCGTGTATCTCATCCAGCGTATCTTGAAGCGAAACCCGGCTCCCCTTCCTCCCGGTCCCACACCATTTCCTATCGTCGGAAATCTGTTCGATTTACCCACAGCAAAACCATGGCTTACCTATGTTGATTGGGGTAAAAAGTTCGGTACGGTACTACAACATGCTGAAATCTCTTGGTACCGAGGGGGCTCATAACCTATGGCAGGTGAAGTCGCACATATCCAGGTTTTCGGCCAGCACATCATCCTTCTGAATTCTACCAAGGCCGCTATTGAGATGCTCGACAAGAAGAGTGTCAAGTATTCTGACAGAGCGGTCCCTCCGTTTGTCGGCGACCTTCTTGGCAATAGACACAGCTTACCCCTCCTTTCATACGGCGATACTTTCCGCGAAACCCGCAAACGTTTCCATCGCATAATTGGAACCCGTGCAGCCGTAGAAGAATTCAGTGATATCAAGTCAATGGAAATCCACAAGTTTCTGAAGCGTGTACTTGCTGATCCTGAACGTCTTGCTGCTCATCTTCGAATGTACGTTGAGCATGTTCTGTATCTGCTTGGTGTCCATTAAATGTCTCGGATACAGGTTTGCTGGTTCATTATTCTTGCGACTCGCATACGGTTACCAAGTCGATGACGAGAATGATCCCCTCATTAGTCTTGCAGACGAGGCTGTTGACATATTTGTGAAGGCTTCTGCTCCTGGAGCCTTCCTAGTTGATTTCATCCCAATACGTATGTGCATTCACGGAATACTGTACATTTGGAACTGTGACCTTGGCTTGTAGTGAAGTACGTCCCTGAGTGGGTCCCTGGCGCCGGATTCCAGAGGCAGGCGCGTAAGTGGAAGGCAGTCATGGACGAACTGACCGATGTACCATATAACTTTGTTAAGAGCCAGATGGTATCTTATTCCGAGCTATGGGCGTAACCTAGCTGTTCGGCGCTAATATTTCGTTTAGGAGGCTGGTATAGCGCTGAAGTCCTTCACTTCAGTTTTACTAGAGGACCGCATGTCGAACCTGAGTGAGGAGGAAGTACTTTCTATTAAGTGGTCTGCAGCTTCTTTCAATAATGGTAAGCCGCCCAATGCTTCTAGATTAATCTGGTTACCACTATTTTGTAGGCAGTGCGGACACCGTAAGTGCCCTTATGGCAGTAGCCTACTGGTGCTAACTGTCAGTCCAATCAGCTTGTTGCTATGCATTCAATATTCTTGGCCATGACTCTTTTCCCGGAGGTGCAAAAGAAAGCCCAAGCCGAAATTGATGCTATCATTGGGCTTGACCGTCTTCCAATACTATCTGATCGCCAGTCCCTCCCTTATATGGAGGCCCTCGTGAAGGAGCTCCATCGTTGGTTTGTTGTCTCCAATCTAGGTAAGCTCGTCGAGTTTATGTGTTTATATGTCTTACTCCATTTGAAACAGGGCTTCCTCATCGCGTCTCTGAAGATGACATCCACGACGGCTATTACATCCCTAAGGGGAGCTTAGTCTTCGCTAACCAATGGTAGGTAATTACTTCTTCCTCTAAGGTTAATGTCTACCTGAAAACTAAATATTACACTGTTTGTTTCGCTGGAAATAGGGCCATGCTCCATGACCCCCATTCGTATTCTGAGCCAATGGAGTTTCGGCCAGAACGCTTCCTCGTGCTCGAGGACAAGCAACCCGAACAGGATCCTCATACCATCTGCTTTGGGTTTGGACGACGGTTAGTTGGATGTGAAATTAATGCCTGCCACGCACCCATATTCATTTACTTTCAGCATCTGTCCAGGTTGGTTCATCTTCTCAGGACTAAGAGTTTTGAATACCACGCTGGATGGCAGGTTTACAACTTGCTGATGCTTCAATATGGCTGTTGACTGCGATGACATTGGCTGTTTGTAATATCACGAAAGCTGTTGAGGATGGTGTCGAGATCATACCAGAGGTTGATGTTTCCTCTGAAGGAGTTAGGTATGACCCTGCTGTCGATACTCACTACTATCCTTCTCACGAAGTTTTCACAGTCATCTCAAACCTTTCAAATGCTCCATCCAACCTCGATCTGCAAAGGCTCTGGAACTCGTTCAACAAGATATCCAATCCTGAATGAATTGGTCGCGCAAAGCGGTATTTTGGCTTATATTTACTCTATATTTTCGGGCAAATTCGGTAGTTATGTAGTACCCCGCCCATCATTGACGACTCTCGAATAATCCCCGAAAAGAGCCTGAAGAGCCACATACGTGTATAGATATCAACCCTCTCGTTTCTCTAGTTAACATGCGCTATTCTCGAAAGCTGTTGTCCTCAACCGTTCTCATCTGTTCTAATCCTGCCAACGTTGCAACAATGATCCCGCCACGTCAATCTGTTTGAGTACATCGAGACTTAGCATACGTATATGGGTACCCAGAACGGATAGTATATGAGACAACCCGCCATCATCACCGCCAGAGCCTTAGCTTTGGTCACAGCCATCCAACAGCCCAGACTTGGAAATTCCGGCTTCTGCGTCAGCCATTATTCTAATCGCAAACACCAGATGGTTCCGCATTCGTATCAGTAAATACGCTGGATCCAATAACAGACCAACCGTTCTAGTGGGCATTGGCCATCCAAAGATATAAACACGTCTGTGGTCTCCATAAACGCATTTCTAAACAAATATGAAACCTGGTAATAGTACTCTCAGTAGTTTTCAAGATACTTATTCACCACGTCACTTACACTTGTTCGGTGGATTTTTTCTTTGGCCTCTGGCGGGACGCGTTCATGATTCACCTCAGAACGCACGGGCTAATTAGTTGTGGGAGCCTCGGAAGTGACAAAGAAACTTACTTGTGTAGCTTCGAGTCCACACCAACTCAAGAGTAAGATCTGCGGTTATCCCTCCCATCAGCTGAGAAATAGTGAGAGATGTTGGAAGTCATATACCCTGCCAACGATATCCTCTTCCAATGCTTGTTTCCGAATATTATTTTCAGCGGAACCCAACTCCACTCTGAGCTGATTGGTTTTCTCGTGCAGCGCCTGGATATATTGCCCAACAGTTCCAGAGTCAGGGCACGTAAACAGTCCAATGGCATTGTCATCTGTCCTGTGTCTGGGATACATGACGAGAGATTGAGTGACCCAAAAAAAAACATCTAGTGTTACTCACGCTTGAGCATTTCTTTTCAACAATTGGACCTCGACCTTCGACATGACGTCGGAGATCTGTTGATAAAGAGATGCGGTTGACTGTTCTAAAAGACCGTAAAAAAGCTCACAGAGACACCAAGTTTCTCACATGCCAACGCTTCCGCTTCGAGATGTTTTATCTCTGAACATTCGAAGAACTTACAAAAAAAGGTCCTCTCGCCGCGTTCCAGCACAGGCAACTCCGTGGGAAAGGGAATTCTCATAGCGAAATACTTCAAAATGGCCCTTTGTTGGCGTTCCAGGTCAGATTTCTTGATAACTACAGGAGAGGAATGGTCCTGAAGAGAATCCACAGGATAGAAATAGTGAGACCTCTACCAGCTAAAACTGCTCGCAGACGTACCGTAGTTGCCACACCATACAAACTGAAATATGTCATCCTTATGTTTTGGAAGCACCTTCTCGTCCGATCGTCCATCATATCTTTATGCGACCGCCATATGGGCACACAGCATCCAGCGCATGAGATAACCTTCAGTTCAACGAAAGCTCTACCCGGTTGTCTTTTGTACTCGAGCTCCACAGCTTGGATAGTCCTAGGGATGTGGGCGTGCTTAAAAAGGGGGAATTCATCACCTAGCCCCTTAATATCGTTCCGTAGCTGGGCGATGCGGTTGACATGGTACAGTTTCTCCCCATCGTCGATTCCGACTAAGACATTGCCACCAGAGGGCACAACATGGACCCAATCCCGTCCCAGGCTCCACCCGACAGAAATCACAAAGCTAAACTTGTCACTATCCGCAGTGACATAATGGATGATTCCGTCCTTGGTGCCTGGCAATCGCGGGGAGTTGTCTCCGTGCCGAAGGAGATCGTGCTTCAGTTTTATGCTCTGGGGGACCTTGAACTCGAATGTGAAGTAAGGATTAAGAGCTGTGGGTCGACAAAAGAGATAAACTTTCCGCAGCACTTTTTCATTAGATGGCCTGAAATCTCCAAATACTCTATAGTATTTCTTGTCGAGGAATGCCAGAATGATTGTGAGGGGTGTGGGATTATGTCCATCTGCAGGCTTGCGACAGCATGCCAACGTAGCCTGGAAGTGGTACGACGAACCGAGACAGCGAGTGATGAGTAAATGGGCTTTTGCATGTCTTTGTTCGACCCGGATTCCTTCCTCAGCTGCAGGAGTCGAATCGTTGAATGCTATGGCAGGGTCCATCCCGAGTACATCTGCACTATCTCCGAAGTCACTTGGATCGTCGGCTAGGACATTGCCAGGCCTCTCTTTCCCAAACCAGGCGAAGATGGAATGGTCATTATATTTCGTGAGAATGGCCTCCTGCAGGCGGTAGAATGCTCCCTCTCGTTCCCCGTATCTCATTTCCATATGAACTTCGAATAAACCCATGAGTGAGTAAGCACGATCCTCAGTTTTTGTTGTCTCCCGATCAGCTGCCCATGACATGATCTGTGCAGCACTCGGGCGACATGGGTCATCAGGGTGAGGAAATCTCTCAGCTGCTAGTATTTGCTCCGGGATCTTCGTGATCTTCGTTAACGCAGATCTGAGTGTTCCTTTGTCGCCAATTAGGACCCAACTTTGACTGAAAAATAGAACGACTCTGGGAGCCACCAGCTCCTGAAGTGTCCAGCCGCGGAAGAACCACCGTGGCATGCGATCACCGATCCCGGTAGGAAGCGTGTTGCCCACGAGATCGTGGAGGTATGCGTAGCATTTTGTCGCCTGTTGATACCACTGATACATTAACTTCAACGCTTCCGCTCTGTCTGGTTCATCGATACAGCAAGTATCGACCCATAACCAGAGCAGCCCATCGCGATGAGCCTGGTTGCAGCTGTCAACGATTTTTTTGTAGGCTGGACGTTCTTGGAGTGCTTCTCTGCCATCTTCCTTCCCGAGCGCCATCATTTCCTTAAATCCGATCTCATCACCCTCGCTTGTGCTCCAGCAGTGCGACAGGATAGCATATTCCAGTCCTTTCAACTCATTATCGCTGAAGCGCTTCAATACCTCAGTCTCGGATTGGAACTCTCCTGATACTTCAATCCTAAGGACCGATTCCACATTGATGAGATGCATCTTGGATGAATGAGAGCTGGTTCAGCGAACACGAGAGGTATCAAAGGCCCACCGTCGCTTATCTCAAACGCGCTTAAGTTGACGTGCCCCAGTTCCGCGAACGGTATGAAAACAGTGAAAAAAAGACGTTGATAATGAGGTATGAGACTCTGGTGTGGAGCTAGCAAATAGTGATAAGAGTGAGCAAGATTGACACTCATCTCCGTTTATTGAGGTGGTACATAGTAGTGGGGAAAACACTACTTAATGTTTGCTGTGGCATCTGGATCTGGGGTCCGGAGATCTATAGAATTTCTGCGAAGAACCTAACGACACACCAATCACCCTACCTCCACAAATAAGTTACGCCTCGTTCCTGTGCACGCCCAAGCACTGCCTCTTCCAGTGTTCGTTGCCGTTTTCCTTACATTGTAAGTACTACATCACGCTCAATACGCCCACGTCTTCCATTTGCCAGTGGGTACCTAAAAATCAATTGTCTATATCTCCTTGTTAGCACCATATCACAGTCGGGTTGAATAGCCACGACCCTTGTGGTGAGCACGAGCTTTCACCTGTAACAGACCTCTATTTAGAATTTGGGAGGCAGAAATGCGTCTTATCAATGTAGAAGCTCTTCTTGACTTGGCGACGCAGAAAAACGGAGTTCTGAAGCGCTTCAATGACGAAGAGCTGGGCGGGATACGATACGCTGCGTTATCGCATTGTTGGTGTGCGGCAGGAATAGCGGGGGAGCTACAATTCAAAGAGTTGGATAAATTTACACCGGAGACTGTACAGGGCTTTCGAAACCGCCCTGGCTACCAGAAGATCGTCAAGAGTTGCTCACTGGCCCGCGAACGGGGTTTAGGGTGGCTATGGGTGGATACATGTTGTATCATCAGGGAAAACGAGTCAGAGCTATCCGAGGCTGTCAACTCGATGTACCGATGGTACAAAAACTCGGAGATATGTTTTGCATATCTCCACGATGTCAAATTCTCCTTACCCACCGAGCCTAACGTCGGGATGTTCCCTACACCCAAGGGCTGGCCGACGTGGTTTTCATGCAGTTGGACGCTCCAGGAGCTATTAGCTCCTCGGCATGTTCACTTTTTCGACCAAGATTGGCGCCTTATTGGTGACAAAGCGGAGCTGACACACGAGTTAACGAGGATCACGGGAATTCCAGTCAATGTCTTGACCAGCGGTCTACCTCACCCTGATGATCCTTGTCGCCCGAGCGCAGCACAGATCATGTCATGGGCGGCCGATCGGAAAACGTGTACAAGAGAAGATCGGGCATACGCACTCATGGGTATTTTCGAAGTGCACATGCCAACTAATTACGGAGAAAGTGACAAGGCCTTCCGTCGTCTGCAGGTGTCCATAATCAAGGAGTACAACGACCACTCCATCTTCGCCTGGTCAAGGTCAAGGCCCGGCAGTGTCTTGGCAGACGACCCGAGCTACTTCAAGGGAAGTGCCGACGTGGTTCGACTAGACCCTTGTGATGCATTCATACGCGAGTGTCCTGGACACAAGGAATATATCGAAGATCATGAATTCTTTAAAGTGACAGAAAAGGGTGTCGAAATATGGCTGCCAATCACCTTCGGTCACGACTCCGAACTCCAGCCCTGTGTCCAGGCCAAGCTTGCGTGTTGTCCCGAATCCCAAAATAGGGAGCTTGTCACCCTGAATTTAGTATCGGTTCTATCTGATGTTATATATTCCAGAGGAATTGGGAACTTCTCTCCTCTTTACGAAGACCTGACCTTTGAAAGAATACACCTCGCACTTAACGACAACAACTATGTTGAGAATCGTGCCGAATCATCGCACTCTGTCGGTGTGGCAGGGTATGGAAGGTTTGTCCCTCAGTTACTAACTCTCGTGTTCAAGGGCTAATTTTCTCTATCTGAAATGCCTATTCCCCCCTTTTGACATTGTCTGGCTTACACTGTGTGAGTGTTATATGCGATTGAAGGGGCAACTACATCTGACATAACTTCCATAGAGTTTACCAGCCCTTGAAAAGCTGTTGCCACTCAATATTTCAGAGTTACCGCGGCTCCCTTCTGCTTCAACTTGGCCGCAGGTCTTTCGGTCGTGGCGCAACAGAGTCATGCGGAATGTTTCGACCCGCACCCCTTCGTCGTCCAACCTCTATGGGTCCACCACCTCTTTGTCAGCTGCCCTCTATGGGTCCACCCCTCTGTCGCCCGCCCTCTACGGATCCACCCCTCCGTCGCCTGTCCTCTATGGATCCACCCTCTCATCGCCCGTCCCCCATCTTTACTCCCTGTCGACCAACCTCTATAGATCCCCCACTTTGTTGCGCCCCAACTATAGAGACTATAGATCCACCTATTCGTCGATCGCCCTCACCTCTTCATTTTCCCCCACCCCTTCATCAGTTGCCCCCACCCCTTCATCAGTTGCCCCCACCCCTTCGTCTGTTGCCCTCACCCCTTCATCAGTTGCCCCCACCCCTTCATCAGTTGCCCCCACCC
>Ga0307516_10002947_pt1 | contig 22290 bp, 28 predicted proteins | sample 19_EM_MG_FD_203310 | JGI IMG/M metagenome (GOLD analysis project Ga0307516, IMG submission 203310) | Populus trichocarpa ectomycorrhiza microbial communities from riparian zone in the Pacific Northwest, United States - 19_EM | ecosystem: Host-associated > Plants > Roots > Unclassified | place... | reverse complement strand
TGGCTCTGCGCGTCCACCTCAGCCAGGGCCGGGACCCGCCTCCCTACATCCGTGGTAGAGAGGAAGTCTAGTACGGCGCTGCTACATCTCTCGTCCGCCAATAGGTCCCGGACCTTCCAGCGACTCTCATAAGCTCAGAGGTGCGATCAAGGAACTGTGGAAAACAGACTCCCGTTCTCAGCGAGGCGTATCATCTCGGCAGCAGTCACAAGGTCTTTCTGATTCGACCTATCAAGGTCCCAATGTTCAAGTTTGTTGGAATATAGGGGTCGATAGAGACGAAGATAGTGAACTGATTGATTGATACAACGTCGAAGGAAAAACATTCTCTATATACAACGCGCCTGAGGGAATCGCCAAGGGGAAAGGACGGAGGACTGTCTCCCGAGTCGGTGTTCGGAGACTAAGGCTGCTGTCATCTCCGGACATGTTGCCTCTGGTCCGTCATCTCCGGACGCCAATTATTCTGACAAAGTTCTTCGGCATGCACGCGGTTGAAGACACTGTGCATACCTCAATCCAGCTTCCGCTGTTGCCTCTTCAATCAGGTATCCGATGTGCTGCACTGCGATGTCTTCAACTGCGACATGCCGATGAACTTGAACCTTGGGACCTTGAAAGGACGAATCAGAAAGACCTTGTGACTGCTGCCGAGATGATACGCCTCGCTGAGAAGGAGAGTCTGTTTTCCACAGTTCCTTGATTGCACCTCTGAGCTTATGGTCGTAGTCCGAGACGCGTTGTTCCAGATCCCTATCAGCATGTTCGGTGCCATAATCAGCAGGCGTGAGCAGCTTCTGGAGAAGCAGGCGAGGTGCAGGACCGTATTTGGCGAAGAGCGTTAAAAGTGTGCTCCACATCTCCTGCGCGACACCTCGGAGGTTCCTACAGTGAATGTTAGTATGTATGTTCAGGAGGCCAGCTCCGTTGCGAAAACACTGCATGTGAGCAAACGGGGAAGCAGGACCTACGCAGCTGCCACAATTTCATCCCAGTCGCAAGCAGGCAGGTAGTAGTCCTGGGGACTTAAGTCCATGACTAAGTAATGATTGTTCTGTGACTCAATGGTTGGAAGTTGCCCTCCGTCAGTAGTTAGCGGCTGGTGAAGTATCCGCCATTCCAAAACTGGAGGCCATGATATAGGTTTGTTACCGACGCAGCGGCGGAGGCGAGATCGATAGCAGGTAGTAGGAGATGTAGAGTAGGCGGATGTTGGGGGGTGAGGGGTGGGGTTAGGCAGCGGTTGTAGATGTGGAGGAGGAGGTGGTTGAGGGAAGAAGAGAGAAGAAGCGAGCGACGTTCTTGTCGCGACTGGTATGCGGCTCGGCAGAGCTTGGCACTACCCTCTGCCAACGGGGGCGACCGCCGCATCCACCATCTAACCGAATCGAGATTAGTTAGATTCAGCCAACTTGATAGCAACTTGATATGATATGGATAGCGACCCCCTGTTAGTGCTATCCACGTAGTTATCAAGAACCACAAAAAAGAGATTCAGTCAACTTGATATCGTTCAGGATAGGACGCGCCAAGATGCCAGCTGAATACCCCAGTTGTAACCCTCATGATGAAGAAATAAGGTTCATACCATGGAACAAAACGCGTACCACAATGGGCGAAAAACACAGCAAGTTACTACAATTGCAGCCGCATTACCATGCTTGCAAACACCATTGCAATTATGATCCACCGACGTAGGCAACATGTTTCCCGAGGCCACTAAGCTTCTGTGCGTGTTCGCCGAGGCTACTGACGCGTCCACCGAGAATGTTACTGGTTTCGGTGTTATTTGAGGACGTATTTTGGTGATAGATAACCCTGGTGTTGAATGAAAAAAATAATTTGGATCGGCTATGTGGTTCTTCACCAACCTGTTCGGATAACTGCACATAGTTCTGAGGTGTACGTGGTGGAGCCTCGGCCGCATGCCTCTACCTCCACCCTTCTCTCCTCCGCCATTTCTTGCCGCGCCTGGAGTCCCCATTCTGACACCTCACTTTGTTTGTCCAGCTCAGCCAGGCTGGGACCAGCCTACCCTCAACTATCGCAGTGCAGTAGTGGAGAACCAACTAGTGAGCCTGGACGTCCGGTCAACCGGAGTCATAGTATTATTGAACTAGTCATATTTCTCGATATTTATGAAGGAGGCAAGGCGCGCGCCGTCGGTGCCGGCGTTTAATTGTTATACAAGAATAAAACCCGCCATGACTGTCCCTCCAAAATCGCCCGCCGTTAAGGGATTCACAACGAAATAATCTAAGGGGTTCGGTTCGATATTGGATTCGCATGCGCGGCGGCTCGCTCGCTTCGGTTCGGCGGATGGTTCGAGACGGGCTGGGCGTTTTGCCCGATGGCTTGCTCGCTTCACTTCGGCGGAAGATTCGGTTCGAGACAGGCTCGGCGGCTGGCCCTCCTGGGTGTGGGCTGGAGCCTGAAGCTACTCGTCGTGGTCGGTCTAACGATAAGGTGAGGTAGGTAATGAGCGCCGCCACGTAATTCCCTCAGTTCTGGACTGAGTTCTGCTGACACGGCCCGGTAAGATCCGTCGGCGTACGAGCAGAACGTCCTCGTACTTCTTCCTGACTGTCTGCCTTCCTTGCACATCTCCAGAGTTGACCGTTCTCGCCGAGTCCTTCGGTCGACAATCCTCACTTTGGCCCTTGTCTCCCGCCTAGACTGTCGAGCTCCTCACGAAGTCTTCCGTCAACTTCCCTGCGTGACCGTCGTCACGCTCTCAGGCTTTAGGCAGGTGGCTTGGTTCGACTTGAGGCGGGCGCTGCGGCTATCTGTTGGCTTGCGTGGGCCGCCTCGGCGAATGGTTTGCGGCGTGTGGGTTGGGTCGTTTGCGGCTCCACGGTGACGACTCGCGCGACGAATTGATCGTTTCCGTGGCGACAACTCGCTCGACGGATCGCTCGTGGTCCCTTCAGCTCTGTGGGGCGTGATGACTGTTTCCCTTGAAGTCCATAATGATCGAGTTTAGATGGCAGGTCGCTATAAGTGAGTAGTCGGCTCCGCGGATTCAGAAGCTGCGAGGATTCACATGCCCCGAGGATTCACCCCTACTGCGAAAACTCTTCGCCCTGCCAGTAGACTTCCACTCCTCCTTCCGAGCGTGGCCGGGGCGGGTGACTCTCCTCTTGTCGTGATTGGGTGATCCGATTGGGTTGCGTGCGGGGTTGATTGCGTTACCCGGCTGACTCAGTGGTAACGAACCCATCACTGTACCTGCTACTTAGTTCTTCCCGAACTGCTCCTGAGGTGAGGCCCTGTAGCGGCGCTTGCACTTTCCCGAATTCGCGCCGGTACTTGGACCGCGGGCCACCCAGCGCTGCAGGATTGGCATGAAGTAAAGCCTCCTCTTCAGTATTCTGCTCAGTAGTCCCTACCTTGGTGCGGCATATTCCCTGCATCATAATCGTTGTAAGCGTCCCGGATAAGTGGGGGATACGCTCACGCGGTCGCGCTGGCAAAGCCCAGAGTTTACCGCCATAACTGCGTCACAGTGACGAGGATGCAAGCGGTAGCATGACCCCACGTGTCTCCCGACCAGGTGGTGCAGCTGGATCGCCTGGAGCCTCCAGGCCGACTGTGACGATAGTTTCCTTCCATTGGCTTGTCCGTATGTATGATCACCAAACCTGTCTTTCTGCGCGGCAGCACTTGACTTTCTCTGTCTGCACCAGGACGTGGCGCCCGTGACTCTCCGGTGCTGCAGAGTCGGCCAATCCGAGCCGAGCCCCGAGGGTATGCCACGGTATGCCGTCCGAAGACCATGTGACAAGTTTCCGGTACCTTCCTGCCCGGTCTATATCAGAACATCCGATCCGTAGAAATTAGGGTGCAACACTCATGGGATCGCGCTTGGGAACACTTCTGGGATCTGTTGTAGAATTGCTCGTAGGATGCTAGTACCATTGATACTCTCTATTTGAGACCGAACCGCTCTCACATTCTGCCTTATGTCTTTGTATGTAAAAGAATGGTAGAACGAAGAAGCAAAAGAACCAACTACGCAACGACCAATGTTGTATGGCGCTATTTCCAGTCTGGTTCCCCTAGCAATAAAGCGCGGCAATGGCATCTTGCCGACGCTACCACGGGATGCGGCGATCTCTGGCCTCTCCAAATCCTCCGCCAGCGTGGTGTTCCTGACCGGAGGGTTGGAGCGCTTGCAACGTTGTACCAGGAAGAGGAAATGTGGGATGACTCCCAGATGGTCAGTGCCATTTGTCAGCAAGCAGCTCCTCGTTCAACATGATCCAATCGAATTGAGACTGACCAAGGCGACGAGGAATCAGATAAATTCTGGTGACATGAAACGATGGCACCTGCGGCCGGTAGTCAAGATGAGGGAACGGGGGCGGGAGAGGAGAGGCGTCAGTGAAAACGGGGGCAAGGGAGTCTTGGTGAGTTGGTGGATGACACGAGAGAGAGAAGCAGGCAGGATCGAGCAACTATTAGCGCATTAGGCCTATCCATGATTCTGACGTAATTCATGGGAGATTCGATCCTTTCTTGTCTGATTTGGGCAGCGCGGATAGCTGAACAGGGTCCCATGATATCCGGTCCACTGGAGCGTATCTACCAGAAGCATCGCCGACACTTCTTGCGGTCGAATGGGCGTTTGGAGAAGGCTATGGGTGTATTCACTTGCCGCACCGCTATTACAGTGGAAAACACCGCACACTGAGTAAGATGTGTAGGTAAACTGCAACAACGAACACCACTACCTCCGAATACAGCCACTGTTGGCTGGACGAGAAGTCATGCACCGCCTAGTATACATTTTTTTATTACTCGTTATTCGTGTGGGAGCAGGTAGGTCATGGCGAGATACACGCTCTCCGGAGTCAGCACCGCCTATTTAGACCGAGCGACATTGACTGGTCGCTTGCGCTCCACGAATTAGTAATGGATTCTCATCGCCTCACAGGCTCAGGGATCTCTTCCTTTTGTAATATCCTCGGTGCTCTTGTCTTGCTTGGGACAGGCCTGAGTGGAGGGCAAACGGGAGCATGTAAAGTGCCGCCAACGCGCGGACCAAGCAGGGGAACTGGTCGGCATGTTTGCCACCATAGTCTAAAGAGGCTGCACGGGGGCACGATTAAACAGAAAAATAACCGGCTCAGTTTCGTAGTATTCTCTCTATTTTCCTTCACCACGACACGCCATTCCGTTCCAATATCCCGGACCCAAGGTCTGCGCAGTGCCTTCCTTTCCCCTACGCGGCCACTCACATCCGTGGGCCGAGACAGACCACCCGTCTCGGCAACAAAAAAAAATTCGTATGTAGGGCTGGGTTCACACACCCTTCTAATCTAGTGCTCGACCTTGCACACCTTTACGACACCCATCTGCCTGCTGCAACAGTCGCTTCACTACCCCATCAGCAAAGACCGTGAACCGCCACCAATAGCCAATCCATTCTCCTTGAATATCTACAGTTCTCGGACAACCGTCGGAATCACGATCCCCAACTCCCTACACCTTGACGAAGCGCCATTCCTCCGTGTTGAAAAAGACCAGAGTCTCCGTGTGCGTCGGTTCTTACCCTCAGCTTCTTATTCCCCTCCGTCGACGCCTGCCACTAATGCCTGCAACGAATACTAGACCCACCCAATGGACACCGCCGCCCCTGCTCCTGCTGGCACTCTCATGAATATGCCCAATGAGGTGTTGCGCGAAATTTTTAGGCAGATCGACAGTCACGAGGACCGCGCCGCGTTTCTGATGACCAACAGGCTGGCAAACGCCCTGTTGTTCCGCGACTACTGCAGTCGTGCTGCAGAAGAGGAACAGCCAGACCTGTTGGTCAGGCTCACTACCATCATGGTGGATGACGACGGTGAAGGCCTGGACCATCTTTTGGATCTCGGTGTCCATCCAGACTCAGCGATGAGTTCGCGTCCTCTCCTATATTGGACGGTTATGTTCCATGCGGCCAAGTGCTTTAAGCGTCTTGTCGCCAGGGGTGCAGACTTCAGGTCCTGGGTCACGTTAACCACTCCCTCCGGGGTCTCGAGTGAAACCCTTTTGTACTCCGCGTGCATATTTTATTTTTTCACCGAGACGTTCCCAGCGGCGAGGAGAGAACCGGCAAGGCTGAATCTGCTCGAAATCGCAGGCTATCTAATCGAACTCGGCATTGACGTTGATGCCATCAAAACGAATGGAACGCCTACGCTACACGCCTCCCTATCAGTCGATACTAGGCTGCTGCAGCTGCTGATTGACCACGGAGCAAACATAAATATCGTTAACGGCCTGGGGCAAACCGCCTTGCATGTCGCAATCGGCTACAATCGCAACTTCCGATCCACGCACACCTTGCTGAAGAACGGGGCCAAGGTGGATCCCGTTGACTCCTCCGGTTTAACGCCACTTTTCTACGCAATGACTCGAGTGAGGATTATCCCGTGCTTGCTCCACTATGGCGCTGCCAAGTTTACTGGTACCTACGGAAAGGCAGTTTTTCGTACTGCCAAGAAATTTGCTGTCACGCCCGGCTGCCGGTATACTCTCTCGCTGGCATTCACACCTGACTGTTTCACATAGAGAGGTAAGCCGATGGTCACCACTGCTCCTTGGATCGATGACTTACTATGTAACAACTCGCAGATTGTTCTTTGTCGAAAACCGAACCCGGAAGTGCGATAGAGATGCGTTCTGGCGCACGAATTCGAGAGTAGGTTGTGGAAAGCAGTCTTTTGCAAAGAAAATGGTCCTGCTAGTTTTGTGCTGGGTTGTAACAGCTGGCCTTTGTGCGTGGGGGTTCGCGTTGGAAGTTGCAAATTTGACTACTGGCTTAGCACGAAATGATGTGGATGTAACTTACTGGTTGAAACAATGGCAATTGATTTGTAACTGCGCGCTAAGGGTTCAGGAGAACGTATCAGTCAGAACTAAATCAAGAGATAGAGATGAAGATGTTCAGTTCGATAGAGGTAAAAAGCCCCATGGGAAAACCCTCAGACAGGAGAAAGAGTGCATCCTCCAAAGAAAGAAATGTGAAATAACCATTATTTCAACCGCACGCCCCACCAGAGGCTTCCCCTGGGATCATGCAGAAGATCTTGAAGCCGGTCGGTATAATCACATCAGCCTCATCCTCAGCTGCATGCGGTAACCCTGGTGTGGGGACCGCTGCAGGCCTAGCAGCCCCATGCGCGCTGGCAGCTCCGAGTGACCGTTGTACGTGCACAGCTTCCACATCCCGGTAGATAGTCTTGATCCTCGAAAGGATTTTAGTCACAGGCTGAAGTCTCAGGAGCTGAAGCGGACGACTGAAGAAAGGCAGGTCAAGGCAGGAAGCTATGTGTGTGTTCCGGTCCGTGTCCCGTACGCCGAGGCAACCCGTACGACTAGCCTGCCGACATCCTTAGCCGAAGCGCACGCACCAAAGACAAAAAGCAAGTGCAAGTCGCCCGCTGTAAGCGGGGCTTATGATGCCAGTGGGACGAGAGCGTCAAGATGGGAGATAAGGGCACGAGTAAAGGACTCTCAGCCGAAGGTCTAGGACGAAAGACGTTACCTCCGGAAGCTGGGCAAGGAAGGCAGCCAGTAAGGAAGAAAGATCAGAGAACGTGTTCTTGTATTCTGAAGGATCTTTACTGGAGGCGCGCCAATAGAACTCGGTCCAGAACTGAGGCAGTTACGCGGCCACGCTGATCACCTATCCCACAATTTATCGTTATTACCAATCAGGACAATCGGCTCTCAATGTCTTATCTCGCTCCGGCAGACATACAAGCAAACGCTTCCATGAGGTTCAACGCGGGAGAAAGCAACGAGGAAAGATGGCAAGAGGACTCAGGAAATATCACGTGAAGCGGCCTCCGAAAAGATAAGGAGCCGTCGCCTACCTCTCTTTCACTTCCATCCTTTTCTTTTTCTTTCTCACGCAACAACTTGTTTCCTTATTTACTTACTAGAAGAATCATCCTTTTTTCCCACAACCCTTGTCCTGTCCACCCTCGCTCCACGCCACCCGCTCACCGGTGTCCCTGTCCCGCCCTCGCCGCGCGCCGTTCTCTCGCCGGTGTCTTTGTCCTGTCCGCCTCCCCGCTCGCCGCCCGCCACTGGAAGCCCAGCCTGACCCTGCCCCGTTACATCGTCAGCCGTAGCCCAAACCGCCGCTGTCGGTTCTCCAGCTGCATAGTTGCTGCTCTAAGGCCAGACTCCATCGAGAGGGCTCCCAGTGTGGTCGTCTGGGAGTAGCCCGTTGTCGCCCGGGCCTCCTGGTTGACCAACAGCTGAAGCTCCTCTGGTCGGCCTTTGGTGTACGTGGTGTGGTCCCCTTTCCACCGTAGTTCCGAGCCGAACATACCGGCTGACTGAATGCAAGCCTTCATGAACTTCCTGTAGTTGAGCGGCGAGAGCCTTACCTACCCGGTAAGCTGCCAGAGCCTTGCCATTACCTTCCTGCCTTCCTTCATCCGGATGGCATGGTGTTTCTTGAGCGAGAGCTGGGAGTCAAGCCAAACTCCAAGTCACCGCGTCGCCTACTTCTTGAACGGGACAGTGTTGGTGAAAACCGTCACTGTTGCCCTGGATGCTGTTGTGAAACAGCACAGCTTCGGTCTATCCATGATCAAAGGCTACCCCAGTTCCCGGCCACCCACTCATCGAGGCTGCAGATGCCACTGAGAGCTTGGTTGCAACCGCCCCATCGTCTGCGCCATCGGCCCACCAACTGATGTCATCTACGAAGGACAGACCCCTGAGGCCTGGGACTGCGGCATCAGCCTCGACCTTGTCGAAGATTCCCGACAGGTTGGTGCCGAAGAGGATTGGTGCCACCGGTGAACCCTGAGAGATGCCAGTGTCGACTGGGTTTGCCTCCCCCGTTTTGCCCCTCTGGAAGAGGGCGATGCTGGACGTTTGGGGTCAGAGTGGGGGCTTCGGGGCTGGCGAGAGTAGGGAGAGAAATGGGAGGCGGAGGACGAAGAAGAGTGTGCTGCGGCGGAATTGGGTGACTGGCAGTGGGAGCAACAGCTGCTGCTTCTGCCCATACCCTCCCTCATAGCATCGACGGAGGAAGATTAGGGGTCGGCAACACTTCCTCTGTTTCTTCCTTTTGAGATTTCCTTGGTGCGCATTTTAAATTCTTGGGACAGACCTAGATGGAGGGCAAAAGGGGAGCTAGTAGGGGGCCGCCACTGCGGGGACAGTGGACGAGAAATACGGATAAAATATACACCGCCATAGTCTAGATAGCTAAACGCGAGTATGATTAACCAAAAAAAATAACAGGATGATGTGTTGGACTTCCACTGGGGGCACTCCTTGAAGAGATGTTCCCGCGTCTGTGTTCGGCACGGACACCAGCTGTAATGAGCTACGAGTCGTATCCTCGAGCAATGCAGATGTTGCCCAATGCGCGGTGAGGCAGTGATATGCCTTCAGCTGGTAGAACCTTGAGACAGTCCTCTTGAAGCTACCCACAACAGTCCGTCCGCCTTCTACCTGCTGGATATCGGAGATCCCTCACTTCAGGTGGAGCTTAGCTCATTCGCCGGCCTTCTCATTTCCTTTGACCCCCTTGTGTGATGGGCGCCATCGGATTTCGATGGTGATGTCCGGCCTGTTTCTCCGTAGCGCCACGATGTGCTTTCTGCGGGGACGGGGTGTCGGTTGAAGCGGGCCGGCATCCGCGGCCCCACATTCTCTTCATGGGCATCGCTCTTCCGAATCATGTTAAGCGCCAGAGTTGCAGGCGCATACTATTTTGCAGAATAACCCCTTTGCAGCCCCTCAGCCCCCGCTCCCTGCTCCTCCATCCAACTCCTCAGCTCCGCCTCGGATACCTTACTCACGGCGTCCTCTTCCTCAGCCGGCACCCGCCTTCCCACATCCGTGGTGGATAGGAAGTCCAGCACCGCCTGTGCACACCTCTCGTCCGCCAGGAGATCCCGGATCTTCCGCTGGTCCTTCCACCTCGTGGTCAAGAGGCCGTCGTCAGTATGAGAATGTAACCCGTGAGGAACTACTCAATTTCTGACAGCAATGGTATGGACAACAGGGAATACTGCAGCGGGAAGTACGGAGAGAGGTGCGCAATTGCAAGGATTGATTCGAGACTCCGACGAGAGGAGTAGTCAAGAAATCCTCTATTTCCTCGAGATCACCGGTATTAGCGACGTAATCCAGACCAAACTTAGTATCACGCCCAGAGTGAGGTTGTTGGAATGGGAGCTGTGAGGAACAGGGGGCCGCGGTTGAGGAACTATTGGAGTTCGTCTCTACCCGAGCTTTCCTGGTTTCTACGGAAATGAAGTGAGGTGAGGGGGTGTAGTTATCCTCTAGCGGCACCGTTTTTAGAGTGAAAAGCGAGGATGGAGGAACCCGGATGTAAGGTGTCAGAATAATGGGGGTCCGGAGATGACAGCTGCCCGAGTCTCCCAAGCACCGGCTCGCGGGACAGTCTTCCGTCTTCACCCCCTGGCGAGTCCCTCAGGCCCGTTGTATACAGAGAGAGTGTTCCTCCTTCGAAGTTGTATCAATTAATTCACCACCTTCATCTCTATCGATCACTACATTCCAACAGGTTGTGAGCCCGGATTGAACGCTCTGCCAATCCGCTACCCACCGATAATCGTGCCAATCGTATCTACCTACCGCCTTGCGCCTCGCCTCTTCGTCTCATCCCTGCACTCTCGCTTTTAAGCCTCAATCTCTTCGAGCCTCATTGCCAAGCTTCAGTTATCCGCCAAAGATCTGAACCTCGCAACTTGGAATCCACGAAGTTCACCTGCAAGCACGGCTCAACGGAGATGCTCAACGATCGCAACTACCACTCCTTGAAGCGCTCGCTCAAGGGGTTTCTGTTCGCAGAAGACGCATTTGGAATCGTAACCGGAACGGAAGCACCCCCGAACGCGGGCGCAATTGCCCAGCTCCGTGACTTTCGCCGCCGCTACGGACGGGCCTATTCGCTGATATACGCGTCATCAGACGAAACCACGCGGTCCCTTATCGACAACCTCCCCAACGAAGAACCCAACCACGTATGGACTGCTCTGCGCGTGTCATTTGATACCTCAGCCTCCCTGTCCGGCCGACTTACGACCGTTCGCCGCTTCCACAAGACTACAATGAAGCCAGGCACCTCAGTCTCAGCGTATATCCCCACACTAAAGGACATCCGACAACCGCTCGCTGGCTCTCAAGAACGTATCTCAGACAACGTCCTAATCGGCCACCTCCCCTCTACGCTTCCGGAGACGTTCGCCACCATCGCCGGCATCATTGAGAACAAGCCTGCTGCTGAACTTACTCTGGATGCCTTTACCACAACTTTAATTGACGCCGAAGCCTCGATGGCACTCCGTAACGACCAAGTTGGTACGAATCTGAACATTGCCGGCACCACCAGTCAAGCGCTTGCAGCAACGACTCGTCACCATGGCAATCGACGGGGAGCCAGTTGTCGCAGAGGTCGGAAGCCTTACGAAAGGTTAGGCGATTCAGGACTACGATGCTTTTACTGCACACGAGAAGGAAATAAAGAAGCGGGCGAACCTCGGGGGCTACCCGGATGAGGTCGTGGTTCACGGCTTATAGCTGGATACTGGTATACCTTCTTCGTTTTCTTTCCTTCGTTTCCGAAACCGTTCGGTGACGCGGTGCTGCTGTGTCCGCCTGTTGTTGTGGCCGTCGTACGCGGTCGGTGGAGCTACTGTGCGCGCCTATTGTGGCCATCGTACTCGTTCGGTGGAGCCGCTGTGCGCGCCCATTGTTGTGGCCATCGTACGCGCTCAGTGGAGCCGCTGTGCGCGCCTATTGTAGTAGCCTTCGTGTGCGCTCGGTGATTCCGGAGCTGCTGTGCGTGCCCATTGCTGACGATTGACAGACCATCCTAAGGACCGGCCGGGAAATCGGCCGGTATCCAGGGAAACCTCCTGGTGGAGCATGTGTCAGTTGGTTAAACAGGTTTCCTTTCCCTCTCCTTACTTTTTTTTGGTGGATGCACTTTTTCTCCTATGTCTGGTTTTCCCATGAGGTTTTTTCACACGGTTATGAGTTTCAACGAGGCATCCGAGGATACCGGGTTTCACTGTATTTCTCTCCTCTGCTGCCGTTTGTTGCGATACTGGCCGTTTCGTTTTCTCCCTCTCTCCCGCGTTCCATTGCACCTTCCGTACCAGGGGAAGTGTCAGAATAATGGGCGTCCGGAGATGACGAACCAGAGCCAACACGTCCGGAGATGACAGCTGCCCGAGACTCCCCAGCCGGCTCGGGGGACAGTCTTCCGTCTTTACCCCCTGGCGAGCCCCTCAGGCCCGTTCTATATATAGAGTGTTCCTCCTTCGAAGTTGTATCAATTAATTCACCATCTTCATCTGTATCGATCCCTATATTCCAACAGGTGGGATAGTAATGAATGTGCATTGCCTCATTGGGTCAGGTATCATTTAGTATTCTCTCCAACTCGTTTCTAATTTCCTACCCCGCGAAACACCATTTCCGTTCCTATACACCGAACCCAAGGTCAGCGCCGTGCCTTACTTTCCCCTGCGTAGCCACTCACATCCGTGGGCAAATGCACACTCTCCGTCTCGGCAAACCAAAAGAATTCAAATATAAGGCGGGGTCGCACCCCCCCTCCCCCCCTTCCACTGGTCTCGTGCTGGATAATACGTACCTTGCCAACACTTGCATGCTGCAGCCATCGCTTCCCGAACCCATACGTACGCACACTACCACCCACGGCCAACTCATTCTCTCCTGGCATTCTCTACAGCCGGAAGCCCATCAACAACATTAAGGTCTTCAGCCTCCTCAACGTTGCCAACAAGCCACGCCTCACATTAGAAATTAACACCTAGTCAGCTGGTGCGTCGGGTCATTACCTTCGTTTCGTATCCCGCGGCGTCGCCGGCTGTAACTGACTCATATCACGAGCACTAGATCCCACGCAATGGACACTACCACCACCGCTCCCGCAGACGCTCTCGTGAAGATGCCTAATGAGGTGTTGGTGGAGATTTTTAAGCAGATCGACCGCCACGATGACCGTGCCTCGTTTTTGATGAGCAACAGGTTGACATACGCTCTCTTAGTCGGCGATTTCCACAGGCGTGCGATACAGGAGGAGAATCAAGCCCTCACCGACAAGATCACTGCCCTACTGCTAGATGACGATGTGCAAGGACTCCGCCGTCTGCTGAATCGTGGCGTCAATCCAAACTCCAACATAGATTCGAACCCTCTTCTCTTCTGGGCGGCTGCGCTTCATGCAGTCGACTGCTTCAAGACACTCGTCGCACGGGGCGGGGATTTCAAGTGCCAGGGGACCGTAATCACACCCACTGGTACCTACGTGGAAAACCTTCTTCACACCGTGTGTGCATCGTATTGTCAACCCTGGATATACTCCGGGACGGAGAGTGGGGCTGCGCAGCTTAAGCTACTTGAAATCGCACGATTTCTGATCGAGCTTGGCGCTGATGTTGATGCTCTCAAATCCGAGGGCACGCCTACATTACACGGCGCGGTAACGGTCGATACTCGGTTACTTCAGTTGTTGATTGACCACGGAGCCAACATTAACGCCGTGGATCGTACCGGGCAAACCGCATTGCATGTTTCAATTAGACACTCTCGCGGCATCCGAGTCGTGCGTACGTTGCTGCAGTACGGGGCGAAGGTGGATGCTATCGACAATTCCGGTAACTCACCGCTTCGCTATGCACTGTCTCGAGAGGGCGTTATCCCGTTGTTACTCCAATTTGGCGCTTCCAAGTTTACAGGTGTGCCCGGCAAGATTCTTTGGAGCGCAGTCAAGAGGGATGTTCTCGCACCCAACTCTCTGTCTACCCGGGCGCTGGCATTCACGCCCGATTGTTTTACTTAAACAGGTAATCCGATGTTCGCTGCTCTCGGTAGGATTTGCCGGTTACTAACCGGTGGCGTAGGGTTAGTCCAACAGGGGTTACGGAATGATAATAGTGCAGGATGTGGGCATTCGAAGGCGAGGGCACATTGTGGGGAGCGGTTCTTTGCAACGGGTATGGATTTGCTGGTTTTTTGTTGGTTTTACATGGTTAGGCTTCGCCCTTGGCGTGGCGGTTTCGGGTTTCAAGTTGCAAATTCGACTACTGGCCGAGCACGATTTGGTGGATGGATGTAACGAGTTACAGACTAGTGGAAGCAATGGCAATGAACGTCTTGCTGCACCCGAATTTGTGGAAGATCCGGCGCAGGAGAACATTTCAAGCGGGTCCATTGGATGTCGCAGTATTTTGATATTTGGGCGTTACAAGACACAGACTGAACTGCGGTCCTGCTAGCTTGTTTTCGGGGCCATCTGTTTGGCTCGAGGTGGCAGTAATACCGCAATGAAGGATCGGGCGAGGTATTCATTGGTATCGTTTGCGTTGCTTCTTTATGTAGGCCAAGGAATTACCTTGCAACCAGGAGTACTACTAACGGTCTCCATTCCGGCAGAACCCCTGTATACTCGACGGGAGGTGGCAGCCTAGCACCTGGACGGCAATGATACTCTATTTCGGATTCACCACTTTTTCTAGGATATGACGTGATGGGGTGAGCTTACGGGTGATCCGTCACTGCGGAGGCAGCGGTGCGAGGGATTCAATCATTTAAGTGGCACAACAGCTGCGATAAACTATTTTGTGGGGCTGTAACTAGCAAGGAAGGAAGGTTTACTGCGAATGGCCACGGGAGTATGGAGCGAGATGCCATTGCCATCCCCATCTCTCCTTCTTTCCTGAAATTATCCCCTGCGTGAGGCGGGCCCCTCTGGCCATTCCTAGGACTTTCCGCGCAGACGTGCCAGGCTCGTACACCCCTCCGTAGTCCCAGGCACCATCGCGCTGCTGTAGATCCTCTCCTCTAAACCCTGGAAAGTTACCGTCGGGGTGCCATCCGCCGAGACAACAAGTGAGCGACGAGCGGCACCGGCAATTTCGGGTAGGCAATCCTTTCACCGTGCCGGTAGCAGAGCGCCGCAAAGCTAGTGTGATTCAGGAGGTGACATAAGACGTGCAGGTAAGTATTGCCGAGCTGCGGAAGGTGCTGGGTTGTAAGCATGCGATGGGTTGACTGACTGTATGCTGGAAGCCTAAGGCTGTAACGTATCTTAACGTCAGCGAGCTGCTAATCGCTGTCGGAGAATCTAATGGTATGCTGATAGCGGCTGCCGATGTCTTTTTCCGCCGATCTACTCCTCCCGGGCGTCGATGATACCGACGAAAGCAGAAAGGTTAGTTCCGTTCCACGCCTCGAGAATACTACGAACATGGTTGTCACCCATCGAGAGTATCAGACCATGCTTTTTTTTTGGGTTTATTCAATACTCGCATGCGGCCGGCCTATATCATGGCGAGAATATGTACAGTCCATTTTCTGTACGCTGTCCGCGCAGTGGCGGCACGTTGCAAGCGCCCCTTTGCCCTCCGCTCAGGCCTGTCCCAGAGAGATGTGATGCGCACCAAAGAGATGACACAGGGGAGAGACGAAGGAAAAGACCACAGAAAGCCGCTTAAATCTCTCCCGCGGACGCCGTGAAGTCAGGCGTAGCCGCGTAGGCAGGAATAGTGGTGATACCCCCCCCGGCGCCCGGCTCCTAAGCTCCCGCTCTCCGCTCCCTGCTCCTCCAGCCACTCCTGCAGCTCCGCTGTTGAAATAATACCGATTAGAATTGAAGATAGAAATAAACGATAGGAGATTGATCCGTCTGAATGTCGTATGAGATGAGGGTACACAAGGTGTATGAGTGCTGGTCGTTTGAATGGCTTACAACTTCGTTGTAATATTCGATGAGTATAAAACAGGAGAAAGGAAAAGCACCCGCAGAGCGAAGATCCTCCTCTCACACCTCCCTGCCTGCGCCTTACACAATCGTGTCCTTAACGATCTGTAAAGCACAAGCGCCAAATCTAAACAATGCATAAGCTGCATTTCCAACATCCGCCTCCGACACCTCGCTCACTGCGTCGTCCTCGGCCGGCACCCGCCTTCCCACATCCATGCAGGAGTGGAAGTCCAGTTTTTTTTTTTTGTTTAATCATACTTGCATTCGACCTATATAGATCATGGCGGCGTACATTTTGCCTGGTTTTTCTGTTCGCAGTCCGCGCAGTGGCGGCTCTTTGCAAGCTCCCCTTTGCCCTCCGCCCAGGCCTGTCCCAGGAAAAGAAATAAACGCACCCAGGAACTTGACAAAGGAAAGAAATAAAGGAAAGCGCACCCCGTCCCCCTACTCCTCGTCTGCCGATTCCATGAAGGAGGGCGTGGGTAAGAACAGCGGTAGTTTCTCTCCGGTGCCCGAGCCTTCCGCAGCACCCAGCTCCTCCGTCTCCGCCTCCCGTTCCTCTTCTTGCTCCTGGCGCTCTCGGAGCTCCCATTCTGATGTCTGGCTCCCGCCGCCGTCTTCTTCCACAGGTGGCACCAGCCTTCCCACATCCGTTGCGGTGAGGAAGTCCAGCACTGCCTTTCCGCACCTTTTGTCGGCAAGTAGGTCCTGGTTCTTCCACCGGCTCTTCCACCTTCCCGTCTCCTTCTGCACCTCCGCCCAAAGCACCTTTTGCTGCACCTTCCATTCCGGGCACACCTTGAAGAGGTGGTCTCTCATTTGCGATGGGCACTTGCAACACCAGCATTAGGCATCGGGGCGGACCTTGGCCCAGTGAAGGTGCTGTCCGATCCGGGTGTGGCCCGTCTTCAGCTGGTAGAACTTTGAGGCGAGCCTCTTGGTGCTGTTGGCTACCTCGCTATCGTGTTTCTGGCTTTTCACCATGCGGTACTTTGCCTTGGAGATGCGCCCACCGGCCCATGACCGCGCCTCAGTCCACTTCTTCACTGAGATTTCCCGCTTGAGGCTTGCCAGGCATCATGGGAGCGGCCCTAGGTTCTCCACCCCGCGGGTGCTAGGCTTCTCCGCTGCAATCAGACTGGCGTGTCGTCCACTATCCAAACCAAGTACCTTCGCAACTTCCATTCGGACAATACAACTGACATGGCATCTACTATCCATACAAAGTAACCTTGCAACTTCCGTTCGAATAATATGTCTGGCATTTCATCCACTATCCCTGTGGTGTACCTACACAACCTTCGTTTGAACGTAGAAATGAGAACGAAACTTTCCCTGCAGGTAGCAGTCAATCAGTCATTTCGGCAATATGCAACTCTCGGCCATTAATTTAATACTCGACAAATGGTATTTAGTGCTGCATAGTTGTTTGGATCTAATACACCACAAGATATTGACTGTGTACATACAAACTTGGCAATCTTTTAACACAAGGAGAAATACCCTTCCCAGTGGCTAGTAAACCTCATTCCATGTAGCTAAATCAATGTGGCTGTTCACCAACCATCCTTTATTGTTTATTCTGGAGAAGTGTGGTTCCTCCAGAATCAGATGTGCTGCATCACCAATTCTATCACTGCTGATCACCGCGTATCCACTACCTGTCGTAGGTTTGATCACTTTTACCATGCTGGATGCTCTTTCAGGTGTACTGCCCACTGCTGAGGTTACTGTTTGGACAAATACATACTGAAAGGCTCCTCCTTCAGCAGAAAGTTTGAACAGCTTTAAAAGATGATAGAGTAGACATCCTTGAAATGCGCCATATGCTGCTTCTTGATCCTCGTATTGGTTGGAAACCTTGACCCATACCCTGTTATGGTATACTGGTTGACCATACCAGGACTTTTCTTTCATGCATCGAATATCTTGGGTCAACTGCTCACTGTACATATTGCTGAGTGGGATTTGTATTCCATAATAGACATTTACCCCACACTGAAGCAGGTCTTTGAGACAAATTTGGATCTTACGGAAAAGAAGGAAGCGATTTGTGTTGTAGTGTAGTGCGTTCTGAAGGTAGTGGTAACATACAAATTTGAATAGTACTGTGAGGGTGATGATCTTTGTCTGCCTGATGGAGGTTTGCTCGGAAGCAAATTTCATACCAGCTAAAGAATCTTTGATGGTGTCTCTACTACTCTTATTATTGTCACCTCTCGTTCCTACAATATTGAGCCTCCATATCACAAATACATCGTTCCAATGGTAGTATTCAATCATCTGACAGTAGATATTGCGGAACCAGTTTGACTTGTTGTACAGATCCTTTAGTTGAGTACGGTGTGAACTTTCTCTGGTCTCAGTAGACCAATACTTGGGAAATCTATAGCATCGTATCTACTCCCCGAAATGAAGCAGCTGATCAATCTTGGGAATGTTGAAATCACTACCTTCCTAGTGGAATTCAACTATTTCAGCATTGATAAACATCTTGCGAGACCTAACATTCAAATGGATACTCTGTGTGGATAGTGGACATCTCAGCAGACGTAGCCTACAAATTGATAATCTGAATGGACATTTGACATCTTGTGGGATCTAGCGTTAGGATGGATGCTCAGTGTGAATAGTAAATACCTTGCCAGATGTAGCATCCGAATGGTTACTCTTTGTGGATAGTTTATGCCATGCCAGAAGTTGCTTTTGAATGTAAGCACTATGTTGGGATTACAACAAATGCATTGAGCACATTCCAATGAGAAATGGCATACTACTGTACATCATAATGCTTCCAACATACCTAATGCAACACTGCGTTCCAATGCAAAAAAAAAATTGCTGATAAACTTGACACCTCCCCATATGCCTTCTGAGGTTGCACCATAATGAGGTATGGTGATACTGACAGCCAGATGTTATTGAATGCCTCAAGATGTTTATCTACTTGAGGAAGACCTGCAGCCATCCCGGAAGGTCTTTTTTTTTTTTTTGTTTATTCAGTCCTCGTATGTGACCTATCTAGATCATGTCGAGGGGCCTTTGCGGTCTATATGTACAGTCCGTTTCCTCACTGCAGTCCATGTGTAGCGGTACAGTGCAAGCTTCCCTCTGCCCTCCACCCAGGCCTTTCCCGTAAAGATGTAAGAGTGCTCCAAGGAGATGACATAGGAAAGAGACAAAGGAAACATGTTGCCATCCCCTTTTACTCCGGTTCTGCCAAATACATGAATGGCAGGGTGGGGAGGAACAGCCCATGTTCCTCCTCCCCCTGCTCCTCGGCGCCAAGCTCCTCCACCATTCCCTCCTCTTCCCGCTCCGTTCTTTCCCGAAGCTCCCACTGCGATGCCTTGCTCTCCGCGTCCTCATCCCTTGACTCACCCGGAACTATCTTCCCCACCTCCGTCGAGGAAAGGAAGTCCAGCACCGCCTGACTGCATTCCACCTCTTCAAAGAGCTCATGGACTTTCCACCGCTCTGTCCCTTTCCCGGTCTCCTTCTGCACCTCCTCCCAAAGGACCTTCTGCTCTTTTTTCCATCTGGGGCACCTCTTCAAGAGGTGATGCCTCGTCTGCTTGGGGCACCGGCACCAACAGCACTGCTGTGTTGGGCGGGATTTCGTCCAGTGCAGGTACTCCCCTGTGAGGCAGTGCCCCATCTTAAGCTGGTAGAACCTCAAGGCTAGCCTCTTGGCGCTCCTAGCAACCGTGCCATCGGGCTTTTGGCTCTTTGGCATTTTGTATTTTTCCTTCCCTCTCAGGCATGCTGCCCATGCTGGGTATCGTTATTTGTACAAATGCACACCAAATGTGAGACTGGGGTGCTGACACGTCACCGGAGTCACGGTAGAATCGATATCTTGGTCAGGTTTTCGATAATTCACAGCGGAATAGTCTAAGGGGTGTCGTTACAGGTTCTCTCTCTGTCGTCCCTCGCCTTTGCATAGAGTGCCAGAGATCTATAAGAGCAGAATCCTCTTGCGCTGCCGCTGTGCTCTATCCTTTGACCTTGTCTTCAGGAATGGAGAGCCACGTAAGCGCATACCGATCCCACTCTTTGTCCTTAGCGCGCCACACATCCAATTCCTGCTCTTTTTCCCACTGCGCTGCGCGCATGCCAATTCCTTCTCTTCTTCCTCAGCGTGCAAGCCGATTCCTTCTCTTTGTCTTCAGCGCCGCGCAAGCACATACCAATCCGTACTCTTGTCTTCGGCGCCGCGCAAGCGCACACCAATCCGTACTCTTTGTCTTAGGCACCGTGCAAGGGCATACCAATCTGTACTCTTTGTCTTCGGTGCTGCGCAAGCGCATACCAATCCGTACTCTTTGTCTTCAGCGCCGCGCAAGCGCATACCAATTCCTTTCCTTCTTCAGCGCGCACAAGCGTATACCGATCCGTACTCTTTGTGTTCGGGAATTCACTCACGTATGCACCAGCCAAAGCCAAGGTGAACGTGGGCCTAGGCCCAGAGCATGCTCATCCTGGCCGCTACCAACGGCAAGATACGGTGCTGCTGCAAACGTCGTAGTTCCCATAGCTTCTATCGGTCTCACGGGTTCCACTTTGCTACCACGGAGTAGTCCCCAGCCAACCACTTTGGCCGCCGAGGTTCTACTTCCACTCTTGCCTCCCACCTAGACTCTCGCACTCCTTGTGCTTCCCAATTCCTTTGAGTAGGTGTCAGGCTGTCACTGGTCTGACATTGTCTGCACCGTTGTCACCGGGTGCTGCCGGCGCCATTGCCATCGGTGCTGTCATCGCTATCAACGTCTGTCGCTGTCGGTGCTGTTGTCGCGGATGAGTGTGTCATTCGAGAGACCGTCGCCATTGTGGCGTGGCATTTGTGGGACCGATGCCGTTGCGAGGTGGCATTCGCGAGACCGACGACATTGTGAGGTGGCATTCACAAGACCGTCGACGTTTGGAGAGTGGTATTCGTGAGACCGACAACATTATGAGTTGCCATTCGCAAGACCGTCGACGTTTGGAGAGTGTCACTCGCGAGACCATCAACGTTCTACGCCAAATATCTATTACATTCTTGTTGAGCTGTTAGCCCATTATACTAGGGTGTAACACTACTCCCCCCATCCCTAGGCTTCACCCCGAAGCCTTTCTAACCTGTGTCCTTCTTTCCATCATCCCTTTCCCCTTTCTTCCTTCCTACCCCTACTCGTTGGCGAGCCAGTAATCTCTCGGTGCCTCTGGGTTCGGGCGGTGAAACTCCCTCAGCTTCTCCAACCCCCCTTCTGAGAAGTTGTCGAACGGCTTGTTGGTCCAATCCCTTCGGTCGGGGTAGTCTAGCCACTTGACCAGATGGAGAACTCGTCGTCCCTTTTTGGTGGTGCCCATGATTTCGTCCACATCGTATTCTTCACTATTCTCGATATCATCCACTTCCTGGAGTACCTTAACCGGGTCGGGTGTTGCTTGCATCTCACCGGCTCGGTAGGTTTCGAGAAGGGAGACGTGGTACACATCTTAGATTCGCCATTTTTGTGGCAGGGTGAGCTTGACTGCAAATGGGGAGATTACCTTTTCCACCTGGAACGGCCTGTGGTTTTTGTGGTCGAGCTTCCATGATGGGCGGCGGGTTTGAATGTTTCTACCGTTGAGCATCACTAGGTCGCCAACTTGACATACTGGTGGTTCCTTTCTGTGGGGGTCTGTATATCGGCGCATCCGTTCCCGGGTCTTGTCGAGCGTTGTCGTTGCCTTCCCATATACTACGTGCATTCAATGGCCGCAGGAAAAACTTGCGGGGTTTAGTGGTAGCACTGCAGCTGGATTTGTCGCTGTGGGATGGAAGCCGTAGTTTGCATAGAACGGCGAGATGTCCATCGCATTGGTGGTCGAATTGTTGTAGGCGAACTCTGCCATTGGTAGCAAATTAACCCAGTCATCCTGTTCATAGCTGATAAATGACCGGAGGTATGCCTCAATGGTTTGGTTCAGCCATTTGGTCTGGCCATCAGTTTGTGGGTGGAAAGCTGTTGACGTTCGTGGTCGGATACCGGAGAGCATCAAGAACTCCTGCCACAAGGCAGCAGTGAAATCAGAGTCCCGATCTGATACAATATCCGATGGTAGTCAGTGGTGGCGCCACACTTCCCGGGCGAAGGTTCTTGCTAGGTCGCATGCCCCCCCCCCCCATAAGGGCGTTCCAGGCAATGAAAAGGCCGACAAGTGGGCAAAGATCGCAGCAGAAAAACCGTAAGCACAAGGGGTGGAGTGGTTACAGGGAGGAGCGCGCCCGGTGCCACTCCCCAGGTCTCTTGCACACATCAAGTGTGAGATCTCGACGAAGAAATGGGACCCGGCCCACCAGTGGGCCGGGAAACGAATCTCCGCTAAGAAATACAGAATGCCACGCACGCAGCATCCTGACAAGACAGTGGCTGGAAGCAACAAGAGGGTCGCGGCAAGGTTTTACCAGATCAAGACCGGGCACTGCCTTACCGGGCAGTACTTAGAATGGACGGAGAACCGAACTTCAGCGCAGTGCTGGT
>Ga0307516_10002946_pt1 | contig 22293 bp, 28 predicted proteins | sample 19_EM_MG_FD_203310 | JGI IMG/M metagenome (GOLD analysis project Ga0307516, IMG submission 203310) | Populus trichocarpa ectomycorrhiza microbial communities from riparian zone in the Pacific Northwest, United States - 19_EM | ecosystem: Host-associated > Plants > Roots > Unclassified | place... | reverse complement strand
TCTTCACCTGTGTCCATTTTTGGGGGGGTTAAAAACAATAAAAAAAAAAAATTTTTCCCCCCCCCCCCCCCCCCCCCCCGCAATTCAATGGGGGAATGGTAGGAAATGAAGGGGTGGCAGGAATGGACGTGGCGGCAGATGATTAGGTGGAGCCCATCGGAGTGAGGTAGAGATAGAGGGTGTGCCGGATCCTGATAGTCGACAATTACAACACCGATACCCACTCCAGCCAGGTAGGCGAGTGCAATGCCAGTGCCAACCCCTGGTCAGGCTGACTAAGGGGAACAAGAGGATAGTGGTCCGCACCCCAGCACGGGTCAGACAGTGGAAGCCATGCCAGGTGGGTACCAAGGATGCCAAGAGTAATAGGAGGTAGCATGCTTGGAGACAAATTGTGGGGTTTGTTTGTGCATCTGATGGCTCGCGACCCACACTATGGTGAACATCTTCAGATATATCAGCCTGATGGAAACATGCAGCTTCTCAGCTCCTAAGGATCAGCCTCGATGGGCTGAGTATTCCTGTGCCCAAAAGTTGAGGGCTGGCTATACTCAGGATCATGACCGATCGATTGTATATCAGTTTCAGCTCCAACATTCAGTTGAATTGTGGGGGGTCCAACAGTCAATACGTACGGACTCTCCATCCATATCCCTGGACAATACTTACAGTAAGAAGAATCAGCAGCAAACAGACAGACAGATGTCCGCCTGGTGAGGAGCAACCTGGGAAGTGCAGTTCGCTTGCATTTGGCTTATGGAATTCTGCAAACCGATCGAGCAAGTACCCAACAATACCTTACCATTACTGCATCCAGGGCATCTGCAGACCCATTATTTTTACAGATGGAGATCTCATCACGAAAAACCAGAACCGATTACTGGAGTCATATACCTAAAGAGCTGGCTTCAGTGACTGGACTTGTAACTTGGAAGAGTGGTCACAATTTAGTCCAAACTTTGAACTGGCAATGCCCACAGGAATTTTTTATGGTAGAGCTTGTAAATTCTGGGGCTGGGAGGAGATATGGGAGCTATGGTCTTCTGATGGAGAAGTTGGGTTGGACTCCGAGGGGGAAGGTTTTGCTAAATTTTAATGTGTGTGGGTAATTATGATCTGCACTCAATTTTGATAGTTGATAGTGATGAGAAAGGCAGATCCTAAGCTTCTGTCTGTTGCTCCCACTGGAGCTTTGATGTGTGTGCCTGAACCCCAGTGAGCCAGATTCATTAGAGCCTTTTCCAATGGCTCCTCCCAATCCAACTCACAGTAATTACTAGTAAAGTGATTCCCCCAATTGTGGTTTCTAGCTACATATATACTATTTTTTCCTAACTGGTCCACCTACAAAGCAGTGTTCTCCATAGTCCAGTCCGGACTGCCAAGATCTGGTCCAGTCTGGCTGTTTAGACAGACTGCGTAAAAGTAGTCTGCCCAGTCCATGGTGTCTGTGGATAGCAGTCCATGATGTACACTTCCTTGCACTTTTACCCATTGAAACCTTTGGGTCATATAGCCTTCCCGTAGGTGAAACATGTTTCTTTTTCATCACAACTTGTTATGGCCTGATCAGCTACATTGTCAGTGCTGTAAGAGTATACTTCTTGTTGGCTGCTGTTCCAACTTAGATGACACTGCGGCGTAAAACCTGGAAACCCACTCGTAGTACAACTAGTGCCAACAAGATTTCTTACAGCTCCTCCATCTCTTCTCCAATCAACAGAATTGTAAGATAATCTTGTTCCTGTTCTCTTGCCGGAGCTTTATTGGATGTGCATAGCATTCTATCACTTGTTGTGATGGTGGCAAATCGCTCCCAGTACAAGCCAACAAGATGGTAGAGCGTCATGAATTCTCACCCGGTTGGTGGCATCCAGCCAGTGTTGAAAGTGATGAACGTGTGTATTGTCTAAGTAAGGCTGAAGCCTCAAGAGAAAGGAGAATATAGGGGTAGTTCTGTGCCTGCCACCATGACTAAGTAACGAGTGAGAGTCCCAAACAAAATCCGAAGTCACTTTTCAACTCGTACATAACACAATTTTGTGCGCCACCAATATAAAATAAAAGTTGTCAAGATTTTTATAGATGATTATTCTTACGATTCTAAGACGTCTGTGAAAGGCACAGTTTTTTTCCGTCAAGTAAAGAGTGGTTTTTGGTGGTGTGAAAACGGGCATTTTTGGTGTAAAACGGCCCCTGTACGGAAACTTTTGTCCCTGTACTTTAGTATCGGTATCGGATGATGGAACCATCCATGTATGGGATCCGACAACAGACATCTATATTGCCACCCTCGAAAGCCATTCAAGTCTAGTCCAGGTAGTAGCCTTCTCTGCAGATGGCAAGGTTCTAGCATTGGCATCGAATGACAGAAATGTCCATCTATAGGACCCAACAACAGGCATCTGTACTACCACTCTCGAATGCCATTCCGACTACATCCAGGTGGTAGCATTCTCTCCGGATGGTAAGGTGCTAGTATCAGCATGAAATGACAAAACCATCCGTCTATGGGACCTGACAATAGGTATATGTACTGCCACCCTTGAACATCATTCTGACTGCGTCCAGGAGGTAGCAGTCTCTCCAGACGGCAAGGTAGCAGCATCGGCATCGGATGATGGAACCCACCGTCTGTGGGATCCGACATCAGCCATCTGTATCGCCACCATTGAAGGCCATTACGACTGTGTCCAGGAGGTAGCATTCTCTCCAGATGGCAAGGTGCTAGTATTGGTATCGGATAACAGAAGCCTCTGTCTGTGGGAACTGACAACAGGCATCTGTACCACCACCCTCAAAGGACATTCCAACGGGGTCTGGGTGGTAGCTTCTCTCTGAACAGCAAGGTGATATCATCGGTATCGGATGTTGCAACCGTCCATCTGCGGGATCTGACAACTGACTGCCATACTATCATCCAAGGTACTCCCAATCTGGTCCAGAAAGTTGCATTCTCTTCGGACAGCAAGGTTCTAGCCTCGGCATCGGTTGACAAAACTGTCCCTGTGTGGAATCTGACAACAGGTATCTGTACTGCCACCCTCGTAGGCCATTCCGACCCAGTTCTGGAGGTAGCATTCTCACTGGATGGCAAGGCGCTGGCATCGGTGTCTTTTGACAGAACTGTCCATCTGTGGGGTCTGACAACAGTCATCTGTACCACCACACTTGAAGGCTATTCTCACAGCCTTAGGGTACTGGTATTGTGACAGAATGCAAAATTCCCGCAAGTTGAATCAGCCACCAGGACTATAAAGATTTCTTGTTTTGACGGAGAGGATTTCCAGCTGGCCTCAAATTCTGCTGAATCCTCCCTTCCAGGATTGTTTTTAAGATGTACTGGTGACTGGATAGTATCGTTAGGGAATTACAAAATGCTTTTGCTAGCCTCAGCAGATGATGTGTTGGATTGGGCTTTCCATGGTCATGTAATTGCTCTTGGGCATGTTTCAGACATAGTTACATCCGTGGAATGTTGTTATCAGGAAATGAAGACTTGCAAGTTGGATTATGTTGGACTCCAGTGGGATTGATAGTGAATTGTTTCTCATTTTGGTTAATTCTTATTAGTCATGCTAAGGCTTTGGTATATGGTGGGAGTACAGTGTGAATACATGTGGGTAAACTCATCTCCCGAGAACTTTGTAGCAGTGTTCCCCATAGTTTAGTCTCTCTGTCCTGAGCCTCAGACTGGACTGAACTGGATCTTGGCAGTCTATCTGTGGGCAGTGTGCATACAGACTGGTGCAAAAAAAAATCGTAAGTCGGATGGACTGCGGTCAATTGCTGTTGACTACACTCCTCTGCCAAAAATTCTAAAAATCTACCATTCTGTCTTGTACACACAGGTGCAACCTCTCAGAAACCGCCTTCATCTCTAGTCTGGTCAGCAGCAGGTGTCATATCACAATGTCAAAGTAGTTCAGAGATCGCACTGGTCAGACTGTTGTAATATCTCACTCGTTGCTTAGTCATGGCGGCAGGCATGGACCCACCCCTATATTCTCCTTTCTCTCAAGGCTTCAGCCTTACTTAGACAATACACACGTTCATCACTTTCAACAGGTTATGAGCCCGGACCAGCGCTTTATCCAAAACCACTGCAACAATAACCTCACACCGCAAATAACCTCAATCCTCTATTACTTTCCACAACAAACTTGCCTATTGCCCAACATGGTTGAAATGTACAAATTGATGTATGAATCCATCAAGAAACTCTCCTCGGACAACTATGACAGCTGGAAACTGTCCATTTCGACAATTCTCTCAGCAATGTTGGCCCTCAAGATTGTTACAGGTGAAGAAGTCGAAGACGATCTCCCTGTCGGAAACTGCCCTGCAAACATCGCCAAACGCAAAAGCAATGAGAAGCAACAAGCTCTAGCCACCACCATGGCAATTTTGCTCTCCTGCACCCCTGAGGTCAGAATCTACCTATCTGGTATTAACCGATGTGAAAGCAATGTGGGATATACTCATGGAGCAACTAAGCAGCTCATCCTCATTTGGCCGACAAGTCACAATTCGCAAAAATTTCTCCAATGCCTGTCCAAAGGACAGCGAGAGTATCACAGTATATCACTCATGTATGAATGACATGCGAGTTCAACTTGTTGGGATGGAAGGAGCTATACCTGATGAGAGGTTTCCGTACCTCATCTACCTAACAGCTCCGGAGGAGTATCAACCAATACTCGACATGATACAGAAGTGGTCGGTGTATATGGCTACTATCACATCTGTATCTGAAGCGTCTGAGATGCCGAGCAGAACAAACTGGCCCGGAAGGCCAATGAAGATGAGGTATCTGGCACAGCACTATTTGCTCGTGGAAGAGGAGAAAGAGGAAGAGGCAGAGGAAGAGGTAGAAGAGGGAACCAAAATGGAGGAAGAGGTGGAAGAGGTGGAAGAGGTGGAAAAGGATGAGGGAAGCAGCTGGAGCAGAAGACTTAACACTGTGTCAACTGCAACATGAGCAACCATACTACCGAAAACTGTCGCAAGCCTCTGAAATCATCCAAGCATCCATACATCACCAGCAATGACATCGTCTGCTACCACTGTGTGGAAGTTGGCCACCCCAAGAAACTGTGTCCAGTGTGGAAACGAGTACAAGAGACCTTCAACAATCGCAACTCTAAGAGTGCACTACTTGTAAACGACAACTCCCAAGCACTGGTTGTGGCAAACCAAACACCAGACAACACTGAAGATTTTGATTGACTAGCAGACTTGGTGACCTTACTTGGTACGATAACCAGTTCTGCTGCCATACTCAATTCGGCCTACTCCATTGGACATATATGGATGCCCGGACCGATGGACTCAGCTGGACCCATACGGCTCACATCAGCAAAAAAATGAAAAGTTGAGGTATATTGCTTTTTTTCGAAGTGAGACACAAATTTTAAATTTCCTTTCTCGGTGTTTTAGTTGAAATAAAAGAGATTATTTTTCTCCAAATCCTTATGGGAGCAAAATATAACTTCTCTCTTACAGAAGATTAATAAAGCTTAATAAAGCTAACGGAAGCACCGGGAGCACTGGGAGCATTTTTCGAGTTTTTGCCGATGCAGCCATTTCGCACTTGCATCGGAAGCAGTGTCAACTACGTGGATAATCAACTCTGGCACCTCTCACCACATGTACAATAGACCCAAGTCAGCGTATCTCACCTACCGTCACCTACCATATCCAATCAATATCAAGTTGGAAAATAATATCTGTGTTCAGGTGACACATTATGGAGAGCTGTCCATTCATAAACATTGGCAAAAGATACTACATACACCCACCTTCCAATACTCACTGCTATCCATTAGCGAATTCAATGATCAACACTATATTGTCACCTTTGGGAACAACAAATACCTTAAAACAAATGGCAAACAGAATATAGTTGTGAGTGGTACCAAAAATGGAACACTCTTTCAGGTGGACAATGACTTGGTAGCCCTACTGAGCTCTGATAGGCTGGCTCCGGCCGCTCTCCACAGCCGAAGCAGTGCTCACGAGTTGGCGCCGTGCACTCACCATGGCCAAAGCGGTACTTACGTTTTGGCACTGGACACTCACCATGGCCGATGCCGCGCTTACGTTTTGACGCCAGATGCTCCCCATAGCCAAAGCAGCCCTTACGTTTTGGCGCTGGCCACTCACTACAGCCAAAGCAGCACACACCATTTGGTGCCTGCCACTCAACCTGGTCAAAGCAGCCCTCAGAAAAGGTTATCGCTCCAAGATTTCCAGCTTTGGTACAGATACCTTGCCCACTCCAATCACACAGCTATAGAATAGCTAGTTGATGGCTATACCTATGATAATCGGATATGTGAAACCTGCCTCCTAGCCAAGCATGAATGGAAGATCATTCAGATACTGGTATAGCATACCACAACTCCATTTGAACTTGTACATTCCGTTACCTGTGGACTGTTTTCTACCAAATCTATTGTAGGTGCAACCCACTTCATCGTCTTTATCGATGACCTCAGCTGATATGCCTATGTCTACCTTCTGCTCAACAAGCTTGCCGGTACATGCACTGGAATCTTCCAGCTCTTCCAGAAAAAGGTTGAGAACTGGGGATACACAATCAAGAGATTTCGCTGTGACAAAGGTCAAGATGAATTCGACAATAGACTGTTCTGCGGTATCTTAACGGCAGGTAGAATAAGTTTTGAGCCGGCACCTCCCTATATGCAGCATAAGAACGGTGTTGCAGAACAAACTATCGGTGTACTTATGAGGAAGACGAGGTCCTTACTATTAGCCTTGCGAGCACTAACCAAATTCTGGGCGGAAGGTATCTGTACAGCCACATACCTACATGTAAGAACACCAAACCATGCCATAGACGGCAAAACACCATACGAGGCACTTTATAAGCACATATAACTCACCACCAGCAGCGACGATTTTTGTGACAAGCCATCAAGCTACAAGCCACCACTCCACCACCTTCGCCGTTTCAGGTGTATAGCTTACAAGCTGATACCAAAATAACAAAGGGTGGGGGCGAAGATGGGAGCTCGCTCCAAGAAGTGTATGATGCTTGGATACATATATAATACTACCAAGATCTGGAAGCTGTGGGATTTGGAACCTATGAAAGTTACACAATGGTCAGACATCAAGTTTGACGAGGTGACGAATTTCCACAGAGTGGAACGCCCCGCAAATGAAAAAGATGTGCTCCATCTTCCGGAGGAAGAACCGATTTATACTGAAGACCAAATCACACTCCCACCAGTGTTGAAAGGATATGCACCAGCATTACAAGGACACACACCAGTGTTGCAAGAACACGTACCAACATTGCAAGGACACACACCAGCATTGCAAGGACACATACCAGCATTGCAAGGACACATACCAGCAGTTGAATACACGCCTGGCGAGGCTGTTGCGGCCACAGAATACACACCTGATAAGGTTGTATCTGCATCAAAATGGTTGGAACCAGAGAGACTACAACCGAAGAGCTCAGAATGGTTGGAATCAGAGAGACTGGAACCAAAGAGCTCAGAACAGCTGGAACCAAAGAGCTCAGAACAGTTGGACCTGAAGAGATCAGAACCAGAAGGCTTACACCCACTGAGCACTGCGAGTGCATCAGCAAAAAATTTGAGAATTCCTATGGAGCTCCCATAGCTCCCGTAGCTCCTGTAAGCATCGCTAACTCCCGTAAAAGGAGAAGTTATATTTTGCTTCTGTAAGGATTTAAAAAAAAAAGTACCTTATTTTTAGCTGAAACCTCGAGAAATATTAGTTCAAATTTATGTCTCATCTGTAAAAAAAGCAATATTCTTCAACTTTCCATTTTTTTGCTGATGTGGCCTAGTACCACTGCATAGATCTATGAGGATAAAGACTCAGAAATCCCAGGGAAACGCCCTTATGACGGATCACCGCAGGCAAAACAGCGTTCAGAAATTGGCATTGGCCACTCACCGCGAGCAAAACAGCACTCAGGAGATGGCGCTGGTTGCTCACCACAGGCAAAACAGTGCTTAGAAGATGGTGCCGGTCACTGCCTGTGGGCAAAACAGTGCTTAGGAGATGGTGGCGGCCGCTTACCCCAGCCGAAGTGCCACTCATGAGACTGCACCAACCTCTCACGCTGGCTGAAGCACTGCTCACAAGACTACGACAACCACTCATGTCAGCCGAAACACGCTCATGACAAGCTCAACAGAGGACGACCCCGGATCCTACAGGGATGCATTAAACAGCATCAGCAAAAAATTTGAGAATTCCTAGGGAGCTTCCGTAGCTCCCATAGCTCCCGTAAGCATTGCTAACTCTCTTAAGAGGAGAAATTATATTTTGCTCCCGTAAGGATTTAAAAAAAAAAGTGCTTTATTTTTAGCTGAAACCTCGAGAAATATTAGTTCAAATTTATGTCTCACCTGTAAAAAAAGCAATATACTTCAACTTTTCATTTTTTTGCTGATGAGGTCACTGAACAAGCAATGGAAAGAAGCTATACGTTAAGAGTATGCCTCATTGATTGAGAATAGTACCTTCACTCCCGTTACCAATACCAATGGAATGAAGCCTATAGGCTTCAGATGGGTATACAAGACAAAGTGGAATCTGACTGGTACAATCAGATACAAGGCACATCTTGTGATCAAGGGATATGAGCAGATCCAGGGTGTTGACTTCGATGAAACCTACGTACCAGTCGGTAAGTTGATTACCCTACAGTATCTACTGAGCTCCACAGCATAGAACAGCTATAAGATCGATCATCTGGATGTCATTACCACTTTCCTCAATCCCGAGATAGACACTGAGGTCTACATGCAACTACCGTAAGGTATCGAGTGGCTTGAGTCTATAGCCATGCTCAGCGGTAATCGCGATTGCTTCCCACATCTGAACAAAGCACTATACGTCGACAACATACTCGTATTCTACCCCAAAGAAGTATCAGAAAAAGCTCTGGAAGTTAAGCAATGACTTATACTCCAGGACAAGATATCGAACCTCAGACTGGCCAAGCAGTTTCTAGGTTTGGAAATCGATCGACTCGCAGATGGATCCATTACCCTTAGTCAACCTGGATATTTATCGACAATCCTTGCCCGATTCAATATGCAAGATGCGAATCTGGCCCCTACTCCACTGCACCCAAAGAACCGACTTGATATTGACACTTCAGATGCGGAGGAAGAAGTGCATCAAGCAGTTTACCAATCTATTATCATGAGCCTTATGTATGCTGCTATTAGTACCCGTCCTGATATTGCGTTCAAGGTTGTAGCAGTAAGCCGATACAAAGTGAAACCCTACCGTCTCCACCTGACAGCGGCAAAGCGAGTCCTCCGATATCTCAAAGCAACAGCCGATGTCAAGCTCATCTTTCCCAGCATCAGTTCGACAGAGGTGTCACCACTAGTCAGATATACTGATTCCGACTTCGCTGGTAACAGAGCAGATCGGAAGTCACAGGGTGACCACATCTTCAAGGTGTATGGAGTCCCCTTTTCCTGGCTCTCATGCAAGTAAGGACTAGTCACATTCTCTACCACAGAAGCCGAGTACATTGCTTGCTCCGACGCAACAAGAGAAGCAGAGTGATTGATACGTCTGTATCAAGATCCTGCCTTGACTACTCCGTGCTGCTCGACAGGTAACGTAGGCTCGGTTCTTCGGGGCAAGCTCGTGATCACACTTCCGGCGTACTCACGCCCCGCTCATAGTCACACTTCCGGCGTATTCACGCACCGCTCGTAGTCACACTTCTGGCGTACTCATGCACCGCTCGTAGTCACACTTCCAGCGTACTCACGCGCTGCTCGTAGTCACACTTCCGGCGTACTCATGCGCCACTCGTCGTCTCGCGGTATCCGTCACACCCGGCATGGTCTCGTCGCAGTCCTCTCACACGCCTTGCGTGGGCTCGTTGTTCTCGCGGTATCCATCACGCCTGGCGTGGTCTCGTCACGATATTCTCACACGCCTTTGCGTGGGCTCGTGCTGCTCGACAGGTAACGTAGGCTCAGTTCTTCGGGGCAAGCTCGTGATCACACTTCCGGCGTACTCACGCCCCGCTCATAGTCACACATCCGGCGTACTCACGCGCCACTCGTCGTCTCGCGGTATCCGTCACGCCCGGCATGGTCTCGTTGCGGTCCTCTCACATGCCTTGCGTGGGCTTGTTGTTCTCGCGGTATCCGTCACGCTTGGCGTGGTCTCGTTGTGATCTTCTCACACGCCTTTGCGTGGGCTCGTTGTTCTCGCGGTATTTGTCACGCCTGGCGTGGTCTCGTCATGGTCTTCTCACACGCCATGCGTGGGCTCATTGTTCTCGCAGTATCTGTCACGACTGGCTTGGTCTCGTCGCGATCTTCTCACATGCCTTTGCGTGGGCTTGTTGTTCTCGTGGTATTCATCATGCCTGGCGTGGTCTCGTCGCGGTCTTCTCACATGCCTTGCGTATGCTCGTTGTTCTAATCGGGGTGGTGGTCGTAGCGCCGGTTCACGGGTAGAGAGAGGTAGGTCTGTGGAGAGAGATAATAGATTGCATGGAGAAGAATCTCCAGACTAGCTACTGTGCCCTTCCTTTATACCTTTCCTTTCCTCTGTGGAATCACAGCTTGCTCACAAGACTGACACAGTTCCTCCCTAGCTCATCATGACTCAATCGCTGTGCCCAAGGAAACACACGATCCTACTCGGCCCTTCATCCTCCCGCAATACGCAAGGCAGACACACACAACAGAAGGGAAACAACAAGGTAAGCGATAAACATAACACAGAGTAAAGCGAGGCAGACACGCTGACAGTAAGGAAACATCAAGCGCAACGTGGTAAGCAATAAACATAACACAGAGTAAAGCAAGGCAGACACGCAGACAGTAAGGAAACAAGCGGGGAAAATCCTGGGGCGGCCCGTGACCAGGTTCTGAGGAATATCGCTACAGGTGCGATATCGGCAGGGGCTGGGGTACTGCGGCTAGACACGTAGGATGACAGTGGCCATGGTAGTGTTGACAAGGATCAGCCATAGTGTCGTGAGGGTGAGCGCAGCGCCCCCGGTGGCGCCTAGGAGCCTGTCGCGCCATGTTCGTGACAGTAGGTCCCCTGTCCAGACCGAAGCTCCGGCGAGGTCAGGCCAGGTGGCGGTCGTGCAGCGGCGGATCGGAGTGCGGTAGATGCAGATGGGTCGGCTAGCCTACTGCCGGGTTTGTTCGTTTATTCGCTGCTGTTCGGTGGTGATGGTTTCCAGGATTCGTGCCATCCTCTGGACTTGTCATTGGTCGGAGTTGTGTTGGTCGCGCATCGTCTGGGCCAGCAGGTACTGGATCCCATAGTTATGGTGGGCTTCTTGTGTGACTCTGTTCTGGACCGTGGTGATGATTTCTGCCAACAGGCAGATTTGGTCGTCGGGGGGTGTAGCCCCTCGACGTCGGGGTTTTCTTTGGCGGCCGCGGGGGCCTCCTGGGGTGGCACGATGTCGGCCAGTGGCGCGTGCTGCGCGGTGCTTTGGCAACGTAGGTGGTGGTCGTTCAAGTTTACCAGGAATCGGCAGTCGGGGCAGACCCGCTTTCCCTTCTGCCAATCGGCGCAGGCCTTGCATGGGTTGAGGTGTCTCACACAGATGACTTCGGCCAGCTCATATGGGTGGGCGTTGGGGCAGTTGCACTGCTGGTGGCTGCGGCGGCAGCGGTTGTTGCCGCGTCGGGGGTAGTAGTTGTTGTCCTTCATTTGGCGGCTAGTGTTGCAGTAGTCGTCGTAGCAAGCCGCCCAGTGGAGGGACACGTGATCGTTGGTATGGGGATGTCCTACAGCGGACAGCGGCAGGAAAGGTGCGGCGGGAGGAATACCCCAATTGTTGTCGGGCTCGGTCGTGGTAGAGAATTTGGGAACAGGGTTGTTGTCTTCGGGGTAGGTCCAGCCTTCGTTGGTGTCGATCGTGGTGGTAGTGGACATATTGCTAATTTTGGGGGGCAGGTTTCTCAGGGTACTCCTCGTGGAACTGGTGGATGAGGTCGGGTGAGTTTTCAAAGTTGCGGGCTGGGTACTAGGTACGATCGGGGTCATGGAAGCCGGTCCACTTGACTCGATACTGTATCTGGTTTCTATGGCATCGGGAGTTGAGGATGTTTTCTACTTCCCACTCTTGCTGTTCTTGGATGATCACGGGCAGTGGCGGTGGTTGTTGGTGTCCTGGGATGGGTTCGGTGCTGGCTGTGGGTTCAAGGAGGCTGATGTGGAAGACGGGGTGGATTTTGAGCGTGGCCAGTAGGTCCAACTTATATGCTCGTGAGCCCACTTTCTCTAGGACGGGGTATGGGCCGATCTGCTTGTGATCCAGTTTGTTCGATGGTCGGGTTGTCCGGATGTTTTTTCGTCGTAGCCAGACCTTGTCGCCTGGGTTCAGTACTGGGTCCGGATGTCGTGCTTTGTTGGCTTGCTCTGCTTGAGACATTTAGGCCTCCTTAATCTCTGCTCGAAGTTCTTCCTGCAACCTTCTCAATGCCGCAACATATTCCGATACTTCCGGGGTCTCCTCGTTCCGGGTGCCGAGGTCTGGCAGGAAACAAGGGTGATATCCATAGTTGGCAAAGAAGGGGGTTATTTTTGTGGTTCCAGTTTGTGTGTTGTTGTAGCAGAATTCGGCAATTGGCAACAACCTTTCCCAGTCGTCCTCTTGGTAGTTGCAGTATGCCCAGAGATACTGCTCGAGGGTGGCATTGGCTCTTTCCATTTGTCCGTCCGTTTGTGGGTGGAAGGCTGTGCTGAGGTTGCATGATATCCCGAGTGCTTCCGTTACTCGTCTCCAGAAGTCTGAGGTAAACAGTGACCCTCTGTCTGATACAATACTGCTTGGCAGTCCGTGGGGTCTTATTACCTGTCAGAGGAAGTGGTCTGCCAGGTCTTCAGGGTTCATGGTACCCTGGCAGGCGACAAAATGTCCCATCTTTGTGAGACGGTCGATTATTACCCATAATGCGTCTTTTCCGTTGCTCATCAGCAGCGCGGTGATAAAGTCCATTGATATCGTGTCCCATGGGCAGTGTGGGAGTTCGAGTGGCTTTAGCAGTCCAAATGGTGCATGTCGGATTGGCTTGATGCGATGGCAGGTGTCACAGTGGTCGACGTATCTGTGGATGTACTTTCGTTGCCCTGGCCAGTAGAAGCTTCGGCTAACGAGTTCCAGGGTTCTTGCTCGGCCCGCGTGTCCCGTGGCTTGCGCGTCATGGTGGTCTCTTAATATGCGTAGTCGCAGGGTATTGTCGTCTGGGATCCATATGAGGCCGTCATACATTAGCAACCCGCTGTTTTCCTCGTATAACCCTAGCGCGATCTTTCCGTCAGGGGTGGTCCCGCTCGCCTTTTCCTGCGAATTTCTTGGATTTCTTCATCTGCTGCGCTTAGTGTCCGGATTTCATTCAGGAGTTCCTTGTCTATCTCGAGGTTGATGGTTTCTGTTGTATTGGTCTGGAGTGCTTCGAATGCTTCTTCAGGTAACAGGATTCGGCTGTGGTTCTGCCGATGCTTCATATCCCCTTCCCAGGGAGAGTCACCTGACTCTCTAGAGAGGATGTCTGGCTTGCTGGCCAATTTCCCGGGTCAATACTTGATCACAAAGTCATAGTTAGCTAATCGCTCACCCCACCGGGCTTGTCGCAAATTGAGGTCTTTTTATGTTTTCCAGTATTCGAGGTTTTTGTGGTCGGTGAGGATCGTGATTTTTGGTCCCGTTGTTTTACAATAGGTATCCCATTTTCGTAGTATGTCGACTATCGCCAGTAACTCCTTATCGTGGATGTCGTAATTGCGCTCCGGGTCTTTGAGTTTCCTTGAGTAGTATGCTACAGGGTGCAAAATTCCCTTTTCATCTGGTTGTGAGCAGATTGCTCCTATGGCATAGTCGGAGGCGTCTGTTTCGATGGTGACAGGTTGTTCCGGATCGAAGTGTTGCAATATCAGTTCCGTGATCATTGCTCCCTTCAGCGTCTCAAACGCCTCCTGCTGCTTGTCACCCCATTCCCATAACTTGTCCTTTCTTGTGAGGGAGGAGAGGGGCATCGTAATCTTGATATAGTCCCTGATGAACCTTTGGTAGAAGTTGGTGAAACCCAAGAAGTGGTGCACCCCTTTGACGTTTGTTGGCTCCTTCCAGTCTCTGATTGTTCGAATCTTTTCTTCGTCCATTCTCAGCCCTCCCGGCGATATGACATATCCCAGATATTCTGTTTCCATGGTGTGGAATTCACATTTGGATGCTTTCAGCGTTAGTCCGGTGTCACGTACTCGTGTGAGGACTGCCGGGACGTGTTTCCGGTGTGTTTCCTCATCGGGTGAGAAGACCAGGATGTCGTCAAGATATGCCACACAGAAGATGTCTAAGTAGTCACTCAGGATCTCGTTCATCCATTGTTGGAAGGATGCCGGGGTATTGGTGAGACCGAACGGCATGACGCAATACTCGTATAGCCCGTATCACGTCTGAAACGCTGTTTTCCATTCGTCGCCCTTTGCAATGCGGAGGTTGTAGTATGCGTCTCATATATCGAGTTTGGTGTAGATGGTGGCGCTGGAGAGTTGATCGAGAGACTCGCCGATCAGTGGCAGTGGTGTCCGATCTTTGATGGTGATGTCATTTAGTTGCCAGTAGTCCACCCACAGATGTAGTCCTCCATCCTTTTTCTTGACGAAATGTATGGGTGCTCCGGCCGGGGAGGTGGATGCCTGGATCCATCCTTGTTTTTCGTTGATTTCTTGGTATTCTCTCAGGGCCTTCATTTTGTCTTCCTTCAGGGGTCATAGTGGCTCATACGGGGGTACCTTCCCTTCCTCCAGTGGGATATGGTGGTCCTGCGCCCGGTGAGGTGGGGGTGTCATTGGTTCTTGTTCGGTGAATACATTGAGGAATTCGTGATATTCCAGGGGAATTGGTTTCTTGCTTGTTCGGGATGTCTTTTTGATTTTGTCGATTACTGCCTGTCATACCTCCCATGGGTCTGTTTCGCCGATTTCTCAGTTCTCTTCTTCTTCTGCCGGTGTTTTCTCGTAGTATTGTTCTGTGGCTTTTCCTTCTGGGACTGTGTTGGCTCTTGGTGAGCTGGGTAGGAATTTCTCGGCACAGTGGTCGGAGTGGAATTTCACGGTGTGATTTTTCCACCCTATCACTGGGTCGTGGAGTTTGAGCCACAGGAGTCCCAGGATGATCGGGGCGTTCCCGATCATGATACAGTGTAGCCGGATGTCCTCCTCATGATGGTTGATGGTTAGGTGGATTTGAGTGTCGTGGGTTACCGGCCCGCCGGTGACCTCACTTCCATTGACTGTCAATACTCGTCTTGGCATTGTTTTTTGTTGCATAGGTATTCCGCTGGCCTCAGCATAGGCTTTATCGATGAAGTTTTCTGATGCCCCACTGTCCACCAAGGCTGTAGTGGCGCATTCCCTCCTGTCTGTCCCCTGGATTCGTACTTTGATCATAATTTTCTCCTCTCGTTCGTATCGGGCGGTTCGTACTAGGTACGGGGGGTCTTCTTTGGTTTGGACAACTGGTGTTTCCCTCCGAGGGATTGGTTGTCGGTACCTATTCCCGAGGCTTGTCGTTTCCTGCCAGTTCTTCCTTGGTCGTCTCCTCGCAGGTGGCTTCCGCGGCCCTGTATGGTCTTCTCCATGGAAGTCATTCTTTCCTGGGCTGGGGGCATTCTTTTGCGAAATGTCCTTTCTTTCCGCAGTTGTAACATTCTCCTGTGATTACTCGTCATGGGAATCAGTTCGGCGTTCCCCTTGCGAACTTGAATCGTCGGGTGGCATTGAGGTCCATCGGGTCTCCCGCGGGTGTCGACGGGGGCTCCCTTGTGTGGACATGGAAACGCGCTTCTGGGTTGGTGGTAGGTCGGCGATTAATGACTCTGAGGTTACATAGGCGGCTATCTGTTTTGATGGCGGCAGTGGCGTAGTCTACCAAGACTGTGGCGTGGGTTTCACTGCTCATGACTAAATGCCTTTTTACTTCAGGGTGTAGTCCGTCTCAGAATCGTGCAATGCATACGTTGTCCGCGTATGGGAGGTCTGCTTTGATTCGTTGGAATTCCGCCCAGTAGGTTGCTGCCATCTGCTTTCCCTGCTGGATTTTCTGGAATTTTTCGAAGGCTATTTCCTCAGCATCCACCTGGCCAAAGGCGTTCTTCATGTTAGTTTTCAGTTCTTCCCATGTTAGGTTGATTCCTCCCTCCTGGTTCAGGAAGGTTTCCACCCAGTTCCATGCCACCCGCCGGAGTAGGGAGGATGCGTATCCCATTTTTTTCTCATCGTCGTCGAATCGATTTCCCTCTGTTCTAAACTTCAGCTCGCACTGGGCCAGGAACGTTTTGAATTTTGCTTTTTCTCCTTCGAACGGTTCGGGGTCCCGGAGCTTTGGGTAACTGGTCTGCGGCGGTCTGTTGCTTGCCGCTAGGAGGGCCTGCAACATTTCCATTGTCAACAGGTGGGGTCCTTCCGTCATTCTTCTGGTCTGTTCTGGTGACTCGGGGGTCTGTGGCCTGGATCTTTGCTCTGGGGTTACTGGACTCGGTGCTCGCTGGTCGTCAGGGACGTCCCTAAATTCACTCAGGTTGAGGGGGTCCGGGGACTCCACTGTGTCTTTCTTGTTGCTACGTCAGGTGTCGATAGGGAGACGCAATCTAGTGTCAAGATCCTGCCTTGACTACTCCGTGCTGCTCGACAGGTAACGTAGGCTCGGTTCTTCGGGGCAAGATCGTGATCACACTTCCGGCGTACTTACGCACCGCTCGTAGTCACACTTCCGGCGTACTCACGAGCCGCTCGTAGTCACACTTCCGGCGTACTCAAGCGCCGCTCATAGTCACACTTCTGGCGTACTCACATGCCGCTCGTAGTCACACTTCCGGCGTACTCACATGCCACTCGTCGTCTCCTGGTATCTGTCACGCCCGGCGTGATCTCGTCGTGGTCCTCTCACACGCCTTGCGTGGGCTCGTGGTTCTTGCAGTATCCGTCACGTCTGGCGTCGTCTCGTCGTGATCTTCTCACACGCCTTTACGTGGGCTCGTTGTTCTCGCAGTATTCGTCATGCCTGGCATGGTCTTGTCGCGGTCTTCTCACACGCCTTGCGTGGGCCAGTGTTCTACATAGACAAGTCCGGAATAATTTTGGCCAAGGTCGGGACTGGTCGGGATATATCCCGACCAAAAAATCCTAGGTCGGAACCGGTCGGGATATATCCCGACCAATAAATTTTCAGTCGGGACTGGTCGGGATATATCCAGACCGACCAAGTGTAGGTCGGGTCTGTTGGCCGACGTCAGGATAGGTCTGGTTAAAAATGTTGATTTTGTAGAAAATTCATTACACCTGTATGGGGATACTACGAGTTTCCGTACCAGTACCAGTGATTTGAAATAACTCATCAATTCTTTGGCGTGCACTATGGCTACACTACACCAGATCCTCCTGACAAAGGGCCGCCAACATCTGCTCAATCGCTTTAACATCCTCCTTCGTAGCCGCGATCATCCCATCCCTCTGCCGGCTTTTCAAACATTCGACAGCCTCAAGGACGTCATTTCCCATACGGCAACGGTGATCTGAGAGCGTTATCTTTGCACCGCTGAACACACGTTCCAGCTCAGCACTCATTGCAGGGAGAGTGAGATATGTCAAAGCCATAAAAGCAAGATCCTTCCAGTGCAGATCATGCAACCTATCAAACCACCAACCAACCACATCTCATACAGGGTGGATCTGTGCCTCCTGTTGAAAGCAGTGCAGCATATCGAGATTGGCTGGCAGCTGCATGACAGCAAGACATTTGCGCTCCCAGCAGGTGAGGTTCCCCACTGCGTTGGGGTCAGCTTCCAGTGGACGTCCCTGACCGGCCACTCCATGTGCAGCGCTACTTCCCTTGTATGAAGACTCCCAGACCGTCTGCACTATCGCTTCAGCAGAAACGATCCATTCAGGCCTGTTCTTCCACTCCTCTTGGAAGTAATTGAACTTCATATTGGGATGTAGAGCCACGGCAATCGCATACGCTGGTGAGAGTTCAGTCTTCGCATAATATCTTTGTGAATGTTAGTAGCATAGTACCAATTGGAAAGAAGTGTATGTACTTGTCAAGAATCTTCCAACCTAGTTCTATCATCCTCACCAATGGAGGATCCCTGCAGAACTGAACCTTCATATCCTCAAGATGGCTAAGGAGTTCGTCCATCACCGGGAGAATATCGCTGACACAGCCATTACTGTATCTGCCCTGGAGCCGTAGAGACCACTCCTTAAAAGGTGCAAGGATTTCCATGATACACTTCATATAGTCCCAGTCATCCGGTAGGAGCTCATCATTGACCAGCGCAGAAGGATCTTCACGCTGATACTCTCCATTGACATTCTGTCGTATGACCATTCGTATATAGTCCTCAATAGCATCACGAAGTCGGAAGGGACGGAGAATACTCTCGTAATCACTCGACCATCTGGTAATATTGCCAACAAAGACTGTATGTACGGTTTCGTCTGGGTATACACATCTAACAACTGCTGCAAAGGCGTCCCGTCATTGTGGAGTCTTCAGTATATAGGTCAAACAGTTATGGAGTTTCTTCAAAGGGCCTTTACGCTGCCAATCGTGGATCGGTCCCAACTCAGCCTCCGCAGCCCGCTGGTTTAACTCGAAAGCTTCAACATCTTTACCCCAAATGATAGCCTTAACCACAAGGTTGAGGACATGGCCGAAGCAGCGAAGTCTTGCCTGAATGGGATCGAAAGATGCATAACCAGCATCATGTAAACGGCGTGCAACCTCGACCAGTGCGGTATCGTTATTCGAAGCGTTATCCACGTTGAACATCCCCACGAATGGCAGGATATCGTAGAGTTGAAGCGTATGCCATAGGTGTTCAGCTTGGTTGATACCGGAGTGAGCTCCTTCGAAGCGATGAAGAGAGAGGAGCGCTGGATGGAGGGTACCGCGACCATCCAACCAGTGAGCAACAATTGCTTAGTAAGAATGCTGATTCGGTCCGCTCCACATATCGAAGGAGAAATGTATCTTGACCGTAGTTGAATCGAGCTTCGACTTCACTTCATTTCGCATAGCTTCATACCAAGTTAGGAGATAACGCTTGATTGCATTTCTACTCTGAGGTAGTGCTCGATAAATTCCGGAATAGTCAGGCTGGCATGCGGCCAAGTAGGCGCAAAGGGTACGGAAACTCAGTTGCTCACACATACGGAAGCTAACATTGGCGTCGACAACCCACAGGAGTAGAAGCTCCTTGAAGATATTCTCGTTGAACAGAATCCTAGGCGTCGATTGTCCGAAGGCAACTTGAATTGTTTGCTGAGCAGGTGTAGTTCTGGCAATGATTGTTCCTTCAGGACCAATATTATGCTTTGTCTTTAGATGTGTAATCACATTGTTCGTAGTCTTCATGGAGAATATCACCATCCTTGATCCTGACGGTGGGCCTAGAACCTCTATCAGTATCAACACAGTTTTTAGTTCTGATCGAATGGAAACCATTACATCGTTGACACTTCCAACGGGTCACCCCATCAGGTGTAGTATGTTCTATGCCATTTTTGGGTAACGATATATGGCTCGACCGTACTCCCTTTCGTCTCTTGAATGCATTGGGAATAGATTCATCATCAACCACGTCTTCAACTGACTCGGTATCGTCGTCGACCTCTCGCATATTCGTATACTGCTGGGGGTCGAATGGTGGGTTTCCCGGTTGTCTGTCATCGGTGCGCTGTTGCGAAGTGGTACCACGACGAGCCTGATGGTGTTGGCTGGGGGGTTTCTTTCCTCAAGGATGCGGCATCCTGGTGGCTGATGTTGTGGTGGGTGCGTATTATGGTAAATGACAGCAGTGGTGGTGGGAGTCTGGGGGATTTATGATTGTCAAACTTCTTTGGGCTCATGTTGTCATGCTTGAACTGGACCCCGCCGGAGGCTAAGGAAAAAAAAAGTGGCTTTTTATAGTGTTATCCCGACGTCGGCCGACATCGGCAGACCTGGACAGGTGAGGTCGGAATCGGTCTACTTATATCCAGACCGACCAACACTTAATCTGAATCTGCTTAATTTTGATTAGACCGACCAACCCTTAGTCTGAATCGGCTTAATTTTAAGTAGTCCGACCAACTGTTGGTCGGGTCGGGGTCTTGGCAGACCGACTTAGACCGGTCTGCCGACATGTCTGGTCTATGTAGAACACTGGCGTGGGCTCGTTGTTCTCGCAGTATCTGTCACACCTGGCGTGGTCTCGTCGCAATCTTCTTACACGCCTTTGCGTGGGCTCGTTGTTCTCGTGGTATTCGTCACGCCTGGCGTGGTCTCGTCGCGGTCTTCTCACACGCCTTGCGTGGGCTCGTTGTTCTTATCAGGGTGGTGGTCGTAGCGCCGGTTCACGGGTAGAGAGAGGTAGGTCTGTGGAGAGAGATAATAGATTGCATGGAGAAGAATCTCCAGACTAGCTACTGCACCCTTCCTTTATACCTTTTCTTTCCTCTTTGGAATCACAGCTTGCCCGCAAGACTGACACAGTTCCTCCCTAGCTCATCATGACTCAATCACTGTGCCCAAGGAAACACACGATCCTACTCGGCCCTTCATCGTCCCGCAATACGCAAGGCAGATACACACAACAGTAGGGAAACAACAAGGTAAGCAATAAACATAATACAGAGTAAAGCGAGGCAGACACGCAGACAGTAAGGAAACGTCAAGTGCAACGTGGTAAGCAATAAACATAACACAGAGTAAAGCGAGGCAGACATGCAGACAGTAAGAAAACAAGTGGGGAAAATACTGGCGCGGCCCGCGACCAGGTTCTGAGGAATATTGCTACCGGCACGATATTGGCAGGGGCTGGGGTACTGCGGCTAGACACGTAGGATGATAGTGGCCATGACGGCGGAGACAAGGATCAGCCATAGTGTGCCAAGGGTGAGCGCGGCGCCCGTGGCGGCGCCTAGAAGCCTGTCGCGCCAGGTTCGTGACAGTCTGCACAAGGACGTTACCGGTGAGACTGTAGTTCCAACGATCTGCTTTGATTTCAACAGCGCATTGAAAACGATCTACTCTGGATTTTCAAGCCTTAAGACCAAGCATATCAACATCCGGTACCAGATCAGTCGCAATCGGCAAGAATGTGGAATAGTCAATTTCTCCAACATTTCCACCAATGACAATCTGACTGACATTATGACCAAGGCTCTCGGCCCCGAAAAACACCCACACTTTGCTACAGGTATCGGCCTACACTCGAAAATCTGAAGTTTTATTGGTTTTATTGGTTTTATTGGTTATATTCTGTATAGACGATTGGAGTTGTGTTACACTTGACAAACATCACGGGCAGGTACGTACCCTTAGAAAGGTATGTACTGAGGAGGGAGATATGTACCGGTAGCTAGCTGTTCTCATCAGGTAGATCTTAGAGAGTCTAGGCGGGAGATAAGACGGGGTTAAAGGTTATGGCCGAGAAATGGTCGTAAGGATTAACTCTGGAGGGAGGGGCTACAGCAACCAAAGGCATGAGAGGGAAGGTGTTAAGGATGAGACTCTCCAGAGAGCTCGTTTGTCGTAACCCCCAGCTCCAGATGCCGATGGGCTACAGGAAAGAACTCAGTCTAGAAGTGAGGGACTTCCGTGGTGCCAACCAGACCGCTGGACCTCACCTTATTGACAGAACCGACCAGGACCAAAAAGAATCTAAGACGAACCCACGCTCAGGTGGGGGTTTGCCGACCTCGGAGGAATAGTTATCCCGAGTCACCAGGTCTCACCCAGCCTCACGCCTATATATGCCGATCTTCCTCTCCCGAGAGAAAGAGGGGGCAGACTGAACAGCACCATCGAAACCCACATACAAGATCTAAGATTATTCCGTTGTGAATTATCGAAAGTAGCCTGATTACCTTTGATTCTCTCCACACTGCGGTTACGATACAACCCCAGTGTCACAAGTTGGTACTCTTTCCTAGCAGATTTCTCCCACCGAGTTTACTGTGTAGGTTTTAATGAGGCCAACAGGGAGTATTGGGCATATGTTCTCTCATTTATTATATGTGCTTGCTGCTTTGTTTTCACAAAAATACGAAATGTAGTAAGGGAGGAAGTGTTGTAATATCTCATACAAAAATATTACACAGCAACCAGTTTCAACACCAACTTTTCTCCCATATGGCATTACTCAACCACAATGACTTAGAATTGCATGCCAATTTTTTATAAGATTATCTACGTAGCTAAGAAGGCCTCCCAACAGTCCATCATTT
>Ga0307516_10002945_pt1 | contig 22297 bp, 17 predicted proteins | sample 19_EM_MG_FD_203310 | JGI IMG/M metagenome (GOLD analysis project Ga0307516, IMG submission 203310) | Populus trichocarpa ectomycorrhiza microbial communities from riparian zone in the Pacific Northwest, United States - 19_EM | ecosystem: Host-associated > Plants > Roots > Unclassified | place... | reverse complement strand
CAGGCGAGCAAGCGTCATGCACGTCGAGGCGAGACCAAGGACGGTTCATCGCTCGAATAAAGGGGCCGGCGAACGTCGTTCGCCGGCCCGCCCCAACGACGTCTCAGGCGTCAGTTCCTGAAGCTGCCATCGCTGCGTGCCACGGACGCACCCGCCGCGCACGACGTGAACTCGCGGTTGCCGCTCGAGGTCGACTGGTTGCTTTCCCAGGTCGCCGTCGAGCCGTTCCACTTCACGTACTTGTACTGCACCGCGGTGCTCGCGGGCAATGCGACCGTTCCCGTCCAGGGCACGTTCGCGCCCGAGCCCTGGATCGCCAGGGCGTAGCCGGAGGCCGGTGTCCAGTTGCCGAGCGCCATCTGGTTGCCGACGACGTACAGGTTCTGGCCCATCACGGTGTTGGCGTTGGAGATCGTGAAGGTCACCGCGCAGGTCGTCGAGCCGGTGCCGCCCCCGCCGCCACCCGTGCCCGTGATCGCCTGGCCCGTGTAGATCACGACCGCCGGCACCGTCGATCCGCCGTCCGCGGCCACCGCGAACGTCGCGTTGCCGCTCGCATCCACCGTCACCGAGTCGCTGGTGCAGGCCGCGCCGGCCGCGTTCTTCAGGCCGTGCACGATGTTGCAGTAGGTGCCGGCGGGCAGCCCGGTGTAGAAGGTCCTCGACCACGCGGCGGTGGCGTTGTTCAACGCGACGAAGCCCACGTTGCCGCGGCCGAAGGCGATCTGGTTGGCGTTGCCTGCGACCCAGTTCTGCTGCGCCTGGCCATGCGCTGCCGACCTGAACTTCACCATGGGCGCGATGTCACCCCAGCGATGGATGAAGTCCCAGTTCACGTTGACCTGCGCGACGCCGTTCGAATACGGGCTCGCGCTGGGGCGATCCTGGTCCTGGTTGGTGAAGCGGAAGCCCGAATGCAGCTGCGCCTCGCCATAGCCCTGGGCCAGCATGAAGATGTTGGCCAGGTCGTAGCGGTGCGAGCCCTGCGTGTCGTTGGTCGCCCCGGTGAAGTTGCTCGCGTCCAGCGAGCTGCCGTTGCGCTCGGTGTCCCAGTTGTTGACGAACACCGTGGCGTTGGTCGGCTGCACGAAGCCCCACGTGCCGCCCCAGTTGTTCCAGGTGCCCATCATCGTGGGGATCGTCGACGGACTCGATCCGTTGAGGTTGCGCCACGCGTCGCGCATCGCGTACGTGAACTGGAACTCGTTGACCGTGCCGATGGGAAAGTAGTCGGAGCGGATCACTTCGCCGTCGGGCACGATCTCCTGCGTCACCCAGATCGCCTCGCCCTGGTTGGTCGCGGCGTGCGTCGCCTTGACGCTGTTCATGATCGCCTGCAGCGAGGCCGCCGCCTGGTGCTTGGCGGCGTCGAGGCGAAAGCCGTCGATGCCCAGCGTGAGCAGCGCATTCAGGTAGTTGACGACCTGGCCACGCACGTAGGCGCTCTCGGAGTTCAGGTCCGGCAGGCCCACCAGGCGGCAGTTCTGCACGTTGGAGCGGCCGGCCGCGGAGTTGTAGTCGGCGGACTGGATGTCGCACGCGGCGTGGAAGTCGCTCGCGCTGAAGTACGGATAGGCGAGCGTGGCCGCGTTCCAGGTGGAGCCGTCGGTGGCGGTGCCGGAGTCGCCGGCCATCTGGTTGACGACGACGTCGGCGTAGACGCGCACGCCCGCCGCATGGCAGGTGTCGATCATCGATTGCAGCTGTGCCTGCGTGCCCATCTTGCTGGTCAGCGCGACGTAGTTGACCGCCTGGTAGACATCCCACCAGTTGCCGGTGACCTTGGCCGCGTGCGGCGGCGAGATCTGGATGCCGCCGTAGCCCTGCGGGCCCAGGAACTGGGTGCACTCGGTGGCGAGGTCGTTCCAGCTCCATTCGAACATCTGGACGGACGTATCGCTCGGATTGAGCGCGAAGGCGGCGCCTGAAAAGGCGGCCGCGAGCGACGCGGCGAGCGCGCTGGCGCGCAGCCCGCGAGAAGGGATTGATGGCATGGTGGTTTGTCTCTTGGGACGTCCGATCGCTGTCGGCCGCCTGGTGTTATTTGCTGGCAACGGGGCGCGCTGCATGCGCGCCGGCAGGCGCTCTCGGGGAGCTCGGCCGTATCCTTTTTCGAGTTTCAAGTAGTTTTAGTACCTCAAAACTCATTGAACAAGAGGGCCAACTCCCTTGTTTCCGGTATACGAAGCCACCTTTACCAGATGACTTTGCAAATACGCCCACACATCAAACGAATGTAATTACACAAGCATGGCATCAGGTAATATTTCAGGAATGTAGTTTCAATACCGCCCCATTCACGACATGCCCGCCGTCGCGCCGATCCGACGCTGTCGGGGGCCTGCAGCGCGGCGGTCGATAATCCCGTCATGCAGATCCACCGCGGCCTCAGCTCCCTCGCCACCCTCGCCCTTGCGAAAGGCGGCACCGCGCTGACCATCGGCAACTTCGACGGCGTGCACCGCGGCCACCAGGCGATGCTCGCGCTGCTGCGCAGCGAGGCGCGCCACCGCAATGTGCCGGCCTGCGTGATGACGTTCGAACCGCACCCGCGCGACTTTTTCGCGCGCCGCGCCGGCAAGCCGGGGCTCGCGCCGGCACGCATCGCCACGCTGCGCGACCAGGTCGTCGAACTGGAACGCTGCGGCATCGACCATGTGATCCTGCTGCGCTTCGACGAATACCTCGCGTCGCTGTCGCCCGACCAGTTCATCGCCGACGTGCTCGTGAAGGGTCTCGGCGTGCGCTACGTGCTGGTGGGCGACGACTTCCGCTTCGGCGCGAAACGCGCCGGCGACTACGCGATGCTGGACGCCGCCGGGAGCGCGCTGGGCTTCGACGTCGCCCGCATGATGAGCTACGAGGTGCACGGCCTGCGCGTATCGAGCTCCGCGGTACGCGAGGCGCTGGCCGCCGGCGACCTCGCGAAGGCCGCCTCGTTGCTGGGCCGCCCGTACTCGGTGAGCGGGCGCGTGGCGCACGGCAGCAAGCTGGGCCGCGAGCTGGGCGCCACGACACGCGGCGCCGGCGACGGCTTTCGCACGCTGAACCTGCGCCTGCCGGAGGCACGTCCCGCGGCATCGGGCATCTTCGTCTCGCGCGTGCACGGGCTCACGCCCGAGCCGCTGCCGGCGGTGTCGAGCCTGGGCGTGCGCCCGACGATCGAGAAGGCCGGGCGCGTTCTGCTCGAGACACACTGCCTCGCCTGGCCCGAGCCGCTGGGCCGCGAGTCGGCCTACGGCAAGCTGATCAGCGTGGAGCTGGTGAAGTGGCTGCACGCCGAGCGCGACTACGGCTCGCTGGAGGCGTTGCAGGCCGGCATCGCGGCCGACGTGGTCGAGGCGAAGACGTTCTTCGGCCCCTGAGCTGGTCACGTGCATGGATCCTGCGACTTCGCGCAGGATGACACCCCCTTGTCATCCTGCGCGAAGTCGCAGGATCCACCGTCGCCAGGGATCATGGGTCAGCGGCCTGCCCATTGCCGGTAGCGCGTCGTCAGGCGCTTCGTGCGCAGCTGGTCGACGATCAACGTGAACAGCGGCGAGTACATGCGCGGCGCGCCCTGCCCCGCGGCGAGCGCGCGCAGGCGCCGCTTGACCAGCGCCATGCCCGCCAGGCCGGCCATGCCCTTGTCCTTCCAGCTCACCGCCTGCGCCTGCACGTCGACCTCGCGACCGGCGAACCACGCGGCCGGCAGACCAGGCCGCACCGCCAGCGCGGTGGCCACGCCCACCATCGCGACGCCGCTCGCGAGCACCTGCTCAGCGACCGCGCGCCGGCGGATGCCCCCGGTGGTCATGACGGGCATCGTCGCGACTGCGGCGAGATCCTTCGCGAACTCGAGGAAGTAAGCCTCGCGCGCCAGCGTGCGACCGTCGGCGCTGCGGCCCTGCATCGCCGGGGCCTCGTAGCTGCCGCCCGAGAGTTCGACCAGGTCGACCGGCAGCTCGTTGAGCCACAGCAGCACCTGGCGCGCGTCGTCCTCGGAGAAGCCACCGCGCTGGAAGTCGGCCGAGTTCAGCTTCACGCTCACGCAAAAGCCCGGCGACACCTTCGCGCGCACCGCCCTCACGACGTCCAGCAGCAGGCGCGCGCGGTTCGCGAGCGAGCCGCCCCAGCCGTCGGTGCGGCGGTTGACCAGCGGCGACAGGAACTGCGAGATCAGGTAACCGTGCGCGGCATGGATCTGCACGCCCGTGAAGCCGGACTCCTCGGCCGCCAGGGCGGTGTCGGCGAAGCGCGTGACGACCTCCGCGATCTCGGCCTCGGCCATCGCTCGCGGCTGCGCGAACAGCGCGCTGTGCTTGCCGATGTCGAGCGCCACGGCCGACGGCGCCCAGGCCTCGCCCTGCATCGCGGCGAACACCTGGCGGCCCGGGTGGTTGATCTGCATCCACGCCTGCGCGCCGTGCGCGCGGGCGGCACGCGCCCATGCGGCGAACGGCTTGCGCGGCGTGGCGCGTTCCAGCACGATGCCGCCGGGACCGGTCATGGCCCGGCCGTCGATCATCACGTTGCCGGTGAGGATCAGGCCGGCGCCGCCCTGCGCCCACGCCGCGTACAGCGCGCGGATCGCCGGGCCGGGCACCTGTCCGGCGTCGGCCATGTTCTCCTCCATCGAGGCCTTGGCCACGCGGTTGGGGATGACGGCGCCGTTGGGCAGCGAAAGAGGGGTCGACAACGGCAGGGCGGCGGGAGATTTCATGGTGCGGAGGCCTTGGAAAACATCGAAGTGCCGCAATGCTAGGATTCAAGTCAACTTGAAGGTCAAGCCTTTTTTGAGCATGGCAGCGAGGCCAAGCTGCCGGAGGTGTCTGGCATCTCCTCATCCGCGTCGCGGAGCAGCCAATCGCCACGACCTCCATCGCGGATGAGGCAATGCCTGACGCCGATCCTCAGCGAAGCCGGCGTCAGGCATTGCCTCGAATCGCGACCTGCGATGTTGCTGACGATCACAACGCAGCGCGATCCGAGGAGATGCCAGACACCTTCGGCAGCAGCCCGGCGCGCCGACGCCTTCGAATCCAGCAACGAACCGTCCTGGAGCAAAGATGAAAATCGGTGAACTCGCCGCGGCCACGGGCCTCGCCACCTCGGCGATCCGCTTCTACGAGCAGAGCGGCCTGCTGCCGGCCGCCCAGCGCGCCGGCAATGGCTATCGCAGCTACTCCGTGGAGGCCGTCGACCGGCTGCGCTTCATCCAGGTGGCGCAGGCGCTTGGCTTTCCGCTCGATTCGCTGCGTTCGCTGTTCGTCACCACCGAGGAGTTCTCGGAGGCCCAGCTGCAGGACGAGCTGCTGTCGCGCCTGGACACCCGCCTCGGCGAGATCGACCACATGCTCGCCACGCTGCGCACGCAACGCAAGGACCTGCACGCACTGCGCGAACGCATGCTCGCGAGCTGGGCCGGCGGCGAGTGCATCGATCCGGCCAGCATCGAGCTGACGCCCGTCGAGACGCCCGCGCCGCGTGCCCGCCGCGTCACGCGCGCGCCCGCTCCCGCGCAGCCGGTCGCGCCCGCCCCGGCGCGCAGGGCGTCGCGCCGGTAGAATGGACACCATGTCGCTGCCATCCAGCCTTCGTCTCGCCACCTGCCGCTGGCACGCCGCCACGCGGCGCCAGGCCACGCGCGACCGAATTATTGGCGGGCTCGCCACGGCCTGAGCCCACCACCGACCGCGCGCGTGCAGCTCTGCGTGACGCGGTCACCCGGCACCCTTCGCCGTCAGTCCTGACGGCCCCCCGGCCTTCCCCGGCCAATCGAATTTTGCGCGCCGCCTGACGACGCGCCACCGCCATGACCGCCGACACCGACAAGACCTCTTCCGCGACCGACTACCGCGCCACGCTCAACCTGCCCGACACCCCGTTCCCGATGCGCGGCGACCTGCCCAGGCGCGAGCCGGGCTGGGTGCAGCAGTGGGACCAGGGCGGCCTGTACAAGCGCCTGCGCGCCGCCCGCGTCGGCAAGCCGCTGTTCGTGCTGCACGACGGCCCGCCGTACGCCAACGGCCAGATCCACATGGGTCACGCCGTCAACAAGATCCTGAAGGACATGATCGTCAAGACCCGTCAGTTGATGGGCTACGACGCGCAGTACGCGCCGGGCTGGGACTGCCACGGCCTGCCGATCGAGAACGCGATCGAGAAGGAATTCGGCCGCAAGCTCAGCCGCGACGACATGCAGTCCAAGAGCCGCGCCTTCGCCACCGCGCAGATCGGCCAGCAGATGGTCGACTTCAAGCGCCTGGGCGTGCTGGGCGACTGGGAGCACCCGTACCGCACGATGGACTTCGCCAACGAGGCCGGCGAGCTGCGCGCGTTCAAGCGCGTGATCGAGCGCGGCTTCGTCTACCGCGGCCTCAAGCCCGTGTACTGGTGCTTCGACTGCGGCTCGTCGCTGGCCGAGTTCGAGATCGAATACCAGGACAAGGAAAGCTTCACGATCGACGTCGGCTTCAAGTGCGCCGAGCCGGCCAAGCTCGCGGCGGCGTTCGGCCTCCCGTCGCTGGCCAAGGACGCCTTCGTCGTGATCTGGACGACCACCCCCTGGACGATCCCCGCCAACCAGGCGCTCAACCTCAACCCGCAACTCGAATACAGCCTGGTCGACACGGAGCGCGGCCTGCTGCTGCTCGCCTCCGCGCTGGTGGACAAGTGCCTGGAGCGCTACGGCCTCGCCGGCACGGTGGTGGCGACCACGCTGGGCCAGTCGCTGGACGAGATCCGGTTCCGCCATCCGTTCGCCGAAGTCGACGCCGGCTACGACCGCCTGGCACCGATCTACCTGGCCGACTACGCCACCGCCGACGACGGCACCGGCATCGTGCACTCGTCGCCCGCCTACGGCGTCGATGACTTCAACTCGTGCGTGAGCCACGGCATGAAGATCGACGAGATCCTCAACCCGGTGCAGGGATCGGGCGTGTACGCACCCGAGCTGCCGCTGTTCGGCGGCCAGTTCATCTGGAAGGCGCAGCAGGCCATCGTCGACGCGCTGCGCGATGCGGGGCGGCTGTTCGCCACCTCGAAGATCAAGCACAGCTACCCGCACTGCTGGCGCCACAAGACGCCGGTGATCTATCGGGCCGCGGCGCAGTGGTTCGTGCGCATGGACGAGGGCGTCGGCGTGTTCACCAAGGACAAGGCGCCGGCCACGCTGCGCCAGCTGGCGCTCGCCGCGATCGACGAGACCACCTTCTATCCGGAGAACGGCAAGGCGCGCCTGCGCGACATGATCTCCGGCCGCCCGGACTGGTGCATCAGCCGCCAGCGCAGCTGGGGCGTGCCGATCCCGTTCTTCCTGCACAAGGATTCGGGCGAGCTGCATCCGCGCACGATGGAGATCCTCGACCAGGCCGCCGACATCGTCGAGCAAGGGGGCATCGAGGCCTGGAGCCGCGTGACGCCCGAGGAGATCCTGGGCGCCGCGGACGCGCCGGACTACACGAAGAGCACCGACATCCTCGAGGTGTGGTTCGACTCCGGATCGACCTTCTTCCACGTTCTTCGCGGCACCCACCAGGGCACGCCGGACCATCCGGGCTTCCACCCGGAAGGCCCGGAGGCCGACCTGTACCTGGAAGGGCATGACCAGCACCGCGGCTGGTTCCATTCGTCGCTGCTGGTCGCCTGCGCGCTCTACGGCCGCGCGCCGTACCGTGGCCTGCTGACCCACGGCTTCACGGTGGACAGCCAGGGCCGCAAGATGAGCAAGTCGCTCAAGAACGGCGTCGACCCGCAGGAGACCAGCACCAAGCTGGGCGCGGAAATCATCCGCCTGTGGGTGGCCGCGTCCGACTACTCCGGCGACATCGCCGGCGACGACAAGATCCTCGCCCGCGTGGTGGATTCGTATCGCCGCATCCGCAACACGCTGCGCTTCCTGCTGGCCAACACGAGCGACTTCGACCACGCGACGGACGCCGTGCCGCTGGGCGACCTGCTCGAGATCGATCGCTATGCGCTGGCGCGGGCGGCACAACTGCAGGCGGACATCCTCGCCCACTTCCAGGTCTACGAGTTCCACCCGGTCGTCTCCAAGCTGCAGATCTACTGCTCCGAAGACCTGGGCGCGTTCTACCTCGACGTGCTCAAGGATCGCCTCTACACGACCGCACCGAAGTCGTTCGCGCGCCGCTCCGCGCAGACCGCGCTGTGGCACATCACGCACGCGATGCTGCGCTGGATGGCACCGATGCTCAGCTTCACCGCCGAGGAGGCGTTCCCCGTGTTCGCGCCGGGCGCGTCGTTCTCGATCTTCACGGAGACGTTCTGGCACCTCGAGTCGGGCGACGCAGCGCTGCTGACCAAGTGGGATCGCGTGCACGCGATCCGCGAGGCCGCCAACAAGGCGATCGAGGAGGTGCGCAAGGCCGGCGGCGTCGGCTCGTCGCTGCAGGCCGAGCTGACGATCGCCGCCAACGCGGAAGACCGTGCGCTGCTCGCCGCGCTGGGCGACGACCTGAAGTTCGTCACCATCACCTCGGCCGTCACGGTGGTCGAGGGCGACGAGCTCACGGTCACGGTCACGCCGTCGATGGCCCCCAAGTGCGAGCGCTGCTGGCACTGGCGCACCGACGTCGGCGCCGACGTCGCGCACCCGACGATCTGCGGCCGCTGCACGAGCAACCTGTTCGGTACCGGCGAAGTGCGCAGCATCGCCTGAGCGCGCAGCCAGCCGAGACCTTCAGCCTCAGTTCAGCGACCAGACGTAGGTCACATCCGTCGTCGTTCCCATCGGTCGCCCCATCTCGTCGGTGCCCACCTGCACCGGGCACTGCGCCAGCGCCTCGGCCGCGGCCTTGTCCATCATGCGGTTCTCGCGCGTCGAGCCCGAGGACTGCAGGATCTGCGAGCCGGAGATGCGCCCCGTCGCATCGACGCTGAAGCGGATCCGGGTGGTGCCGGTCACGCCGGCGCGCTGCGCGGCGGCGGGGTAGTCGGGGCGGCATGCGGACGCACCGGCGTCGATGCGTGCCTGGCGGGGCGTCACGCGCGGCGGCTGGTCGCGCACGGTGTGGTCGTCGCCGGCGGCGGAGGCCACGACGTCCGGCCTGGCATGGTCGTCGACCTTCGCAGCAATCGTGTCGGGCGTCTTCTCCGTCTCGACCACGGGTGTCGGGATGATCAGCTGCGGCGGCAAGGTCCGCGAAGGCTTGGGCAGGTCCACGGGCTTGGGCTCCACCGGCTTGACCGGGTCGAGCGGCCTCAGGTCGATCGGGGGAGGCTCCGAAGGCCCCCTCACGAGCTTGGCCGACAGCAGCGCGGCCGCCAGCAGCACGTGCAGTCCGACGACGATCATCAGGCCGACCGGGTGGCGGTCGGTGCGGCGCTGCGACAGGGCGAAGTTCATGCGGAGTCCTCCAGTTTGACCAGGCCGAAGCGCCGATTCGCGCGTTCGTCTCGATGAAACGTGCCGGCAGCCGAAAAGGGGTGAATGCGCCGTGAAGATGTTTCGGCTCGTATTTCCGCGCCGGCGCCTCCAGCGGGTCTATGCGACTCGCCGGGCCGCGGTCAATGCGTAGCCGCCACTTTTTTCATACGTTTGTTAACAGTTGAGAAGCGCTCTACAACGGCTAAAGTAGCTGCTTTCGCGCGGAGTCAATCCCGCGCATGGCGTGCCGCCCTCCGATCCCCTCCCGCGTCCTCCATGGCTACCCGTTCACTCTCCCGTCCTGCCGGCAACGGCCCTTCACTGTGGCTATGGCTGGGCATCGCGCTCGTCGTGGTGCTGCTCGACCAATACGCCAAGGCACTGATCGTCGGAGGTTTCCAACCCGACGAGAGCCGCACCGTCACGTCGTTCTTCGACGTCGTGCGCCGCGGCAACACCGGCATGGCCTGGTCGCTGCTCGCCAACGCCGGCGGCTGGCAGCGCTGGTTCTTCATCGGGCTGGCGCTGGCCGCGTCCGTGTTCATGGTGTATCTGCTGGTCAAGAACGGGTCGCAGAAGCTGTTCTCGTTCGCGATCGCGATGATCCTGGGCGGGGCCGTCGGCAACGTCATCGACCGCATCACGCACGGCGCGGTGGTCGACTTCATCTCGCTGCACTGGCGCCACGAATACACCTTCCCGGCCTTCAACCTCGCCGACAGCGCGATCACGCTGGGCGCGATCTGCCTGATCCTCGACGAGCTCCGGCGCGTCCGGCAAGGGTGAAGATCGTGAGCCGCCCGCCTCTTTCCCTCCTCGCGAGCGCCGCCACCGTCCTGTTCGCACTGTCAGCGCCCGCGGCCGCAGGGGCCTTGCCGGCCGGCCTCACGGCCAACGACCTCGAGGCGCTGACCAGCGTCGAGCTGCGCGATCGCGTCGCGCACGGCAGCACCACCGCCATCGTGCCGATCGGCGGCACCGAGCAGAACGGCGCCCACATGCTGCTGGGCAAGCACAACGTGCGCGTGCACGTGCTTGCCGACCGCATCGCCGACACGCTCGGCAACGCCATCGTCGCGCCCACGATCGCCTACGTGCCCGAGGGCAGCATCCACCCGCCCGCGGCGCACATGAAGTACGCCGGCACGCTGTCCGTGCCCGACGCCGTCTTCGAAGGCCTGCTCGAGGCCACCGCGCGCAGCCTGAAGCAACACGGGTTCAAGGACGTCGTGTTCCTGGGCGACCACGGCGGCTATCAGGCCGACCTCACGCACGTGGCCGACAAGCTCAATCGCGAATGGGCGCGCGATCCGGCCTGCCGCGCCCACGCACTGCTCGAGTACTACCGCATCACGCAGACCGCCTACGTCGCCGCGCTGAAGACCCACGGCGTCTCCGACGCGGAGCTGGGCTCGCACGCCGGCCTGGCCGACACCGCCCTCGCGCTGGCCGTGGATCCCGCGCTGGTGCGCGCGGACAAGCTGGCCGGCCCCTATCCCGCCGGCGTCACCGGCAACCCGAAACGCGCCACCGCCGAACTGGGCGAACTGGGCACCAAGCTGGTCGTCGAGACGACCGTCGCCGCGATCCGCAAGGAAACGCAGGCCCCTCGTTGAAGCCCGCCGCACACTGAACAGATGCCCGTCGCCGTCGACTATCCGATGCTGCCGCTGCTGGACATGACGCTCTTCCCGGGGAGCGAGACGTCGCTGTTCGTGGGTCGCGCGTTGTCGCGCGCGTCCGTCGAGGCCGCCGTCGCCGGCAACGGGGAGCTCGTGGTGGTGCGCCAGCGCGAGTTCGGCACGCTCGAATTCACCGCCACCGACCTGCATACGGTGGGCACGCTGGCCACCGTCACCGCGCTCACCCGGCTGCCCGACGGCACGCTCAAGATCACCGTCCAGGCCCACGACCGCGTGTCGATCGACTCGGTGCGCCGCGCCGATCACTTCCGCGTGTTCGCCACCACGCTGCCCGCGCCGCCGTGCGCGCCCGCGCGTTCCGTGCGCCTGCGCGGGGCGCTGCTGCGCCGCGTCGGCACCGCGCTGATGCCCGAGCAGCTCGCCACGCTGCGCGACATCCCGGAGGCCGGGCGCCTCGTCGACGCGATCATGCCGCTGCTGGCCACGCCGAGCGCCCGCAGCATCCATCCGCACCATTCGCTGCACCAGGGCCTGCTCGAAAAGCTCGACGGCGAGCAACGCTTGCTCAAGCTGTTGAAGATGCTGCCGCACAACCGCCGCGCGGAGGTGCCGCACAACGGCGACTTCACCCAGGCACTGCCGCTGGCCGGCTTCGACCCGGCCGGCGAGCCGCAGGCACGCACGACCGCCGACGGCAGCCTGTGGCTGGTATTCAGCGCGATGCCGCCGTCCTGGTTCCAGCCGAACGACGCCACCGGCCCGCTGGGCCCGTGCACCGACCTCGATCGACTGCTCGAGCGCGCGACCGGCTGCCCGGTGTTCTGGGACAGCATGAAGCTGCTGCTGATCGACAACCCGAAGCCGGACACCGTGGCGCGCATCGAGCGCTTCCTGCGCGGCGTGCGCCAGGGCTGGCAGGCGGCGGCCCACTGAGGCCGCCTGCGGAGCAGGGCCAACTCGACCGCGTGCCGTACAGGCAAACGGCGCGCGCGCCACTGATCCGGGTCAAGGCGTCGGCACGCTGCCGGTCCGGTGTCGTGCCAGGGCGACCGCGGGCCCGGGCGGGATGAATCCCGGCGAGAATCGGGGACGGCACGAGCGGTCGGGCCCAGGGAACGTTCCCGGGTGCGCCGCCTCGAACCACGTCTCCCGACACGAAGCGAAGCCCTCATGAATGCCACTCTCCGCAGCGCCGTGCCGCTGCTCGCGACCCTCACCCTGGCCACGTTGCCGCTCATCGGCCACGCCGCCGAAGGCGCCGCCTCCGGCGCCATCGCCACCGTCCCCGGCATGCCGCAGGTCGTCGACCCGAACAACCTTTACAGCGAGACCAGCGGCCCCGAGCACGTGAGCGCGGCCCTCAAGGACGACCTCGTTCGCGTCTACGTGCCCAACCTGCGCGGCAACTCGGTCAGCGTGATCGATCCGGCGAAGATGAAGGTGGTCGACACGCTCAAGGTGGGCCAGAGCCCGCAGCACGTGGTGGTGGGCTACGACCTGCGCACGCTGTGGGCCGCCAACAATGCCGAGCGCAGCAACAACGGCAGCCTGACGCCGATCGATCCGCGCACCGGCAAGACCGGCGCGGCGATTGCCGTCGACGACCCGTACAACATGTACTTCACGCCGGACGGCAAGTCGGCCATCGTCGTGGCCGAGGCGCGTCACCGCCTCGACTTCCGCGATCCGAAGACGATGGCGATCCAGTACCAGATCGATGCGCCCAAGTGCGGCGGCATCAACCACGCCGACTTCTCGATCGACGGCAAGACCGCATTCTTCACCTGCGAGTTCGAGGGCTCGATCGCCAGGATCGACCTGGTCGGGCGCAAGGTCACCGGCTACCTCGTGCTGCCGATGCCGGCCACGCGGCTGAAGGACAAGTTCGTGACCAATGGCGGACCGACGACCGAAGTCTGCACGTCGAAGAAGGGCATGCCCCAGGACATCCGCTTCTCGCCGGACGGCAAGAAGCTGTACGTCGCCGACATGGAGGCCGACGGCGTCCACGTGATCGACGTGGCCGCCTTCAAGGAGACGGCCTTCATCGCCACCGGCGTCGCCGCGCACGGCCTCTACCCGAGCCGCGACGGCAAGAAGCTGTACATCGCCAACCGCGGCTCGCACCGCATCCACGGTCCGCGCCGCGGCCCGGGCAGCGTCGCGGTGATGGACTTCGCCAGCGAGAAGATCGTCGCGAACTGGGCGGTTCCGGGCGGCGGCAGCCCCGACATGGGCAACGTCACGGCCGACGGCAAGTACCTGTGGCTCTCGGGCCGCTACGACGACGTCGTCTACCGCTTCGATACCGCCTCCGGCGCGGTGCAGCAGATCGCCGTGGGCCAGGAGCCGCACGGCCTGACCGTGTGGCCGCAGCCGGGCCGGTACTCCCTGGGGCATACCGGCAACTTGCGCTGAGGCATACTCGGCGGTGACCTGAGCCGGGCTTGATCCGGCAAGGTCGACACGGCGCACTCCGGTGCGCTTTTTTTCATCGGTATCGATCAAGAATCCCTGGGGAGGGAACCACATGTCCAAGACCTCGCGTCTCGTGCGGAGCGCCGCCGTGGCCGCCGCGTTCCTCGTCGCCGGCAGCGCCTTCGCGGAGGGCACGTTCCTGCCGGAAGTGGGCATCGGCTACGGCCAGGGCAAGCGCATCGACGCCACGCACAACACGCTGCTGTTCACCGGGGCGTTCGGATACCACTTCGACAACGGCCTCGGAGCTCGCGTGCTGTGGATGGGCGACTTCGACCCGTTCCGCGGCCTGGCCTCCGACGAACGCTCGTTCGACCAGTTCACGGGCGTCCAGGCCACGGCCTATCTCCCGGTCGCGCCCAAGCTGAACTTCATGGGCGGCCTGGGCGTCGGCCGCACGAGCCTGAACGTGGGCGTCGCGAATGCGCCCAACGGCGTCGAGCACGTGACCGATGGCGTGGTCTCCGCCGGCCTGCAATGGCACATCGTGCACCACTACGCGATGGAAGTGCACGTCGACTACCTCACCAAGACGGGCACGTCCAACATCGTGCTGCTGGCCCAGGTCCCGTTCTGATGCCTCCGGCCTCGTCCTGCAGCTTCCGGGCCGCGAGCGAGGCCGACCTGCCGTTCCTGGTGGCGCTGCGCGTGGCCACGATGACGCCGCACCTGGAGCGCCAGGGCCTGTCGATCGACGACGCCGAACACCGCCGGCGCGCCGGGTTCCGTCTCGATGCCGCGGCCATCGTCGAATGCGACGGCCAGGCCGTCGGCGTGATCAAGGTGCTGCAGGACGGCACCACGTGGACGATCGAGCAGTTCCAGGTCGCGCCGCCGCATCAGGGCCGGGGCCTGGGCACGACGGTGCTGCGCGCGGTGATCGCGGACGCCCGCGCCTCGGGCGCGTTGCTGCGCCTGAGCGTGCTCAAGCAGAATCCGGCCGCGCGGCTCTACGCGCGACTCGGCTTTCGCACGCTCGCCGAGTCGGCCAACTCGTACAAGATGACCTTCATCGACACGATGGACGACGCCTGAGCGCTGCCGGCAGGCGCAGGGTTCCCGGATGCGTCAGCGGCCGGCCCAGCGCCAGAGGTGCTGCTCCAATGCGCGGATGGGCGCCTTGTCGCCGTACATCGACTCGCGCCGCGCGGCCAGGCGCACGCGCACGTCCGCGTGCGCCTGCGCGTCACGCGCGAGGTGCACGGCCAGCGCCACGGTGGCGTCGTCGTCGGCGGTGACGAGGTCGTCCAGGCCGAGGTGTTCCAGGATGCCGCTGCCCAGCCGGCCGCGCAGGAACTCGCCGCGCTGCGTCACGATCGGCAGGCCGCATTCCACCGCCTGCATCACGGTGTTGAAGCCCGAGAAGCCGAGCGTGTCGAGGAACAGCCGCGCCTGCGTCAGCACGCCGAAGAAGCGCGCGCGCTCCATCCACGGCGCGAGCACCAGGTGCGCCGCCGGATCCAGGCCTTGCGCCACGAAGGCCGCCGACAGCCGCGCCGCCAGCCTGTCGTTCAGCGGCGCGGCGACCGCGTTGCGGAAGAACAGGAATTGCGCCGACGGCACCTGCTGCGCGATGCCCACCAGCACCGCGTCGTGCTCGGGCGTGTACTTGAACGGCGTGCCGCCGCACACGATCAGCGTGGCGCCCGCGCGCACGCCGATGTCGGCCAGGTCGACGTCGGCGGCCTGCTGCACGGGCCGCACGGCCGCCGGCGCCACGCAGCAGCCCAGGCCGGGCAGGCGCACCAGCGCCTCGCTGTAATGCGCATCGGCGTCCGCGCTCTCGAAGCGTTCGGCCGACAGGTAGTGATCCAGCGTCGGCAGGCCGGTGGTTTCAGGGTGGCCCCAACTGGCCACCTGCACCGGTGCGAGCCGCAGCGCCGCCAGCCTGGGCGTGAGCGCGTCCATGCCCAGTTCAGGATAGATCAGCACGTCGAGACGGGCGTCGCGGATCGCGGCCACCCAGTCGGCCAGGCTGCGCGCACCGGAAACGAAGGATTGCGCGCGTGACTGCGCCACTGCCGTCTCGGCGTCGTGCGTGTGTCCGAGATGGAACACGACGACATCGAAGCGCGAACTATCGAGTTCCTCCACCCAGCCGCGCACGATCGCCTGCCACACCGAATGCGCGAACACATGCGACGACGCGATGCCCACGCGAACGCGGGCCGACGGTGGCGCGGGCGGCGGCGCCACCGCCGGTGCCTGGGCATCCGCCCATTGCGCCATCAGCCGCGCACACAGCGCCCCGTAGCGCTTCAAGGGCTCGACGTTGTTGCAGGCCTGGTAGGCGATGTAGAACGGTTGTGCGGCGCCGACGCAGGCCTCCGGCTGGGCGACCGCGCCTGCCAGCGCATCGGCGAGCATCGCGTCGATCTCGCGCACGAACGCGTCACGCGCCGGGGCGAGCGCCTCGCCCGCGTCGCGTACCAGCGGCAGCCAGGCCACCGCGTGCTTCAGGCGGTGCGTCATGGCGGCCGGCGCCAGCGCGACCGCGCGCGCGAGCACCGCGCGGGCCTCCGCGCCGCGGCCCATCAGCGTCAGCAGCGTGCCCATGTTGCCGAGCGCATCGGCATCGTCGGGGCGCAGCGCAAGCACGCGCTCGAAGGCCGCGAGCGCTTGCTCGCCGCGGTTGAGCTCGCCCAGCACGATCGCGCGCCGCTGCAGCGCCTCCACGAGGGACGGTTGAACCTCGATCGCCTGGTCGAAGCACGCCAGCGCCTCGTCCAGGCGATGCAGCGACCGCAGTGCCCAGCCCTTGTTGTTGAGCGCCTCGGGCATGCGCGGGCGCAGCGCGAGCGCGCGATCCAGCGCGGGCAACGCCGCCTCCGGTCGCCCCAGGCCGATCAGCGCCAATGCATGGTTGGACTGCAGCGACGGATCGTTGGCGCGCAAGGCGAGCGCGCGTTCCAGCAGCGGCAGGGCCAGCGCCGCGCGTCCGCCCTGGATATGCGCCACGCCGAGGTAGTGCAGGCACTCGAACTGATCGGGATGCCCTTGCAGGATCTTCGCGTAGATCGCTGCGGCCTCGGCGGCCTTGCCGGACTGGTGCAGCATCAGCGCACGCCGCACCTCGAAGGCGACAAGCGGGTCCTGCGGCGGGGCGACGCGGGGCGCGGGTCGCTGGAAGATGTTGGGAGGCGGCATGATCGACGGAAATCGGGCGGGGCCCGATTATCCCGTCATGCCAGCAGGACGCTGCAGCCCGTGGTGGTGCGCGCCTCGAGATCGCGATGCGCCTGCGCGGCCTGTGCCAGCGGGTAGCGCTGGTCGATGCGGATCCTGACGGTGCCGTTGCGCACCACCTCGAACAGCTCGTCGGCCATCGCCTGCGTGCGCTCGCGCGAGGACAGGTGGGTGAACAACGTGGGGCGCGTCAGGTACAGCGAGCCCTTGGCGGCGAGCACGCCCGTGGCCACCGGCGCCGGCGCCCCCGAGGCGTTGCCGAAGGTCGCCATCAGCCCGAACGGGCGCAGGCACGAGAGCGAGCCGTCGAAGGTGTCCTTGCCGACCGAGTCGTAGACCACCTTCACGCCCTTGCCGCCGGTGATCTCCTTGACGCGATCGACGAAGTTCTCGCGGCGGTAGTTGATCATGTGCGCGGCGCCGTACTCCTTGGCGAGCGCGCACTTCTCGTCCGAGCCCGCGGTGCCGATCAGCTCGAAGCCGAGCGCCTTGGCCCATTGGCACGCGATCAGGCCGACGCCGCCCGCGGCCGCATGCCACAGGATCGTGTCGCCGGGCGCCAGGCCTTCCACCGGCAGCGTGCGCAGCAGCAGGTAGTTGACCGTGAGGCCCTTGAGCATCATCGCGGCGCCGGTCTCGAAATCGATCTCGTCGGGCAGCTTGCACACGTGGGTCGCGTCGAGCACCCGCGCCTCGCAGTAGCTGCCGGGCTTCGGGGCCGCGTAGGCCACGCGATCGCCGACGCCCAGGTGCGCGACGCCGGCGCCCACCGCCTCGACCACCCCGGCGCCCTCGCCGCCCGGCGTCAGCGGCAGCGGGTTCGGGTACAGGCCGGTGCGTTGGTAGACGTCGATGAAGTTGATGCCGCAGGCGTGGTGGCGCACGCGCACCTGGCCCGGCGCGGGGTCGCCCACCGTGACATCGACGAGCCGCAATACGTCGGGGCCTCCGTATTCGCTGATCTGGATCGCCTTGCTCACGAGAGATCTCCCGGACGTCGTTTGGAAGTTTTCGGTTTTAGCACGCGCGCCTTGACCTTGGAGGCGGCCTGGGGCTTCGCCGGCTCGAAGGCGAACGACGGCGCCTGCAGGCGGGCGGGAATCGCCTCGGCCAGGAAATCGTAGACGCGCTTGACCACGCCGTTGCCGCGAATCTCCCGGTGCACCGTCAGCCAGCAGGGCAGCGCGGGAATGGGCAGGTCCGGCAGCACGCGCTGCACGCCGGGCCACAGCGCCGCCCAGTAGTCGGCGGCGAAGCCGATGCCGGCGCCCGCGACGACCAGTTGGCCGTTGGCGACCTGGTCGTCGGTGCGCACCGCGAAGTGGGCCGGCGTCAGCACGACGCCCATGCGGGCGAAGCCACGCAGGATCGTGTCGTCACGGTCGTAGCCGATGAGGCGATGGCCAACCAGGTCGTCCGGCGTGCGTGGCGTGCCCATCGCGGCCAGGTAGTCCGCGTGCGCATAGGCACCGATGCCCACCTCGCCCAGCTTGCGAGCGATCAGCGAGCCTTGGTCGGGCCGCACCATGCGCACGGCGATGTCGGCCTCGCGCCGCAGCAGGTTCTGCACCGCGTTGGACGACACGATCTCGATGGCGATCTCCGGCTCGGCGCGCTGGAACTCGGCCACCAGCGACGGCAGCAGCCAGGTGGCGACGACCTGGCTCGCCGTGATGCGCACGGTGCCGCGCGTGGCCTCGCGCCCGCGCGTGACGCTGCGCGCGAGCGCCTCGGCCGCGGCCTGCATCTGGCGTGCGGCCGGCAGCACCTCCAGGCCCGCCGCGGTGGGACGCACGCCGCGCCCGGTGCGCTCGAACAGCGGCACGCCCAGCTGCGTCTCGAGCTCGGTGAGATGGCGCGAGAGGGTCGGCTGGTGGCCCTGCGTGGCACGCGCGGCGGCGCTCACGCTGCCGGCGTCCATCACGGCGAGAAAGCTGCGCACCAGCGCCCAGTCGAGTCCCTGCATCAGATCAGCCATACGAAAGTGTATAGCTGTCATGAAGTTTCAGCCAGTATTCGGATGCCTCCGTTTTTCGCACACTGTCTCCATCCCAACCGACCGGAGCCTTCCATGACCGACCACGCCACGAACCAACGCCAACGCCGCGTGCTGATCCTCGGGGCCAACGGCCGCTTCGGCCTCGCCGCCGCCCAGGCCTTCGACGCCGCAGGCTGGGAGGTGGTGGCCCAGGTGCGCCGCACGCCGGCCGCCGGCATGCCCGCCCGGGCCCGCATCGTGGCGCTGCCCACCACCGACATCGACGGCATCGCCGCGCACGCCGCCGGCGCCGAGGTGGTGGTGCACGCGCTCAACCCGAGCGACTACACGCGCTGGGCCGCCGAGCTGCTGCCGATGGGTCGCCAGGGCATGGACATCGCAGAGCGCCTCGGCGCCCGCTTCGCGCTGCCCGGCACCGTCTACAACTACGGCGCCGCGATGCCTGCCACGCTCAACGCCAGCACGCCCCAATGGCCCAGCACGCGCAAGGGCCGCCTGCGCATGCAGTTCGAGGATGAGTTGCGCGCCCGCGCCCCACGCCTGCGCAGCGTCATCCTGCGCGCCGGCGACTTCTTCGGCAGCGGCAGCGGCGTCTGGTTCGACCAGGTCATCGCCGGCAGTGTCGCCGGCGGCCGCCTGGTCTACCCCGGCACGCGCAGCGTGGCACACGCCTGGGCCTACCTGCCCGACATGGCGCGCGCGATGGTGGGCCTGTGCGAGCTCGACGACCTGCCCGCCTTCGTCGACATCCCGTTCGAGGGCTCGACGCTCACCGGCGAACAGCTGATGGACGCTCTCGAGGACGTCGCCCGCGGTGCTGGCCTCGGCGGCGCCAAGCCCTTCAGGCGCGGCGGCGCGCCCTGGCCCGTGTTCCGCGTGATGGCCTGGGTGCTGCCGCTGTGGCGCGAGATCCTCGAGATGCGCTACCTGTGGGAGACGCCGCACGGCCTGGACGGCCGGGCGCTGGCCCGCTGGCTGCCCGGGTTCCGCACGACGCCGCTGCCGGTGGCACTGCGGGCCACGCTGGCCGAATTGGGCGCCCTGCCCGCGCCGCCGGACGCGCCCGCCCGGCTCGCCCCGGCCAGTACCTGAGAAATCAGAAGCCGACGGCCTGGCCGTCGCGCCGCGAGTCGCTGGCCGCCACGTAGCCGTCCCCGGCGTCGTCGGACAGGCGCCAGATGAACTGGCCCGAGCCGAAGTCCATGTAGGGATCGAGCGTGGCCTCGGACTGATGGCCGAGAGCGCGTAGCCCCGCGACGAGCGCCGGCGCCATCGTGGGCTCGAAGTCGATCGCCAGCCCCGTTGCGACCTTCCAGCGCGGCGCGTCGCACGCGGCCTGCGGCTGCTGGCCGTAGCGCAGCATGCGCATCAGCGTCTGCACGTGGCCTTGCGGCTGCAGGTTGCCGCCCATCACGCCGAAGCTCATCCGGGGCCGGCCGTCCGCATCGCACAGGAAACCCGGGATGATCGTGTGGAACGGCCGCTTGCCGCCCGCCACCACGTTGGGATGCGCGCGTTCCAGCGTGAAGCCCTGGCCGCGGTTCTGCAGGCTGACGCCCACGCCCGGCACGACCACGCCGCTGCCGAAGCCCATGTAGTTGGACTGGATCAGGCTCACCATGCGCCCGCCCTCGTCGGCCGTGGTGAGGTAGACGGTGCCGCCCGACGGCGGCGTGCCATGCGCGAAGTCCTGCGCGCGCCCGGGCGCGATCAGGTGCGCGCGCTCGCCCAGGTACGCGTCGGAGAGCAGGTCGGCAGCGGTGACGCCGGTCATCGCGCGCGGGTCGGCGACCCAGCGGTAGGTGTCGGCGAAGGCCAGCTTCATCGCCTCGATCTGCAGGTGCTGCGCCTCGACGCTGTCGACGGGAAAGCGCGCGACCCCCAGCTTCTCCAGCATGCCCAGCGCCATCAGCGCTGCGATGCCCTGGCCGTTGGGCGGGATCTGGTGCACGGTGTGGCCGGCGAAGGCCATCGAGATCGTCTGCACCCACTCCGGCTTGAAACCTGCGAGGTCGGCGGACGTCATCGAGCCGCCGTTGGCCGCCGAATGCGCGGCCAGGGCGGCGGCGATCTCGCCGCGGTAGAACGACTCGCCGCGCGTCTGGGCGATGGCGCGCAGCGTGCGGCCGGCGGTCGCGAACGTGAAGCGTTCGCCGGCCGCAGGGGCGCGGCCGCGCGGCATGAAGGCCTCGGCAAAGCCCGGCTGCGTCGCCAGCAGCGGCACCTGGCGCGCCCACTTGTCGGCCACGATGCAGGCCACGCCATGGCCGCGCTCGGCCAGCTCGATGGCCGGCTCGAGCAGGTCGGCGAACGGCAGCCGCCCGCAGCGCTCCGACAGCGCCACCCAGCCCGCGACGGCGCCGGGCGTGGTGACGGCGTCCCAGCCGCGCACGGGAATCGCACCCCCATGGCGTCGTTCGAAATACGCCGGATCCCAGGCCGCGGGCGCGACACCGGAGGCGTTGAGCCCCTGCAGCCGCTCGCCGTCCCACAGGATCGCGAACAGGTCGCTGCCCAGGCCGTTGGACACCGGCTCGACGATCGTCAACGCCGCCGCCGCGGCGATCGCCGCGTCGATTGCGTTGCCGCCCTTGAGCAGCATGCGCAGGCCCGCCTGCGACGCGAGCGGGTGCGATGTGGAGACCACGTTGCGTGCGAACACGGGGCTGCGCACCGTGGGGTACGGGTTGTGCCAGTCGAAGCTCATGATCGGTTGTGCGAGCGGAGGAACGCACATCATCTCAAGTCTTCGGTCGCGCCCGCGCCAGCAGCCAGATCCCCGACAGCACGAACACGGTGCCGATGGCGATCCAGATCGTGAACGGCTCGCCCAGGATCACGACGCCCATCAGGATCGTGCTGACCGGACCCACCATGCCCGTCTGCGCGGCGACGGTGGCGCCGACGCGTTCGATGGCCATCATCACCATCAGCACCGGCGCGAAGGTGCACGCGGTCGCGTTGAGCACCGACAGCCACAGCACCTCCGGCGCGACGTTGGCCGCCGCCAGCGGCCTGGTCAGCGCGAATTGCACGAGGCACAGCAGGCAGGCGACCGAGGTGGCCAGGCCCGTGAGCCGCAGCGAGCCGAGGCGCTTGACCTCCTCGCCGCTGAACACGAGGTAGATCGCGTAGCTGACGGCGCTGCCGAAGACGAGTGCGGCGCCGAGTGCCACATGGTTGCCGGCGATGTGCACCTCGTGCCCGAACACGAGCAGCACGCCGAGATAGCTCACCGCCAGCGCGACGAGCTGCGCGCGCGCCACCCGGCGCTTGAACAGCACGCGGCCGATCAGCAGCACCAGCGTCGGGTTGAGGTACAGCACCAGGCGCTCGAAGCCGGCACTGACGTAGGCCAGGCCCGCGAAGTCGAGGAAGCTGGCGAGGTAGTAGCCGGAGAAGCCGAGGCCGGCGACGACGCGCCAGTCGCGCGCGGTGAGCCCGGGCCGTCCGCGCCCCGCCCACCACGCGAGGCCGACGAACAGCGGCAGCGCGAACAGCATGCGGTACATGATCAACGTCACCGCGTCGACGCCGTGGCGGTACGCGAGCTTGACGATGATCGCCTTGCCGGAGAAGGCGATCGAGCCGGCCGTCGCCAGCGCGAGACCGGGC
>Ga0307516_10002943_pt1 | contig 22314 bp, 12 predicted proteins | sample 19_EM_MG_FD_203310 | JGI IMG/M metagenome (GOLD analysis project Ga0307516, IMG submission 203310) | Populus trichocarpa ectomycorrhiza microbial communities from riparian zone in the Pacific Northwest, United States - 19_EM | ecosystem: Host-associated > Plants > Roots > Unclassified | place... | reverse complement strand
GGCCTGCGGCGAAGGGATACGGTGAGACGGCCCTCGCAGGCAACGATGCGGCGGCCTTCATGGAGCGTCCTACTCTCTGCGACCACGGGCACACTGTCCGCCGTCATCGGCCTTAGATAGGTGACCTTCAGGTCTATGGTCGAATAGCCGCTATCCAGCGGCAAGGTGCTTTGCACAGCCAGGGCCAAGGCAGCATCCAGAATCGTCGCGGCGTAGCCGCCGTGAACTGTCCCGAGCGGATTGTAGAAGTCCTCATCGGGGTGACCCTGCAGGGTGACAATTCCGCGCTCCGCTGATGTTCCCCGGAAGCGCATGGTCTTGCCGATCCCACGCGGCGAGCCGCCGGCAGCGAACAGCTTCTTGACAAGATCGAGGCCCGTGCGAGGCAGGCCGTCAGCGGCAGTGTCCATATCTTCTCTCCGTGCAAAGCGGATCTGTCCAACAGAGAATGTACTGACCTAATTCTCACGTCAATCTTATTGACTTAACAAATCGCCTTTGAGATTGTGACAAATGGACGGCGCGGGTGTTTGATCTGCGCATGACGACCGCCTGCTGGTCAGGGAACGAGGGAACGCCCAAATGAACGAGAAGATCATGGACCTCAATGCGGCAAGGATTTTCGCGGAGACTTGGCACGCCAACTGGTGCAAAGTCGACATTGATGCTGTCGTGTCACACTTTGCGGAGGATGCCGAGATGCGCAGTCCTCTCGCGGAAAAGCTGACCGGCTCGGCTGTCGTCAAGGGCTCGGAAGAAATCAGACGATATTGGAAAGAGGCCTATGGCCACGTGAAAAGCGCCGATCTTCAATTGCTGTCGTGGAGTTGGGACAAACCAATGCGTCGCCTCACGGTGTGGTGGCGCCTGGATGAAACGCGCGCGTCCGAATACATGGACTTCGACGCGACAGGACGGGTCATCAGAAGCGAAGCGTTCTACGGCAAATGAGCCGTTGAAGTAGCGTCGGACCGGCGGAGCAAGAGTTCCTGTCGATGACGGTTGATGACGATCGCGGAAATCGTCTCTCTGGAATGTTCTTGTCGATTTCCCGCCAACTACTCATTCGCATGGCATTTCAGTTAGCAAAATCCAAGTTGACCGGACTCAGCGAGATAGCAACGAGCATTTGCGGCCCACTGGCAAGTCCATGACGGCGGGTGAGATGCCGACGCCGATGATGGCTGCGACCGACACGGAGCGCCATCCCGGCGGACTTTCCCGCAGGCGGCGTCGAGCCCGGCCAGTTGCTTTCGGTCGGCAATCATGGAAGATCTTGACGCGCGTTTCGATGTCCGCGCGAGGCCGCGATACCGGTCACAGCCAGCCGCGTTCGCCGAAAGCGGCTAGGTCAATACCCGGCGGGGCATACCATCCACCCGGGCGATAGCGGGCACCAAGCTTCAGTGCGATGTCCTTGTTGCCGTAAGGAATTCGCAGCGGCGTCCCGGTTGTCGACGCCGGCTCGGCGGTCGTCGATACCGCCGCAGCATCGGCTTGGCGTTTCCGGGGTATCCGCTTCGGTGCCGTTGCTCGTGGTGCCGTTGCTCGTGGCGCCGTCGATCTTGCCGGCTTGGAGGCGGTCTTGCGACCGGCATTGCGTCGCTTGCTGGGACGATTCTGGTCGATCCAGGTGGAGATGGCGGCAGCATTTGCCTTGGCCTCGTCGGGAACGACGACGCCTTTCCCGATGGCGATTTTCGTTGCGTACAGCAACTGGGCGGGACTGACCGACCTGGCTTCTCCCGTCCCAGCTGCCTCGCCGTCGGCTTGACCGTCAGCCTTCTTGGGCGCGTGTTTGTTGAGAAATTTGCGGCAGATCGCAATCGACGTCTTGTGGCCGGGCGGAGGTTTGATGCCTTTTTGCCTGACAAGGCTGTCGGCGAAGCGCTTCATCGCAGGTGTCGGCGGATAAGTTGCGGTGCCGTCGCCAACGGCGGCACCAAGCACGGAAGGTCCCGCAGCGGCGGCGCCCTCTTTCAGCCTGCCGATGATGCGTTCGGCGACATCGCAGACGGCGTCGATCGCGCCGACCATCTCCTGCTTGCCGAGCACGACCTCGTCGAGCAGGCATTCGAGTTGCGCCGTCACGCCGGGATCGACCAGCGCCGGATCGGCTTGCTTGAGAATTCCGAACAGCGACAGGCCAGTCTCGGTCGGCACGATATTCTTGCCCTGGGCCGTGAGAAAACCCTGTTTCTTCAATCCGCCAATGATCTCGGCTCGGGTCGCCGGCGTGCCAATGCCCTTGGCTTCCTTCAACCGTTCCCGCAGCGCTTCATCATCGACAAAACGCCAGGCATTCTGCATCGCCTCGATCAGGGTGCCTTCATTGTAACGCGGCGGCGGCCGGGTCTCCTTGTCCTCGATCCTGGGGTCGTGCAGCTGCGCGGTCTCGCCGTCGCGCAGCTGCGGCAGCAATTGCGCCGCGTCGCCCTTTTCGTCGGCGGGTTGCCAGTCCGGGAATGCCGCGCGCCAGCCGAGATCGATGGGCTGACGGCCGGCGGCGCGGAATTCGAAGCCGCGCACGTCGAGCGTTGCGGTGGTCTGCCGGTAGCGGAAGTCGGGCATCAGGGCGGCGAGATAGGCCCGCGCGATGACGTCGAACAGCTTCTTCTCGTCAGGCGACAGGCGAGGCCAGACCTCGGGCAGTTTGTCTGTTGTGTTGACGTTGGGAATGACGGCGTGATGGCTCGCCCCCTCCAGCCCCTTGTCATGGAAGGCGCCGCTCGCGCCGCGACGGATCACCGGCGGGTCGGGCAGGGGGATTGCGCCGAAGGACTGGCCGGCCTGCAGTCCGGCCACGATCCGCGGCACGTCCGCGATCTGGCTCTGCGGCAAATAGCGCACCTCGGCGCGCGGATAGGTGATGATCTTCTTGCCCGCGCCATCATAGAGCTGCTGCGCCACCTCGAGCGTCTTGCCGGCCGGCCAGCCGAAGCGCGAGCTGCAGAGTTTTTGCAGCGACGGCAGATCATGCAGTTTGGGTGGGCCCTGCCGTTTGTCCTCGACGCGCACGGCGAGCGCGCCCTCGAAGCCAACGGCTGCCTTGACGACATCCTCCGCGAGTTCGCGCCGCACGATCCGCTCTTGCGGTGCGTGCCGCATCTGGAATTCGCCGCCCGCCACCTTCGCCGTGGCGACAACCTCAAAATAGGCCAGCGGCACGAAGTTCCGGATTTCCAGCTCGCGCTTGCAGACGATGGCCAAGGTCGGCGTCTTCACGCGTCCAACCCCGATCACTCTGCGCGTGCCTCGCCCCAGGATGACGGTCGCAGTCCGGGTCAATGACAGGTTGTAGATCTGGTCGGCCTGCCGGCGCGCAACGGCGGCGGCGTAGAGGCTTGCGTATTCGGCATTCGGCTTGGCCCGGCCGAAAGCGTCACGGATGGTTTGCGAGTCCTGCGCGGTGAACAGCACCCGCATGACCTCGCCGCGATATTTGTAATGCTCGAGAATCTCCTGACCGATGAGCTGACCTTCGCGATCGCAATCGGTGGCGAGCCAAACCCGCGTGGCGGTGCGAAGGGCCTCGCGGATCGCCTTCAGCTTGGCGGCCTTGTTGCCGCCCTGTGCCGGGCGCGTGTCGTAAAGGCCTTCGGGCCGTAGAATGATCGGCGACCAGCGTTTCCAGGCCGGCACGACATCCTCGGGTTCGAGAAGGTCGAACAGATGGCCTTCGGCGGGCAGGATATCTCCGTAGCGTGAGCCGACGGCGGCACGGACATCCTTGGCCTGGCTGGTCTTCTCAGTGATGACGATTTGATTGGGCATAACAGGTTGGTTGGAAACATCGATTCGGTGCGTGCCGACCACGGAACATATAGTGAACATGATGATCCCGCAAGCGACCGATGAGGATTCCCTGATCTCTCCGGTTGCGATGGTTCGACGACGCAGCAAAAAATGCGGCGTGCATATGCTGCACGCCGCCGATGTTGGTACTGCTCGGCGTTTTGACGTCAGTCCGGAGCTGATCTCTTCAGGATCGTCACGGGGCGGGAACGGCGGTGCGGTTCGCCGGCACGTTGACCGCCTGGTAGGAAAACACGTCGCGGCTGCGCCGATCGACCGTGACCTTGAGCCATCGGACGTCGTTGTTGCCGTTGGCCTGATTGTCGCCGAAGGTTTCGACGCGGGTGAAATTCTCCAGCCGCTTGCCCGTGGAATCCAGGAACGGCTGATCGACCCGGAAATAGTGCGAATCGCCGTGGACATAAGCCACCGGTCTGCGGAAGGCGATCACTTCGTCGCGCAACGCGCTCAGAAAATCGGCAAAGCCGTCGGGTTGTCCATCCGTTTCAACTAAGGTCTTCGGATCGCGCAGCGGAGCCCGGGTCCCGTCGGACAGATCCCAGCCGGGATCAGCCTGGGTGATGAACATGACCGCAGCGGAGTCGCGGATTCTTGCGGTGAGGAACGCTTCATGCATCCAGGCGATGTTGGCGGCATTGCGCGCGGCCCATTCCTTCGGGTCGGGATTGGTGTCGCACAAATTGTTGCAGGAGCCCTGCACGTTCAGCGTCGCATAGGTCACCCCGCCGACGGTCCAGCGGCGGTTCTCGACGCAGGGGACCATGCCACCATTGGAGCCGAGGCAGAGCGCCGCGGTCTGGACTTCCTGGCGCATCTGGCGCTGACCGAGCGAGAACGGCGTCGAGAAGAAGACCTTGCGTTCGTAGTCGAGACGCTCGAGCGAATTGTAGCCGCCATTGCTGGCACGGTCACAATCAACCCAGTCATTGTCGCCGGGCGTGAACATGGCCGGCGCCTTCAGCGCGTTGAAATAGCCGAGGGCCTGTTGATACAGCGCCGCGTCACAGGCCGAATTCGAACCCGCTTTCAGGTCGCCGTCATGCACCGTGAATTTGAGGCGGTTCGTGTTCATATCGGCGATCAGGTTCGGCACGCCCGTGGTCGCCTGCGCCGTCGAATAGGGCAGGTCGCCCCACAAGCCGATCACATAGGCGTCGTCGTCGTCCTGGTCGTCCCGGTCATCGCGGGCCGCAGCCGGCGCGAGCACGGCGAGCAGGATGACCGGCAGCGCCAGTGCCGTCGCCGGACGCTTGAGCCGACGCAGCCATTCAAGTGAATCCCATAGTCCGAGTGCCATGATGTGTTTTCCCCAATTTACAAAGCCGCGCGCAAATTGGGATCACTGCGTGAATGCGCGATGACGACGGGGTGATAGCTGCTTGACACGCGTCAGATATCCCCCACGGCCTGGACAGCGGTGGATGCGCTGCGCAGTGGCATAGGCCGTGGAAATCTGCGGCAGGGGTGGAGCAGCGAAGGGAACAAGCGCGTGCGCCTCTTGAACAGCCAATCAAAAGCGACCCTCGCGCGCGCACGGCGCCGACTGATGCCGTGAAACACCTCCGGCAAAGATTCTCCGAGGCCAATTACATTTTGTTTTTCCTGTGTGAGCTCCTTGTAATAGTCTTTTCTTATCCACCCAGATGCTTCAAGCACTGAGGGTCGTCGCCGTTTCTTGGGCTAATTCTTGGGCATGACGACAGCACGGCGAAGACGCACGGCCGCCCTGCGTGAGCGTCGAGATCATGATGCGATCGGATTTTGTCGGATCATGGCACTCATATTTTTATTCGCGCATATTTGAGACACTCGGAACAGCCTAAGTTGGTTCCCGCGCCGGGAGGCGTGATTGCACCTTTCGATGGGGGGAGGGACTGGATGTCGTTCGGGAAGGCTTCGTGGTTGGCAGCTGTGCCACTTCTGATCGTCTGGCTCGTCACCAACCTCTTCATGACGGAGCGCGTGGAGATGGAACTCGCAACGCGCACCGTCGCTGCGGTTGGTACGGTCATCGGCAAGCCCTCCGTCAGCGTCGCCGGGCGCGATGCGATCGTCGGCGGGCTGGCGTTCAGCACCCAAGGCAGCGAGGTTGCGCTGAAGGGCGTCCGCGATACCCCAGGGATACGGCTGGTGGAGAGCGCCATCACCCTGGTCCCCGTTGCCAAGCCCTACGGCTTCGAGGGCAGGCGCGACGGCGATCGACTCGTTCTTTCCGGCAATGTGCCGGATCCTGCCATACGCGCCAAACTTCTCCGGGCTGCGAAAGCCTCCGCGCCCGGCGCTAGCGTTGTCGATGACATGACCTACGCATGGGGCGCGCCCGACGGATTTGAGGCCATCGTGACCTATGGCTTGACCGAGGCAGGAAAGCTCGCGGACTCCTGGATTTCACTCTCCGACAGTGCCTATTCCATTGCGGGCCGGGCATCGACGACAGCGATCTATCGAGCGGCTCTTGCTGCCGCCCGGCAATTACCGGCAGGTGCCACCGTCGCGAAGGTGGTGATCACATCAGACGAAATCTCGCCTTACATCTTCAATGCGAGCAAGCGCGAGGGCGCGGTCAAGCTGAGCGGCCATTACCCGGATGAACAGGCGCATCAAGAACTGATCGCCGCCGCTCAGAGGCGCTTCTTCAATTCCAAAGTGAGCGACGAGCTTGCGCTCGGCAAAGGCGCGCCCAGGGATTTCGCAGGCGCTGCGTCCGCCATGCTGCTGCAATTGTCTCGCCTCGACACTGGCGTCGGCACCGTGTCCGATATGGAGATCAGCGTGAAGGGCGACGCGCTCTATGCCAAGGCGGCGGCCGATATTCCGGGGGAGTTGTCAGCCGCCGGTCCCGCCGACTACACGGCGCAGGCGACCATCGGCGTGGCTGCGGCCGGGCCGCCGCTCGCCGCCGAGGCCTGCCAGCCTGCGTTCGCCGACATCCTCGGCCAGGGCAAGATCCAATTCGAAACCGGGGAGGCGTCGATCCAGCATGACTCCGATGCCGTGCTCGACAATCTGACGGCGATCGCGATGCGATGCCCTGAGGCCCCGATCGAAATATCGGGGCATACGGATTCGGCCGGCGGCGATGACACGAATATGGAGCTGTCGCGTCGGCGTGCCGAGGCGGTGGCCGACTATCTGACCAAGGCGGGAATAGCCGCCGAGCGCATGACTGCCGTCGGATACGGCAAGATGCATCCGATCGCTTCGAACGATACCGAAGAGGGACGGGCCCAAAATCGACGTATCGAGTTTGAAGTCAAGTAGGATTGGAAGTGTCATGCAATATCTCCTCGCGACCTATTGGATGTGGTTCGTCGTGGCGCTGCTGGTCGGCGGCGCGGTCGGTTACTGGCTGCGGTGGCGGCTCGGCGCTCAGGGAAAGAGCAGCCAGGTGCTGCGCTGGGGTGCGGTGGCATTCCTGATCGGTTTGGTCGTCGCTGGTCTGCATTGGCTGCCGCAGCGCCCGGGCCTTTATCTCGAGACGCTTCTGTTGCTGTCGTTCTGGTATGCGGTCGGCGGATTGCTGGGCGCCTTGCTGCGCGGTGTGACATCCGCCACGGGCAGCCCCCGCGCGGCGCTTGTCGGCAATGCGCTGCCAGACAGCGCGGCGCTGGCTCGGCGCGCGCGCGTGGCCGTCAAGTCCGCGCAGGACGAAGCTGTGGTGTCAACCGGCACCATTGAGGACGCCCGTCTTGCCGTCGAAGCGAAAGCCGCCGAGGTGACGCGCGTTGTGGCGGCCGCCAAGGCCGCGGACGAAGAGCGGATTGCGGCTGAAGCAAAGGCGGCCGAGGCGGCGCGTCTCGCCGCAGCCGCCAGGGCGGCGGAAGAAGCCCGTCTTGCCGTTGAAGCGAAAGTCGCTGAGGTGACACGCATCGCAACTGCCGCCAAGGCCGCCGAAGCAGCGCGCGTTGCCGCTGAAGCCAAAGCTGCCGAGGAGGTGCGCATCGCCGCCGCCGCCAAGCCCGCGGAAGACACACGTTTGGCCGCTGAAGCTGCAGAGGAAGCACGCATCGCAGTTGCCACCAAGGCCGCGGAAGAAGCGCGTGTTGCCGCTGAAGCGAGAGCTGCCGAGGGAGCGCGTCTCGCAGCCGCGGCCAAGGCAGCGGCTGACGCGCATGTTGCCGCTAAGGCGAAGGCGGGCGAGGACGCACGTATCGCTGCTGCCGCCAAGGCCGCGGAAGACGCGCATGTTGCGGCCGAGGCGAAAGCTGCCGAGGAGGTGCGTCTCGCCGCCGCGGCCAAGCCCGCCAAAAAAGCCCGCCTTGCTGCTCAAGCGAGGATTGCCGAAGGGGCGCGCGAGGCCGCGTCCAAGGTCGCGAACGACCCTGGCGTTGCTGCGACGGCGGCTGTTGCAGAGGCCGGAACGTCTCATCCCGGCAGCAAGCCTGCGGGCATTACCGCGCCGGCAGAGGGTGAGGCCGATGATCTCAAATGGATCAAGGGCATCGGCCCCAGGAATGAGAAAGCCTGCAATGCGCTGGGGATCTATCAGTTTCGCCAGATCGCGGACTGGACGCCGGATGAAGCGATCTGGGTCGGCCACCACATGGCGTTTCCCGGACGGATCGAGCGTGAACACTGGATCGCGCAAGCCAGGCTGCTCGCCTCCGGCGGCGAGACGGAGCATGCCAAGGCGGTGAAATCCGGCAGCCTTGTCGTCGACGACAGCACGGATGAGCCGCTCGATCAGGCCTCCGCCGCGATGCTGGCCAACAGTCTTCCGGAGCAGGCGGCTCCCGTCGAGGGAGAAGACAAGCATGCCGGCCGGCGGCCCTACGGTCTCGCCAGCGCGCTCGGGCAGCCTGATAACCTCAAGAAGATCCGCGGCATCGGCCCGCAGAATGAGCGCAGGCTGCACGCGCTCGGAATCTGGCACTTCTCGCAGATCGCGGCCTGGAGCGAGGACAACGTCAAATGGGTCGGCAGTTACCTGGCGTTTGCGGGGCGCATCGACCGCGAGAGATGGATCGCGCAGGCGCGTGACCTCGCGGCCGGTGCCGGCAAGGTCGCGACATCCAAGGACGATGGAGCAAACGGATAGCCCGCCTTGGCCGCGTCACTGCTTCGGAAGAACAAAAACCTGGCCGGGATAGATCAAGTTGGGATTGCGGATCTGCTCACGGTTCGCCCGGTAGACGACCGCGAAACGCGTGCCCACGCCATAGGTCAGGCGGCTGATGCGCCAGAGGCTATCGCCGCGGGAGACGGTGGTGGTCGCAATCTTCGGCACCACCACGGCGGAGGAGGGCTGGCCGTTGTCCGGCGGAATGGTTGTGGGCGTGGCCGCGACCAGTTGGGTATGCTGTGGCGCGACCATGTCGGGCCGCTTGGGCGCCATGGCCTGCACGGACGCGGTGACCGCGGTCTCGGGAACGTTGAAGGGCACCTCGGCGCGGGCGCGGACCGTGCCGGAATTCGATCCCAGCTCGTCCAGCCTGACCCGGTAGCTGCCGGGCGAGATCCCTTCGTTGATCGTGACCGCGAAACGTTCATCCGGGCCGGCCGTAACCGACGCAATAAAGCTGTCGTTGAGATAAAGCCTCACTTCAGCACCGGGGCGCGAGCGGCCGGTCACATGGAATTTGCCGCTCGGTTCCATCTCGACCGTCTCGATAACTACCATCCCGGCCATCGGCTTTGGTGCAGCCGGCTGTGACAGCACGACGGAGGGTTTGTCCGGCGTCAACAGCGCCACGACCGGCTTTTCGTTCGGAGACGGACCAAGCGCCACCGCCACGCTCTGTTTGGATGTGGCCTCACTGCCGTCCGGCGCCTTGGAGCGCAGCGTCAGGTCGTAGGTGCCTGGTGGAAGCCGGGGCGTCACCATCACGAATTGTCCGGATTGATCCGCCACTGCGCGATCATGAAGCTCGCCGTTGCGGAGCAGTTCCACCGTCGCGCCCGGCGCCGCGCGGCCCGCGACCACCGCGTCTCCTGTCGGCTCGATTCGCGCGACGTCGAACGCCGGGACACTGTCTGCGCGGTCCGGCAGCGGGGGCGATATCGCCAACGCCGCCGCCACGGCCTTCGCTTGCTCCTGCACCGTTGCGAGCGCGGGCGGAGCTTGATCTGGCGCGTTCGATGCCGGTTTTGAGGCCGCGGGCGCAGCGGTTACTGCCTTGGCCTCAACCGCCGGCTCGCGGCGGATGTGCTGAATGCCGAAGACCAGGGCTATTCCAATGACCGCAACCAGCGCCACGACCGGTACGACCATTCGGCTCGTCGAAGTGGTAGTCATGATGCTGGTCCCTTGGTCGCTCCCTGACCCCTGCGTATTATACAGCGCTTGCCCACAAAGTCGCCATCACAGTGCCGATCCGAAGTTCGCGAACCACAAGCGGCGAGTTCGAGCCTGCGATTTCAGATCGCAAAGCGGCACTGCAATCCCAAACTTGCCGGTACCATCATGACTTCCCGGAGTTCGTGAAAAAGCGGCGGCTGAGACGGAATAGGCAGTTCGGATTGGGTGTGCCACGCCACAGCCGTCGCCTTGGCGGATACGACAGAGATGTTGACACAATCTTTGGAATCAGCTCGCTCGTCCTTTGGTGCGATATGAGAGAAGTCGATCAGAACCGGTGACTGCAATGACGTTGCCTTTGAGTTGGGATGAGTGGGCACGCCAGGACGGCGTGGCCTTGGCGGAACGCGTCAGGGCGGGCGAGCTGACCGCCACGGAGTTGGCGGCTCAGGCGGCCGCCGGGGTCGGCAGGGTCAATCCGGCGCTCTCGGCTGTCGTCGAGCTGTTCGACGACGCGATCGAATCGCCTGGAGCGAATGCGGTGAACCGCGACGGGCCGTTTGCCGGCCTGCCGTTCCTGATGAAGGATCTCGGCCCGACGATGAAGGGCCGCTTGCAGGAAATGGGTTCGCTCTTGATGCGCGGCAATCGCGCGTCGGCCGATACATATCTGACCTCGAAGATGCGTCAGGCCGGGCTCAATCTCATCGGGCGTACGACGACGCCGGAATTCGGTGTCTGCAGCTCTGCCGAAAATCCCGCGGTCTACGTCACGCGCAATCCATGGAATACGGACTACACCACCTGCGGCTCGTCCGCAGGCAGCGCGGCGATGGTCGCGGCCGGCGTGGTACCGATCGCGCATGCCACCGATGGTGGGGGCTCGATCCGGATCCCCGCCGGGGTCAACGGCAATGTCGGCCTCAAGGTCTCCCGCGGCGTGTTCTCGATCGCGCCGCATCTGTCTGATTTGAGCGGGCTGGTCTCGATCCAGGGCTGCCAGTCGCGCTCGGTGCGCGACACCGCGGCGTTCGTCGATGCCTGTCGCGGCGGGGCGCCGGGCGAATTCATGCCGTTCTGGGCGCCGTCCGAGCCTTACACCACGCTGATCGAACGCGATCCCTCCCGGCTGCGCATCGCGCTGTCGCACGAATGGGGCGACTACCGCGCGACGCCGCACATCGCAGCCGAGCTCGAGCGGGTCGGCCGTCTCCTCGAAGGTCTCGGCCACCATGTGGATTGGGCGTTGCCGGCCATCGACTATCGCGCCGCGTTCGCCGCCCAGACCACCTGCTACATCAGCAATTTCGCCCAGACCATCGGTAACCTCTTGGCCGCGCGCGGACTGGAGCAGCCGCCGGCCAAGCTGATCGAGCCGGTCAATATCCGTATCTGGGAAGCGGGCCGGCATACCAGTTTTGCGGAACGCGCCAGGATGCAGGCGGTCTTCAACACCACCTCACGCGGCTTCGGCGCGTTCTTCGAAGACTGGGACATCATCCTGACGCCGATCACAGCGCTGCCGACGCCGAAAGTCGGCACGACGGAATATCTCACCATCAGCGACAACCCCTCCGTGCTCGACTGGTTTGCCAATCTCTGGCGCAATTTTGCCTACACGCCGCTCGCCAATCTCTGCGGCATTCCGGCGATCTCGCTGCCGCTCGCCGAGCACGACAACGGCCTGCCGCTCGGCATCCAGGCCCAGGCCCGACAGGCCAATGACGGTCTGTTACTGCAGCTCGCGGCGCAGATCGAGCGGTCGATTGGGGGGAAGTGGACGTTCGGGCGTCGACCCGGGGTGCATGTGGCTGCGACCTGACAAGGGCCTTGCGCTGCCAGGTCCCGACCAGCGGGAATCTCCAAGGGTTCCCGCTATAACCAGTTGAACAGGCTCCCTGGGGCGATGGACAACCGCATGTCATCGTTCTAACCTGAACGGAAAGGGAACGATTCAGGGGCGCGGCAGCGCCGGCGAATGGCCGCACTGTCCATATTCCGGTCGCTCGGAGAGCCGACGTTGCTATTCAGATACCTTCATGACGATGTGTTCCTGGCGTTTTCGCGGGAGCACAAGCATCTTTATGCTGCGGCGTTGCTGGATTTGTACGAGCGCTTCTTCAACGGCGCGCCCGCGTTCCCGACTCCGCAGGAGGTCACGCATGCGATCTACGACGTCATGCGGGCCAATCCATCACTCTGGAGCGAGAACGACGACTTCGGCGAGCCGTTGCCCGAGGTCATTTCGGCCGGCCGCCGGCGCATCAAACGCGCTGGCGCAAGCACGACCGAGGACGCCGACAAGGCGCTTCTGATCGCGCGACAGCTCTACGGAAGGCTGATCGGCTGGGGCTGGCTGGAGGAGGAGGAGTATGGCCTTCGCGTCACCGTCGACATGTCGATGGGGCCGCTCTTGGTGATCCAGCGGTTGGCGAGCCTGAACAAGGACGTCTCCCAGCGGTTTGGCGGCCTCATCGTCACCATCCGCCTCAATCTCGAGGCGGTGGAGAAGCTCAACCCCCAGATTGTCGATCGCAAGCAGCGCGAGGTGGCGCTGGCGCTCCGAGAGGCGCGCAACCAGGTCGACCAATTCACGAAAAGCCTGAGGGCCATTCTCTCGGATCTCAAAAGGATCCGCCGGACGGTGATGGACTCCAGGACGGTCGGAGATCGCCTCGAGGCCTTCTTCGAGGAATTCGTCGAACAGCTCTTGTTGCGGGATTTCGAATCGATCCTGACCTTCAACCATCCCTACCGCTTTCGGGACGCCATCGTCGATCTGGCGCGACGCATAGCGCATTCGCCGCCGGTCATGCAGGTGCTGTCGGAGGAATACGTCGCGGCCAGTATTTCGCCCTCGATGAGGGAGGCCGCCCTCGACGTCGAAGGGGATCTCCTGGCCATCGAAAGCACGTTCGGTCAGATCGGCGACATGTTCGAGCGAATCGAATTGTTCCGCCGTCAGCTCGAAGCGCGGGTCCGAAATACGATCAGATATGCCGAGCGCGGTGGCCACGGTCTGGTTGGGCGAGCCGGCGATCTGGTGCGCCGGCTCGACCAACTGATCAGTCGCGGAAGGCATCCCAATGCGACGATCGAATGGAGCCTCGAGCCGCTGCGATCACCCTGGTCGGAATTCCATCATGCGCCGAGTCGCGAGCCGCGCAGGCCGGTGGAGCAGCAGGCCCTGGGAGACCGTCCGACCGATCCGCTCTACGAGATCCGCAAGCAGCTTCGACTGCAGTATATCGCGCGGATCGCGCCCGCGCCGGCCGACGTGCGGCGCTTTCTCGAACGTCAGGTGCCGACAGCCGGCACGCGCGAGGCGCGTTTTATCGTCCCGCAAACGGTGGATGATTTTCTCGCGTTCGATGCGGCACGCCGTTTTGCACTCACCAGGGATGTGCCTTCGGAGATCTCCCAATCCTTCGATCTCGAGTTCGCGCCGCATCTGCCGCCGCATGACAGCGAATGGCTGCGATGCGCCAACTTTATCGTGACGAGGCGCCCGGAAACCCGGACGAGGCGTCAGCATGCTCAGTGAATTCGAGGCCATCGAGCGCGCGGTCGGCGCGGAGAAAGCCGCCGATCTCAGAAAGGCGCTTCATTTCCTGTTGCGGCGCCAGTTCGTCTTCGCCGGCGATCCGAGGACGGCGACCGTCTACAACGTCATCATGGACAGCCGCTTCAGGTCGGTGATCGACGAATTTTTCGATAGCTGTGGCTACCGCGTGCATCGCGATACCGAAGCGCAGTGGGCGGGAATAACGGCGCTCGGCGAAGACGTCCCATTGCCCAGAATGAAGCTCGACGAGACCATCGTGATCCTGGTGCTGGCCGCTCACTGGCAGGACGAGGTCAACGTCGGAGCGGTCGAAGACCGGGCCATCGTGCTCACGACGTTGAACACGCTGTTCGATCGTTACAAGGACATGGTCCAGGCCAACGGATCGAACGCGATGTCCTTGCCGAGGTTCCGCGATATCCTCAAGGAAGCGTCGCAACGCAGTCTGGTCGATATCGGAGAGTTCGACAGCGAAGCCCAGGATATCGAGGTCGCCATTCGGCCGATGATCAAGCTGATCAGCGGCTCCGATGCGCTGCTGCGGATCGAGCGTTTCGTGCGGTCCCAGGAGGTCGGCGTGCCCGCCGCGGGCGGAGAAGAGGCATGATGGAACTGCGCCATATCGCCATGGTCAATTGGCATCTGTTCGATGTCGAGGATGTCGAGTTGACCGGACACGCCGGCGTGTTCGGAGAAAATCGTTCCGGAAAATCCACCATCCTGGATATGGCTCAGGTCGTACTGACCGGCGGCAATCGCAATGTGCAGCGCCTCAACGCCGTGGCCAGCGACAAGGGCAAGAGCCGAAGCGCCTCGAAGCGGAGCGTGGTCGACTACTGCCTGGGAGCGCTGGGCGAAGACCAGCGCAAGCGCGAGCAGGCCAGGACCTACATCTGCCTCGGCTTCGTCGACCAGGAGGGCAAGCGCCCGCCAGTTTCGATCGGCATGGCGATCGAGGCCCGTCGGTCGGAGACCAACGAAACCATCCTCGGCCGGTTCGTGGTGACCGGAGCGATCCTGACCGCGAACGATTTCATCGAATTGCGCGACGGCAGGCGGTTTCCGGCCGAATGGGACGACGTCCGCAATCGAATCATCTCGATGGTTGGACGCGAGAATTTCGTCAATCATCGCGACAAGGCGATCGACTATGTCCGCGAGTACATGCGCAAGCTCGTGCCGCATGCGTCAGTGGTGGGAGAGCAGAACGCGAATTCGCTGCAGAAGGCGGTCGTGAACGCGATGACGCTCGATCACGATCAGACCGCGACGGAGTTCGTGCGCAACTACATCCTCGAAAAGAACAACATGAGGGTCGGCGAGCTGCGGGAGTCGATCCGGACCTACCGCAACATCAACGACACGATCAAGACGATGCGCGAGAAGCTCGAGGCGCTGGTGGCGCTGCGTGCGATCATCGATGAACTGGCCTCGGCGCACGAGAAGAGGGCGCTTGAGCAGTGGATCGCCAAGCGGGGCGCCTCGCTCGCGGCGCGCGATGCCTATGATGCCCAGGTCCGCAAGCTGGCCGATGAAACGGCAAAGCAGGATGCGGCCAGGGCCGAACTCGACTTCCTCGGCGAAGAATTGGAGGGCATCGACGCCGAAATCAGGCGGCTCGACATCGCGATCGCCGAGCATGACGCGAACACCGGCCGCAATACGCTGCTCCAGTCGCTTACTTCGGTAGCGCAGGCGGCGCAGCGGGCGGTCGGCGAATTCGAGCGCAGGCGCGAGTCGGTCCGGGCGCTGCAGCCGCTGAGCGCGATGCCGGGGTTTGGCTTCGACGCGTGCATCCCCGCGATCTCGGGTCTCACCGGCGCCGCGAAAGACGCGGCGATCGACAGATCGACGGTTGCCGTTCTGGAGGCGGAACAGAAGTTGCTGTCGGTCGATCGCAGCCTGCTGGACATGGTCGATGATGCCCGACGACGTCTGATTCGGCAGGCGGAGGAGGAAAAGTCGAAGGCCCAGCAGCTGAGGGATCGTCTCCGGCAGCATTCCAGCGGCGGTGGGGGCGTGCATCTGGGGGAAGCGACCCTGCTACTCTGCGCCAAGCTGCGGCAGGCGGGGATGGCGCCCCGCGTGCTCTGCGATCTCGTCGAAATCTCGGAACCGACATGGACGGCGGCGGCCGAAGGTCTGCTCGGTCGCGATCGGGAAGCGGTGTTCGTCGATCGATCCGACATTTCTCGCGCGACGGCCCTGTTCAAGGAAGGCCGGCGCGACTACCGCGGGGCGTCGCTGGTCAGCCTGAACAAGCTCGATCCGCTGAGGGCGCCGCCGCAGCCGGGAACGTTTCCGTCGCTGTTCGTATCCGACGACGCGGACGCGGTGGCCTTTATCGTCAGACGGTACGGATCGGTCCGGTTGGCCGAAACGATCGATCAGTTCAACGAGCCGGGGCGGGCCATCATGAAGGATGGTCTGTACGACGACGGGCTGGTGCGGACCCATCGGGCGGCCGAGCCTTCGAACTTCAAGATCGGAAAATCCGCCCAGATGCAGGCGTTGCGCGAACTGGCCGACCAGGCCGACCAGCTGGCCGACACCTCCGTCAGATCGGACGCTACGGCAAGGCTCGCCGATTCAGCCTATGCCGCACTCTGCCGTGTCTTCAGCGACGGCTCGCCGACGTTCAAGTCGATCGTCGAGGAGTTTGCCAAATCGGCTCAGGAGAAGAACGAACTCGAACAGCGCATCGCTGCGCTGGACGGCAAGGGCGACGGCGGTCTTCGAAGCAAGCGGGAGGTGCAGCGGGAGCTGCGAACCGACCGTCTGGAGCAACGCAAGGCGCAGCAGATCGTATTTCAGAGACATCTGGTGGCGGCCGGAGCGGCCCGGCACACCATCGAGGGAAGCCAGAGTGTTCCCGGATCGAAGCTCGGCGCACAGAACGCCTGGTCACTGTACCGGAAAATCCTGTTTCTCTACGATCGAGCGTCCGGGCGTGCGGCCTACCGCGCGCGCTACAATGCTCTCACGGGGCGATCAAACGCGGACCGTCATCGCGCCATCGCGGACGAGTCGGCGAAAGCCGCCGACAGGGCCGACGCCGATCGCATCCGGATCGAGCGCCACGTCCGGCAGGCCCTTGGCGATTACTTCGACAAGTTCGGGGTGGTGTCTCAGGTCGGGACCGAGAGCGAGCCTTTGCGCGAGGTCAGGCCGTGGATGGATCAGTTGATCCAGGACATGGAAACCAACGAGCTGCGGAGGTATGAGCGTCAGGCCCGCGACGCCGCGGACAAGGCGGCGACGCTGCTCCGGGGCGAGTTCATCAATGCGCTGACCTCGCGGATCAGCAAGATGGAGCGGGAATTGACCGCGATGAACCACGGCTTGAAGGATCATCCGTTCCACAACGAAAGGTATACGTTCCATCACACGAGGCTGGCCGAGTTCCAGCCCATTCTCAGGATCATCGAGATCAGCAAGACGTCGCCGGAGGCCCTCGATATGCTCTTCAAGGGAGATCAGGTGCCGGACGATTTTCCTCATCGCGACACCTTGCGCGACATCGAGTCCCTGCTCGAGGATCCCGACAAGGACTTCAGCGAGTTCGAGGACTATCGCAACTTCTTTACGTTCGAGATCCACATGGAAGACGTTGTCAGCGGTCGGACCACACGGTGGGAGACCCGCCGCGGCACCGGCTCCGGCGCGGAGCAGCAGGTTCCGATCTACGTCGCCATCGGCGCGTCGCTGGCCTCGGTCTATGGCAGCGGCAAGTCGGGCAGCAGCCGTCCCTCGGGCATGGCGCTCGCCATTTTCGACGAGGCCTTTTCCAAGATGGATGGCAAGAACCAGCGTCAGATGATGAGCTTCTACAAGAAGCTCGGGCTGCAGATCGTCATCGCTGCTCCGAACGAGAAGCGTGTCGCGGTACTCGAGCACATCGATACCGTCGTCGAGGTCGACCGGATCGGAGAGAGCGCGCGGGCGACCGTCGTCCAGCTCAAGGAACGGGCACGCCAGGAACTTCGTGCGATGGATCCGGATCTCATGACCGATGCCGAACTCAGGAAGCTGGCGGCCGAGTAGGATGTCGAGGCGCTTCACCAATGCGAGGGCGTTGCTGGGCGATCTCCTGGATCGTCACGAGACCGGTGTGGCCAGCCCGATCGGCTATCCCGACTATTCCGGTTTCACCGATGTTGTCGCGATCGACAAGTTCAACAGGGAACTTCGCGAAGCCGAACGTCATGGGGCCGTCCGGCTCGCCATGGGGCGCGGTCGTAACAGCGAGGAGGTCGCCCATGTCCGGCTCGAGTCATCGGCCCGTCTCTATGCACTTCTCGGACGTCGTCCAATCGGCGAACTCGCCGACGAGGCGAACAGCCGCCTCCTGGACGGGCTGGAGCTGTCGCGTGAATTCGAGCCGGCGCTCCAGTCGCTGCGCAAGGCGTGGACCCAGGGTCGATCATGGCAGGGGTTCTCGCTCGACGATGTCGAGCGTCTGCGGCCAGCACTTGTGATGGCCCAGGCGATCCTGGAAGGCCGGCACCGCGGCGTCGACTATCGTACCTTCTCCCGCAGGATCTCGGGTGACAGCAAGGCACTTGAAAGGCTGGAAGCCGTCGTCGTCAGGCTTCTGCAATCGTCCCTGGAGCTTCCGCCCGGAGCGCGACCAAGGGATGCCTTGCGAACCCTGGGTTTGGAAAAATTCGCGCCGCCGCTGCTGCTGTCCGGCCATCTCGACTTCGACGTGGCCGAACTGTCGGCCGCCGCGCCGCTCTATTTTGGCATTCCGCCGGGAGAGGTCGGCCGGGTCAGATTTCCGCGCAAGCCGCATTATTGTCTCACCGTTGAAAACTTTGCGAGCTTCCACCGGCATGTCATGGAAGCTGACCCGCAGCGCGCCGGCGTCACGATCTATGTCGGAGGATATCCGTCGCTGGCGACACAACAGGCGTTGAAAACGTTGGCGGCCACGATAGCGCCTGACGTTCCGTTTTTCCATTGGTCGGATATCGATCCCGACGGCACCTGGATCTTCCGGACCATCGAGAGGACGCTGCAACGGGAGCTGACGCCTCACTTGATGTCGGTCGAGATCGTCGAGCGTTACGGACGGCGTCCGGTCGCTCCCGTCAGGTCGTCGCAGGGGACGACGAAATCAGCCATTTCGGACCTCTCAGTCTATCTGCAGCGCGACGATGCAAAATGGCTGGAGCAGGAGGAGTTGGATCCCGTTATTCCGGTTCGCAATCATGCCGCGTTGCTGAAGGATCAACTCTCGGCATAGAACGAGCTTCCGCCGTGGTCTGCGGGATCGGGTCGGGTGCGTGGTCCTCCTGTTCTCTTGCCTATCCTCGATCATCTTCTGAGTACCACTGTGCCCCGCGTTTCCGTCGCGGTGTTGCAAAAAAGTTACAGTTGTGGATGGGCGATGTGCTACCATCCCGTGCAGTTCGAACCGCGCGGATCGTGCGATCTCAATGGGTTGTGCCAGTGGGATCGCGGGGGAGATCACGGCATGAACCAGCGTTACCGGCCGCTGCCTTGTTGTTTTGCCTTGGCGATCCTCGTCGCGTTTTCGAGCGATGCCACGGCGCTCGCCCGTCACAAGCAGGTGCAGCATGACAAGAACGCGCATGCGGCAAGCAAGCCGGGCCATCAGCGCCTCACCGCTCTTAAGAAGGGCAAGCATGAGAAGGATAAGCATGCGGCGCATGCTGCGGCGGCGCGGCGTAAGCCGGCACCGTCCAGCGATGAACCCTCTCCGGCTGCGGCCTCCAACCTGTCCGGCGACCTTGCGGCGGTCAAGCAGGCGATCGAGCTGGCGCGCAAGTCCGACTTTGGCGGGGCAAGCGCCATCGAGAAGACGATCGACGATCCGGCGGGAAGAAAGCTGGTCGAATGGTTCCTGCTCCGTCACCCCGACTCCAACGCGAATTTCAGCCGGTACGCGGCTTTCATTGCGGATAACCCCGGCTGGCCAAGCATGAGCCCGATGCGGCGGCGGGCCGAGGCGCGCCTGTGGCAGGAGCAGAGCGATGCCGCGACGCTTCACGGCTTTACGGGCGATCAGCCGGTCACCGCCAAGGGCCGCTTTGCTCTCGCGCGGGTCCTTCTTGCCGAGGGTGACCGCGACGGCGCGGCGCGCCGGGTACGCGAGGCCTGGCGGTCGGAGGAATTGTCGGAGCGCGCCGAAGCCGAGGCGTTCGATACATTCCACGACCTGCTCACCCGCGACGACCATCGGGCACGCATGGACAAGCGCATCGGCGCCAAGGATTTTTCCGGAGCGATGCGCGCGGCGCATCGCCTTGGCAGCGACGAACTTTCGATCGTGAAGGCTTGTGCCGCGGTCGCAGGGAATGAGGACAAGGCGCTCGACCTGCTCGATCGGGTCGCGACCGGCGCCCGCCAGGACCTGGGCTATGCTCTATGCCGCATTCACTGGATGCTGCGTCACGATCGGATCGAGGACGCCGCGCGTCTGATGCTGGCGGCAGCGGCGGAGACCATGGAGCGTCAGGACACGGATGAATGGTGGCGCGAGCGGCGCGTTCTCGCGCGCAAGCTGCTCGATCTGGGCAAGTTCCAGGCTGCGTATCAGGTCGTGCGCGAGGCGGCGCTGCCGGCCAATGAAAATTACCGGGCGGAATTTCATTTCATGTCCGGCTGGATCGCGCTGCGCTATCTCAACGATCCCTCGACCTCGCGTGCGCATTTCGCCCATATCGACGATGGCACTGCCAATCCGATTGTGATCGCAAGAGCGCACTACTGGCGAGGTCGCGCCGCCGAGGCCGCCGGCGACATCGAGGGGATGCGCGCCGAATATGAAGCTGCCGCGCGCCATAGCACAGCCTATTATGGGCAGATGGCGCGCGCCAAGCTCGGCCTTGAGACGATCGAGCTGCGAAAGCCGCCAACGGCCGATCCGGGCAGCAGCGCCGCGCTGTCCGACGAGCGCGTGCGCGCCGCCGACATGCTCTATACCCTCGGGGAGCGTGATGTCGCCCGGAGTTTTGTGACTGATCTTGCCGATGAGAGCGTCGACACCGCGGTGCTGGCCGCGCTTGGCGAACTCACCGTGCACAGGGATGATGCGCACGGTACGCTGCAGATCGGGAAGACGGCGCTGGCCCGCGGCCTGGCGTTGGACCATTATGCCTTCCCGACCATCGGCATCCCGCAGCATAGCCCGATCGGTCCCGCCATCGCCCGCAGCGTCATCTATTCGGTCGCACGCACCGAGAGCGCGTTCGACCAGCGCGACAAGTCGTCGGCAAACGCAGTCGGCCTGATGCAGGTCACGCCGGAAGCCGGGCGCGATACCGCCAAGAGGTTCGGCGTCAGCTATGATTGGGATCGGATGGTCTCCGATCCCGTCTACAACACCCAGATGGGGGCCGCCGAACTCAGCGCGTTATTGAGTGAATATCGCGGCTGTCACATCATGACCTTCGCCGGCTATAACGCCGGCCGGGGCCGCGTCCGCGAATGGGTGAAGCAGCACGGCGATCCGCGCGATCCCAATGTGGATGCGATCGATTGGGTGGAACGCATTCCGCTCGCCGAAACCCGCAACTACGTCCAACGGGTCATGGAGAATCTGCTAGTCTATCGCGTCCGTTTTGAAGCTGATGTCACGGTGTCGAAGGCCGATCACGATCGCCAGACCAGGCAGGAAGTCGTCTCGACGCCGCTTTCGTCCACCGAGGCATCGGCGGGCGAGTGACAGATCTGATCACAGTGGTGAGTTGCTATTGGCTCATCGCGACATCTCCCAGAATTTGGTCGCCAGTGGCGTAATTTCGCCTATACGCCGCTCGTCAATCCCTGCGGCATTCCGGCCGTTTCGCTGCCTCTTGCCGAACATGAGAATGGACTGCCGCTCGGCATCCAGGCCCAGGCCCGACAGGCCAACGACGGTCCGTTGTTGCAATTCGCGGCGCAGATCGATGCACCTTTGGTCGATGCCCTAACGTCCACCGCCGCTCAACGGCTGTGTCGGCGAATGAGGTGGAGCACGGCCGGACCATCCCATCAACTTACTCGCGGCCGTAGCGCCAGGAAGCAACTGCCAGATCCGGGAGCTCGCGCGGAGGCCAAACTGTGGCGGGATCGACGATGTCGTCGCGTCGTCAGTGACACCGGAATGCAGGGGCTCGTCGATCGAAATTCGGTCGGGCCAAGCTCATCCCGTTCGAATTTCGAACGGATGCGACAGCGATCCCGCGACCAATAATTCAATCACTGCAAGCGCTTAAGCCCGCAAACCTGATCTGGCATGCAATCTGCGTACTCCCAATTCGTCTCTCGCGCCTTGCGGCGGGGAGGAGAACAAGTTCGGACATTGGGAGGGAACGCATGAGTGAGTACAAAACCAACGGCGCGCGCAAGCACGAAAGCCTGGATGCCGTGGTCATCGGCACAGGCGTCGCCGGCCTTTACCAGCTCTACAAGCTGCGCGACGAGCAGGGCCTCAGAGTCAAGGCTGTCGACACGGCCACCGGCGTAGGGGGAACCTGGTACTGGAATCGCTATCCGGGAGCACGCTTCGATTCCGAGGCCTACATCTACCAATATCTCTTCTCGGAAGAACTCTACAAAGGCTGGAGCTGGAGCGAGCGCTTCCCGGGACAGCCGGAGATCGAGAGATGGCTCAACTACGTCGCCGACAAGCTCGACCTGCGCAAGGATATCCGGTTCAGCACGACAATTACGAGCGCGGTTTTCA
>Ga0307516_10002941_pt1 | contig 22318 bp, 8 predicted proteins | sample 19_EM_MG_FD_203310 | JGI IMG/M metagenome (GOLD analysis project Ga0307516, IMG submission 203310) | Populus trichocarpa ectomycorrhiza microbial communities from riparian zone in the Pacific Northwest, United States - 19_EM | ecosystem: Host-associated > Plants > Roots > Unclassified | place... | reverse complement strand
TTCGGACAGTACTATTGGCACAATGTCATTGCATTGGTTAATTATGGCGATATTTTCTACTTGATAATTTGTTTCTCGGCGTAAACTACAGAAAAAACAGGATGTAATTGCGGTGGAATTGTGGAAGGATTGTGACTTTGATGTGTGAGTACGTTGGTGGTTATGAGTTCAAAGTTCAAACTATAAAGTAGACGGATATAACTTCAAGCCTATACGCTTCCATGGAGTAACATGGAAGCTAAAAATAGCAAACAAATACAGAATATAGAAATTTAAATAGCAAAAATGATTATAGATGTGAATTTTAAATTCACAACTTTTTTTCCTCTCAAAATAATACTCAAAACCTTAATTAAATCAGAAACTTTATCTTAACTAAAAAAAAAAAAAAACAACACAAAACTACAAAGAAAATAATAATAAAATCTGAAACAATGCATAAAACAAGGAAAATAATAACAAAACTGGCCCAAATTGGAGGCCCGGGGTGAGATTTTTGATATCTCAAGATTCGACAGTTTATGTGACGCCAAATGAACTATTTTAGAGAAAACGACATCTGAAAACTTCTGTAAAAATTTAAATTTGATCCAACAGTCAGATAAGAAGTTGTGGCCTTTTTAAGATATTATTCTGGTCTGGAGCGAATGTACCTTCTTTTAAATTTAGACCTATCCCACTGGTTTGTAAATATATCTGCTAGGTCATTTATATAATCTGTCTATGACAAATCCTTATCTAGTTATGGTAAATTTACATTTGACTACTCAAAATCACCTATTATCTCAAGCACGACTACGGCTACAGTAATTAAGGAGGATTGTTGTTTTCTCTTCTTAATTTACCAAGTTTTCTTTCTCTCTTACCTGACTTATAATTAATTTTAAGATCATACTGGTTTAAGAATATTTATTTTTGTTGAAAAAAATACAAGCACTAAGTCTAAGTAATATGTGTATAGGTTGAGCAAGAGTTTTTAATTTAAGTGGTTTTAGAATTCAAATTTTATCACCGAAGTTCTCTTTTCTAATTGAATAATTTCAAAACCAATTTAGTAATGGTCCTAGGTGTGTAAGTACTGTGTGTGCGCATATATATAACCATTTTTAATGTCTCTTCTTAGAAACACATGTTCAAATAAAATATATTTACTTTAATTTAATATTTAATATGCCATCATTTTATAGAAGAAAACATAATTAATAAGAAACAACTGAACTTTAGATACCCATTAAATGCTATATCGTATGTAAATTATATTGTTTCCGATTTGAAATTTTAAAATCGAAACACATTTTTTTAAAATATATATATATATATATATATATATATATATTAATGAGTATTAATGTTTTATGATAAGATAATTAAAAACTTTATCAATGAGATATCTAGAGTGTTCTTTTGAAACATACCCAATTAATTGTCCACAATAATATTATTCTCAGTGCAGCAGTGTGCATGCTTCGGTAAAGTAGTGCAGAATATATCCAATAATTTTTTTTTTCAATTTATGGTTAATTAATAAACTTTAAAATATAGCTATATTTGGAGATTTGTTGTCCTTAACCTTGGTAATATAAACTGTCATTGCAATCAACTATACAAATGACTCCAAATTTCCAGTAAATTTTAGTTTGGTAAATTGCATATGAATGTTGACCTGATAATAAATTGAGAAGCTGATGTTCTCAATGTTTTGTTAGATAACATTGCTTGATAACATGCAGATTGAAATGCCTGAAGATCCCACATAATAATTTTTGTATTCTTCTCTTTTCAGCCTTTCTATCAATGCCGATAAGGGTGTTGACGATTTCATAATTACATGATGATAGATATCGATTGCTTCCCTATATATATATGCATGAGCGATATATGATTATAAATGAGAATATTGCTTATCTATCATTCAAGATTGTAAACTTCTTAATCTCAACAATAGTATTAGTGTAAGAGAAAATCAGTTTAGTTTTCCCCTTCGAACATATAATAGGTGAGCATATGAACTCGGTAAAGCCTATGATTCCAAATTTCCAAAGATCTTAATTAACCAAGTCTGAGGTAATATGGATCTGGCGCTAGCATACATACCAAACCTAAGATATTTAGACTAAACAGTCCGCTAAGTTCAAGGTAACGGGAGTCTGGCAAACATATCAGACCTATGGTACTTGGATTAGGCAATCCGTCAAATCCAAGATGAAATGGGTTTGGAAAACATGTCAGATTCAAGGTACTTGAACTTGACAGTTAGTCAAGTCTAAGGTAATGACCATTCTTGGATGACTTTCTCTTTTGCTACATTCACTAGCCCAATGCCCTAATTTTCCACAACTGCAACAACTAATCTTGAAAGTTAAACTAGAACTCTGACTAATTATCTATTGATTTTGCTGAGTATGTATATGTTAGGGAGAGGTTGGTCTCAAATTATTATTGGACCCTTCCCTATTGTACTAATCTATCCAAAAAAAAATTGTTTACAACCTTAGCAACTTGTTGCTTCTCCACTATCAAAGCCCTCTAATATGCCTTTAAAACTATACACAAAGATTGTAGGCACAACACATCCTAGATGGACGATAACCCACACAAATATCTTGTCACTAGCTACCCTTTTATCTTTGTCAAGTCATTCTCAACCACTAATTGATAAAATTCATCAATATAATTATTGACATATTTACCTTTATGTTTCAACAGGTGGAGCCTTTGGTACAAGGTCTAAGTATAGCCAAATAGAAGGAAGTGATTCGTCAAATTCTTCTTTATCTTTTTTTTCAATTATCGATTATCAGCTTCCCTTTCCTCTTTCGTGTCCTCTTCAATTGCCCCCAATAGGTAGAAGCTATACCCTTTAATCTGATTGCAATCAACTTTACTCGTATATGTTAGGGAATCTTTTTGTATAAAAAAATTCATTCCACCTCATTCATTTAATCTATGAACTCTTCTACTTATAAAGTTCATGTGAATTCATGTATTTTAATGCAAAATTCAAAATCTTTAAATCTGATGTTTTCCTTATCAAGAGGCTGCCTCCTCTAATTATGCCTATGGTTTTAAATATCGGTCAGGGACCAATGATCACTCTTCTAGTTTTGTTCCCTTTTCTTTTCTTATCTTTTCTTTTCTAACCTACGAATCAATTATATGATTTGCCTCTGCATATCCTTCATGACGAGCTCCTAGACATTTCTCGCATGAAAAGGAGCCTCCTCATCCCCCTTTGGTCACACCCTACTTTGCAACCTCTTCCTACCATGGTTGTTAGTAACACACATCAAGCAAACAATTATCCACGAAACTGCAACACACATATATCAATATAAACCTAGAATTATTGGGCTCTAATATCAATCGATGTAGGTGGAAGCACAACAAGACAACAACAAACATAGAAAGACCAAAAGTATATGAAATAAGGGTGAAAACACAAAGAACCTTAAAACTTTATTTTATTTATGAAATATCAATCCAACCAAGTCTACCTCTTAAAGAGGTTAGCAATGCCTTTTATAGGCTAGAAAAGTTGACATAGATTAGGAAACAAAATTAGAATCGTAACACATAAAAGGAATTAACACCAAATTTGAAAATAAACAATAATTTCAAAAATATTTCTAGGAAAAATAACAAAATTAGGCCAAATAGTAGCATATGAGCCTGATTCCTAATTCCATGAGGTCTAATGGTTTGATAAAGGATATAGTTGCTTTCGATGAGAAAATTGTCTATAGAATCACTTAGATAAATTTGAGTCTAATCCAACAGTTAGATCTCTTGTTATCACCATTTAAAGTCACTATCATGATCTGGCACGACTAGGCCTCCTCTTGGACCTAGACCTGTCTTACTAGTTCATGAAAGTATCTACTAGCTAGGTCATCCACATAATCTGTTTGTGATAAATCCCTATATAATTAACTACTTAGAACCTCAAATCTCTACAAACCCGACTACATCAAGTTTCTATTCATCATAAAATTAGATCGTAATTTTTTTCTCTATTTTTACTTTTTTTTACATGTAGTTCGCCTTGGTGTCCCATGTACAACAAAATCAATATAATTAAAAAATTATTAAAAAAATATAAAATCTTAAAAATTAGAAACTTGCAAACTTTTTCAATGAAACAGTATTGGTTTATCTCTTCCAAGTACTTTTAATAACATCATTTAGAAATTTGTTTGCATCAACCTTGTTAATATAAACTATCATTGCGATTAACTATATTTATATGACTCCAAATTTTGCAGTAAATTGAATTGCAGGTAACATTGACCTGCTAATAAGTTAAGTAATTGATGTTCTCAATGCTCTGCTGTATAACAAGGAAACATGTTTGACAAAAGAGTAACATGCTGGTTAACAAATAGGGATGAGCAAAAAAATCGGAAAACCGATTAAACCGAGAAAACCGGAAAAAAAATAACTGAAAAAACTGAACCGAAAAAAAAAACCTATTAAACCGATTAAATTTTTGAAAAAACCGGCCGGTTCGGTTCGGTTTCGATTTTATAAGCAAAAAACTGAAAAAACTGAACCGAACCGAAACCGACAAAAAACCGGAAAAAAAACCGAGCCAAACCGAAAAAAACGAGCCAAAACCGGAAAAAACCGAGCCAAAACCGAGAAAACCGAGCCAAAACCGGAAAAACCGAGCCAAACAGGTTTGAACCGGTTTTTGCCCTAAAAAAACCGAACCGAACCCGGTCGGTTTGACCCGGTTTCGGTTTTTTTTTCAAAAAAAAAAAAATTCGGTTTGGTTACTTTTTTTTGATAAAAACCAAACCAAACCGAACCGAAAATGATCACCCCTATTAACAAAGCGACATGCAGGAAACAATGCATAGAGTGGGGAAGGGGCGTAGAGATCAGTAGAATGAAGGCTTAGCCCACATAAAAAGTTTTGTTTTTTTGCTTCTAGCCTTTATAGTTTATATCACTGCCGGTGAGAATCTTGACAGTTTCAATCCATACAGTGCCGGTGATTATATCTTCTCAATTCTCAATCACTACTGTAAGTAGAAAGTTACTTTTCCCCTTGGAACATAATGTGAATAGCTATATTCCGTGCCGCCTATGGTTCCATTTTTCCAAAGACCTTGGCAAAATTATAGCATAATTCTCTGATTTGTCTCATATTTATGTGATGTTCTTTCATTTTGTCTCTTCTGCTACTGTTTTCCTCACTAACTCCTATTCCAACATTATACACTCGCCGGTATGAGGAAGAGGTACTTTAAGACTACTACACCCAAAAATTTTCAGATTTAACAAAATTAGTCCTCATAAATATTCAATCCATCAACTAAAACTTGCTAGAAACCCTTGAAAGTATTAATTAATTTGAGAATTTTCGACAAGCTTTTTCGCAAAATTTAATGTAGTAGTAATGATTAGCCGAGCTTCATATATAGAAGGTCAAGGTAATTTACCATTTAGAGCTTACAGGATAACAAGGGAAAGGAGAAAACGAAAAGAAAAATTGAGGCATGCCAGAGCAAAAAGAAATTGAAGCATATCAGTACCTGCCGAAATCATTTTCAGCATAATTCCAGTTGCTGGTAGTTTTTGTGGTTCAAAATCATGATTTTTTTGTTCTCATCTCGAAGTTTCTGGGAAAGATGCCAACATAATCTGTTCTGAGAGACAATTTTATGAATTCTATAATGCCCAGAAGTGTTGAAAATGTCCACAAAGAAAGATAAAATCTGTAGAAGGTAACCATAACCGTTGCTGTACAAAAACAAAATCCAAAACAGCTTAAGTTTACTTGTAATCCATTAGACTTGCCGACCATCCAATCAAAACTAGTCTAGCCATTGTACACAAGCGAGAGCCTTTGATTGGACATAGCTCAGCCTGAGAGTTCTATATAATATTTTATCATTGACACATGTCACTCAATACTTCCACTCTCAATTTTCCATTCCTTGCCATTACCATGGCTGCTTGTATTTGCAATCACCCCTGAGGCTTCATGGAGTGCCATGAAAAGCATTGCTTTTGGGGTCCTAAGAGTTTTAAATTAATATATATATCTTACTTGAGCATCCAAAAAACAGTCAATTCGATTAACGAAAACCAAAACGTATGCATAAAGTGCTTAAAGGAAATGTTGATGCTTAATTAGCTTATAATAGACTCTGATGTGATCATCATTTTGGGTCACTGCAACACTCAGGAGAGTAGGATTTATGAGAAAAAATAATAAATGAAAACAATGGAAGCAACAAAACCACTATATAATCTTCTGAATTTTTATATCGCAAAATGTAGGTACCTGATCTCCATGCAGCCAATGAGCACGACTATACTAGGTTGTGATTACAAAATTTATCCAGAGGTTCTGTTTGGCAAATAATTAATTGTATATCGATGAAAACAAAGCTTGCCTTAACCTAACAGAAGAAGGAATAACTCATGCAAGAAAGGCACGTTATCGTGAAAGAAACTATTTGCACAGATACTTGCACAGTATTGAGATGATCAATTTCTCTAAAGGAATAGACAAAGAATGTTGACATGATGTACCTGTAGGAGAGGGGAGTAAGGAAATCTTGAATAGAAAAAGGAAAATATTATTAAATTCTGTGATGCATCATAGAATTAATTACTAGTCGCAAAAATAGTTACAAAGTACATTACCAAACAGAAAATAACATATCCGACGACTTCAGAAACCAACAATCATATAACAACAATTGTTGTTGAGACGATGTCTCCAAGATAATCCATTACCATTATAAAAAAAAAAAAAAAGAGGAGAGCTTCGAAGTATCCTCTGCTATCTGGCAATGGAGAGAATGAACATGTCCAGTCCTGAGCTCCCTCCAGGATTCAGGTTTCATCCAACAGACCAGGAGCTTATCATCCATTATCTGAAGAAGAAGGTCTCATCTTCTTCATATCCGGAAGTTTCTATAATAGCAGACGTGGATATCTACAAGTTCAATCCATGGGACCTTCCAGGTGCTTTATTCATTCTTCTCAACTAATTTCTTACACAACAAAATATGCTTTTCTGTCACTCAAGCAGTACATATACGCTCTTAACTCGTAATAAAAGATAGGGATTTTCTTGCTTTTTTATTTTTCAAAACAAAAAAAGGAAATGTTTCTTGCTTTTGTTTGAGATATCTTGAAGCATTATTCTCTTCACTCATTGTTGTTCTGTTTACCTGTGCAGGAAAAGCCTTGTTTGGGGAGAATGAATGGTTTTTCTTCAGTCCTAGAGATAGGAAATATCCCAATGGTGTCCGTCCAAACAGAGCAGCAGGATCAGGTTACTGGAAAGCAACAGGAACCGATAAACCAATCCTCACCTCCAACGGATCACAGTGCCTTGGCGTGAAGAAAGCTCTAGTATTTTACAAGGGCCGGCCTCCAAAAGGCACGAAAACAAGTTGGTTGATGCTTGAGTACCGGCTTCTTGATGATACCCATCATCTGCATAGGCTCAGGGGGTCGATGCGAGTAAGTCTTGTAAGCTGTTCTTTAAGATAATACCTGTGAAAACAAAAAACAAGGAGTATTGTTGGTTGTGAGAGTATGGAGTAGAAACAGTATCATACATAGGTACATGGAACTGTATACTATAACCGCTTCTACGTATGATGAAACTTCTTGTTTCATGAAGGAAACTTCTAAATTAAAGACAATAATAAATAGATATCAAAGAAGTGGAAATTGTTTTTCCTACGCTAACATTATGGCAACAAGATGACTTCTTATAATCAATACGTAGAAGCCTATGTACTAATCATTTTTACCTTCTGTAGTTCAGTTCATTGAAAAATGAATACAATGATATATAACAGCTTCTATTTTCATCTTTTATTTTAAAATTATTTTACCACAAAACTTTCACAGACTGACTCTTATGGTCTTCTTCTCTAGTTGGATGATTGGGTTTTATGCCGAGTTCGCCAGAAAAGTAACACGCAACAAAATGGAGAGAGTCTTTGCAGCAGTTTTGGCAGCTTCTCTCCATTTATTAGCTTCGGGTGCTTACAAGGTCAAGAAATGTTCAAGAAGAGCAATACCCTTAAAGACTATTATTATGATCTTCAGCCCTGTCTTCTGGCTCCTCCAGAAAGTAAAGAGGCAGATGAGCAAGAACTAGTTGAGTTCCAAGAAGTATCTCTAGGATACCCGATCTCAGGCGTGGATTCAAATTCTCAACCAACAATGGTCTCCACCGTCAAAGAGAGACTTGAATATATCAAGAAGATACTCTCCATCGGAGCTTTTGAAGAACTAGTGCCAGCAACTCCAAAGAAGAGGCTGCATGTATCCTCTTCGAATAAAGCAGAAAATGAGTGTCTTTTCGAGGAGACACCTTCACCACCGAAAAAGAGGCTGCATATATCCTCTTCAAATAATGCAACAAGTGAAAGCATTTTTGAAGTGTCTTCTCCTACTGTTTCAGCCTCATCTCAGCGGAGCTTTCAGAGCTCTTGAAATATATTTATCATCTAAAGCTCGTGGTCATGGTGATCAATAGCTATAGATTATCTATCTATCTAGATCTATACATGAAAGGTGAAACCACTTGGATAATAAAAACTAGTATTGTTTGGAATTAGAATGCTATGTAGACAATTTATTAGCATGGTCTAGTGCATGCAAAGTGGATCGTGTGTGCTTTCTTCCTTTCTTTTTCATTGTCAAGGATATTTTGACATGACAATTTTACTTATTGAAATTATGAAGAAAAGTCTCGAGACATTTTTCTCATTCAACATATAAATGGAACATAAATAATATCAGTACAAATTGTCACTCCCCTTGAGATCTTTTCTCTTCAAACGATCAACATGTTCTTCAACACAAGAAATCTCCATGCTCCGTTGAGGATGAGTTGAATACCAATCTGTTTGCATCCTCAAAGAAAAAAAGACGATAATACTCAGATCATAATTATATTTAAATCCTGATATATACGCTAACCCAGCTAAATTAAAGATTTCAAGGTTTTACACAGACACACTACATTGTCATTACGAGGGAATTGAGGTTGTGATAATTAATGGTTGGAAACTACGTACTCATGAACTGTGCTAAACAAGATACAAGTGTGGACTTTATGCCATCCATTAACAAAAACCTTAGCGGAATCAAGGTTTTACACACAGGCACACCACATTGTGATTGAAATAGTGTAATTAAGTGTGGACTTTATGCCGGCTTCCTCTGACTTAACTTTGGTTTATTGATAGTTGAACTCTACTGTTTTATTTAATTTTTTTTTTTTTTGTGTAGAGTTATCTTGGTTTTATAATTAAACTATAAATTTAACACATTAACTTGGGTTAGAGTTGGGTTTAATTCCACCCCTGATACTTAACTGCCACCTATATATAGCCAGTTAAGTATATCCACGAAGTAATTGTATATGATTAGTGAGCTTGATAATTAATTCAAGCTATTATGTTGTCAAAACAGCATCAACGTAGAAAGACTCTACTATTAAAGGGATAAATATGATTTTGGAGGGCTTTTAAACTTCAAAACTAATAAATAATTATAATCTTAATGCCCATGCATGTTAAGGATTCAGAGGAGTTAAGATCAATATTACACAAGTATCCTTAGTTTAATAATTAATCTCATTAATTTGGCTCATCCCCTTGCATATTGCAAACAAGAGAAAGGTTTGAACGTTTTCATTCCTTTCTTTACTTTAATAACCTTACACTTCTTCTTTCGTATCCTTCCAAACCTAATAGCAAAAATGTGGCAGTTTGCAACCCGACGGTACCCACCAATCTGACCTAAACCTTTATTGCTGTCAAATTTGATTCAAGCTATAATTATCAAAGTGTAAGGGAATAATTAAGAGGTTGAATGAGAGACTTTGATGTGAATAAATTGTGTTCTTCCTCCATCAATGAGTTTGATGAGGAGTTCAAGGCAAATATACTTTCAGGATTCACTGAAGTTTTACCTGAAAATACTCAATAACAATTTTAAGAACAAGGAATGTATTATATTTTCTGGGTATGTAAACACTCTTGTTTGTAGTAGATTAATGACAAAATAAGTCCCTTAATTAACTGGAAATGGTTAATAACCCTACTGTCTAAGAGGTGAAAATTGATGCCACCATTTCTAAATTTGGTAGCGTCATTTCTTCACTACCTAAAAAACAAGCAAATTAATCATCTAGATGGTGGTCCAGTGATAAGAGCTTGGGACCAAGAGGTTTGCTCCCTCTATGGTCTCAGGTTCGAGCCATGTAGTTGCTCATATGATGGCCACTGGAGGCTTACATGGTCGTTAACTTCAGGGCCTGTGGGATCAGTTGAGGTACGCGCAAGTTGGCCCTGACACCCACGTTAAACTAAAAAAAAAAACACAAGCAAATTCGATGTCTTCGTTTCTCAATTCAGATCCACCGTTTCGCTACTATTTAGATGTTTTGATCAATAAAATCGTCTTATAGACCATTACTTTTCACTCCTTGTTCCATTAGTTTTACAAGATAAAACTTTATAGTATATTTTCATGTAATATGTTTATTTTTATATTTTAAAAGTGTTTTTTTAAAAAATAATTTTATTTTATTTTTTAAAATTAATATATATAAAAGGAAAGGCATAAATTTTAACGCTAAAAAAAATTGGTTTGAAATTTTTGCTATCAAAAGGTTCTCGAAAATAATTTATCATTTATTTTTAATTAATTTTTAAAACATATTAATATTTTATGTTAAAATACTTATGTTAAATCACAAAATACAGTATAGTTTTAACTTAAAATGTGAGTAAACCTCACATATAATTTGGCTTTAATAGGATCATTATATATTTTATAAACCAATTTCAAAGAGTAAAGAAAAACAAATAATTAAAAGAAAATCCAACAGGTGTAGTTGATTTATTGTTCCTGCACGAGATCTATTAAGACACAATTTAACACTGCTTCTATTTTGAACACTAAACAATTTTTTTTAATTTAATTTTTTTGTATCGTGTTGAATTGAGCTTAGTAATTTGTTTTGATTTTATTTTTATGAGTTTATAAAGATAAAATAAATAAAAAACAACAATTATTTTGATATTAAGCTTGTTGTTCTATTTTGCAAAATAGAATTTAATTTTATTGGATAAAAAAAATTAAGATTTAAAGCATGAATTTGACAGTGAACAACAAAGCATTGTTTTTTTTTTTTTTTTTTACTGACACCATTTATTCCACGTTTTTTTGTTGGTTTTAGCTTGTAGAATTTTATCATTTTCATTTTAGGTCCGTTTCTAGCTTTTATATTTTAATTCAAAAATTTATTTTTATTTTGTTTCAGTCACTTGGTTTGATAGAAGAGAGTAACTCGTTAAGAAACTGTCATTATTGACGAGAAGAGTTTTATTAAAGTAACTTTTATATTGCCAAAAAAATTAAATCGAGATTAATAAAATTTTTGATTTGATTTTGTATTTTCAGATTAATTTAGATGTGTTTTGAGTTGAGAGATTAATTTGTTAAGAATATGAGAGTGTTTATTAAGTGTTTTTTTAATTAAAATAGGTTGAAAATTATATTTTTGGATCAGAAAAATCCTAGTTTGATTAATGAAGCTTTGAAATTATTTTGTATTTTATAATATTTCAAAGAAATTATTATAATTTATTTATTTTCTATTTAATATAAATTTATACTTTTTTAGTACTTTTAATTGTTTTAATATATTAATATTAAAATTAAAAATATTTAAAAAATTATTTTAATATATTTTTAAATAAAAAAAACTCTTAAAACGAGATTAACATTCCAACACCAACATCAACTCCAATCACAATTTTAGAAGTTAGATGGGGAGAAACCCAAGGGGAATTGCCAATACAATTGAATTAATCTTTCTTTATATTTTGAATACAATTTTTTATCCAAGTTATATCACGATAATGAATAATTAACAGGAATGTAAATGACAAATGATCTAATTTCAATTCTCAAATTAAAAAGAAAACTTAAATTCAAATTTAAACAATAATTATAATAATAAAAATAAAAATCCTAACAATGTAAAAAATTCTATTAATAAACATTTCCATATGTTCCTAAAGATTCAATCTTATAAACAATGAGAAAAAAAATAAAAAAGGATTAAACAATAGCCAGGCCAAGCTGTTAGCTTTATTTCCACGCTGTCGTGCTGACCCTCGAAAGAACCGTGGAGGTGTTTGTCTCTCCACTCATCCACTCCTTTAAAAATCTCAAAGCCGCTTCTTTATGTCCCTTTCCCTCCCCCAATTTTGAACCACAAAGCAAGCAAGAAAGCAAGAAAATCAAAAGCATAAACCCCATCGCTAACTAACTCACAGCAAAAGCGCACGAGATGTTCAAAATCTTTAGAGGAAGAGATACCACCGCCGACTCCTCACCGCAGTCATCCTACTCGCCTTCGTCTTCGTCCTCCTTGTCGCCGTCCCCGTCGTCTCCTCCTGTCACCGGACCGGCGAGGCCGATCCGACTTGTTTACTATGATGAGAAAGGGAAGTTCCGGATGGATTCAGAAGCGGTGGCTGCTCTCCAGCTTGTTAAGGAACCAATCGGTGTTGTTTCGGTTTGCGGTCGCTCTCGACAGGGAAAAAGCTTTATTTTGAATCAGGTTAGTGAACTATTTATGGTTTTTTGGTTGGTGAAAGTTTGGGGTTTTTAGGGTTTGTGATATTTTAGGGATTTAATTGGGATGGCGTTAGGATTTTGGTAGTGGAAAAGTTGAGAATTACGAAATGCAGTGTTTCTTCCGAGTTGAAGTGATTAAGTGCATGAATTGTTTCATTGAAAGGGTAGCTTGAAGATAAATAATGGAATGGAAGTGAAGAGGTAGTGATTTTTCACCTCCTTGAGTAATTAAGTGCATGGAATGGAAATTTATATAGTATGGGTTCTAGTCTTTTATTATTCTTTTTGTGTTCCTTATAATTTGGGCTTTTTTCGAAAGCAAGATTTGTTGAAAGTGCTAAGTTACGCCTGCCTTGTTTTCTTTGTTCAGTTTTAGAGGCTTCAATTACATTTATGAGTTACACATTTTGTATCAGATGCCATGTATCATTCTCTTAACTAAAATGTAAATTAGCAGATTTATCACTCAATGTCTGCTTGAATTTTGTGTTGTAGCTTATTTTAGAGTTACAAGTTATGACATTCCATTTCTGCATCAGATCTCATGTATTGGTTATTTTAACTAAGAGGTATACTTGGACTTTGTGTATTGTAGCTTCTTGGCAGGAGTAGTGGATTTCAAGTAGCTTCCACTCATCGGCCATGTACCAAAGGACTTTGGTTATGGAGTGCGCCTTTAAAGAGAACTGCTCTTGATGGAACTGAGTACAATCTTTTACTGTTAGATAGTGAAGGCATAGATGCCTTTGATCAAACGGTAAGCCCATTTACTTTATAAGGATCAACTGATAAAATTATCTTGTTGGTTGTGTTTGAGCAGTTCCAGAACTGATGGACTGGATTTTAATGAATTTCATTACTCATAGAATGTTGTAGTCTGTGATTCCTTCTTATTTATAATTAACACCATATCCTTTTTATTCTTCATTTCCACTCATCTGCTCTTTTGAATTACACAGTAATCGTTCAATTATTCCTGTTCTTGTATTTTGTCACCATGTGAACTCAATCTATAATTCCTCTTTGACAGGGGACATACAGCACTCAGATATTCTCCTTAGCTGTCCTACTATCCAGTATGTTCATTTACAATCAGGTAAGGGAAAGACCTTAGCCTTCCTGACTAAAATTTCTTGTTTGTGTTTAGTTGATTTCTGTTAAAGGTACCTTTTTTGTCATGTTATAATGCATTTGGGGGATTCACAATTAATCTTTGCTGTTAATATTGTCTCATCTCTCTCTTTGCACTGGATTTTTTATTTGTTGGCCTGTTTATGTTCTATTTAGATGGGTGGTATAGATGAAGCAGCACTTGATCGACTCTCTCTTGTCACTCAAATGACCAAACATATTCGTGTCAGAGCTTCTGGAGGAAGGAGTTCAGCTTCTGAACTTGGACAGTTCTCCCCAATCTTTGTTTGGCTTCTAAGGGTATTATTTCCTCATATTTAATTTCATTTGGCATATTGATTCCTGTTTTGTTTTGAAATATTAACTTTTAATTTTACATAAAACCCTTAAAATGGTTTGCCTGATTCCTGTGCAGGATTTTTATCTAGATTTAGTAGAGGATAACAAGAGAATAACACCCCGTGACTATCTAGAGCTTGCTCTAAGACCAGTTCAGGGAAGTGGAAAAGATATAGCTGCTAAGAACGAGGTAAGTTCTAGTTCTTTCTAACTGCATTTTTTTTTCTTAAGAGCATGGACTCCTTTGCAAAGGATCCTCTACTTTGTCAGATATTTGGACAGGATTTTTTAGATATCCTTTTTCTAGGCTTATCTTACCTGAGTTGTGCTGGTCTATGGAGCACTGGAGTTTCTTTTGCTATTTTTTCATGTTCGAGGTTAACTAATTATGCATTGATAATGGTCATAGATTCGGGACTCTATTAGAGCTCTATTTCCAGACAGAGAATGCTTCCCCCTTGTGCGGCCTTTGAACAATGAAAATGATCTCCAGCGTATGGATCAAATATCGGTTAGTACCTTATGCTATGTGTGCTTCTCCTTCTCTCTTTCATACACATGCACATTCTTATCTTCTCTTACTGGTGCACCATGTGTATTGAAGCCCTTTTTTCATATGCAGTTAGATAAACTAAGGCCTGAATTTAGAGCTGGGCTGGATGCATTGACCAAATTTGTTTTTGAGAGAACAAGGCCCAAGCAAGTTGGCGCTACTGTAATGACAGGCCCAATCCTTGTTGGTATTACAGAATCTTACCTGGAGGCTCTCAATAATGGTGCTGTCCCAACAATATCTTCTTCATGGCAGGTATGCATCCTGATTTGAATATTTTTTTTCAAATCATGAAAAGTTAATATAGCAGATGCCGTAGTCCACATGTAACCCTCAAATATTCATTAAATTTCTTTAATCCATACACCACATTGTTGGGTATCTGTATCAAGGTGGATGAATTGTTTTCCCCTGGAAAATGAAATTAGATTGTATTTCCTGTTCTACATGCCTGAAACTCAAATCAGATGAATCTGTCTACTCATGAATGGACCTATATTATTTGAAAACAAAAGTGTATAACTTATTTTGTTAGCTCAATCAATACATATGATCTTGGATTATTAGTTATTATCTGAAAGCCTAAATTATTATTATGCTTCCTTGTGTTTTTCTGACTAAATCTAAGGCTGTCAAGTTTCCTGTACTGAACATTGTCGCAAGGTTATAAATGAGTTTAAGCACATGTTTATAGGTAAATTAAATCCTGTGTCCTAAAAATGAATATTTAAATGATGAAAACAGTTATCCAAACCAGCTTATAGTCTCTCTTGAAGCTTGGCTAGTTGACATGGAGTGGACAAAACATGACAGAACATTGGCATAAACCAAATGGTTTATGTGATAGCATATGTGAAGATGTTTTAAATTATTCCATCATTAAGCTGGTGTGAAGAAATTGTTAATCTGCAGTTGAATTTGGAGCAATATATAAGCATTTGACCTAAAGCCAACTGATTTTGCTAAGAATCCAAAATCCCATCTCTCTTTCTGTGCTCCTTGCAGTTTATAATCAGCTATTATTTTCTTTTAATATCTCATGTCATGGAAAGCAGATGCAAAAGTGACAGCTAAGTGTTGGCAATGTGTGTAAGTATCAACATGTAATTTTCTTAAGAGTAGGAGTCACATGGTTATTATTATTTACCGATACAGCAACAATATCTTTATGGGTAAATCGGTCTAAGAACTTAAAATTCAATAATACAAGCCTGTATATGCTTAAGTCTCCTGCTTCTTCTTTGTTGTCATCTTCAGGCAGGAGGTGTAAATTGGAAAAGGAGAAGGAAAAGGTCATAGGTTTTTCATCAAACATGATCAGAATATGACAAGTCATAGATTCAATATATGTTTTGAATTTGTGAAAGTACAATGTTAATCAAATAATTGGAAAGAAAGTGATATTAATTTCTATTTTACTGACCACTAAATTGTATGAGCAAATAGATGCTGGATCCACACTCAGAATCCTTATCACACTTTGAATGTGGAGATTCACCCCCTTTGGTTGATTCTGTGATCTTGTTTTTTCTACTTACTTCTCTGTTTTAATCATGTGGTACATAAATATGCATGATTCAAAGTGCTTTTACAAACTAATATAGAATTTACAAACGGGATAAAAACTTCTAATCTCAAAAAGTTCTTGAAAGAAGTTTCAATAAAGCAGCAGATCCTATTATAATTTTCTTTTTCATTTTTCTTCATCTCTAATTGTTTATCAGAGTGTTGAAGAAGCTGAGTGTAGGCGAGCATATGACACTGCTACAGAAATTTATATGTCGAGTTTTGACCGTTCGAAGCCACCTGAGGAAGTAAGTGATGCTCACCTCGTACTTATTTGAAGGTTTCCATCATTTTCTAAGTTTTGCAACTGTAGGTTTTTTTGAGAGAATCACATGATGAAGCGGTTCAAAAATCACTGGCTGCATTTAATGCTGCCGCTGTGGGGATTGGTTCAGCAAGGAAGAAGTACGAAGGGCTTCTCCAGAAATTCTTCAGAAGAGCATTAGAGGTAACAAATATTTAGGGTACTATGCCTTGCATGATGGGTTATTGTATTTGGACCTTAGGTTTTAAAGTTACTCTAGTGCTTGTAAGCTATAAAGTGTAGAGAAGACAAACAAAAAAAATACTTAAAAAGTTTTGCAAAACGACATGGAAAGGACATAGAAACCAATTGATTTGCATGGCATCAACTTGGGCTGCATGTTGGATTACTCAAAGGCATGAGCTGTGGCCTGGAGATGTGAGCGTTGAATCAGTCCAATAATTTTTTCCAGTTTCTGAGAGTTAACTGGTCAAACTTAATCTTGTTGGAAGATTTACGTCATATGAGGCAACATGTGCTACTAGAAATATTTACTGATTGCATGATAACTTTTAATTAGGTTTTGGTTGTTTTTGTCTGTTCTAATCATCTATAATGTATGTCATTGCAAAAAGTATTTTACATAATCTATTAGTGTGTCCTGATTGATTATTCATTTATGTTATATGGATGCTTATGTGTTACCATCCATCGAACATCCATGTTATGGTTTATACGTCAACTATCACTGTTCTTATATCTTGCCACCGGGTAGGTATAACCTTCACTGTAGTGTTGATATTTATGTGTCTGGGTGGTTGGTGGTTTCTTTTGCCACCCCACAAACATTGAGGTGGCTTATGGTGTTTGTATGTGCATAGCAGATTTTGTTACCTTGTTTAGGTCTTTGGAGGTAATACACACGCACATCTGTTCTGTCAAAAACATGAAGCAAACCAACAAATATTAGGTGTCTTTACAGATGCCTACCTGGCCACATGCAAAAACAGGGCCATGCTGTAAGGGGAACCAGCTTTAGCATTCCTATGAGACACTAAGCTTCTCTTTGTGTGCTGATTTTGCTAGCAAGTGCACTTCCTGTACAATGCTCTATCTAAATTAGTGACATAGAAGTGTGATAGCTTTGCATAGAGAGTTCTGAATCATAACGATGAGTGAGAGACCTAACAAGCTCCAGGGTCCAGCATTGCTTCAGGGTCCCACACAACAAAGAGACCTAACAAGCCAAAACATTCATCATGGCAATCAAAACTTTTTTTCCTTTGCATATTAGCTAGGGTTAGAACAGTTCCTGGGTTTATCTAATTGATGGCTGGAAAAATTGTTAAAATTATGCAGACCATGGAGTGTGGTTGCCAAGTTACTAGAAGTTGTGATATAACTTTTGTTTTTGTTAAAGCAGCAGGTGGTTTCTTTTCCATAAAAAGGGAGTTAGATTTTGTATAGGATTACTAGTTGGTACATATATATATTGATTGAAAATGGCTTCTGATGCAGGATTACAAGAGGAATGCTTTTATGGAGGCAGACTTGAGATGTTCAAATGCTATACAAAACATGGAAAAGAGACTGAGAGCAGCCTGTCACGCTTCTGATGCCAACATAGATAACATTGTGAAAGTAAGCATTTTCTTAGTTGTCTTATTGATTCTGCATGAAGTGAGGGGCCTCAAAGTTTGGTTACTTGGAATTCTATGCCTCTCTGTCTCTCATTGTAGGCTACTGGTAATATGTTTGAGTTTGTTAGAGGCCTCAAGTTTTTTTTTTTATTTGAGATAATATGTAAAATTAGACAGTAAAACTGCGTTCAATAGGTTTGGATGGGTCAATGCAAGGTCTGGGTTAGCACATGAAGCCTCTTCATTTGTTCTTTCCTCTTTCAACTTCCCCAGACATGCTATCCAGATGTCATTAAGATCTTAGGCCTGCAGACGTGATTATTTGTCTGTGTCATGAACTGGTTTCATTGAATTATACTTTCTGATTTATTAAGATGTTGCTGAAAGAGCTGTTGATTTGGAGTAGCTGGAGGAAAAATTAAGGAATTCTGGCATATGCTCTTACATATTACTGTGATATTCAATGATAAATCTGCTGATGAAGCCAAGCTAGATGAGCTGTGATCAACTCGTGCTTGAGCTGTCAAATGCACATGTACATGTCTGTCATTGATGAAAAGCTATTTAGTTATATTAGTGTCCCAGTTATGTATGGATAACATGAATATTGCATAAGAGATGAGGCAAGCTGTATCTCCCTTGCCTGGGGGGCTTAGTTAGTAATTCACTTAAAATGACGTTCCAGACTTGTTATGTGGTTTATGGCAGTGTATTGAACTGGTTTGTGAGTGTCATGCAGGTCCTTGATGGTCTTCTATCTGAATATGAGACATCTTGTCATGGCCCAGGGAAATGGCAGAAATTAGCAATGTTCCTACAACAAAGGTCTGGATCTCATTCTCCCTTTCGGTTGTTTTAAGGTTTTCATTTTCTATTTTTTCCATCTTTTTATAAACAAAAACTATTTCAATCCCCAGTTTGGAAGGTTCAATACTTGACCTTGCAAAGCGGCTTAATGATAAAATTGGATCCGAGAAGAGTTCTCTTATGCTGAGATGTCACTCAATGGAGGATAAAATGGCATTACTTCACAAGCAGCTAGAAGCTAGTGAGAAAGACAAGTCTGAATATATGAAGCGCTATGATGAAGCTATTAATGAAAAGAAGAAGCTTGCTGATGACTATATGAGGCGCATAAATGATTTACAAAGTAATCGCGGCTCATTGGATGAGAGGTGTTCTAGCTTAGTGAAAGCATTGGAATCTGCCAAGCAAGAAACATCGAATTGGAAAAGAAAACATGATCAAGTGTTATCAAAGCAGAAAGCTGATGAAGAGCAGGCAGCTTCAGAGATTGCAATACTCAAGTCACGGAGCAGTGCTTCTGAAGCAAGGTTGGCTGCAGCTCATGAACAAACAAGGTCAGCTGAAGAAGATGCAGCAGAGTGGAAACGGAAGTATGACATTGCTGTAAGAGAGACAAAAGCTGCTCTAGAGAAGGCGGCAAATGTGCAAGAAAGAACTAATAAAGAAACACAACTGAGGGAAGATGCACTGCGGGAAGAATTTTCTAGCCGTTTGGTTGTTAAGGTAATTGTTTCTGACACAGGCACTTGTGCTTGTGTACGGAGCAAAAATTTATAATTGTTGTTTCTTTATACGACCAGAAATTTATGATTTCTATATCAATGGATATGCAGGAAGATGAAATAAAGGAAAAGAACAGGAGAATTGAGTATGCGGAGCAGTGTTTGACTGCTTTAAATTTGGAGCTAAAGGTATGCTTCTTGGAGCCCGTGACTGGGCAATAACCATTATATCCCCCCCTCCCCCACCACCACCAAATATGCATGCACCTTGGGTGAAAAACCTTATGGTGGTCACAATTTGTCCGTTGGCACTTGCGGCAATTTAACTGTAACAAGTCCTTTGCAGGCTGCTGAGTCAAAAATGAAGAGTTATGGCACTGAAATATCATCCCTGAAGCTTGAAATTAAAGAGTTGGTTGAGAAGCTAGAGACTGCAAATACTAAGGCCCAATCTTATGACAAAGAAGCTAGGATTCTGGAACAGGAGAAGATCCATCTGGAGCAAAGGTATCAATCTGAGTTTGAGAGGTTTGCAGAAGTCCAGGAAAGGTGTAATCATGCTGAAAAAGAATGTAAGAGGGCTACGGAATTAGCTGATAAAGCAAGAGCTGATGCAGTATCTGCTCAAAAGGAAAAAAATGAGTTTCAGAAATTGGCAATGGAAAGATTAGCCCAAATTGAGAGGGCTCAGAGGCATATTGAAAGTTTGGACAGACAGAAAAATAATTTGGCTGGTGAACTTGAAAGAGTTCGTGTGTCGGAGTTGGATGCTGTCTCGAAAGTTTCATTACTAGAAGCTAGAGTAGAAGAAAGGGAGAAAGAAATAGAGTCACTTTTGAAATCAAACAATGAGGAGAGGGCTAGCACAGTTAAAGCACTTCAAGATCTTCTGGAAGATGAACGTAAAGCCCACAGTGTTGCAAATAAGAGAGCCGAAGACTTCTCTCTTCAGTTGGAAGTGGCACGGGCTAAACTCGATGCCCTTCAACAGGAGTTTACTTCAGTTCGTCTGAATGAATCAGCATTGGATAATAAGCTTAAGGCTGCTTCCCATGGCAAACGATTTAGAACTGATAATGTTGAAATGGGTGGAGGATCTGTTCAAGACGCTGTCACAAATGACAGGAGAGTAAATAAGAGGTCTAGGAGTACAACCAGCCCTGTAATGTTTACACAGCCAGAAGATGGTGGTTCAGTGTTTAAGGGGGATGATGATGATAATCAGAGTCAGCAAACTGGCCAGGAAGATTATAAAAAGTTTACTGCTCAGAAGCTAAGGCAGGAACTCACAAAACACAATTTTGGTGCCGAGCTCCTTCAGTTGCGAAACAACAACAAGAAAGACGTCCTTGCTTTATATGAGAAATGTGTTCTTCGGAAGTCATGAGAGTTTCATTATCGACATGTACAGGGGTGGTTTGTGTAGTTTAATAGGAGTGTTAGCGAATAGAATAGAGGTGTTTTATGCTCTAAATCGGTTGATTATCTGTAGATTCTCCTAGTTTTGGTACCAAATACCAAGTTAGAAAAAATATTTTGCTGGAACGAACGGGGCTTGTTCATGCCGCATTGAGGGTGAGGTTTATGGTTTTTTTTTTTTTTTTTCTTGGTCTTTTGAATCTAAACCCCCGTAAGATATATTTATTTGAGTTCGCTTACGGTGGGCCAACCTGATCCGTAGTTGGGGTTCCTGGAGTCTGGACAGCTTGCATGTAACCACTGTCGCCCTGTTAGCTCTAGGATAGAAGATTATGGAGTGAACTTTATTATGGTTTCAGTCTTATTTTGATGTTCTTAAGTTTACTTGTGTGCATAATTCTCTGTTCCAAAGCGAGGTATGTGTCAATAGTCTTGTTGCAAATGAGTTTCCATTCTCTCTTTCCTTTTCTTTTTCGAGAGAATGAATATTGGAATAGGTTTTAAGGAGATACGCTTGTTTCTTGAAAAAAATCCTCAAGGCTAATCTGATCACTGCTGTTGGTTGGCACAAGCCTCTAAAATAAAGCTGACTCGTAAAAATCTCCTTGTAATTAACTTGTGTTTGGTCTTAAAGAATTGCTGATCATGTGTCCGTCTTTGAAGCGTGTTCCTGTCCACACTGAACTGATGAGGACTTCCCATAGAATAGAAACTCTGTTGCTCTTTGGAGGTGAAGGAAAGAGGGTCACTACAAGATTTACCGATGGAATTTTTTCATCAGCGTAAGACACATATTTCGTCGGTAATTAATTTACCGACGGAATCACTAACAAAAATGCTCCGTCAGTGAATCTTTCGTCGGTAATTTTTTGTCCGTCGGTAAATCCGTTGGTAATAAAAAAAAAATTTATCCGTTTCATTTCGTCGGTATATCCCTCGGTAATAATATTTTTTATTACCAACAGATTTACCGATGGAATTTCCGTCGGTAATTCCATTGGTAATTATTTAAAAACATTTTTAAAAAAATTCATTTTATAAAATTATAAAATAATTAAATTAACATAAATTAACACTGTATAATATATACTCAAAATTCTTGGAAAAAAGAATAAGAAAATCAACTCAAATAAATTTGCAACAAATAAATAAAACAAAAAAATAAATTCAACTAAAAAAATTCATATGAAAAAAATGAAGTTGCAATTGCTAAAAATTTAAAAATCCTATAAATAAATCTACTAAAAATTGATCTCAT
>Ga0307516_10002940_pt1 | contig 22319 bp, 14 predicted proteins | sample 19_EM_MG_FD_203310 | JGI IMG/M metagenome (GOLD analysis project Ga0307516, IMG submission 203310) | Populus trichocarpa ectomycorrhiza microbial communities from riparian zone in the Pacific Northwest, United States - 19_EM | ecosystem: Host-associated > Plants > Roots > Unclassified | place... | reverse complement strand
GTCGGGGTGGTCAGGGATTTCTATAATTATTCCTTCCACATGGAGATCAGTCCCATTTGCATCATGCCCGACCGCGAACAATACAGTACCTGCAGTATAAAGATCAATCTCCATAACACCCGTGCGGCTCTTGCTTCCTTCGAGAAAATATGGAACGACATCTATCCCGAATATTTATATTCCTATCATTTCCTGGACGATCGGATCGCGGAATTCTATGAGATGGATACCATCATGCTCACCCTGGTGGAAGCCTTCGCCGGCATCGCCATCCTCATCGGCTGTCTCGGACTGTACGGACTGGTATCCTTTATGGCCCTCCGTAAGACCAAGGAAATAGGCGTGCGGAAAGTCCTCGGCGCCGGCCTCGGGAATATCCTCTGGCTGTTCGGAAAAGAATTCAGCCGGCTATTGCTCATCGCGTTTGCCATCGCCGCACCCCTGGCCGGATGGGCCATGACGATGTACCTGCGGGATTTTAAATACCGTATCCATATCGGCGCCGGCATCTTTGCGATGGCGATCCTGTTCACCTTCCTGGTAGCAGCGCTGACCGTGGGTTACCGGTCCCTGCGATCGGCTCTCGCCAACCCGGTGAAAAGCTTAAGAAGTGAATAACTCACAAACCTAACAACCATGTATAAAAATTATTTCAAGATCGCCTGGCGGAACCTACGAAAGAGCAGGCTCTATACCTTTGTCAATATCATCGGCCTCACCGTAGGGATCACCAGTTGCATCCTCATCGGCCTCTACATCGCCCATGAACTCAGCTACGATCGCTACCAAAAAAAAAACGACCGCATCGTACGCCTCACCAGCGAATCCGGCGGGAATGGCGATGCGCGTAAGAACGCCGTCAGCGGCACCGGCGCAGGCCCGCGCCTGTCCCGGACCTTCCCGGAGATCGAAGCTTTTACCCGCACCATCCGCAATTCATATACCGTCGCTTACGAGGATAAGGTATTCAACGAAAAGGGCTTCCTTTTTGCGGACTCCGCCTTCTTCCGGATCTTTTCCTTCGAGCTGGTAAAAGGAGATGCGGCCACCGTACTGAACGCGCCCAACCAGGTGGTCATCACCGGGAGCATGGCTAAAAAATATTTTGGCAATAGCTACCCCATCGGTAAGGTCCTTAAGATCTCGGGCAGCAGGGACTATACCGTTACCGGTATTGTAAAAGACCCTCCCGACAATTCCCAGATCCGCTTCAACTTTGTCGCATCCTTCACCAGCCTGGGCGCCGCAAAGACCGAAGAATGGTGGACCCAGAATTACGTCACCTACCTCCTGCTCAAACAGGAGGATCAGCGGTTGCCCCTCGAACAAAGGATCGCCGCATTCATGAAGACGGACGATGTCCGGAAAGAAGCCGGGCTCACCGGCATAAAATACCTGACCTATCATCTGGAGCCGCTTAAAAAAGTACACCTCTATTCCGCCCTGGATGGATTGGAGCCCAACGGGAACATCACCTATATCTATATCCTGGGCGCGATCGCCCTGCTGATCCTCCTCATCGCCTGCGTCAATTACACCAACCTCGCGACGGCCCAGTCCGAAAGCCGGCGAGGGGAAATAAGCGTCCGCAAAGTGCTCGGCGCCCAGCCGGGACAGCTTTTTGCACAATACCTGGGCGAATCGGTGCTGCTGACTTTCATCGCCCTTTTCCTCGCCATCCTGCTCAGCATACAATTGCTGCCCTTATTCAACCAGCTTTCTAATAAATCCCTGAACGCTTCCTCCCTGTTAAGCCCCTTGCCCCTGTTAGCCCTCTTCCTGCTGGGCGCATTGGTGAGCCTGCTGGCCGGAGCCTATCCTGCGTTCATCCTGTCCAACCAGCGACTGATGAGCATCCTTCGGTCGGGATTCAGGACCTCTTCCTCCGGCGGCGCCCTCCGGAAATCCCTGATCGTCTTCCAGTTCATGATCTCCGTCTTCCTCATGGTCTCCACCATGGTCATCTTCCGGCAGCTCTCCTATATTCAGCATAAGGCACTGGGTTACGATAAAGAGCATGTCATCGTGCTGCCCGTGGACAATAAAATGCACAAGGACTATGACGCGCTTAAACAAGCTATCCGTCTCGACCCGCAGGTCCTGGCCGTGGGAGGGTCCTATGAAAGCCCCACCTTCGTGCGCTGGGGTGATGCCATCCATGCGAACATCGACGGCGTCCAAAAGGATCTTAGCGTCAACGCCATCCCCGCGGATCTCGACTTCATCCCCACCATGCGCATGCAGCTCGCCGCCGGTGAGAACTTCACGAATGCGGATCTCTCGAAGATGGACACTTCCAATGACTACCAGAACTATCGTTATACATTCATCCTCAACGAATCCGCCGTAAAGGCCCTGGGATGGACGCCGGAACAGGCCATCGGCAAGTCGATCAGAAAGAACCTTCCCGGCATCGTCAAAGGCGTCGTAAAGGATTTTCATTCCTCTTCCCTTCACCAGGCCATCGGTCCCCTGGCCATCTTCCTGGATACGGGATTCATCTACTCGATGTATGTAAGGGTCTCCGGCAATAACATTCCGGCAACGCTGAGCCATCTGCAAGCCCTCTGGAAAGAACGGGTGCCTTATCGCCCTTTCGAATATCGTTTCCTGGATGAAGATTATAATGCCTTATACAAAACAGAGGTCCGTACCGGGCAGATCCTCGGGACTTTTTCGGCCACGGCTATCTTATTGGCCTGCCTGGGATTGTTCGCCCTCGCCGCCTATACCACCGCACAGCGCACGAAGGAGATCGGCATCCGGAAAGTATTGGGGGCCACCCTGCTAAACATAACGGGATTGCTGTCCGCCGACTTCCTCAGGCTGGTGGTCATCGCGACCCTCATCGCCTTTCCCCTGGCCTGGTGGGCGATGCACAACTGGCTGGAAGGCTTCGCCTACAGGATCACGATCTCCTGGATGATCTTTGCCGGTGCGGCCGTCCTGTCTATAGGCATCGCATTGGGTACGGTCAGTTTTCAGGCTATCCGGGCGGCCCTGGCCAACCCGGTGAAAAGTTTGAGATCGGAATAAAAAGGAATAAATTCACTGACCCGATAATGACCATTCGATCAGTAAGATCACAGCCGTTCAACTAAATAAATTCGTCACATGTTCAAAAATCACCTGACGCTCGCACTGCGCAACCTCGTCAAAAGAAAAGGCTACTCCGCATTGAATATTTTCGGCCTGGCCATCGGGATCACCTGCTGCCTGCTGATCTTTCAATACGTGGCCTATGAACGAAGCTATGACCGCTTTCATAAAAAAGCCGATCAGTTGGTGCGGCTGCGCCTCGATTGCTATCAGAACGGGAAACTGGCATTTAAATCCGCCACCGTCTACCCAGCCATAGCGCCCAACATGAAAAAGGATTTCCCGGAAGTGGAGAATTTCTGCCGGCTGATCGATGCCAACCTCCTCCTGTCCAATCCCCTTAAAAATGTAAAGTTCAATGAGACCAAGGGCTATTATGCAGATCCGTCCTTCCTGCAAATGTTCGATGTCCGGCTGGTAAAAGGCAATCCTGCCACCGCCCTCAATGACCCTGACAAGATCCTTTTATCGGAAGCCATGGCTAAAAAATATTTCGGCGCGGAAGATCCCCTCGGCAAAAGATTGACGGTGCGGGACGGTCAATTGCAGAACTACGAGGTCAGCGGCATATTTAAGGATTATCCCGCCAATTCCCATCTGGTCATCAATCACCTGGTATCCTGGGCCACCCTGGCCCAACAGATACGCCTCTCGGGAAACACCGACAATCCCCTCGAGACCTCTTTCGGCTGGTATGACTTCTATGCCTACCTGCAGTTAAGACCCGGGGCCGACTTGAAAGCGCTGCAGTCCAAATTGCCCGCCTTTTCCACCCGGTATATGGACAAGGACCCAAAGAGCGATTTCAGGAACGCTCTTTACCTCATACCCGTCCCCGATATTCATCTTTACTCCAATTACAACCAGGAGGCGGAGGTCAATGGCAACGGGAAGGCCGTCGGCTTCCTCTTCCTGATCGCATTCTTTATCATTATCATCGCCTGGGTCAACTATACCAACCTCGCAACGGCCCGCTCGCTCGAACGGGCAAAGGAAGTAGGCGTACGAAAAGTCCTGGGCGCCATCCGGGGAGACCTGATCCTGCAATTCCTCACGGAAAGTTTTTTGTTAAATCTGCTGGCCTTTGTACTGGCGCTGGGATCGGCTTATCTGCTGGCCCCTTCCTTCAACAGGCTGATCGGGTCGGAGGCCGGCTCCTTTTCCATGCCACCCGGCTACAGCCTGGGCTTTTTGGGGATCTTCCTGTTCGGAGCCTTTTTATCGGGCATCTACCCGGCCTTTATCCTCTCCGGGTTTCAACCCATCGCCGTCCTGAAAGGGCTTTTTAAAAATACTTCCAAAGGATTGATCCTGCGAAAAAGCCTCATCACCGGTCAGTTCGCCATATCGGTGATCCTGATCGCCGGCACCATCCTCGTTTACCAGCAGGTACAATATATGCGTCAGCAGCAATTAGGTGCGAACATCGATCAGACCCTGGTGCTCGAAGGCCCCGCCTCCCTGAAAGACTCCCTCTATCAAACTGCTTTCCAGCCTTTCAAGACAGGCCTGCTGCAAAAGACCGGGATCAAGAGCGTCACCGCCTCTACCAACGTTATGGGACAGGAGATCTACTGGACCAATGATGTCCGGCGTTTGGAAGGAATGGACAAGCAAGGCGTCACCCTCTATCATCTTGGTATCGACTATGATTTTCTCCCAGCCTATGAAATTCGATTATTGGTCGGAAGGAACTTTTCCAAAGAATTCGGGGCCGATAAAAAAGCCGTCCTGGTCAATGAAAATGCCGCCCTGCTCCTGGGATATAAAAATGCCGCCGATGCATTGAACGGCAAACTCAAACGCGGCAGGGATACCCTCAATATTGTGGGAGTTGTCGCCGATTATCATCACCAGGGGCTGCAAAAAGCCATTTCGCCCCTGCTCATCCTGCTCCGGCCCAATGTCAGGAGCTATTACTCCGTCAAGGTCGCCACGGCCACAACGGGGCAGACGATCGCCAGCATTAAAAAAGACTGGGACACTTATTTTCCCGATGATCCCTTCCGTTACTTTTTCCTGGACGAATCCTTTAACGAACAATACAAGACGGATATCCGATTCGGACAGGTATTCGGGCTCTTCGCCTTCCTGGCCATCCTCATCGCCTGCTTTGGTCTCCTGGGATTATCCGCTTATAATGTACTGCAGCGCACCAAAGAGATCGGCGTCCGTAAGGTATTGGGCGCTTCGGCCCAAAGCCTGGTCATTTTATTATCAAAGGAATTCCTCTACCTCGTGCTGATCTCTTTACTGATCGCCATCCCCATCACCTGGTGGGTCATGTACAACTGGTTGCAGGATTTCGCTTACCGGATCTCCATCCAATGGTGGGTATTCGCTGTGGCCGGGATCATGGCCATCCTCATCGCCTTGCTGACAGTGGGTTTCCAGGCCCTGCGGGCAGCCCTGGCCAACCCTTCAAAAAGCCTTAGATCCGAATAAAAAAACAGTATGCTTAACAGCCATCTAAAGATTGCCATTCGCAATCTCCGCAAATACCCGGCCTTCTCCCTGATCAATCTAGGGGGGCTTACCATCGGCATCGCCGCATCCTTTGTCCTGCTCGTTTATTCGCAGCGCGAAATAAGCTGTGATCGGCATTTTCAGGACGCCGGCAAGATCGTCCGGATCGGTACGGACTTTTTTAACATGGGGGGATTCGCCAAAAGCCAGCCCATGCTGAAGGACCCTTTGCTGGCATCCTGCAAGGACGTGGCCGCCGTCTCTTCCATGGACCGGGCATACGAAGAGGTATCCATCCGGGTGCAGGAACAGGACCGCGCCTTCACAGGCAACTATCCCTATTATACCGATGCCGATTTTTTCAAGGTCTTCTCCTATGTGGCCGCAGCAGGGGCCATCCCTTCGCAGGGATTGACGCCCGGAACAGTTATCTTGTCGGAGACGAGCGCCCGCCGGTTTTTCGGAAAAGAAGAGGCGGTAGGGAAAACCCTCCTGGTAGGAAAAGAGAACAAACCCCATACGGTCGTAGCAGTCCTCCGGGAAACTTTTCAAAAATCACACCTTGACCCGCAGATCCTGTTGCCGTTGGTAACGGATAAGAGCACCCGTAATGCAGTCAACTGGTCTTCCGCCTCGCTGTATAACTATGTACGACTAAAAGACAAGGGGTCCATCGCAGGATTGAACAACTGGCTGGACAAGCTGCTCGAAAAGGTCGTCTATCCTGCCAGCGGCGACCTCACCTCTTTCGCACAATGGCGGCAGGGAAGTACCTGCGTTAAATTCATGGTCCAGCCCCTGACGGATATTTACTTTCACTCGGACCTGAAATTCGAGATCTCGCCGGGAGGCAACCTTACCCAGGTAAAATTATTAGGCGCGATCAGCCTCTTCCTTATTTTATTGGCGATCATTAATTATGTGAACCTCGTGACAGCCCGTGCTTCCGTACGTTCCAAAGAAATAGGCGTTAAAAAGACCCTCGGGGCTTCCCGGTCCGATCTTGGCTCCCAGATCCTCCTGGAATCCCTGCTCTTCAGTTTTATAGCGATGTTGGGCGCCTGCGCCCTGATCCAGGGGATCCTCTTTCTCTATGAATGGATCACCGGCGCCGCGCTGACAGGCCCCCTGTCCCTTACACCGCTGCATTATCTCTGTCTGCTGGGCTTCTCTCTGTTGGTGGGCCTTCTCGCAGGGATCTATCCTGCATTTTATCTGACGGCCTTTCGTCCCCTGCTTTCCATCCGTTCGCTGACGACCCTGCCGGGCAAAGGCAATCCCGGTATCCGCAATGCCCTGGTGCTGCTCCAATTCATCATAGCCGCGGCGATGATCTTTGCTTCCTTCGTGATCTACGGTCAACTGCAATACATGAAGAACAAGGACAAAGGCTTCCGGGCGGAAGGCGTCCTTGTCGTAGAAAATATGGATGTGCTGAAGAACAGGGCAGCGGGCTTTCAACAACTCGTTGAGCAACAGGCGCAAACGGTCAGCACCAGCTTCTGCGAACGCACTCCGGCCGGTAACAGCATCGCCATGTATACCTATAAGACCCCGGCCATGCAGGCCCCGATGACCTTGCAGACCTTCCCGGTCGATGCCAACTATATCCCCACCCTGGGCATGCGCCTCAGCAGCGGTCGTAATTTCGACAAGCGCCTCTTGTCCGATACCAATTCCCTTATCCTGAACGAATCGGCCGTAGCGACCCTGGGGCTCTTCGATCCCATCGGCACTACCATCAACGGGAGCCAGCGGATCATCGGCGTGGTGAAAGATTTTAATTTCGCCTCCCTCCGTCAAAAGATCGGCCCCGTGATCCTGCGCTATTCCCCGACAGGAAATTCACTGGCCATCAGGGTCCGGGGCGGACACCTGAGCGCCTATCTCGATCTGCTCAACAGGATCGGAAAAGATTTCACCACCGGCGTCCCGTTGAAACTAAGCTTCCTCGATGACAACTTCGCCCGGCTGGCCGAAAAAGAGCGATTGCTGGGTAACGCGATCAATTTCTTTACGATCCTGGCGATCTCCCTTGCAACATTAGGGCTCATCGGGTTGACCTTATTCAATATAGAACAACGCGCCAAAGAGATCGGCATCCGAAAAGTATTGGGAGCAGGCACATCTCAGATCCTGGGGCTCTTATCCCGGGACTTTATCCGGCTGGCCGCGATCGCCGCAGCCGTCGCCCTACCGCTGGGTTGGTGGCTGATGCACCGGTGGCTGGAAAATTTTGCCTATCGCATTTCCATCGGGCTCCCGATCTTCCTGTCGACCGAAGCCATTGTCGTCGCCATTGCTTTTGGGGTGATCAGCCTGCTGACCCTGCGCGCCGCTCTTGCCAATCCTGTGAACGCATTAAGGACCGAATAATAAGTTGATCCGGCTTGAACAATTCAGTATTGATTATTCACATGGACCACTGACGACCGACCCTTCTCATTCATCATAAAAATGTAAGCTCATGCTCAAAAATTATTTCAAGATCGCCTGGCGCAACCTGGTAAAGAACAAGACCTTTTCCTTTATCAATGTCTTCGGCCTTTCCGTCGGGCTGGCCGCCTGCCTGCTGATCTGCGCCTTTCTCTACGATGAGCTCACCTATGACAGCTATCCCGAACAGGCCAGCCAGCTCTACCGGGTACAACTGCATTTCCTGGAGAATGGAGGGTCGACGGATTTCGGCAGTGTGGACATTTCCGTGGGACGGGGCATGCAAAGGGCCTATCCGGAGATCCTGGCCTCAACCCGGCTCTCACAAAAAGGAAAGGCCTTCATCACCTACCAGGGTAAGAATTTCGAGGAATTGCATATCGCTTCGGCCGACTCCAATTTCCTGGAACTCTTCTCCCTCCCGCTGGAGGAAGGCGATCGTACTACGGCGCTGGTCGAACGGAACTCGATGGTCGTCACCCGGGCTTTTGCAAAAAAATATTTCGGATCGGAGGAGCCCGTGGGCAAGTTATTGTCCATGCAGGGAAGGAGCTATAAGATCACGGGCGTCATGAAGCCGGTGCCCAACAATTCCCATTTTCATTTCGATGCGCTGATCAGCATGTCGGGCATCGATAGGAATGGGGAGACCTGGGACAATGTTGGCCTGTACACCTACCTCCTCCTGAAAAAAGGTACGGACCCTCGTCAATTGGACGCCAAATTCCCGCAGTTGGTGAAAGAGCATGTAGCTCCTCAATTAGCGCGGGAAATGAACATCACCCTGGCCGAGGCGGAGAAATCCGCCGGTGGCTTCCAGTTCTACCTGCAGCCGCTCCGGGACATCCATCTCCATTCCAATACCAAGGCCGAGCTGGAAGCCAACGGGAATATTCATTACATCTATATCTTCGGCGCATTGGCCGGCTTCATCCTCCTGCTGGCCTGCGTCAATTTCACCAACCTGTCCACGGCCAGCTCCGCCCGGCGCGGGCGTGAAATAGGGGTCCGGAAAGTCCTGGGCTCCGTCAAACGTCAACTGGTAGCTCAGTTCCTCTCGGAATCCCTCTTACTAACGGTCTTGTCCATCTGTATTGCCCTGGGCATCGTCCTGTCGCTCCTGCCTGCTTTCAACGACTTGGCCGGCAAACACATCAGCCTTGGTTTCTTTCTCAGTCTCCGCGCAGGTGCTTTTTTGATCGCGCTGACCCTGTTGGTAGGCCTGCTCGCCGGTATCTATCCTGCTTTCTTCCTTTCCTCTTTCCGCACCCTCAGCGTATTGAAAGGAGGCAACGGCACCTTGAAGCCCGGACGGCAGAAACGACTCCGCAGCGGCCTGGTCGTCGCTCAGTTTGCCATCTCGACGGCCCTCATCATCTCTACCATCGTCGTCTACCGGCAATTGCACTATATGCAAAATATAAGACTGGGATATGATCAGGAGCAGGTACTGGTCATCAAGGATACCTATATGCTGGGGCGTTCCGCAACGGCCTTCAAACAGCAATTGCTGCAGGACCCCCGCATCGCGGGAGTTACCATCGCCGGGAGTCGCCCGGGTAATCCCGACATGGACGGCACCGTCGTCATGCCAAAAGAAAAAGTGAACGGCACGGGCGGCATCCATATCAATATCTATCATGTCGACTATGACTATATCCCCGTACTGAATATGCAGTTGGCGGCAGGAAGAAATTTCTCTACCTCCTTCCCTTCGGACTCCGATGCCGTCATTCTCAACCAGGCCGCTGTCCGTGAACTGGGTTGGGGCCATACCAATCCCATCGGAAAGGCCCTTGCCCGCACCGCAACCACTCAGTATACCGTCGTGGGGGTCGTCGAAGACTTTCACTACGCTTCCGCCAGGCAGGTGATCGCCCCCCTGATGCTCCTGCCGGGGAATAACAATAGCTCCATGCTCCTGAAAATAAAGACCGCCAATATCACCCCTCTTTTAGCGGATATCAAAAGACAATGGGACGCTTTCAGGACGATCAACCCTTTTAGCTACAGCTTCCTGGATGAAAGTTTCGCCCGCACGTATATAGCCGAACAGCGCACCGGGCAGATCTTCACCATCTTTGCGGTCATCGCCGTCCTGATCGCCAGCCTTGGCCTCTTTGGGCTTGCCGCCTTCACGGCCGAACAACGAAGGAAAGAAATAGGCATCCGTAAAGTATTGGGAGCATCCGTACAGCAGGTGCTTTTTTCCCTCACCAAAGAATTCTTCTATCTGGTGCTGCTGGCCTGCGCGATAGCCATCCCCGTCACCGGTTGGGCGATGCATGCCTGGCTGCAGGATTTCGCCTATCGTATCCCGGTCCCCCTCTGGGCATTTGCCGTTGCCGGGGTCCTCTCCATCCTTGTTGCGTTAACGACCATTAGCTTCCAGGCCATCCGTGCGGCCCTGGCCAACCCTGTCAAGTCGCTCCGAACGGAATGACGGGCAGCAGCTAAAGCCCCTGCACCCTCCGCCCTGGCCTGCCCGGTAAAACCCCGGGCGGGTTTAAACACCCCACCGGACTGTATCAAAAACGGACAGTTCCTGTATCGAAAGCGAACTATCTGCTATGTGATTGATAGATAGTATATTGCGGCTCACCAACTTGTAAACTGGCATGTCATTTAAGAAACAAGCATTAACTACTAATTATGATAGATCTAAAGCGCATCTCTAAATGGGTCAACGTCGGCGGCAAACCCAATTTCATTTTAAAGGACGTCAACCTTCATATCAAGGAAGGGGAATTCGTTTCCATCATGGGGCCTTCCGGCTCCGGAAAATCCAGCCTGCTCAATATCATCGGGATGCTGGATGATGCTTCGGAGGGAGAATATTATTTTCTCGAACAGGGCGTACATACCCTGAAAGAAAAACAAAGGGCACAACTCTATAAGCAATACATCGGCTTCGTATTCCAGGCCTATCACCTGATCGATGAGCTCACCGTCTACGAAAATATAGAGACGCCCCTTATCTACCAGAACATCAAAGGCTCCGAACGTCAGGCCATGGTCGCCGATATTCTCGACCGTTTCCAGATCGTAGGAAAGAAAGATCTATTCCCCACCCAGTTATCCGGGGGACAACAACAATTGGTGGGCATCGCACGCGCCCTCATCGGCAAACCGAAATTATTGCTGGCCGATGAACCTACCGGTAACCTGAATTCCAAACAGGGCGAAGAGATCATGGACCTGTTCAAACAGCTCAACAAAGAAGGCGTGACCATCATCCAGGTCACCCACTCGGAAAAGAACGCAGAATACGGTACGCATATCATCAACCTGCTGGATGGCAGGATTGAAAAAAATTAATTTACGCATCCATCACTCAATGAGATCTTGTATGAAAAAGAATAAAGCCCTGGTTCCTGTTATAGCCGTCTTCCTGTTATTTGCCGCGGGGCAGGTACGGGGACAGGGGCAAGGAGCCATGGATATCGGTCCTACCCTCAGCTTACAGCAGGCCGTCGCGATCGGGATCAAGAACAACCTGGTGGTCAACCAGACGGACATCCAGTCTCAGACGGCCCGGGTCAATCTCACCCAGGCCTGGAGTAACCTCTTACCTAATATCAGTGCTTCTGCCAGCCAGGGCATCGGATTCGGACGCAGTCTTATCACCTCTACCTATACCTATACCGATCAGCAGACCACCTCGGGCAACTACCAGTTGAACGCCAGTCTTACTTTGTTCAGCGGCCTGACGCTACAGAACAGCATCCGGCAATACAACTATGCCTACAACGCCAGTAAAATGGACCTCCAACAGCAGAAGGATAATATCACCCTGAGCGTGCTCCTCGCCTATCTGCAGGTACTCAGCAGCCAGGATCTCCTGAACATCGCCCGCCAGCAGGCGGATGTCGACGCCAAACAGGTGGACCGGTTGGATACGCTGAATAATGAAGGAGCGCTTTTACTCTTGTCCAACCTCACCGACCTGCGGGGACAATATGCCGGCGACAAGGCAAATATCGCCACCGCCGCGAACAACCTCGAGACGGCCAAGATCAACCTCTTTCAATACCTGAACGTTCCTTATAAAAGAGACGTGGAATATGATATGGGCGCGCTTACGATGCAACTCAACGAATACCCGCAGCACCCGGACAGCGTCTATCAGACCGCCCTGCGGACGATGCCCTCGATCCAATCGGCCGACCTCCGGATCAGATCTTATCAGCGGGCCCTCGCGGCCGCCAGGGGACAGTACTATCCTACCCTTTCCTTTTATACCAATGTCAACAGCTATTATTCCAATGCAGCGCCGCCGGTCAGTACCCTCATCGGTACCTCCGATCAACCCTTGCAATCATATGTGAACGTCGGCGGAACAAAATACCAGGTCTTAGCCCCGACACAAAGCTTCACCTTTACGAATGCGACCTGGGGCGACCAGTTCAAGAACAACCGTCAGACCTCGCTCGGAGTCCAGCTGAACATCCCTATTTTAAATTTCCTGCGGGCACGGAACGGCGTCAAACAGGCAAAGATCAATCTCAGGAACTCGGAGATCAATTCGAATTCCACCCGGCTGCTGTTACAGCAGGGAGTCGAGCAGGCCTACCAGAATATGATCGCATCCTACAAACAATACAAAGCCTATATCGACCAGGCAGCCGCCTATGCCGAATCCTTCCGGACGACGGAGATCCGCTTCAACGAAGGGGTCATTAATTCAGATGTGTATGTGCTGGCGAAGAATAATACCGATCGGGCCAATACGAGTCTGGCCCAGGCAAAGTATACCTATATCTTCCGGACGAAAGTGCTGGATTATTACCAGGGCAGGCTTAGCTGGTAAGATGTCTGGGATAAGGAAATTTTTTTCTCTACAACCAATAGTTAACCAGATCTTTTAGGGTATACACATCCACCAGGCATGTATTGGATCAGTTGCAGGGGGATGTGAAAAAGTTCCATCCGTTTTAGTTGCCAAAATAAATAATTTTATTCATGGCATCACAAAATGTGATACCCCAAAACTGATCGTATGCCAAAAGTAATAGTAGTACCGGACGAAGTAATTATCAATAAAATTTATTTTATAAGAGGCAAAAAGGTGATGCTTGATAGAGATTTAGCTGAATTATATAATGTTACTACGGGTAACTTGAATAAAGCAGTTAAGCGAAATGAAAAGCGTTTTCCGGATGATTTTATGTTCCGGTTGACAGAAGACGAGTTTAAAAACTTGATATTCCAAAATGGAACATCAACTTGGGGAGGGACAAGAAAAATGCCGTATGCGTTTACAGAGCAGGGGGTAGCCATGCTGTCCGGCGTTTTGAATAGCGAGATAGCTATAGACGTAAATATTCGTATCATCCGGATCTTTACAAAACTCCGAGAACTGTTGCTAACGCATAAAGATATTTTGCTGAAGCTAGAACAGTTGGAAAAACAGGTAGTGCAAAACAGTGAAGATATACAGATGATATTTACTGCACTCAAGGAGCTTCTCACTCCCCCTGAGCAAGTTAACAGGCAACGAATAGGCTTTAGAAGACCTGACGAAAAAGATTAACCCATCGCACAAGGCCCAACCGCATAAAGCCCTTCCTCCATCGCCTGCCTGTCATCTGCTTTTTTGCATGCTCTATACTTACCCCTTCTTCAGCCATTCCCCGAGATAAGCGGCGATCTTAGGACCTTCCACCATAAACCCATCATGCCCATAGGCGGAATCGGTCTCGATCAGGGTGGCGTCCGGAATATGCCGCGCCAGCATCCGCTGCTCTTCGAGGGGACAAAGAATATCGCTGTCGATCCCGATGATCAGGGTCTGCTGGGTGATCGTTTGCAACACCTCTTCCGTGCTTTGATGGCGTCCCCGCGCCAGTTGATGACTGTCCAGCGCCCGGGTGAGCATCCAGTAACAATAGGCATTGAATCGGCTCACCAATTTATCCCCCTGGTAATTGATATACGATGCGGCCTTGAAATCGCTTAATTTTTCAAGATCGGGATCTGTCTGCTTTTGCACCAGGATCCCATAGTTCCGATAGGTGAGGATCCCGATGGCGCGCGCGGCCTTTAACCCCTTGCGACCGGCCTCCGGGTTAGGGTCCTGCCAACTGCTGTCCGCCTCGATAGCGAGCCGTTGTGCCGCATGGATGGCCATCCCCCAGGCGCTTTCCGCGGGAGAAGTAGCGATCAGGAACAGGCGGCCGATCACCTCTTTTTCCATTACACACCATTCCAGGGCCTGGTATCCCCCCATGCTTCCCCCCATCAGGAGGTGGATCTTTTCGATCTTCAGGTGCCGGCGGAGCAAAATATGGGCTTTCACCATATCCCGGATCGTAAGATCGGGAAACGTCGAATAATAAGGCCGGCCCGTACGGGGATCCATGCTGGTGGGGCCCGTACTGCCATAACAGGAACCCAGGATATTGGCGCACACGATAAAATACTCCTCAGGATTGATCAGGCTCCCCTTTCCCACCACCCCCGGCCACCAATGGGCCACGTCGGAGTTGGCCGTCAGGGCATGACAGACCCATACTACATTGCTCCCATCCGCATTCAGCCGGCCATAAGTATGGTAGGCAAGGGTGATTTCGGGCAGGGATTGTCCACATTCCAGTTCAAAAGGCTGCTTGTAATTATAATAATTCATTATACCAATACGCTGTTTCTGATAAATACACTGGTCAGATCTCGAAATCCTCGGTCGCCGAAGCGTCCCGCGAAGGAGGCCCGGGATCTCCAAATCGCAAATTCTCCAATTCAGGATGCAAAATAAGGGCTTAGGTGAATTACCTTTGCAAAAATCTTTATTATGATACGGATCGAGGTCAATCGGGTGCATGGCGACTATGGGTTCGAAGCAAAGGACGCACTGGGGCATATGGCAAAAATGGACAGCAATCCCGAATCCGGGGGGCAAAACTACGGTATCCGCCCCATGCAAATGCTCCTGATGGGCCTCGGAGGCTGCAGCGGCATCGATATCGTATCCATCCTGAAAAAGCAACGGCAGACGGTGGAGGGCTTCCGGATGGTCATAGAAGGAGAAAGGGAGCAAGGTAAAGAGCCCTCTCTCTGGGAGACGATCCATATCGTCTTCGAGCTAAAAGGCCCGATCGACCCCGATAAGGCCAAAAAAGCCGTTGAACTTTCCATGGAAAAATATTGTTCCGTAGCGGCGACCCTCCGGGAAGCCGGCTGTACCTTCGACTGGACCGTCCGGGTGATCGAATAATCTTTTTCCGCCCCCGGTCCCAGGTTTCCGCCAATCAACATTTATTAATATATATCAGCATATGTCCCAGCAGCATCCCATCACAAAAGCGATCCGCATCCGTACCGAGCCTACCGATGAAAAAGAACATTCTTCCCCCCTCTTCCTGACCAGCAGCTTTACATTTGATGATGCGGAGCAGATGCGGGCCGCCTTTGCCGACGAGACGGATGATAATATCTATAGCCGTTTCAGCAACCCGTCCGTCCAGGAATTTATCGATCGGATGTGCGCCCTCGAAGGCGCCGAAGCGGGCTTCGCCACAGCCTCGGGAATGAGCGCCGTCTTCGCCTCCTTTATGAGCTTCCTGAAAAAAGGCGATCACCTCATCGCCTGTAAGGCGATCTTTGGCAGCACCCATACGATCATTACCAAATACCTGCCAAAATATGGCATCGAATATACCTATGTGGATGCCGCCAACCCACGGGAATGGGAAGCCGCTATCCGGCCGAATACGAAGATGATCTACCTGGAGACGCCCACGAACCCCGGGTTGGACATCATCGACCTCGAAGCAGCCGGAAAGCTGGCAGACAAACACCAGCTCATCCTGAATGTGGACAATTGTTTTGCTACCCCCATCAGTCAAAGGCCCATGGAGTATGGCGCCGGGCTCGTCATCCATTCCGCGACCAAATGGCTCGACGGACAGGGACGGGTATTGGGAGGCATTGTCCTGGGCAAGAAAGAATTGATCAGGGAAATTTATATGTTCTGCCGCAGTACGGGCCCTTCGCTCTCCCCTTTCAATGCCTGGGTGCTGAGCAGGAGCCTGGAAACCCTGGACGTACGCATGGAAAGACATTCCTCGAATGCCCTGCATATCGCCCAGGCCCTGGAAGGCCATCCGAAGATCGCCTCGCTGAGATATCCCTTCCTGCCAAGTCATCCGCAGCATGCCATTGCACTGAAACAAATGAAAAATGGCGGGGGCCTCTTATGCTTCGACCTGAAAGGGGGGCTGGAAAGTGGCCGCAAATTCCTGGACAGCCTGCAGATGCTCTCCAAAACAGCCAACCTGGGAGACACCCGCAGCATCGCCTCGCATCCTGCCAGCACCACGCATGCAAAGCTCACCGAAGAGGAAAGGACCGCCGTCAATATTACGCCCGGCCTCATCCGTATCTCCGTGGGATTGGAGCATAGGGATGATATCCTGCAGGACCTGCTGCAGGCTTTAGAAAAAATTTAAATGCTTGTTGCTTGAAGCTCGAAGCTTGTAGCTCCTACTCCCCCCAGATCTCTTCCTTGCCTGCCAGCCAGCCTTTCACCAGTTCCGTGGTGACGGATTTTGGCCTTTCGAGCGGGAAGCCCAGGGCCCTGTCCCAAACGAGGCTGGACAATACGCCAAGCGCGCGGCTGACACCGAATAGCACGGTATAGAATTCATATTCCACCAGCCCGTAGTGCACGAGCAGCGCACCGCTATGCGCGTCTACATTCGGCCAGGGATTTTTGATCTTTCCCAGGGACTGAAGAATGGGAGGTACCGTCTCATAGATATTCCACACCGTCTGCACGAGGGGATCGTTCGGCATATGCTTTTTACCAAATTCCATCTGCGCGGTAAACCGGGGATCCGTCTTGCGCAATACGGCATGACCATAACCCGGCACGACCTTGCCCTCGCTGAGGGTCTTCTTTACATATTCCGCGATCTGTTCTTTGCTGGGTAATTCAACACCGAGATCTTCCCGTAATTCCAGGATCCACTTGATCACTTCCTGGTTGGCAAGACCATGCAGGGGACCTGCCAGCCCGTTCATCCCGGCGGCAAAGCTCAGATAAGGATCGGCCAGTGCGGAACCCACCAGGTGCGTCGCATGCGCGCTCACATTCCCACCTTCATGATCCGCGTGAATGGTCATATACAAGCGCATCAATTCGCGGAAGGTCTCATCTTCATAACCCAGCATATGAGCGAAATTACCCGCCCAATCCAATAACCCGTTGGGGTGGATATGATCTTCTCCTTTATATTTTCTGCGATAGATATAGGCGGCGACACGGGGCAAACGCGCGATCAGGTCCATCGAATCATCGAATACGACTTCCCAGTAATCCTTTTTATTCATCCCTTCCGCATATCTTTTTGCAAACTGGCTCTCCGTCTGCAAGGCCATGATGGCAATGACGAACTGCGTCATGGGATGGGTCGCGATCGGCAAGGCTTCGATCGCCGCAAAAACATGATTCGGCACATGACTGCGGCGCTGCCAGTTGGCGGTAATATGATGCACATCGTCATCCGATGGCAGTTCCCCCATCAGCATGAGGTGGAAGAGACCTTCGGGTAAAGGCTCCGTACCCCCCTGGGCCTTGGGTAGTTTTTGTTGTAAATCGGGAATGGAATACCCGCGGAAGCGGATACCTTCCTGTGCGTCCAGGAGAGAAGTTTCACTCACAAGACCGGTAATACCCCGCATACCCTGGTAGATCTGTGACAGCGTTACCTCGCCTATTTTCTTATTTCCATGTTCTTTGATAAGATCCCTGATCTCGGCTGCCACCGCATCGGCCTTTGATTTAAACGCTTCTTTTGTAATTGGCATGTGGAACTAGTTTAGAAGTTTTTCAGATTGAATACGGATTATTCATTTGACCAGCTAAAGTTAATTCACGAAAGGTTGCAGAACAAATGATTTGACGGGTTTTACATTAAAATAGAGTTAACAGGAGTCTACGGCTATTACCGGTAAGCCTCAAGCTATAATTTATAAGCTTTTTATGTATCTCTTCCTCTCACCGCCTGACCAGGCCCCTGTCCCCATCTAGAAGCTTGCAGCTTGTGGCTTTTACCTTGCAGCTTTACTTCGGAGTCTTTATATACAACCAGAATGCGATGCCGCTGAATACGATATTGGGGAGCCAGGCCGCTAAGATAGGCGTTAGGTTGCCTTTCGTGGAGAAGGTCACGGAAAATTTATCCATGACGACAAAAATAGCCGCCGTAATAATGCCGAATGCCAGATGCAGCCCGCTCCCTCCCCGGATCTTGCGGGAGGAGACAATGGCTCCGATCATCGTCATGATGATCACCGAAAAAGGGGTCGCATCCCGATGATAACGTTCTACTTTAAAAGTGTTCAGCCCTTCCGAGCCCCGGATCTCTTCCATGCGGATGAACTGCTTCAACTCCTCCGTGGTCAATTTGTCTTTCAGGTAGTCGTCCCGTCTTAATTCACGGGGCTGTACATTCAGGTTGATCTGCATCGTGTCTATCTTCTTCACCGTTTCTTTCAGCCCGTCGATATTCCGTTCGATCACATTCAGCAGCTTCCAGTTCTTTTTAGCCGTATCCCAGCGGATGACCTCGGCCCGCAGGTTGTAATAAACTTTATTATCCCGGATCTTTTGCAGGAAGAAGCTGCTGGCCGATTTATTCGAAGTGTCATAATAACGAAACCCTACAAAGGTCATGGGATCGACCCGCAGGTAATAATTATTGGTGCGATAGGGGTCCGCATTATAGGAACTATTGCCATCGACATACACGGCCTGGAAATCCGTCCGGATCTGATTGGCCTTGGGTACCCAGGTCTGGCTCGCCATCCAGAAAATACCCGCCAGCAGGATCGATCCCACCAGGTAGGGCCGCAGCATACGGTTGTACCGGACCCCCCCGGCCATAATGGCAATGAATTCGGAACGCCCTGCCATCTTTGAAGTAAAGTAGATCACGGCGATAAACACCATGAGCGGAAAGATCATGGACATGATAAAAGGCACGAACCCGATATAGTAATTCTTGATAAGCCCCCAGGTATTCATCCCGGACTTGACGAAATCATCGGCTTTCTCACTGGTATCGATCGCGACGGCGATCACGGTAATCACGAGAATGGTGAATACAAAAGTGCCGATGAATTTCTTAAGTATGTACTTATCGAGTAGTTTGAACATTCCGGGCGCAAATTAAGCTACATGCCTCAAGCGGCAAGCTACCAGTCAAGATTTATCAGCGATTTAAGACCTTGCCGTCACCACCTTCCGGCCCCCCGCCTTTCTTCACCCATTCCTCCCTTCCTTCCCCATCCCCCGCTTCCCCAATCCCAAAATCCATAGATCCCAAAATCCCCAGCTCCCCCTACAGCCTCGTTTTCAGCACGTCCACCTGCTCCCGCTTCCAACTCTCAAAATCCCCTTCCAGGATATGCCGGCGGGCCTCCTTCACCAGGTGAAGATAGAAAGCCAGGTTATGCACGCTGGCGATCGTCAGCCCCAGGAATTCCTTTGACTTCATCAGGTGCCGCAGGTAGGCCTTGCTGTAATAATGGCTCATCGGGCTGTCGATCCCTTCGTCGATCGGTGAAAAATCCGTTTCCCATTTTTTATTATCGATATTGATGACGCCCTGCGAAGTAAAGAGCATCGCATTGCGGCCATTGCGGGTAGGCATCACGCAGTCGAACATATCCACTCCCCGCCCGATACATTCCAGGATATTCCAGGGAGTGCCGACCCCCATCAGGTAACGGGGTTTCTGCACGGGCAGGCTGCTGCAGCATAATTCACAGATCTCGTATAATTGCTCTTCGGGCTCGCCCACGCTCAGTCCCCCGATCGCATTACCCGTCGCATTCTTTTCCGACACATAGTCGCAGGACGCCTTCCGCAGATCCGGGAACACGCTGCCCTGGACGATGGGGAAAAGGTTCTGCGTATAGCCGTATTTATCCGTCGTACCGTTAAAATGTGTGAAGCAGCGGTCCAGCCAGCGATGCGTGAGACGCATGGACTTCTCCGCATAGGTATAATCGCTCGGGTAAGGAGGACACTCGTCGAAGGCCATGATGATATCCGCCCCGATGATCCGCTGGATGTCCATCACCTTCTCAGGGCTGAACAGGTGTCGGGAACCGTCGATATGGGATTGGAACAGGACCCCTTCCTCCTGGATCTTCCGCGTGCCCGATAAGGAGAACACCTGGTAGCCGCCGCTATCCGTCAGGATGGGACGGTCCCAGCCGTTAAACCGGTGCAGGCCCCCCGCCTGTTCCAGCACTTCCAGTCCCGGCCGCAGGTAGAGATGATACGTATTCCCTAAGATGATCTGGGCCTGTACCTCCTCCTTTAGTTGTTGCTGGGAGACGGCTTTGACGCTGCCGGCCGTACCTACGGGCATAAAAATGGGAGTCAGGATCTCCCCATGGTCGGTACTGATCCTGCCCGCCCTGGCGCCCGAAGAGGGGCTCGTCACCTGTAATTCGAATTGTAATGCAGCCATATCTGAGTAAAAAACCTGCAAGATAACCCTTATTGCCGGCCCTTTGTCTTCTCTCCATGGGGGAATTTTAACGGGAATAATCAGCAAAATCAGCTCTTATCCTTATTTTCGTACCGGACAGGACCGGAATAGGCCGGAACTGCCCCAGGAACTCACCGTAGAAATGCTTATGACTAGATTGTTTTGGGACCTTCCCTGGCGCATAATTATATTCGTTGTTTTTTGTATTATCACCCTGGTACAACTCATGTACTATGGTTGGTTCTTCCGGCGTCTGGCATTTTTCAGTCCTGTATCCCGCGATACATCCCAGCAACACCCCATAAGCGTTATCATCTGCGCAAGGGACGAAGCGCCAACCCTCGTCACCCATCTTCCCGGCGCCCTTGTACAGACCTATCCAAGTACCCATGAGATCATCGTCGTCAACCATAACAGCCAGGACGACACCCGATTCCTTCTCGATGAATTCAAAAAGACCTTTAAAGGATTGCATATCGTCAACCTCGAACAGGAGGCCATCGGCATTCCCGGTAAGAAATACCCGCTCAGCATGGGTATCAAGGAAGCAAAATACGAGATCGTACTCCTGACGGACGCGGATTGCATACCCGCCAGCGAATACTGGATGCAGAAAATGCAGGATGGCTATCATAACGGCATTGAAGTGGTCCTGGGCTATAGCCCCTATAATAAGAAGCCGGGTTTTCTGAACAAGATCATCCGCTTCGACACCTTTCATACGGCGCTGCAATATTTTTCCTATGCGCTGGCCGGCATGCCCTATATGGGTGTAGGCAGGAACCTCTCGTATAAAAAGGAATTGTTCTTCCGCAATAAAGGCTTCTCCGGGATCAACCATTTGCCCGGGGGCGATGACGACCTCTTCATCAATAAGGTAGCCACGGCGGCGAACACGAATATCGTGCTCGACCCGGACACCTTCACCCTCTCCGAGCCAAAAAAGACCTTTGGCGAATGGTTCAGACAGAAGACCCGTCATTACAGCGCCGCAAAATATTACAAGCCCCTGCATAAATTTCTGCTGGGGATGTACTCCGTCTCGCATGTACTCTTCTATCCTTTGTTTATTATCAGCCTCGTGGCCTTCGACTGGCGGCTGGTCCTCCCGGTATTCGGCCTGCGGCTGCTGGTACAGGGCTTTATTTATTATAAGGCCATGAAAAAATTACACGAACAGGATCTTTTTGCGTGGTGGTGGCTCCTGGATATCTGGATGTTCGCGTATTATCTCATCTTTGTACCCGCATTATGGAAAAAAGCCCGTCCAAGCTGGAATTAGTATTACGCTATTTTACAGATTTCTCCCCCCGGCAGGAACAGCAACTGGCTGCCCTGGAAGAGCTCTACCTGGACTGGAACAATAAGATCAATGTCATTTCCCGCAAGGACATCGACAGCCTGTATGAGAAGCATGTCCTGCATTCTTTGAGCATCGCCGCCGCCTTTGAATTCGCGGATGGTATGGAAGTCATCGATATCGGCACCGGTGGCGGCTTCCCGGGTATCCCCCTGGCCATCTTTTTCCCCCAGGTACAATTTCACCTCGTGGACAGCATCGGCAAAAAGCTCAAAGTCGTGGAAGCCGTCCGCGATGGCATCGGACTGCTGAATATCAGCACCCAGCATTCCCGCGCCGAAGAAATAAAGAACCGGAAGTTCGACGCTGCCGTATCCAGGGCCGTGGCCCCGCTAAAAGACCTGTGGACCTGGTCGCGCCCCCTTTTGAAGAAGAAACCCTATACCCCCCGGATACCCGCCGCAGGCGCCCAGGCTCCAGCCACCACGCCTCCCGATAGCGACCCCAAGCTCTCC
>Ga0307516_10002939_pt1 | contig 22324 bp, 26 predicted proteins | sample 19_EM_MG_FD_203310 | JGI IMG/M metagenome (GOLD analysis project Ga0307516, IMG submission 203310) | Populus trichocarpa ectomycorrhiza microbial communities from riparian zone in the Pacific Northwest, United States - 19_EM | ecosystem: Host-associated > Plants > Roots > Unclassified | place... | reverse complement strand
GGTGCGTGTTCTCTTTGGTCCCACGGAAATATACCGAGTCGCCGACCAACCTCTCTTATAATTTAGCGACCCATTCTCTCCGCCGTTCTCGCCGTGACAAGAGCCAGCGGATATGCTTGTCAAGCACTGCCTTCGGTTGAAGAGAAACTCAAATACTATCACTATTGACTAACTACTATGTCTATTTAACTCGAAATTGACATTCCGTATACCGTTTTTACGGTCGTATGCCGTCAACACGGCCGTCCCGTACCCGTTTGTCCTCAAGAATCTGACGGTACGGTTACGGGTCCGGCTGTTCCGTAACCGTACCCCACCCGTACCTATACGGCCGTACACCGTATACGGTACGGCGTACAGCCCTAAATAGTACAGTAGATGGTCGACATGGGCGAAGATAGACTTGAAAATATGCTCCACCTATAATCGAACGTGGGCAGCCTCGTGTTTTGATTGAGAACCTGGACAATAAGGATGTAATTCTCATTGGCAGTTTCCCACAACGTAGAGGATCATGATGAGTTACAGTTATGAACCATGCTGTTTGGATCAACATACAAGTGTCTGTCCTCTCTCTGTGCAACAAAACGACGACACATCGATGACACGTTGTGTCCACCGAATCTCGGAACCTTGCGCCCTGAATAACTCGTGAGGTCAAAGGATAGCGGTTCCTTAGTTTCGGTCAGTCATTATTAGCGTGAGACGTACAAAATGTAGCGGAAAGACTGGGAATGGAAGTGTTGACTCTTGGTCACTCAAACGTCAATGTCGACGATTTTGTGAGATACTTGAATCCAGAGAAAATGTTCAGCCATGGAAGTAGTGAGACATGATAGACAAACTGCCCCATTATCAGAGGAGTCGGGGTCGAGCTGAATGAACGTAAGTAAATAGCCGACTGTGACACGCAACCCTAATCCACAACCATCACCGTGATGGTTGTGGAATCAAGGCGAGAAATGGGAATGAGTCCTGGGGATTTTTGATTGAAATTGATCCATTCCGAGCTCAGTTTTCCTCCAGGAGGCATTCAACTCATCCCCTTGGACGAAAGCGGGGGATCAATCGGAGCTTCCAGCTCCTCCGGCTTTCTCCGAGGCCGAGTGAAATCCCACCCACTCCACCGAATCCGAAACGCCGATTGATTTTTTTTGACAGTCTATCGAATCTATCAAGGGAGAAAACCTAAATCGACCCAGCTTGGGGCAGGTGGTACCAAGCTTAAGCACGAAGGTCATCATTGAAATTTGAGGTAGCTTGTAAGTTCCTTGCAAGTATAGTCATTTGTACTTATCACCAACAATCACAGGGGATTGTCGATCAAATAAATTCAATGAAGTGTTCATGGGTCGCATGTCCATTTCGGCACAAACACGAGGTTTTCGCACACGTCCGACTAGACCGGTAAAAGCTGCAACAAACGACCCCTTGCCCGTGACTTCTTCACCCTTCAATTCCTTTCCGATTTAGATGTCGACATTTGACATTCAACTCCGAGTCCTTTCGCTCTTCCTTCTCCCATTATCCTTCGTCCCTCGCTCTGCAGACAAGTCAGACATCGCGGACGGAGATGAGCCAGGTATTCAGCTTAGAGCAACCGACGTTGAACAACACAATCGGCGCAATATTCATTGGGGTTATCGGGTCCGCTTTGTACGTAAATCTGTCCCGCCATATGCACCAGCACTATTTCTCAATCAACAGGGTATAGTTTGGATGGAATCACGACACTACAAATGTATCTCTACTATCATCACCTGATACGAGACTCCTTCCGTCACAAGGCAGCCGTGAGTTCGTCGCCTATGCTGCGCACGATGTGGTGTTGAACCTCTGAGACGCGATAAGGTCGGGATCCTCTGGTGCGTCTCATCTTCACCTCCTGCTATATTATATGGGCCAGCTGTGTCTGACACGTCTGCTTTTGATTCGTGCAGGGCGCTTGACATCTTTCACCTCGCACTCACCATCGAAGCCGTCTATGTTTACATCGTTACAAACTGGGGAAACATTGCTGGTATCGAACACATAAGCTGGTATGGATGGTTGCCCTTGTACATCTAACCTTCCGTGACATGGACATTGATCGGGACAGGTCGATCAAGGTGAGAGGTGGATATCTCCGCAATTCAAGCGTTTCTTCACCGTGGGGTCATGTATAATTACCTAGCTCCAAGTTGCTGTCAATGTACGTCGTCGATTGGGCATCGTATTGAGACTCCGAACCTTTGAACTGTATCTGTGTCTTCAGGTCGTCATCGTAGTTACAGTACAATCGTGTGTAACTTGTTGTTCCTGGAACGCTCGGACTGATACTGGGTTGAAGATTGTATGCTTGGAGGGTTTGGACACGTGGGTATTGAGTCCCACTTTGTTATTTGTCGCTGACTACTTCTATTTCTAGTTGGGGGATACCATAACGGCTTCTTACAGTACATCGCGGTATCTATCAATCATTGGGTTAAAGAAGACACTCTTATCATGGTCCTTCAGACTGCGGTTGTCGGGGGCGGATTCCGTACGTCCCGGGATTTATTGGGAGAAGCCTCAAGGACTGATTAGCATCCCACCTCTTCTAGTCGTTGGGATAAGTAAGTCTCGGCGTGTATCCAATTCGATGTGGAGTTTAACAAACCAGATCAGTCTTAGTGTATAAAGTGTAAGCACCACATTGCTGTGACCGTCGTCATCTTGATCTTCGGGCCAGCTATACAGTGGATAGATATGACCAGCTCCCTGCGATTAGCGTGCGTAGCTACCCCTCCTCTCCTCGACGACCAGATCCTGATTCCGTCGCAGTGGGCTATTGATGCGTCGCTCGCCACTTCAACCACGATCGACTTCGTGATTGCCCTTGCGATGTGCTATTATCTTGGGAAAAGTAAAGGCGACCAATCGAGGTGACTTGCATCAACCACCTCGGAATAGATCCCTCATCATCCCACGACAGGTTGAACTCGAAGATATCGACAGTGATGCAGCACGCCCTCAGCTCTGGACTGCTTACCAGGTAAAACTTGACAATCCTCCTCGTCTCGTCCGCTCACCGACACCATTTCCAGTGCATGCTCACTATCCGCCCTCTTCAGCGTTCGTTCCGTTCATTTAACCCTATACGACTCCACCTGACAAAATGTGCAACCAGTATATCCTGATACCGAACACCTTCATCTTTCTAGGAGTTGAATTCCTCCTAACAAAATGTGCGCGACATCTCGTCCTTAACCTTGGTCTAGCTAACACTAATGGAACGGTCCAAGTATACGTCGGTTCGTTTTTCACCATGCTGAACGCTAGGGAACGTCCCCATGTTACGAGGGCAGTCGATGCACACTCTATTCACCTTTCGTCATTGTTACCCGGCCCGTACGACGTGCCCCGAAATCCTTCCCCTCCTCTTTGGGTAACGTCTTTCAAATAATGACTGACCTGAGTTTGCTGGCGGCCTGACTCACTATCCCCTACCCGTACGACAGGATTCGGATGAGGGTACTCGCATATTTGAATGTGTAATTCCTCTATCTTATCTATTACTTGACCTATACAATAATTTAATAGGGACGTTCAAGATACGTACACGGAATATTTGTTTGACTCGGTAGCTCGAGTCCGAAGTACCGGATACAGGAATGATGATCGGGTTTTTGGCAACTTGGAGTCACCACCGAAGCCGAAAATCCCACTACTTGGAGAGCTTTACGAGGTAAAGCTCTCCATATTGCAGTGGCCGGATCGGAGAGTCTGTTGCTTCAAATGAAATGGTATCGTCCAAGGTGCATTCAGAATTCCTGTGATCATCCCATCTTGAAAGCCAACGAGACAAAGGGGTGATTCCCCTTTGTCCTATGCTTGATTTGTGAGAGCGCTCGGGTTTGGGGGACTCGGAGGGGACTTATCAGAAATGGTTACAGACGACTTGAGTGACTAATGGAGAGTGAGACAATTTTCGGATCCGCTGCAGCTTCCAGTGACTCTTAGGCAAGTCGTCAACCCTATTTCATCCTCAAGCTTCAATGGCTGCCATCTCCCCACGATGCCCCAAAATTCCTCCTGCGACCTCAAACAAGTATCCGCGCTCTTCAATGACTGTATCTCCACCGTCAGAAATAGACCCTTGAAGAGTGCCTCGATGAAGCTGCCCAAGCCTGGCTGCAAGAAGCCTGCCATACCGTCATGAAAGAGTGTGGGTTCCACGCGTCTGTCGATAATTTTCATGGCGAGGAAGTGATGTACACCATCAAAATCTTCTTTCCGGCGCGGATCGAGGGAGATTCCGAGCCCCCTGCGCCCGCAGAATTCGCGATGGTCCATGTCAATGCGACGCTTGAACAGTTCTCAGATAACCTTCCGAGCTTGAGGGTTCCCGGCGGGGAGAATGCATTCCAAGTCGCATTGAGTAAATTGCTACTGCCATCGGCATCGACATGAGATTTGAGCTGTTCCCATGCAACGTCACCGAACCAAGGATTCTTTCATGTCGCTGGAACTGCTCTCAAAACTTTTTGCTCTAGAGACAGTCGGTAGGATATATTGTATGTTTCAAATCTATCATTCACGATATCTATGCTTGGCCTGCAGAATTGTTACATTAGAAAAGTCCAAGAAGAGAGGGGTCATGAAGCTACGCTTCCCCTAGTTCACGATCACCCGAGTTCCACATCGCGAGATTTCATCTAAACATATATCCTGATACGCGCTGATCATCTCTCCTATCTGTTTCCAATCGCCTGCGCTGTTGTCCGGGCATGTCTGAACTCCTTCCAGGTATGGGAACAGACGATGTATATGTCGGGCGGTCTTCAATAGACTTGCTGTGGTGCGGGTTTCGGGCGCGCTCCCCACACAGATCCACCGTAGGCGATGAGAATATACCTTGTCCGGTAGGAAGGGGGGGAGGGAGTCGATGTCAAGGCCGATGCTGAGGAAGGAGAGTTCAGGACATTTTTCGGCTAGAGCCTGAAGGGCGCCAACGGGCACCTTACGGCCACCCGGGTTAACGGTTAGTTCCTGTCGAGGGATACAATCCGCCACAGAGAGACGAAGCTCCTTTATCCCAGGGCATACCGATGCGAGGTCGCGTATCTCGTCCGCGGTTGGGGAAAATCGAGAGTTCTTGAAGTCGAGGCGTATAAGCTTCATAAAAGGATCGAGACCAGAGAAAAGTCCAAGGGGAATTTGAGACTGCCCCGTACCACATCTATCCAGCGATATACTGATCGAATTCAGAGTGTATGACCAGCGCGAGTTGAGGGTCGCAAACCACCGTTTCCACCACTCGTCCGGCGGATATCGATAAGCTGTAACAACCTCCACCTGCACCTCGCCCGATCCACTCTTCGATGACCGCCCAACCTTGCCATTGAGTGATTGCATCTTTGAAGTTACCGGGACTGGTTTTTGGATTTGAACGCAGACGACTTCAATCGTGAGCCTGAGGTCAAGAAGACAAGGAGTGGATATGTTATCAAGAACCGATTGAAGTACGGAGGGGGTCCCTTTGATCTTCAAAGTCTCCAGGGTCGGAAACCCAACGTCGCACGGCACGTCACTGTTCGTTAGGATGACATCGAATCTGTTCAATCCCGGAAGGCTCCCAAACCCCCGCAACGTCTCCGCGGAGATTGGATCGGAGATCATGAGGGAGTGTAGGCAACGGAATTGGACGAACGACCCAAGAGCGTTCGACCAAGCGAATTGGCCGCTCAGGACAAGAGACTCCATGAGGACCGGAGCCAAAGAGGCAAGTGTCGACATGAATGGATCGATGATGTGGGCGTGATCGAGCTTGATTCCCGCCATTTCGAGGTGCGCGAGGTTGTAAGAGGCAAAAAGCGGCCATTGTTCCAGGAGGGCGCATGGCGCTTCAATGTGGAGCCTCACGAGGCTTGGAAGCGGCTGCGGGCGGGATTGTGCGAGGCGCATGTACGTGGATAGCGCGACTGTGGGCTCTGCCGGTTCCGTTGCTTGTTTGATATTGAACACTTTGACCTTCATGGAATAGAGATCGAATCGTTTCCAATCAGAAGATTCGAGAGGGCGCCGAAAGACCTGGCAAGACATCACAAGTCAGCGTTGTATTGACGGAAATGAACCACACTCACGTAGAAATTGTTCGTTAGTCCGATCGGAGGGAGCAGCTTCAATAGAGGGACAAAGGTGTGCAACGATTTCCAGACGAAATTCAAGGCAGGGTCACAAAATGTCCTGCATGCAAGAGCCACAGAGAGGAGGTTTGTTTTCGAAGAGGGTGGACTGGCACCACCAACAGCTGTGTCGAGGTGGTTGAGGACATTGGTGAGGACGACGGGATCAGAGAGTGCGACAAGGAAGGTGTTTGTGGTCAGTCCAGCCGTCGTGGGTGCCAAGAGTTCGATTGCTGTCATGGTGTGGATGGTCGGGTGCTTTGTCACGGAAAGATCTTAAGGTTACACGAAAACCTCGTTGTCGGACTCGTGGTTGCAACGTGAAAAGTCTGGGACGTAAACATGCTTCTCCAACAGACCCCGAGTCGTGTGACGTGTCCACGAAATCAGCGAAGAAAATAGAAAACAATGGACAAGACTACATCCAATCACAACGTGCAGAAGTGAGGAGCAAGAAAACGGCATTCATCGTACTTCAGTTCTCAGTTCTCAAACAGAGGCTTTCGTTGAAGTTCTTGATCTGTTTCGTCAATTTTCGCAAGTGAACTTCGCGTCGCGCACACGTGACCCGCATCCATCGCGTAATTCTCGACTTGAACTCCCTCACCTGAGGTTGAAAACTCTCCTCTGCCATGCCCCCAAATTCACCCTTTGACCTCAAGCAAGTATCAGCGCTCTTCAACGACTGTATCTCCACCGCTAGAAACAGACACATGGAAAACCTCGATGCCACCGCCGAAACCTGGATGCAAGAAGCATGCCATACTGTTATGAAAGAACTAGAACGAAAGTTCGCACATTTTCCAACTCGAAATCCCCACACATGGCCTAAAAATACCCCTCCTTCTAGGTACTGGGAGTTAGCCGAGAGCGTCGAATCACACGACCCCCTCAAACTCCCCAACTACGTCGTCGACTCGACCTCCCCACTCACCATCTACCTTTGGCACTCTACAATCCTAGAATCGTACTCGCCGGCTATATAGGAGAATCTTGGAGCACTGATGCAAGAGTGCGGGTTCCATGCCAAAGTCAGCAGTTATACTTCCCAGCAGCAGAGTAGAGTGTCGTACACCATCTCCATCGTCTTTCCTGAGCAGATCCAGCTACAGTCCTCATCTCGCGCCAGAAACGCCGGCCCAGGCTCGGGAGGGACAGTGGCACGCGCCAACTCGGCGCTTGGAAGTTTCTCGGATAGTCTTGCCCTCGCGAACCTGAGGGCTGAACAGTTCTCTTTCCCCGTCGCGTTGAGAAACCCAAACCCTCCATCGTCAGGACCGGATTTGGGACAAAACACCAACACGACGACGACTGTGGGCGTAGTAGGACCCCGGTCACTCGTCTTGTCTGGAAAATCCAGGACAGCACGGCCGCGTCCTGGACGTGGACGCCTTCCAAAGTCCAAGCCATCTAGTGCTAATGCTGCCACTGCGAAGTCGCTCACTGTCGGCGCGTCCTATTCCAGATATAACACCAGATCCAAGCAGAAAGGAACGGGGATGTGAGAGGACATGGTTGATTTTGGGACATTAGACAAGCTTCGTAGGCCTAGTACTCAGGTAACCTAAATAGCTTACCCCGCCGGCTTGTCGTAGTGAGAGGTAAAGTAAATGTAAAAAGGGGCATGTCATAGTCAACACGAGGTGGTAAGATGGCTGAGGAAGGAGGGTGATGAGGCGGTTTGCAGATGGTCCGTTTCGCACTGACGACAGTCCGTAGTCTGGTACTCGTAACAGTACTTGCGCTGCCAAGTCAGGAGTTGTCCGGACCGAGTGTAAAAAGTTTGACAAGACAGCTGAGGGGCAGGTATAAGAATCATCCACGGGGGTGACGCTGATAGTATGTTGTATGGCTATCCAATATTCATGCAAGTATAGGTCCATTTCTATCCTCCCCCCTCCATCCACTTGCTACACCCCACCGGGCCCCCTATTCACTCACGACCTTCAATTTTCAAAAAACCTCTCGCATCACGATCCCAAACCCTACACAAGTCACCCCACAGCCGCATGGCGGGGGGCCAAATCAAGCAGCATCAGGCGTGATCAAATCAGGCAACAACGCCATGTTCAAAGTCAAGCCGGAGATAGGGACGCAGCCGATGACGACGACGCCATTCTGCAGGGCGGGGGGTCAGTAATACGAAAAACAAAAGCTTCGTACGTAGTATTCAGATAGAGTGTGTACTAGACTCACAAAATTATCTCCGGTACAACACACAGGCTGTTGGGTACTGCGCGAGATATCACATCACATCAAGGACAACGAAAAGAGTCAAAAGACGCATGGAATTGAAAAGGTTGGTACGAACCGCGAATTAGAGCGCGACAAGCTATTGCGGACATACTCAGACTCGTGTTCTTCGTACGAAATCATCGAAAGCGATGCCAGGATAAGGCTACAATCCAATCACAACATGCAGAAGTGAGGAGTGAGGAAGGAGAGTAGAGAACGACATTCATCATACATCACGATTCTCAAACAAAAGCTTTCGTTGGACTCGGAGTCCTTGATCTGTTTCGTCGATTTTGGCAAGTGAACTGAAGGTTTCGGCGGAAAGCGGATCGTTTGTGATGTCTCCTATTCGTCGCGACACTTGGTCTCAACTCTATCCCTCACCTGGAACTGTCCCCAGCAATGCCCCCAAATCGCCCCTTTGACCTCAAGCAAGTATCAGTGCTCTTCAACGACTGTATATCCACCGCCAGAGAGAGGCACATAGAAAACCTCGATGCCACCGCTGAAACTTGGATGCAAGGAGGCTGCCATACCGTTCATGACAACGCTGGAACAAAGGTCCGCACGTTTCCAACTCGAATCCCAACACATTCCATAAAAAACACCCTCCTAGCTACTGGCAACTAGCCAGGAGCGTCGAATCGCACGACCCCCTCCAACTCCCCAACTACGTCGTAGACCCGACCTCCCCACTCACCATCTACCTCTCGCACTCTCAAGTCCTAGCAGCGTACACGCCGGCTATAACGGAGAATCTTAGAGCGCTGATGAAAGAGTGCGGGTTCCATGCGACAGTCAGGTGTTTTCCAAATACTCTGAACGATGGGGTGACAACGTACTCCATCGATATCTGCTTTCCCAAGCGGATCCAGCCACAGTCCTCATCTCGTGCCCGTCGAGTCTCCGGCCGGGGCTCGGGGGGCACAATGGCCCGTGCCAACTCGACGCTCGGAATCTTCTCGGATAGTCTTGCTCTCGCGAACCTGGGGACTGAACCGTTCTCTCTCGCCGTCGCGTTGAGGAACCCAAACCCCCCGCCGTCGGGACAAAACCCAAACACGACCATGGCTGTGGGCGTGGTAGGACCCCGGTCCCTCGTCAGATCCGGGACAGGACGGCCGCGTTCCAGACGCCGACGCCTCCCAAAGTCCAAGCCATACAACGCTGCCACTGCCGAGCCGCCCACCGTCGGCACGTCGTCTTCCAGATATAATACCAGGTCCAAGAGCAAAGGAACAAGCTTGTGAGACGAGGACGGTGGTCTGTTGATTTCGGGACAATTCTAGGATTCTAGGCCTAGGACTTAGGTAACCTAAATAACTTACCTCACTGGCTCGTCGTAGTGATAAGATGGATGTAATAAAGTTGTGTCCGGTAGAGCATGCAGGTTGTTGAGTACTTACTGCGTGAGATATCAAGGACAACGAAAAGACGCTTCGAAACCTTGAAACATGCCACGAATTAGACGCGAACCCAATGGCTGTCATAGGACTACACGTCGCTAAACAAAAAGCCACGACGTCAGCGCTCTAAACCTTTTGCACCCAGCGAATTGCATCATGATTGTTACTCACCGCCGACCTACAGGACGTTATCAACTACATCCAACGCACTCGACAATCCCTGTATCTGCCGCAAGACCGCGGTCAACGTCAAGCTCGCCCGCGTAAAGGGAAAACCCACTTCTTGGACAGACTTGCAGCGCTGGAGACTTCCCGTCTGACACCCTGAGATCGTCACTGTCGGCCCCGGCGTGGGCGTGGGTGTTGTGGTTGTGGTCGTGGTGGTTGAGCTCGGCGGTGGCGGTGGTGGCTTCCAATGGTCTGGACGGCGTGAGTCAGAGTTTGGGTACTTGTTCTTGTTCTTGTCGTTGTAGCCATAGCGATATCCATAATGTGGGCGATACCGTTCCTCCGTTCCGTCTCCGTACTTACCAGCACGGGGGTGTATCGCTGAGAGGGAGGAGATGAGATCGAGGAAGACGAGGGGGATAGTGTGAAGGTGAGGATATGCGAGCATCGATGTCGCCCTCGTCGCGGTTGCGGACTAGCACTAGTGGATTGTGTGTGGGTGAGAGGCCTTGGGTGTTTGGGTTACGTTTTGTTCGCTCTGGGAGGTGCTTACTTGTGTACAGAGGGTGACTTGAATTTTGAGAAGGACGTCCGCCGATGGATCAACATTTGAACCACATCAACCCTTGCAAATGGAAAAGAGGTCTATTGGAAGTCGACGGTTAGAGCTAGAGTCTGTGCGCTTGAAATTGGCGGCAGAGGTTGGTGGTACAAGTTAAAGTTTTTTTGACACGCGCTCGGCGCAAAAGTGACTCGCACACGTGATCCCAGGCGCTTCCGGATCCATTTTGCTTCATCCCGTCCATCCTCGCCCGTTCGTCCCACTCGCACTTGCTACACCCCACTCCCCTCCCTGTTCGCCCACGACTCTCAATTTTAAAAGACCACCCGCATGACGATCCCAACCCCAACGAAACACCCCAACAGCCGCATGACGAAGGATCAGAATCAAGTAGCCTCAGGCGTGACCAAATCAGGCGACAACGCATCCAGCATAAAACCGGAGAATGGGGCGCAGCCGAGGACAACGACGCCGTTCTGCAAGGCGGAGGGTAAGGGAGAGGAAAAACAGACGCTTCGTACGTAGTGTCTAGACTCACATAGTTGTTTCCGGTACAGCACACAGGCCGTGCAGAACTATGCGAGATATCAACAAAGAGAGACCTAAAAAGGTCCGTTACGCACCACGAATTAGACGCGGTCCCGATAACCGTTATAGGACTGCACGTCACTATAGTAAAAAAAAGCCGTGAAGTCTCGTCAGGAAACGCTTTTTGATTATAAAGCACAGTGGCAGCGAAACTTGAACTCACGGCCGACTTGCGTAGCCTCACTGACCACGTTCAAAGAACTCAACAATCCCTGTACCTCCGGGCTGCTCGCCTGCACGTGCGGAGCGTCGTCAGTTATCGATACATACACACAAACTCGCATCACGAACTCACCTCTTGGACAGAATTGCAGCACTGGATGGTTCCCGTCTGACACTGCGAAATCGTCACTGTCGTCCCCGGCGTGGGCGTGGGTGTTGAGGCGACTGTCGTCGTTGAGATCGGCGGTGGTGGTGGCTGCCCGTAGCCTGGACGGCGTGACTCGGAGTCTGGGTACTTGTTCTTGTTCTTGTTCTTATAGCCGTAGCGATAACCATAATGCGGGCGATACCGATCCTCCATTCCGTCTCCGTAATTACCGGCGCGAGGGTGTGCCAGTGCGGCGGGAGGCATCGCTGAGAGGGGGGAGATGAGAGCGAGGAAGAGAAGGAGGTGAGTGTGAAGGTGAGCATAAGGGAGCATGGAGGTCGTCGTCGTTACGGCGGCGGACTAGTAGTAGTAGGCTGTGTGGGTCAGAGGTGGGTGTTTGAGGCTGCGTCTTTTCGCTCTGGAGTGCTTACTTATGCACAGAGGCTGACTTGAATTTTGAGGACGACATCCGCCGATCGATCGTCATTTAAGCTGTGTCATACCTTTCAAATTCAAGTGTAAAATAGTCCATTGGAAGTCGGCAGTTAGAGTCTGTACGTACGGGTGGTGTGTTGGGATGGTGGTTAGGGTTACGGGTTTCAATTACGTGATGTAAAATATGCGACTTTTACACTCTCATCTCCCTCAACCCTTCCCGAGGACCCACTACCCCCGTGATCTATGGCTATCCTTATGCCCTCGACCTCGACCCCCTGATGCCTGGTTGAAGAGCGCTGGAGAGGGTCGGGGGCCGTTCGTTAGGGGGAAGGACGTGTCGTTTCTTGACTTCTGCGTCGCTACCCCTGTTCTGCGGATGAAGAGGATATATGGGGGGAAAGCGCAGAGTGGGAGGCTGTCAAATCGTGGCAAAAAGGTCGATGAGAGTCGTTTTTGCAGGCTTTGAAGCCTTACGAGATCCATCCAGAGTAAATCCGGAATCTTGCTCTGGATTCTCTAGCGTTCGTTCTGACTTTGGCGAGGTAGATCAGATCTGGAAGCACCCCCGACAATTTTATGATTCGGAAAGGACTTTTGAATGCATTAGTACCATACGCAGCCTAAAGTTGGCGTGCAATGAACCAATTTCTGATGGGATGGTTTTGAGCCCATCGAGATTAGTTTTGTACAAAACTGGGCTGCCAGTCGACCCTGTCGGAGATCGTTACCCAAGTCTCTCTCTCTCCAAAAGCACCAGTCTTGTGAGTCGCAATGTAGCTGTCATGCTTCACTGCTCACCATACGTACTGAGAGATACGCAAACGGAAACGCACCACAGCCGTGTACAGTAATCCGTCGACCCCGAAACCGAGATACGAAGTCATATGCTACAGTACAAATGTTAAAAAACGTTGCGCCGAAGCCCAGACCGTTCCGAACTTGGAACATACTACCATCCCGACTTCCAAGTTCGTAACTCCCGTTCGCCGCCGGCGCAAATTGTAGGAGAATCGGCGGATAGTACTATTGTGGACCGTGAGACTCAGGAGGACCAAGGCGACCTCATATCTATAGACACGGGGATTCGAATCATTACCATGATGACCACCCTTATAATTGCGACCATGCCCACAGTTCACGACTGTCAGGGAACGCGTCCGTGCACCCATTCTTATCGCTTCCAATCTTCGTTCGTCTAACTTTAAGTATATAAGCTGTCGTATGTCAATTTCCCAGCCTTTCGCTGGATCTAGTAATCCCACCCATACTCCATCCATTATCCGCTCCGCTCTCAGGATAACAATTTCCTCAGTGCATATTGGGCAACTCGCACGCAAGTTGCGCAACACAAGGGTTGCGTGCCATGTTGCGCATGCAGGAGTCCCGCATTTTTTCCTGTGAGGCCTGAAAGTACGATTCGAAATAGTATTGTACAGCGAATATATCAAGGAGATGAAGTCGAACTACTGTGTCAACGGTGTGTGAGATTTTGCCCACTCCGTGCCTATCCTGCAGTGTGTAAAGTCGATGATGACTGGCCGGGTCTGAGAAATTACCAGAAGGTTACAAGATGGATGGAGAACGAAGTCCGGTGGCACCCACATGAGGCGTTTTCCATGGGGCGAGGATACAATCCAATTTTCAGGGGTGGACATCCAATCATAATGATGGCAGTCTGCATCGTACGAATCTACGGGAGCGGTATCTTCATTGGGCACTGTTGACTCCCCTGCAACTACGGCAGCCCACACACGCACAGACTGGTCACTTGACCCAGAAACGATGCGGGTGCCGTCCGTCGAAAACGCAACAGAGTTCACCCTTTTAGTGTGGCCGTTCAGGGTCGCGAGCTGTCTGCCGGTGGAGGCATCCCATATGCGCACGGACTTGTCCCATGCGCCAGAAACTATGCGGGCCCCGTCCGACGAAAACGCAACTGAAACAATATGACCTGTGTGGCCGTTCAGAGTCACGAGCGCTGCACCTGTGGAGACATCCCAAATGCGCACGGACTGGTCAGATGAGCCAGAAACAATGAAGGCGCTGTCCCTCGAAAATGCGACAGAATTAACGCAACTGGTGTGGCCGTTCAGGGTAGCGAGCTCTGTGCCCATGGAAGCAACCCACACGCGCACAGACTTGTCACGCAAGCCAGAAACAACGCGGGTGCCGTCCGTCGAAAACGCAACAGAAATAACGGGCTTGGTATGGCCGTTCAGAGTCGTGAGCTGTCTGCCGGTGGAGGCGTCCCACACGCGCACGGACTCGTCACTCGAGCCAGAAACAATGTGGGTGCCGTCGGTCGAAATCGAAACAGAATTAACGGAATGGGTGTGGCCGTTCAGGGTCACGAGCTCTGCACCTGTAAAAGCATCCCACAGCGCACAGACTTGTCCCACGATCCAGAAACAATCCGAGTGCCGTCCGTCGAAAACGCGACAGAAGTGATCCAATGGGTATGGCCGCTCAGGGTTAGGAGCTCTGCACCTGTGGTGGCATCCCACACATGCACGGACTTGTCACGCGAGCCAGAAACGATGCGGGTGCCATCCATCGAAAAGGCAACAGAACTAACCCAATCAGTGTGGCCCTTCGGGGGTGAGAGCAGTGTGCTCGTGGAGGCATCCCAATTGCGCACGGACTTGTCATCCGATCCAGAAACAATGCGGCTGCTGTCTGTCGAAAATGCAACTGAAGAAACGCAACCTGTATGACCATTCAGAGTGGTGAGCTCTGTGCCTGTGGAGGGATCCCACATATGCACGGAGTTGTCCCATGTACCAGAAACAATGCAGGTGCCAGTCGAAAACGTAACTGAGGTAACCCGATGAACCTTCAGGGTCGTGACTTGTGCGCTGGTGGCATCCCACACGTGCATGGATTTGTCATACGCGCCAGAAACGATCCGGGTGCCATCTGTGGAAAACGCGACTGAAACAACTTGAGCTGTGTGGCCGTCCAGGTTCCCAAGTTCTGCGCCTGTGGAGGAATCCCACATGCGCACAGAATGGTCAGATGAGCCGGAAGCGATGCGGGTGCCATCCGTTGAAAACGCAACAGAATTAATAGAATGTGTGTGGCCATTCATGGTCACGAGCTCTGCACCTGTAAAGGCATCCCACACGCGCACAGATTTGTCCCATGATCCGGAAACAACGCGCGTGCCGTCCGTCGAAAACGCGACAGAATTAACGGAATGGGTGTGGCCGTTCAGGGTCATATGCTTTGTGCCTTTGGAGGAGGCATCCCACAAGTACACAGACCAGTCATCCGAGCCAGAAACAACTCGGGTGCCGTCCGTCGAAAATGCGACTGAAGTAACCCAATCGGTGTGACCGTTCAGAGTCGCGAGCTGTCTGCCACTAGAGGCGTCCCACATGCGCACGGACTTGTCACTCGAGCCAGAAACAATGCGGGTACCGTCCGTCGAAAACGCGACTGAAGTAACACGATCTGTGTGGCCGTTCAGGATCATGCACTCTGTGGCCGTGGAGACATCCCACACGCGCACAGACTGGTCAGACGAAGCAGAAACAATGTAGGCACCGTCCCTCGAAAACGCGACAGAATTAACGCAACCGGTGTGGCCGTTCAGGATAGCGAGCTCTGTGCCCGTGTAGGCATCCCACATGCGCACGGACTCGTCATCCGAGCCAGAAACAATGCAGGTGCCGCGGGTCGAAAACATAACAGAAGTAATTACTCCGCGACTCGGCATGGTCAACAACAGAACAGTCCTTCCTCCCCCTGTTCGTTTGACTGAGGGAACAAGCGGGAAATGCTTTTTCCACATTTCAGACATCATCGAAACGGACAACCACGTGGCCAACGAGGAGATGTAAATGTGTGGTGTCGACGGGGCAGCAGGGCTCCCAGCGAAGTATGTAGCGAAGTTCGCGGCCTCGGCAATATTCTCAGCGAGATCCGAGGTTTCACCATCGTCGGCCTTAATTTTGGCTGTTATTCAGAGTATTCAGAGTCCATAGGACGAAATCAGACTCTCACCTTCAATACCCATTCACGAGCTTGTTGAAGCATTGGGGTACACTGTGCACGTGATTGTAGTAGGTTCATTGCCTCAATCCAGAATAGCACCCGCACTGAAAGGAAGTCGCGGATGTAGTTCTGCGGTGACTCGTAGTCGTCAGATGTCGTCCGGGCTAGGTGTTGTGCCCAATACCGGCAGGAGTATTCGAAGACATCACTGATTTTTTCTTTAACTCGACGATCGAGGTCAGGCACCTCAGAGTCAAGGAGGAATGACGATGGGAGATCGCAAAGGTTAAATCGAAGGTTGGATTTCAAAACGCGGAAACATGAACGCGTGAGAAGAGCATGGTGGGGTTTCCTATCACAGGACAAATCTACAATATGACCACCCGTCCCCGAGATATCAGGAACCTCGAACCTAGATCGCGACTGGTCGAATATGAAGTCAGGAAAGGATGTATGATGCCACAACACTCGGTCGTCCTTGACATAGAGCACTGCATGGAGGTCGCGAACAACCAGCTCGGCTTTCTCTACCATGTCGGAGTCGTCGGAGAGAAGTCCCCCGGCAACCGAAGCTGACACACGCTCCTCGGTGCAAAGAAGTATGTAGAGGATCTTCAGGCGATCCTCCAACAGGTCGTCGTCCAACAGGTCATCGTCCCTTCCGCGAAAAGCAGCCAAGAGGATTTGCTGATACAAGCCGTCAATGAGTGATGTCGCGGTTTTACCCCCTGACGCGGACGACAAGAGCCTGTCCATGAGTTTCAACTGTTCGCCTTTCGTCATTTCGAAACGCGGGCAGACATGTTTCACGGCGGTTGCCGCGTAGATGAACAAGCCACCCGTTTTCTGGACAAGGGCAGCGAACTGCGGCTCACCCTGAAGCCTTGGGAGCTTCACCGTGAAGTACTTTTCGATATCTTTTCCCAGAGTATCTGCGGGAATGTCGAAAAGATGGTAGCCAGTGACGGATTTGGAGGAGGAGCAGAGCTCGGCGAGCTTTGGATCCGGTCGGCTTGTGATGAGGAATTTGAGGCCTCGCAGGCGACCCTCGTTGACAGTCTTGAGTAGGTCCTTTAGAAAGTCAAAACCACCCTTGCCTTCGATCTCATCCAGCGCATCGACGACGACAAGGTACGGCGGGAGTTCCGGCGGACGTTCGTCGGCGGATTCCACCCAAGGACCGACGAGAAGGTCTTTCAGCTGCTTTGAAAGCGCGTCGACTGAGTCAAACTTGTTCGCCGCAAGTAACGCATGAGCATAGGATTTGGATCGACACGATAGGTGGTATACGATAGTGGGAAGGATTTTCATCTGTTTCCTGGTCTCTTCAAATTGTCGCGAGCAGAAGAAGTCTGCGCCGAGGTTCTTCCTGAACCCCCGGGTGTCATCCCCGCCATTGTCAAAATCCCGGGCGACAGTATATGCGATGGTCGACTTTCCAGAGCCCGCCTGGCCCGTCAACCAGAAGATCGAGGGTGAATTTGGGCAAGAATCCCCCACCCATCGGTAGATACGATCCAGGATGTCGATGCGGGTTCCCTGTGTGCATGGTTCACGATTTCCCGAGGGCGTTCCGCTCAGATCAGTGTGGTAGGCTGCATTCCGAGAGCGAGGCCAATTCTGGAAATAGAGTTGCTGGCACCAAGATTAGGACACGCCGTATCGAGAAAAACCTTCGGGTGACATACAGCAAGTGACCCTTGGATCCTTTTCGTGTCCCTTTCAATGCCAATGATGAGGTCGAGCTGCGAGAAAAGGATAAGCCAATTTGTCCCTCAAGGCGGACATGAGCCACGCACATGAAAGTTCTTTGTATATTCGTCGATCCGTTTGAAGCTCTGATCGATAGTCTTCTTGTCTTCTTGGTTCTCCAATACCTTGATCCACGTCGACCTCGCCGACATCCTCTCGAGCACGCGGGCTTCGTCAACGAGAATTCTACAAGGCTATCATCTTCCCTGCAGAGTGTATGATGTGCGACGAACGTACTTGGCAAAGGCCAGCATCTTAGCACTGGCGGCATCGGACTCGGCCTCCAGAAATCTAGTGCTCACAAGTTCGAGGCGCTGAATAGTCTGGTCGATACGGTCTTTGAACGCGTTCGTGTTGTCTGCAACATCCTGGGAGATGGATCAACAGGCGTTTCGGGATTATGAGGCAACAATGTACGTTTTTGATCTGAATGAGGATATTCAGGGCAGCAACGGGCGCCTTGAACGGGGTTCCCTCGAGGAACCTCTCCGTTTTTTGCAGGATCTGTTCGATGCCGTGCCAAGCCACGAGGAGTTTATCTTGTTGACAAGTTCGACGAGTATGATCAGGTGCGATATCATTGGTATCTTACCGACGCTCGTTCTGACACCTGGGGAAGGGCTGGCAAGGTAAGATGAATGTACATCCGTCGTGGCAGCGTCTCCTTCAGGGCGGGCATAAGGTGTGAGGCGAAATTTGGAAGTGTTATCGGTAAGATTTACCTGTTTGATTGGGCACGGGGCCTGCAATTTGAGGCGGGCTGTCTTTCGCAGAGTTTTGCGTAGGCTGATTCCTCACAGCGGAAGGGCGACGGTCTGTATAAAAAAGAGTTCGATGAGGTCTGCTTCGATGTTGGAGGCGTCGCCAAGGTACTTACGAAAGCCAGGCGTTGATGCGGATGCGCTCGTGGGGTTATCTCCTGAGGCCGGATCTCCGCGAGAGGAAGAGGTATATGCTGGAGGGGGAGAATCTGGAGTTGCCGCCCGAACAGAAGTGACATCGATCGGTTCCCGAGGTGCATCCGATTGTTGAGACTTTAACGGTGACTGACTCCTGTAGGATAATGTCGAGCTAAGCCTGCGCCCAAGACTCCTGAACATTTTCCTGAATGAAAATCGTTCCCCCAGTTGAGTCGGAGACATATCGATGGCTGGTCAGAGCAGGAGGCAAGTCACAATCTACATATCGCAGGAAGCCTCAACATTGGAGTTCCGATGCCGTGATCCGATTCAGTGTCACCACCATCACATGGAGAACTCGAGGAACAAGCTTGATCGCTCTTCTCCTCAAGGCCTAGGTCTAGGCCTTGGAGCTTGGAGTTTGGGAGGCCAGCTCCAACAACTGCAACATCGTCTTCACACCTTCATATCTTCCCCTATCCGGCGTGGGCACTTTATAACGTGGCATCAAACCGCCCCAACGCCGCGATCGATCGTGTCGAATTACTAAGACATCACTGCGTATGCTGGCGCCGTGAATCTTTCGTTCCGTGAATCCTGGTTTGGACGAGCAACCAAGTGCTTGCTCCATTCACTAATCACCGTCTTTCGAAGGCTTGTTCTGGTGAATGACTCACGGTTCAAGCTTTCAAAAAATCGCTCTAAACTCACGCTATCTCATCTTACCCACCCCAGGTCGGTGCACATCTCCAGACCACCCATACCCAACTCATCGTGTTAGGAGCAGCAGAAAGTTGAACAGAAACTGTACGTATCACCCCTCACTTCTCTGATGAACACAAAACTCACCTCACCTCAACCAGGGTATGATGCAGTCGGCGTGCACAGCTCTGGGCCAGGCCGCATTGGAGCAGATACCAGAGGACCACGTATCTCCCTCGCATACGCCTTCTTCTTCCTTCTCCTTCTCTATGACTCCGGAATCCGATACATCTGAAACGCCCTTATTCCCGGACTCAAACATCATCTCCAGTCCAGCGTGTAATGACCGGGTCAATATTTAGTTCGATCTCCGAGTCTCCACCTGCCTGTTATCAATCCTCCGGCGTTTGTTTTTCGCCGAGAACACATCCTATTCTTCTCTTCCCCTCAATCGGCACCGCATTTACCATGGTTATTGCCTTCTTCCTGGTCCCGTTATGCTGCGACCAACGGACTAAGCCGCTTTGGAATGCCGAATAGCAGCTGAAAGTCATTCGCTGCTGTTACGAGAGGGAGAGAGCACGAAATCGAGTGAGTACTGGGATTGGATCAAACTGCTGCATGCTCGAGAATCATTGCGCTACTTGCAGAGCCATCGAAACTCACACAGGATAAGACGCTGACTCACGTATCCCAATTCGAGTTTTCTGTGACAGGTATGATACTATCATATGTAGAACGCCTCAGACTGGTAGAGCAAATGGACATGCCAGTGGGTCGTACGTATCGGTTGAGGCCTGAGGCTTCTCTTTTGTTTGAATCGTTTTCTGGACCCATCCGGTAGTGTCGAGGTTTCGCTGTGTCGGGTAGTATCGTCGTGTGGGTTATACGGCAGTGTGCAGTACTTTTCTGAACAGGAACATAAGTTTGAGTCAATATCCTCACCGGGGAACTGCTGCACGTTGTACAACAAATCCAAACGTCTGGATTGAAACTCAAGACACCGGGAGTTGCAACGCGAAGTGCTGCCAGATCATCACGAATCGCGCCGGTTCTCGTCAAACGTTCAAATGGGCGTACGTCTGTTTATCTGGGCTGTTGACGAGTACTGCTTCATTCAGACCCCTGTTGACGCTTTTCCAGTCGTGCTGCCTTACCACCATCCTTTTCCGCGCAAGTGTTTGATCGATGGAGACAGTAACATAGTGATCCGTTCTTTTCCTATGTGGCTGTACACTTGTAGTCTGTTAACGGCCTCTGAACCAAACATGCCGCCGCGTCCACTGTCCCCAGCGTCGCGGTGGCGCGTGCAGATGTGGAGGCAGTTGTAGGCGCGGTATTGTGCGTGCCGTTGAACGGCGATTTGCACGAACGCCAAAGACTTCTGTGATGAATTACTATATTGCTTGTTCGAAATTTGTGTGCTATCACTGCCGGTGAGTCGTGTTTAACACGATGTGTGGTGGGAGGTGATCAATGTAGCGGTACTGTGTGAGGTTAAGGCACGGTTTTGGATCCCTTTGTAGTGTCATGGTTTCGCTGCGCTGAAGAGATTATCGTAACGTCGGTTTCTTGCGCATCCAATTACAAGTTGTGCCAAACGAACTCGGAGCACCAATTCGAGTTGCGAATTACCAGAGTACGTTGGTGAGGATAAATATAGCACCACTGCGAGGGTGGAATGGAATGGAATGGAAGCGAAGAAAATCGAAGGAAGTCGAAGAAGACCGTGGTACGATAATCGCGGATCCGCCACGAACAATGGAAAGTAGAATGCTGATGCGGGGGCAAACCGACATAGAAAGGGAGAGCTCTATCCGTAGTAAATTCTAACAACGCTCGTCAGTCTCCACCCCGTCGAGAGAGATAGAACAAAAAAGAACTCACCCCCTCGATATCGGCTTGAAGTCCGTCCTCCCACCTGTTCCCAATCCTTCCTCGTGTCCCAGGAGATCTTGCTGGAATGGTCGACCTCGAGGGGCATGACCTGGCTGACGCCGGCACAGTGGAGGGTGACGACGAGGGCGTCAAAGCCTCCTTTTTGTCTAGACCTCGAGTCGCGAGATCGGATCTCGGAGAATTCGCGGCGCGAATGTAGGAGTGGGGGACGATGTGGGTTGATGAGATGGTGAATCTGTTCCGAGTCCCATGTGAGTAAAAACGTTCAAGTAAAAGGGTAAACTCGGAACTCACAGACGAGAAGACTCCAGGCTGAGATCGATGGCTCAACTCCACCAGTACCGCGTTCTGCCTCGCATTGACCGGGAGACGTTTTATCTGCAATGCTTGATACCCGACCCAAGTGAGCAGAGCGTTGTGCGCCGAGGCGAACTCTTGGCGATGTTTCGTCGTGGTGGCCGCTGGGGCGGGCTGAGGATTGGCGGGTGCTAGCCTTTTGTTGGGTGGTGTGTTGGCAGAGGGCTTTGCGTGCGGGCCAGTGGGCTTTTTGGCAGCCATGGGACTGGAGAGTAGGGATTAGGATGTGGGATGGGAAGGGAAGAGGAGAGAGGGACGCACGCAGTATTCCCATTTCACACAGTGGATACCGACATTCAAAGGAAGAAGCCAAAGACTTCCAGAAGACGCAGACAGCGAGTGTGGAATCAGCTGCGGAGGCTGTATCATTCTCGTTCATTGGAGATTCCGCCAGCGCAACGCGAACGGGCCATCTTGAGCACTCTGAAGTGAACTCGAGGCTCGGAACGTGGGTTGTTCGAAAGATGGAATACAGTACGACCGAGTAGCTTTGTATTTTTTTCCTTGCGCATTGGGGAGGCCCTTCTGTAAGCCTCTCTGTCCCTAATGTATTATCAGTGTCAGGTTCCGGTCAACCGATCGGATTTTTCAGGCACGAGTTTGATGCCATCACTGTGTATGTCATCCCCACGTTCATAGCTTTTGATCATACCTTCCAACTCCACGCCATCAGACTCTCGCAAGCATGAAATTGACCGCCCTAAAGAAGCTCTTCGGATCATCGACAGTAAAGATCTCGCGGCCTTCATTCACCCACGTCGCTGGCGATTCTCACACGCACAACGGAGACATATACAACAACAAAATCTCAATCCATCCGTCCCAGGCAGGTAATCAGATGAGATTGCATTACTCTACGATATTCT
>Ga0307516_10002938_pt1 | contig 22325 bp, 28 predicted proteins | sample 19_EM_MG_FD_203310 | JGI IMG/M metagenome (GOLD analysis project Ga0307516, IMG submission 203310) | Populus trichocarpa ectomycorrhiza microbial communities from riparian zone in the Pacific Northwest, United States - 19_EM | ecosystem: Host-associated > Plants > Roots > Unclassified | place... | reverse complement strand
GATGGCGAGGATGGAGTATATGGCATCTATTTGTTTTTGTCGGCTCTTGTCTACGGGTATCCGGTTTTTTTTTAAACCCGAGTGCTTGGGATGATGCACTTCCGGCGGTTTCCTAGAATAGCCCACTTCTGCGTGAATGGGGGACTTGCTACGCTGTGACCGAAACCCAGTTTCATCCACCGTACACTGGTCCGCAGGCCCCAAAGGTTGAGGAGCGCCGCATCGAAATCACAGAGTATCACCCGCGGTGGGCTCTACTAAACCAGATTGCGTCGGCTTACAGACACATTCCATATGCCCTTTCTAGAGGAGGAGGTGAAGAAGACGACCGAGAACAGGAAGGCGACCAAAGAGGGATGGGAAGTGGGATCCAAGTGATCATAGCTGCTTCGAGAGGACTCATCGCGGCATGCAGTTTCAATGGCTCTGTTCTTGTAAGATCATGTTGAATGAAATCAGACCACCACCTTTTCTTCTATCCCCGCTCTATCGCACGCCATGTTTCCGCCTAAGTTATTGACCAGAACTCCACGGCACAAAAAATGATATCAAACTCCCGCCGAACCCCCGGCGGCCGATGCAAACAATCCGGGCCTCCGCACTCTTACCGCTGCCGGTCCATCGTAGTCTCCAAGACCTCGCTCGCCCGTTTCTCGAACGCATCGACCATGACGCCGGCGACCGTGGGAGCGACGGCACCTCCGACGACGGCGTAGAGCGGATTGGCGAACGCAAACTCGACGTGGAGGCTGACGTCGCCGGCCGCGCCGCCGGCAGCGTCGGCGATCTCCCACGTGGCGGTCAAGCGCTCGAAGAGCGGGTTCTCGCTCGCGTCGGCGCGGACGGTGAGGCGTTCGGGCACGCACGTGACGCGGCTGCGGAACGTCTCGTCGAACGCGCCCCAGCCCACGCGCAGATCGGCCTCGGTCGGCGAGTTGGTGCTCGGACACCGCGACGTGATCCGCGAGCCCAGACAGTACGGCAGGTACAGGTGGTACGCGTCGATGTCGCTCACGAGACGGTACAGCGCCGCGGGTGTGTGCGGCAGCCGCCGGGAGGCCGTGAAGCGCTGCGGCGCGGTCGTACCGCCGAGGTCGAAGAATGTGCGGCGGCTGAGGGCCCGCGAGGACCGCAGCAGCGGGCGCGCGAGGAGCGGGTGCGACATCGTGGGCGGGGCGACGGTGGACTGCTTCGCTGTGGATCGCGGGACTGGCGGCGTGGCGATGGTGGTGACCGCGGCGGCGACGACGATGATGCGTCGTATGTATGGCTAGCGCAGGTCTCCCTTCGCTTCCCGGCCCCCCGGGAGATGGACCCGAAGCGCTGGAGAGTCGACGGATCGGGACACCCGTCGGCCGGCTTCTTCCACGAGCATCCTCTGTTCCTCTCGTCCGCTTCATCCTCTCCACCGCCAAGCCACGACGCAAGAACAGGACAATGTAGATAGGGTACGCATTCGCGCTAGATACGAGGATCCGGATCGCTTCCATTGGTTCGGCTCTTACACAATGCCATCCGTTCGCCGCTGAAGCCGGACACAAACAGTTACGCACCCAACTTCCATCCCTAGCGACAAGAAGTGAGTGCGCGTGCCCAACCCCAACTATCCACCCGTCGTCTATCTATCACATGGAAGCGGTTCGCTAACAGATGCGTAGTGATGTCACCTCCCCCTCCCCAGGATAAATGTCTCTCTTGGTGATCACCCCTCGACGTCTCGGCGTCAAGTTACCCTGCAGAGATCCGACTTGGTTATCTGTTTATGTCCGCGGCAAGCGGGGAGTAACTGTTTGCTTACCCTTTTTCACCGTGTTCCCCCGCTGTCCTTTCCGACCATCTCGAGTAGAGTACGGAGCTCTCTAGGTGGAACTCTGGGCCTTGGCCACTCAACTACTTACGCACTCCGCGCTGAAGTTAGGCTCTGCACCGGTCCGATGGTGCTGGTGCTATAGAAAGGTGTCGACATGCTGCACGATGTGGCTGACAGGCCGGACTGACTGAACTGACCTCCGAGGTGAAAGTGACGATGTTGGAGTGGCGAAAGAGAGAGGAATTATGCTGTGGGGAAAAAAAGGTGAGACTGGCAGGCCGGGGGGGAGGGGAAAGTGGCATGGAACTTGTTTGGTCGGAAATAAAACAAAATAAAATAGACGCAGCTAACCCACCGCGGCACACCACACCCAAGGTCCAGAGCTATGTATGTACCTCCGTCGCCTTTTACCCGTGATCTAATCCCTCCCCCACCTCACACACACCATTACTACTCCCTTACTAACTCCACCACTGGCTAGGTCCGTTTGTTAGCGAACCTTCACACGAACCTGGAATCAGATCGTCCAACGAGACCGAACCCAGCCAAAGAGACATACATATTACCTGCATACATACCAGACCCCCGAAACCTGACCCACCGGGAAATACATACGGCCCCCCGTCGACCTCTTCCACTATAACCCCCCACTACCCCCTCCAACCTCCCCACACCCCACCTCCAACCTCCCACCTCCCACCCCCCAACCGCCCCCCCCCCCGCGCCCACACCCGTACCCAAACGTTTCCGGTCAATGCGATTCCTCCCCGAGCCGTGGTAAAAGATGTCAGAACCCGCGCCCGGCGCACGCCCGCCCAGCCCCGTGCGGCTTTGCCCCGTGCGGCCATCGTCGTATCTGCGGCCTCAACAGCAACGGGCGCCAGCACCGACTCCTTCCCCGCCGTCGTCGCCACCGCCACCGCCGCCGCAGCAGGTGCTTAGTGCTGTCGATAGGGAGCAGGCTGAAGGACTGGTATGCTTGCCCTCGCGAGTCCGCCTCCCCACGTACAGGTGCTGATGTGATGGGCGCGGGGATAGAATGCCATCCGGGAATTCCTCAAGATCCGTACCAGCTACGACGTTCTACCGGTTAGCTTTCGGCTAATAGTGCTGGATACGGGACTACTGGTGAAGAAGAGTCTTCTCATCCTGGTGCAGAACGGTATGCTCGCCCCTCCCCAACAACTACCCTTCCTATTGGACGGGGTGGGGTGCCTGATGCTGACGGTCGGGGATGGGGGGGGGGAAGGAATCGTTTCGGCGCCCCTCTGGAATTCAAAGACGTCGGCGTTCGCAGGCCTCCTCACTTCCACGGATTTCATCAACGTCGTGCAGTATTACTGGCAGAACCCTGACAAGCTGAGCCAGATCGATGGGTTCCGCCTCGACAGTCTCCGGGGTATGCACCTGCGATCCCCTCCATCTCCCATCTAGCTGACATCCCACAGAGGTCGAGCAAGCCATCGGCACCACCCAGATCGAGACCGTTTCCGTGAACCCCATGGTGCCGCTGTTTGACGCCTGTCGCCGCATGCTCCGCAGCCGTGCCCGCCGCATCCCGCTCATTGACATCGACGACGAGACGCAGCAAGAGATGGTCGTGTCGGTGCTCACGCAGTTCCGGATCCTCAAGTTCATCGCGTTCAACGTGCGCGAGACGCGGCAGCTGCGGAAGCCCTTGCGGGAGATCGGGATAATGACGGCGGAGAACATCGCCACGGCAATGATGGATACTCCCGTCATCACAGTGATCCACATGCTCGTGCAGAGGGACATCAGCAGTGTGCCGATCGTGGATGCGAATGGTACCCAACCCCCACCCGAAACACCCGTCATCGACAAGCGCAACTGACACGAAACGACCAGGCATACTGTTGAACATCTACGAATCGGTAGACGTCCTGACCTTGATCAAAAGTGGCAGCTACCAAGACCTATCACTAAGCGTGGGCGAAGCCTTACTCCGCCGTCCCGACGTAACCATCCCCCCCCTCCCCTATATTCCGCCCGCATCCGCTAACATGGATTCTCCCCACAGGACTTCTCGGGCGTGCACACGTGCTCTCTCAACGACAGCCTCGACGCGATATTCGACACGATACGGCGGTCGCGAGTTCACAGGCTCATGGTGGTCGAGCCGGACGGAAAGCTCATGGGCGTGCTGACGCTCAGTGACATTCTGCAGTATATTCTCTTCAGCGGGAATGACGGGGAATGTGATAGATGAGATGTTTGTGGCAGCGTGGGTGGCGTATACGATAGGTAATGCCTTTATAGTTTGGATGAGGAATGTTTGGTTCTTTTTTTTTTTACTTTGCCTGCTTTGGGGTGTTGGCGTTGCTTCTTTTTTCTTCTTTTTCATTCTGCTTTTTCTGCCGTTTGTCTCTTTCTTTTTTACACCTGAAGGAGGTGGTATGATAATTTGAATAACGGGGAGGTTTCGCATTGGCGACCACATCACAGAAGATCACTCGGCTGTTGAAAGCGGAACACAGAACACACCGGGTATTTTTAAAAATAAATAAACACCCAAGGCACCACGCGACGATCGTACTTATATATATATAAAAAAAAGTGGAAGAAAAAAAGGTGGAGAAAGGAACGGGGTTTTTGAACTATTTCCAAGTTCTCACACAGCCCACAGCCCAACATGACAGGTTTGATCGATGATGAAAGAAGAAAGATGGCGTGTGCATCTACTCCTCGTCACCGATCTTGGGGGCGAGATAGAACCTGACGTAGCCATGTTCCATCTTGTACCTAATCCGTGTGTACCGCGCGCGCTTGGTCAGTACCGGGTGCACTTGATATCGTAGGTCGTAGGTCAGAGGGGGGGCACGTACTCGATCAACAGCGGGATCTCGTTGCTGAGCGACAGGGTGACAGTGCTCGACAGACCAGAGGCCTTGCAGAAGTTGACGAGGTACTTGAGCGAGAACGTGAGCGCGACCGGCTCCTGCAGCTCGATGGCGGTGCCGAGCTCGGGCTTGTCGACGTTAGCGTTCTGACGCAGCGTGACGGCGCCGCTGCCGATGTCGCCGGTGCAGCTGAACTTGATGCCCTCCTTGTTGGCCTCGATGGACACTGTCGGGCCGAACCGTTTTCCGCGTTAAACCGAGTTTGTGGGGGGGGGGAGTTGTGGGAAGAAGAGACGTACCAGACTCCGAGATCTGTATCAGGTCCCTGCAGATGCGCTGGAACTCAGCGCTGGGGAGGGTGACGGTGGCGCCGTACTCTGTGTCGGGGATGCCGAGGTGTTCCTGGTCGATGTCCATGAGCTTGATGTCGTACTCGCTGATCCTGTCGTTTTCGGTGTTTTCGAACACGAGCGACAGCACGTCGGGCGCGTCCTCGGCCTTGAGCGTCAGGATGTCCTCGTTCTGGGCCGCGCGGAGCACCTTCTGCAGCGAGCCCAGGTTGATGCCCAGCGCGATGTTGCGGTCGCACCGGAACATGTTGAACCCCTCCGTCTTGAGGTGCATCGCCACCAGCGCGACGTGGCTGTTGTCCATCGCCTGCAGCGCGATCCCGCTGTCATTGCAGTCAAAGTTGCAGTCCTGCACCAAGTCCTTGATCGCGTCGACCACCTTCTTGAGCACCGTCGCTTGTTCGAGGCGGGCTTCGAGCACTGCCGAGCGAGTAGGATCATTGTCTGTCAGTTCGATGCGGCCGTAGTTGACGGGGGGAGAGGAAGAGGTGTGACAAACTCTTGACGGTTGTGGATAGCGTGGAGATGGTGGTGGCTTGGATGGTTTATTGGCTACACAAACAAATAAATTAGCACGCTTCCACTGCACATTCCATCTCCAGGGAAGCCAAGATCACGACGTACAATGGATGGTAAAGGGTGGATCGATAGATGCGGTGCTTGTAATTGAGTGTTGTTGATGGATGGAAGGGAAGGAAGGGGAAGATGGAGGGCGACGCGGAAAGTATTGCGTACAGAGGTACATTCTTTAGCACCCAACGCACCAAAAAACCAATCAACGCGTGCGCTTCGCCAAGTCCGCCAAGCCACATGCACGGACCACCACGGCCCACCTCCCACACACTCACGATTGAAATCACTACAATTTCTGCACCATTTGGATGACATACAGCAGGGGCTTCTATGGTACAGACGACAAACATCGGCAGGACTGAACAGAAAAAAAAGAAAGAAACGTAATAAAGCGAAAGAGAGAAAAAAAAAATAGCTATTATCCAAACAGAAAGGACTCAAACGAGGAATTGATCGCAACTCGGAGGGGGAATTCAGAATCAACCAGACTAACGCTCAAGCGATACGAAAGAAAAGGGAAGAAGAGAAACGCTGTGAAGACGGACAAATGGACTATCAACTCTGTGGTTCGTATAAACGTGAAAGATGAAAGGAGAAAAAGGAAACCAAAAGGAAAAGGAAGAACGGAAAGAGAGCGTGAGAAGGATGAGATGAGGGAACCCAAATTAAACCCCACAATTCCGGGCGGAAGAGAAAAACGTTGTTAAAACTTTTAGAAATGAGGAAAGTAATAGGGAAAATATGTGGCCAGGAATATAGAGTAGGTAGTGTAGTAGAGCATCGTATGTAGAGCAAAAGAAGTAAAGAGAAATAAAAGAAGTATCACCTCCCCTCCTCCCACCCCTCCCCAGGGAAATCAAAAATGTATATACCCTTTCCATTACGACCTCGACTGCTACTTACTCTCAAGCACGGTGGATGGCGCCCTCAGCGGTCAACTGGGCCACGCGAGCCTTAATCCTGGCAACTCTCGACTCAATTGCTTCGGGAGTCAGCAAGTCACCATCACCACGCAATGCTCGAGAGAAGGAAAACCTACTCTCCTCTCCACTAGTCTCGCCTTCATCCATGCTTCCTCGGGCATCAGTGTTGGTGGTGGTGGTGGTGGTGGTGGTGGTGGTGGTCGAATCATCCAGCGCCTTCGCCTGTGCCTTGGCCCTCTCCGCCGCGTTCTTCTTGATCTGCGCCCAGCGGTCTTGAAACGGCTCGGGAGATTCGGGGGCCGACAGATCCGAGACCACTTCGTCGTCTCTGGTCATAGCGGGGTGGACAGAGTCACCAATCTCGGAGACATCGGAATCGTCGGGAACAAACGTAGGCTGATCGAGAGGACCCTGGTCAAAGTCTGCGAAGGCATTCCTTGAGAGGGCCGGGTGTTCTTCGGCAGGCGGGGCAGGGTATGAGGGCATAGTCTCCTTTATCGACGACTCCTGTTCGGGGGACATCGTTGGCTCGGGAGTCGGGGGAGCCGAAGTTTGTGGCGTCTTGGGCGCGGCGGGAGAACGGTTCCGTCTCAGAGAGTTCTTGCGGACCGTCTCTGCCACGGGAACAGCGAGTTGCTGGGAAGCCGGGGCTCCCACCGGAGACAGGACAGTACCCTCCGCCTTCATGCCAAACATAGCCCGGAGGCGGGAGACCTTCTTGCCCGACTTCTCAGGCGTAGAGGTCGCAGAAGGCACCGGGATGGGGCTCATGGACATTCGCTTGTTGATGGCGGGAGACGAGCGTCCACTGTTGGTAGGTGGAGCGGCAGTGGGGGCGGCGGGGGCAACGGCAGGCGCAATCGTGATGTTGGCAGGCGCAGCGAGTTGTCGAGGGGGAGGAGGGGTCTCGAGAGGTGCAACAATGCTCTTCACCAGCGGGGGCGGTGTCGGTGCTTGTGCCAGTGCAGGCGGGGGGGTTTCAACCCGCGGCTTAGCAACAGGAGCGACTTCCTCCCTCGGGAGAGCGGGGAGAGCCCGACCCGTATCGGCTGCAGGCTTCGCCTCCGGTGCCGCACCACCCTTGAGGTACGTGTCCCGAAGGTTGTCGCGATCGTACCGGTTCGCCCACTTCATCGCCGGCGTGGCTTCGGACATGATGACTGGCTGCAGGGTAAAAACACTGTTGGTCTTCGCGTCCGTCGCATGTTCGCGCGGTCTATTACGCCTCAGGTGCGAGTACTCTGCGTCGGACTGTTGCTGCCGTAAAGCAGCTGCCGCAGCCTGAATCTTCGCGGTCTGGTCGGGACCGATGTTGGTCCTGCTCGAGGTGTGCAGGGACGCATTGAAAGGCTTTAACGATTGCTGCGTAGGCACCTCGGATGTGCTGAGAGACTTCTTCCTCAGCCTGGTCCTCTTGGTCCATTTTCTCTCTTTCTTGGTCACCACGGGGGCCTCCGCCATAGTTGGGGCACCACGAATTTTCTCCTAAACGACGCAAAGTCAGCGGAGCATATATAATCGCATCGGATACAACAGTGCGTACCTCAACTACCAACCACTTGGCGCCTTGCACGCTAGTCTCGACCAGTGCGCAGCGACCAAAAACAGCTTTTCGGAGCGCCGTTTCCTCTCCGGCCAGACTCGACATCCATACCCACCAGAACACGTCGTCGACAGACATCGGGGTGATACTTTCCAACTCGCCGGGCTCCAGGATTTGCATCCTCCGGTTCGACTGCGAGCTTTTGAGACGATCCGCCGTGTCGATGGGCGGGAGGACCTTGTCCGGAGGCAGGAGATGAGAAGCCGGAGCGCTGCTGATCTCGCGATCGCCAAAGCCAGCATCCATGAAATCTGCCCACGACGGTGTCATCGGCCGGACGATTTCGACGAACTCCTCTCTCTCGAGTGGACTGGAAGGCGTCGTTGCCGGCTGCTGGTGAGACTGGGACGAAATTCGGCGGCTGAACGTTTCCGAGTGGAGGGCATCATCCTCCGAGTCCTCGGACTCGGGCTCAGTCAGTCCAGCGAATCCCAGGTCCTGAAACCTAGACCAGGACTGATCCTGAAGCCCGTTCGATGTTCTGCCGGCAGAGGTTTGGCCGTGGCTGGACGAGGAGATGCATTTCAGCACGCGCCTGCACTCGTCCGTGAGAGCTCGGATAGGGTCGTCATAGTCGGTAAACACCTTCAATGCACGGTCGCTGTGATTGTAGTGGAGGTTTTTGGCCCTCCTCAGCAGAGCAAAGGGGGAGGGTGAGACTTTGTCGACGGTTATGACGACTCTCACTGTGCGGGTTTGCAGCTGTTGGGGTGTCACAGGTGGATAGTCCACGGACGCAAGCAGCGCCCTCAGCGAGGTTGGCAACAACGAAACACTTCTGCTTGGATCGGCAGGCGAAAGCGACCTCATATAAGCAAAGAAAAGATGACAGGTTGCATCTGCGGCGCTCGTCCACGAAGTGTAACCGCCCTCGAATCCATAACCCGTATCGGTGTGCTCGAAAGCCCACCAGCCCGCCAGCCTCGACAGCTTGAGCCCACCCAGACCGTTGTGCTTGCCGTTGGCGGCAATGGCCGAGAGTAGGTCGAAGTAATCAAAGATTATATTGGATCTTGCCTCGGACTCGGCACTGATCGGGATGAAGGTGGCAAAAGAGTCTCGGGCCATACTCGAATCTAAAAATAAATAAAAAAAAGGAGCTCAGCCTTAACTCTAACTTAAAAATCTTAAATCGACGACTCTCGGGGCGTCGGTTGACGGGTCCGCGTCTCAACACTGAAGGATATGGGTAATCTTACCGACTTCGCCCTGGAATCACAGTCAGTCACCAAAAACCTCCCCCCTCCCCCCCCTCCCCCCCCTCCCCCCCGCTTGCACTCCTGCATCGTCTGCTTACCTGACGGAACATTTCATACACCTCCCACGTGACCACACCCCCCGGCAGCCTGCTCCAGCACCATTTCAGAGCGCTGCAGAGAACGTCGGGATCGGTGAGCCGCAACTCCTGTTGCAGATAGGGACCTGTGAGCTGGCTGTTTGACGGGCTGAAGAAATTGCGGATGAAAGATCGAGCGGCGCACGGGTCGGTGTTGGGACGATATGGTAGGAGGAGAAAGGGAGTCGACAAGCCTGTTCGGATGCACACAAAAGCCCGCCATCAGCTCTTTACTTCTTTTCTACAGCGAAACCCCCCGCATCTTTTTTTTTGGGGGGGGGGGGAGTTTCCAATTTTCCAGTTTCGCTTGTCGGGGAAAGGGGGGGGGAATTTATTGAGTTCGATGCACGCACCCCTCGATTTCACTTCGGCGGTACATACGCGCAGCAGCTCCTGCACCTCATCCGGCGACACCTCGGTCCTCAGCCATCCATCGGTCCATTTAGGAGCCGATGGTTGGTCGGGGACAGGAACTTGATTCTGCGGCCTCTTCGCGTTGGCGTCCCTTTTGAACACACGGTTCAAGAAGGCGGGCATTGAATGTGATTTGAACACGGCGGGCAACGGCGATGGACAGCGCGGGGGACGCGACGACAGGCAGAACGTCTAGATAAGTGCTGAAATGCGGGTGCCGACGTGCGTGCAGATAGGCGTTTTCGAGGGCGCCTGTTTCTTTATTTCGGTGTGGTGCAGAAGCGAGCCCGGCGGTCGGGATTGGAAGCAACGGGGGTGTAGAATAGCCGTGGTGCCTGTGTATCCAAATCCGTAGTAGTGGGCAGTGTCAGCGGTGGTGGTAGTAGTAGTGGTGGTGGTGGTGGTAGATAGTGATGGTGGGTCAGTGGTGGATGGCAGTGGGAAGGATGGAGAAAGTAGGGCGGTCGGTGCTATGTACCTGCCTAGGTATGTATTGTATGCGTGCTCGAGCGGGCGGTGCGGTATGGTTAGATACGATGTGTGTGAGTGGGAGTTGGCACCGAGCTCGGAATCTCAGGCAATTGGGAAGGATCGCTGTTGCGGGTCGAAGGCGAAACGAAAGCCGGATGGGTTAAGGAGGGAGGAGAGAAGGGAGGAAGGACGGCAGAAGGGAGTTTCCCTCGGGTTCGCGACTGCTCGGACAGGGCAGTTACCTGTCCGTGCTCGGTGATTGGCTGGCTGCGATCGGAGCTGTCGTTGCCCTTTCCAGACTATGCCTGTCAGCAATTTTCGACGTCGACCGCCAGAACAATCGCGTCCGTCTGGGCCCCTCAGCCTCTGCCGCGGATTGAGTGAGCAGGTGACCGACTATCTATCTAGTGGGGTGCACAGATGATATCTAGATAAAGCAAAGAGTTCTAACGCCGGAAAGCAAGGGAGAAACAAAGTGCCGCAAGTGAAGTGATGTGAAAGCAAGTGAGTGCGTATGTAGAGGTGGGGGGGGCAGTATGTAGTAGTAGTAGTAGTAGTAGTAGTAGTAGTATGTGTGGATTTGATTTTCCTGGTATGATCCGATTCGATCGATGCGTTGGCGAAGACAGAGGAGCGACGAGATGGTGGGTGCAAGGAGCGTGATGTGTGAGGTGTGGATCGGACAAGGTCTGCGTAGCAGGATGTATGCGGTATGTAGGCGAAAGTGAAGGAGTGTAGATAGACGAGCAATCCCACGTTCCGCTGGAGAATGCCAGCAAAACGAACGGAGAGGGGTGTGTCAACAGGTGGAAGGGGAGGGGAGGAAGGGCGCACAAAGCTGGGAGCGGTATGTACGAGATAGAGAGAGACGGGGGGACTCGGATAACTACCTAGCTGGGTGGAAGCGTGGTGCTTGGTTCCGTGAGCGAGTGACCGAGTCGCGATTGGCTTCGAGCGCAGCAGAGCTGCTGTTGCGCACCCCCGAATCGATTCAGGGGTTCGGATGAGGTAAAGGAGAGCCGGGAGACGTGCGTGGTGATGGATGCTGTCCTTGAACGCGAGGGTATGTAAGAATAAAATAAAAAGAAAAAGAGAAAAAAGACGGAGAGAAGAAGAAATATGTAGATAACTATTTCCCGAAACGGACAACGAACGAACGAAAGCAAGCGAGAGAACTGCAACTGTCAACCGCAACGGGGGGGAGGAGATGGTCTCGGCGGGCAAACAACAGGTCGAGCAGATGGACGCAACGGTAGAGAAACAAAGCTGCACTGACTGCGGGGGAGGGAGAGAAGGGGAAGGGGAAGAGGATGGAGGTGGAGGGAGGTTGTGGGGGGGGGGGACGGAGGGGGCGGAGGAGACGAGCGAGACAGCCGTGCGAGAAAGAAACAAAAAAAAGATCCCGCGAGCGACGACCACCCCGGAAGGAAAGGACAGAAAAGGAGTCGCGGTTGCTCGTTCGCTCGTCCTGTCTTGGTTGGTTGGTTGGTTGGTTGGTGGAATCGACCGTCATCACCATCGCCAGCTGCAAGCCAGGGAACTCTACATACATGCGCCTCATACTCTGCGCAGAAGACGCCCAAAGCCCTCGCCAAAATGGACCTGCATGAATGCGCCTGTGGATATGTACATAAATGGGACTCGTCGATTCCCCCACCACCATCGTCACGCCCGTCCCGAGAGACAGCAGCGCAGAACAAAAAAAAATTAAAAAAAACTTCCAGCATTTGTAGAGTATGTAAGCAGCGACTGCTCCGTTCTGTCGATCAACCACCCGCACTGATGTCGGCGCCCCGCCGCGCACTCTGCTATGTAGCCATCACCAGTGTCTCGGGGGCAATATAACCGACCCATCCATCCGTCCATTCGTCCATCCAGAATACTGTAGAGTCCATAGATACGCAGCTAGCTGTAGCTGCCGGCGTGCCTGCAGAGTGCAGAGTGCAGGGTCTCTTTCTTTCGCAGTGGATCCACACATCCAGCGACACCCGTCCGTCCTGCGATTGACCGCCAGTCTCCGCTCTCCGGACTCCACAGCACCAGCCGGTTCGAGTCCGGAGCGCCAACGACGATGTTCCCGGACAGCACCCGCTTCGGAAAGGAAATTGCTCGCTCCCCTCCCCAGACCTTCATTCCTCATCCCCCCCGTCCCAGCCGCCCCTAACTCGTCTCGGCCCTCGCTCCAGCCCCGGCCCCAGCCCCACGGGTTTCGAATGTCCATTTGCCCGTCCGAACAAGGCAGCCCCATTCGCCAGATCTCTTCCGCGATGTGGCGGACAGATTGCGGCTGGTGCCCGCCAGATATCCCCGATCGCCGTTCGCTCGTTCAAGCGAGACGCAGCGATCGAAGCATATGTATCTAGATACATAGATACATATACTAGATATGCACCATATGCAGATAGAGCCGAGCGCAATCCGACATGGAGCTCGGTCCTAATGATATCTAGGCAGGAGGCAGCGCGCGGAAAGTAGAGTAGAGTGTCTCCCAGACCCTTGCGATCCCCCCAGTCCCCGATGCGTTGCGAGAAACACTCCGAGAGACGACAGCACTCCAGGACGTCATTTGCTGCCCTGCCGTCCACTCTCTTGCAGCCGACAGACACACTGCTGCGCACGCAACGACCGCCAGCCGTGCTCCAAGCACGTAAGCACATACATGCAGTACATGTTAGCCAAGTGCACGAGTACATAGATAGACATCCTGGAGCCGGATCACCATGCGTCGTGCACCACCAATCGGAGCGGAATTCGGAAGGTTGCTGTTGTTGTTGTTGTTGTTGTTGTTGTTGTTGTTGTTACTCGGGCGGATATACGTACTGTCCGCACAGTGCTCTAGACCGAACGATTGCGCCGGAAGGACGGAATGGAGTGGAGTGGAGCGGAATGGAATGGAGTGGAGTGGAATGGAATGGAGTGGAGTGGAATGGAGTGGAGTGAAGCAGGCAGGCAGGCCCGCTGCATGCAGCGCTCGTCGGGGGAGAAGGGCAGGACAGGGACGGGACGGGAGATCGACGGAAGCGTAGAATGCGTGCGTGCGTGCGTGCGTGCCGGCAGCGAGGATTCGGACACCATCCTTTGTCTGGTCGGAATCGCACACCTGCATCCATTATCGCATTTACCACGTCTGCCGGTTGATGTCCGCACCGCGGAGACGATTCACACTCCCAAGCCCAGCCGTCCACGCGATGTCGTGATGTGCACGCCGTCTCCCAGCAGACCGAGCGAGAGTACTAGATCGCCATCGGCCGCAACGGTGGATACCGACACCCCGAGTGGAAAACAAAAAGCGAACAAGACCGAATATAGTAGAAGGCGGAGAGCGCCCCTTACTTACAGCCGCAGAGCGCAGACTCGAACCCGGAGCCCAGGCTCTTGCAGCAACCGGAAGCGTCAGCACCGCGAGACTCCTCCATGACGTCAGTCTTACACATGGGAGTCACGTGCAGAAGTACTCTACCCTAGTGAGGGAGCCGCTAGGCTGGAAGTAGCTAGCGCAATGGGTACATACTCTACTTATGTGTGTATGTAGCATTAGCTTTACATCCCGCATTGTCCGAGTACGAGTGCCAGAAATATCATCGAATTGCTTCCAATGCCCGTCGTTCTACCAGTGTGCCCACTATAATTAAATAAAAAAAAATAAAAAAAGAGAGTCTTGCCAAGAGAGAAAAAGAGAATGGTGGCTGGTAGCTGGTGGCTGGTGGCTACGGCTGAGTTGCAGGTGGTCCCGATGCGAAGGAACCTCACAATGGTTTTGGTCCAATCCCGCACGATAGGTATTTCAAACCTGACTACTGCTCGTATATGTGTATAAAGAGAAGGAAAAGCAACACAACTGCCTCTCTGCCTGCCCATAACCTCGCACGTGCCCATGTCTGAGTCGCCAATTCGCCCAACTATTGAGGTTCGGTATCGCTGCGTCAAGATGTAAAAAAAACCACCGTCACGATGACTCTGATTCCCCTTCAACAAGAGCCTAGGATCTCACTACCGCATGGTAGATGTGGCCAAAAGAACAGTGAGGCTGAAAAATCTCCCTTGTGAAGGTAACTACCGTCCATTCCTTTACCAGAGAATGTGTTGCATTGGCCCTTTGGAGGGGCATCCGGTTTATTCGCGTGCAGCTGCACAGGCCAACTGTGAATATTGCGTGTTCTGTCCGGATTTTTGAAGCGGAAGGTCGCCCAGCCCCTGCATTGCAAATCTTGAAGGACTTTGAAGCCATCAAATTCCTGCCCAAGTGCGTATGGCTTTGATGACTGAAACGAATGGAGATGGCGAGGAACGAGACATGGCAATGGAAATCGATCGATGGCAACGTGATTGAAGATAAATTGAATTCAACAGCAAATTCACCTTACCCCTCTTGAAGTCCACCCGGCGCCGCAGCCACCAGCCATCAGCCGCCCCTCTCTTTTTCTTTCTTGGCAAGACTCTCTTTATACTTATTCGATTGTGGTGGGGACACACTGTACGTTGGTGGGTATCGTGTAGATACCTACCTCTGCATAATCCCACCGATCCACCGTCCATCCGCCCCTCCACCACTCTCGCTCGGCGCGAGGAGCTTAAGCGTCGCTGTTCGTGATCCCAGCTAGTCTGTCTACTCGCCTCGTCTGGAGTGCAGCCCATCCATCCGTCAGGAGCCGTCCGCCTCCCGGATGCCCATTGCCCACCGATCACTCGGCCCGCCCGCGCTAGTCAGCACCTAGCCAAACGCGACCCGCGCGAGCATGCAGACATACATACATGTATCTATCTATCTGCCTATGTAGATATCCATCTACCCACGCACTCTACTCGGGAACCCTTGCGATTCGCCAGCGCACTTGATCCATGTACGCACTGCGCCTAGACACTCCAGATATGGTGGCTGACCGTCAGGCAGGCACCTGCTCTATATAGGCTTGCAAGAGTGGGGAATGTCCATCTCTTGCTGTGCGCCAGACTTCAGCCAGCCAGCCAGCCAGCCGTCGAGTTCGGTGATGTTCCGGGGGAGATGCGTGGGTGGGGGGGGAAGGGAGGGAAGTGGGGCTGGCCTATATCGGCCAATATAAATCCTATAAATAGACCATGCAAACATGGAAGGGCTGAAGCTTTCTAGAACGAGCGGGGGGTCGACGGCTGGTTAGATATGTATCGGCGCGCATGCAGTGTCGCCAGTGCGATGGGAGGCGTTCGCGAGTGTAACCGACGGCGGTGCTTGGTTGCGGGGCGGGTGCTCCGCGAAGCAGACTCGTGCTGGGACGAGGGACAACTCTGCCACGCTGGGGACGTGCCTTTCGTCTCGGCGGCCCTCCTGCAGCCGCCGGACGGGGAGGCGCGGACTCTGTCGGCGTCGGCGGCGTGGCGAGTCTGCGTGCGGAGGGAGCGGCCCGGGTGCGCGCCGATCGAGGCCAGAAGTGCTCGGTCAGCGCCTCATGCGAAAGACTCCGGGTCCACGTCACTTCGCGGCAGCCGGCCAATGGCGGGCGTCTGCGCGTCCCGACGCGGCGTCCGCTGCACGTGAGTGTGTGCAGCGCGCACGGCACAGTCACTCTGTCAGCACGCATTGCAATAATACGACTGCACGGCAGCACGCCGGACAGACAACGCCGGCGAGGCTGCGTTCGAGTGATCTCGCGTGCGCGGGACGACGGCAGACGGGGATGGTGCACGCCCGACGGAACTCGGGCGCCCCCCCCCCCCCGCGAGCGCCGGACATCGCTATGTAGATAGGGGTCCGACGCTGCAAGCGCCCCGCGGCGCCCGGCAAGCCACGAACGGTGAACGTCGCTCGCAAACGCGGATCACCGACATCCAGGCCGGCCACAGGATCAACGTCCGAGTTTCCGCAAGAGCACTCCGTACTGGCTGCTCGCGGTCTGCTGGCTGGGGGAGTACACGCCTAGGCTGGATGGAGTAATGCACGTATATATATATGTACTCTAGATGCTGCTTGGTAACTACCTGGACCTCGCTTGCTTACTCCGATTGCGAGTGCAATATCTCTGCGCGTCCGGTGTTGTGATATATCGAGACTTTTCTTTCTTTTTTCCTTTCCCCCTCTCTCCCTTTTCTTTTTTCCATTCCTTTTTTTCTTACTTCTGTCGCGCCAGTTTGCGAGCTGGCTGGCTGGCCGGCTGGCTGACCACTATGTACTGTGTACTATAAAGCTAGTCTATGGTTTGATATCTTACCGAAGCGTCCCCCGCGTTTCAGAGCTCCGGCGAGGCGAAGGAATTTCTGGAATACATATGTACATACATACTACATACATACATACATATGCACACGGTGCCAAGGGCCGCTGTGTGTTGTTTCCGTCCGATGGTGGGGAGCGCGAATTCCAAGGTCGTCAGGGCAGGAGACGGGGAACCACGCGAGATGACGGCAGGATTTTATCTATCGTGTGCGTGTGTCTCCAATCACGATCTGCACGGGGGGGGGGGAGCGTCTACGGATAGCTTCTCTGACCGGTGAAGCGGGGGAAAGCGGTCGACGAAACAGAAGCCGAGGAGAGACCGATGAGAAGTGATCGTTGATGACCGTTGAGAAGTGATTGTCGATGCAGCAGGAGGCGGACAGGCAGACATTGGCTCCTCCGCCCGCTCTCTTTTATATATATATCTTTTTAGTCGGTAATCGCAAGCGACCTGTCTGGATCAAGTGTGTACACTTTCTACTGGTTCCCGTCCACTGTCCTCACGGCTCGCCCCGGCCTGGGCCTCTTTTTCGTCTATTCGTCAAGCGGCCCGTCAGCTCGAGAATATCTAGCTAACCCCACACATATCCATCTAACTGCATATGTATGTAGCTATGCACACACACACACACACACGCCTGTGGCTGGCTGACGAGTGACTATCGATGACAGGTTCTTTGGGCGCGATGCATGGCGTTTCAAGTGAGTCGCGCTAAACCGTATCCGGATCGGCCAAATGACCTTAATTAGCAACACGCTCTATTTATGGAGTCTAAGCCCTTCCCTCCCTTCTTCTCCTACCCATCGCCTCTGCTTCGTCTGCACCACGCCGTTGAAATCTTGCTGCTTGTCTCGAAGCTTTTCCCCGACCGAATCTGCGCCCGTCACCTGCAAAGGGTCGTGCTGTTCTATTCATAAATATATCGTCAATCATCCTCACTTTCCTACCGTCCCCAAAGCCTTTCGCGATCCCCCCCCCCCCCTCCTCGTCTCTGGCGCCTACAGCCTACCCGACCACCACCACCTCCACCACCACCACGGCAACTCCTCTCACTTTCTACAGCCCGGCCTGTCCGCAACAGCAACAGCAACTCCTAAAAAAATATACCCACGCACCTACCCAAAACAATCTTCGCACCGCGCGAGCGCTCTCTGTTCTTTCTTCTCGCAGCCTGCAACCGTAGTGTTCTCGTCGTTGTTCTTGCCTCCTGTCGCAGCCCTCTCCGTTCCGTAGCGATATCGAATCCTCGCTGGCTCGTCTCCTGCCATCCTCCCTCCCCCCCCCCATTCGCACCGATCGCTTCGCGTCATCTGTTTCTCTTCCTCGCTCCCGTCCCGGTCCCGTCTCATCGTCGTTTCTTCATTTCGACTTGAGTCCAAGTCCAGATTATCCAGGCCCGCAAACATCCGTTAGTTCTGGATCCTCCGGCCAGCAGAGATATTCCGTCGCGCGCGCCAACAATCCGTTCGCACGCCCGCCCCGCGCCCACCACACCTGCTTTCACGGTCTTGTCTGGATAGCGAGAAAATTGAGAGTGCTGCCAGGGCTTGAAACTGCTGTTTTTTTTGCCGCTCGGACGCGTTCTGCTGACATCTCGTCACCGCCAAGATGGGTCGAAGAAAGGTGCGCATCTAACTCCCCTACGCGGCGCGTCATCGACGGTTTGCTTGTTTGTGGATGCTAACGTTTGCTTGCTGCTCGCAGATTGAGATAAAGCCGATCAAGGATGACCGAAACCGCTCAGTGTACGTGGATCATTCTTCCTGCTCCCACATACGTTCCGGACATCTAACTGTTTGCCCTCGTATTGTAGTACGTTCCTTAAGCGAAAAGGTGGCCTGTTCAAGAAGGCGCATGAACTTTCCGTGTTGTGCTCAGTAGACGTCGCGGTCATCATCTTCAGCGGCAACAAGAAGCTGCACCAGTATTGTTCTGGTGATGTGAATGAGATGATCAACAGACACTCATACGTATGTTCTCCGCGATTCCCACTTGTCGGCTTTCCTCGCTGCAGATATTGACTTTTCTGGCCACAGTACGAGACCGCGCACGAGACGAAAGGGCCTGGCGACTTTGGGAAGAAGGATCTGATGGAGGATGACGAAGACGATGATGCGATCATAGGTGGCGACCGCGCTGGCTCACACTCTTCGGGTGACCATCCGCTCCCGCATCACATGCAGCATCCGCCTCCCCATTTGAACCGACAGCATACCGCTTCTGCTTCTCCTCCAAACATGCCCAAAGTTCTCGTCGGTCCATCGGGCTATCCTCTGGGACCTCGTGTTGGAACGCCGCAGCCAATGACGCGCCCGTCCTCGAGAAACCAGATTCGACGTAATAGCTCGAATCTCGTGCCCCCGAACGGATATCCTGCGAGCCAGCCCCCTTCGCATCAGAATGGGTATTCGTACATTCAACACCCGCCCCAACATCCGCAACAGCACCAGCAACAGCACCACCAGCCGCCGCCTCCGCCAGTGTACGGCTCGCAGATGTTGCAACCCCCCAACTTGAGCCAGATGCAGTACTCACAGTATTCGCAGCCGCCACCGCCGCAGCATCACCAGTCGTCACAGGCCGCGCAGCCACAGTCGGACTACGATGCCAATAGGCGGCAATCGATGCCGCCGGTGTACAATGTCGAGCCACCCGCTCCCGAGACCGACCAACCCACGCGTTCCGAACCGCCGCCGCCACCACCACAGCCGATGGAGCACAAAAGGGCGCCAGCGAAATCTCGTAGCATGTTCACGCCTATTGGTCCGAGCGATTCCATGCTTGCGGCACACTTTGGCTTCGGCGCGCGGGAGCTTCGGCCACCCCCAATAGAGACCAGCGCGTCTCAAAGCGGAAACAGTGCAAAGGCGACAAAGGCGGAGGAGAAGCCTGTGCCGCCTCCGCTCCCTTTGCCACCGTTGACAACATCCACGTCGCCGCCGCCGCCGCCCTCACGGAACAATAGCATGGCGGACCCCAAGTCTGCTGGCATGCGACCAAAGCTCAAGGTGCGGATTCCTAGCGAAAACTCGGATGCCGGTAGCCCGGATACGTCGCCCAGGGACCCGGCCGGAAATGCTGGGAACGTGTCTGCTCGCCCGGGCAATGAGAGCGGACCGGTAGTGCTCCCACCGCCGTCCCCCAGCCACAGCATCGGGGGGCTCCTGAGTGCAGGGGCCACTGGTCCCACCAATCCCTTCTCACGCCCTCAAGCGAATATACACAGCAGCCAGCCCGAACAAACACCGATGTCCGCATTGCCAAGTCGCTTCATGGACGCCATGCTCCCGTCGCCGGGAGGGTTCTACTCCGGATGGATGGACAATATGGGAACGAATGCGTTCTCACGTTCCGGCGCAGGTGGCGACAGCATGCTGCCCAGCCCGCTCAACTTCCAGACGCCCGTTGGGCCGAATCCTGCACCTTTCTTCAAGAGCGATTCTGAGACGAATGGCAACAACAAAAGACGGTCACCCGAGTCGGATCAGTCGGAAGGTTCGACGGCGAAAAGGCCGAAAAACAGTTGAGGACTTTTCTACGCCGAGACGTGTCGTGTGACTGCATTCGTCTCATCCATTTGTCTTTGATTGCAATGACATGACACGGACATGGGCTTTAACGACATGATGGTAGGATGAGATGGGTTTTTGTCTTGGGGTCGTCTGGCGTCTATGGTTGCTCAGTTTTGACTTTCGACCGGGGGGGGGGCTGAGCTGCCGATCACGCTTTCAACTTCTTTGGAGTCGGCTGGCCTTTCTGTCTGCCTTCCGTTGCGTATGTATTGCTGACCGGCTTCTCGTTTTGCCATCGCAATCATTCGGCTTGCTTGCAATGCTTCCTCCACCTGCTTTCTGTTTCTTCCACACCTTCTTTTTCTTTTCTTTTTTTTTTTTTTTTACCATTTACCTTTTCTTTGGTTAATCTGCATGTCTGGGTTTTGGATTGCATTTGCTAGCGGATATCTTTTTTTTTTTCTCTTTTGTTTTCTCACTTTGTTTTGAACACCCTTTCCCCTTCTCATTTATTATTTCCCTTTTCCTTCCATGGAGGCTTCTATTGTACGAGTACAAAAAGTACCTGACCATTGCTTCACCGTACTGCAGGCTCGGTCGCCGCCAACTTACTTTCGCTTCTGTTTATTCTAGAATAGGTACTGCTGGGATAGGGGTGGATCGGATAATACTCTCGTTGAATGACTGGAGGGAGGAGAAACAGGAAAGGGAGCTATGGGGCTGGAGGATAGAGGAAGGGATGGAATTGGGGATTGGGGTTGGCTATGGGATACGGATGCAGGATATGGAAAATTTCTGGGGGGGGATCGAATGACTGGGGAGATCAGTAGTTTATGATTGGCTGGGGGGAGGGGGGGCGCGCGGTGTTCCTCTTGCTATGTATGTGGGTATGATGGTACCTTGCTCTATGTGTACCGTACACTACTTCTCATGCCTCACCGGTCCGGTTCACGCGCATGCGAGCACAGCCATGCATACACGAACTCCGTGCGTCCCCTGGCGAGTCCCTTCGCATTCATTTCCCCCTTCCCTTCCCAAACCTCGCCTTCCCCCGCTCCGGCTCCGACTCCCCCGCCCCGACGGCGCCGACGAAGACGGCGCCGAGCCTGGCTTCGACATGCGCGACGGCGTCGCAGTTGCGCTTGACGGTGCCGATGTCGGCATGGACGTTGTCGACGAGCTGCTTGACGCTCTCGAGCGCGGCGCGCAGCGTGCGGAGGGTTTCCAGTTCCTTTCCCCCCCCCCCCCCTCCCCCACTCCGGGTTAGTTGTAGGGCAAGTGCGTGCAGTGGAGTGGAGAAACAGACTTTTGCGAGCGATTCTTCGGACATGACAGGTTTGTGGAATTGCGGAATTACGCGATTGCTGAGGCTGGAAGGGGGGGGGGGGGTGGGGACGCGTCGGGTGGGTTTAGATACATACATACATAGTTGGTGGGTGTGGGGCACGTGGGCCACCTTTTCTCGGCAGATTGTACTACGGATCACTCGGCTCGGGACGCTAGTGCGCAGAAGGGAGGAGACCGTAAGGCGGAAGGCGGAAGCGAGTTCTCTGCCTGCTCCTCTGCTTCCTTCCCTTGTGGTTATGTATGATGGTATACCTATATATATATCTACATGTGCATTCTGTGTACGTATGTACATACATAGCTGCGATCTAGGATCATCGGTATCTATCATAGGCCTAGATACCTATGTAGACACGCGCTTGCTGACTTCCCGTCCGGCTTTCTCCCCCCTTCGCTCCGCGGGTGGTATGTGCTCAGTGTCAGTAGATACAGTCCAGAAGGTGAGTGATCGTTCGTGCGGTGCGGTGCGGCGTGAGACCCGGGTTGGGTTGCCAACATTGGAGCATTATTGGAGTGGTCGGTCGGATGGGAGCTGGAGCTGGAAAGCAAGAGAAAAAATTAAGCGGCCCGAGCCGAACCGAAGAGTGGAGGGAGGGGGCGGGGGGGGGCAGGTATATACCCCAACCAACTCTGACGAGAGAGCGAGAGAGAGAGCATGGTAGATAATGCATAACGAAAACTACATATCTGGCCCCCCCAGAATAGTAGTGGTAATAATAATAATAATAATAGTAATAATAATAATTGAACATTGTCGTTTCTGCATGGCAAAACTGGAATCCCCTCCATTATTTGTAAACATAAGTACATATCTACACACGGGCAGAGAGAAGAAGCTAAAACGTTGGTTCACAACCAAACACCCCCCCCCCCCCCCCCCCCCCCCCCCCCCCAAAAAAAAAAAAAAAAAAAACTCAAAAAAAAAAAAAGAAAACCACAA